>Ga0194132_10003046_pt1 | contig 30442 bp, 25 predicted proteins | sample TA2KigOf80mmetaG_FD_148612 | JGI IMG/M metagenome (GOLD analysis project Ga0194132, IMG submission 148612) | Freshwater microbial communities from Lake Tanganyika, Tanzania - TA2015054 Kigoma Offshore 80m | ecosystem: Environmental > Aquatic > Freshwater > Lake | place: Tanzania: Lake...
CCGAGCACGTTCGGGAGGACGTGACGGAACAGGATCCGCGCCTCACGGTTGCCGAGCGCCCGCGCCGCCTCGACGTATTCGATTCCCCGCAGTCCGAGCACCTGCCCGCGCACGAGGCGCGCGTACCCCGGCCACCAAACGAACGACAGCGCCATCATCGCCGCCCACAAGCTCGGGCCGATCGCGACGCCGACCGCGACGGCGAGGATCAGCCACGGGAACGACAAGAACACGTCGGTCACGCGCATCAACGTCTCATCGATCAGCTTGCCGCCGAGTCCAGCGACGCCGCCGACGAGCAAGCCGATCACGCCGGAGACGGCGCCGACGACGAGCGCTACGCCGATCGACACGCGCCCCCCGTAGAGCAGGCGCGTGAAGACGTCGCGGCCGATGTGATCGGTGCCGAGCACGTGCTTCGCGCTCGGCCCCTGCAGCCGCGATTCGGGATCGATCTTCGTCGGATCGTACGGCACGAGCAGCGGCGCGAAGATGACCGCGAGGACGACGACGAGGACGATCGCGGCGCCCGCCAGCGCGAGCGGATCCGTCCGAAAGCGCGGGAGCATCTTGCCGCGCCGCGCCTGGCCGAGTCCGCCCACACTCGTCGTCGCCGCCGCGGTCACGCGTGCGCCTTCATCAGTAGCGGATCCGTGGATCGACGAAAAGATACAGGACGTCGATGAGGAGGTTCGTCGCGACCTTGAACGTCGCGAGCAGCAGCGTCACGCCCATGATCGCGGGCAAGTCGATGTTCTGGATCGCGTTGAACGCGTAACGCCCGATCCCCGGCCAAGCGAAGATGCTCTCGACCAGCACCGTGCCGCCGAGCATCCATCCGAATTGCAGGCCGAACTCCGTCAAGACGGGAATGAACGCCGGCTTCAACGCGTGCCGCGCGATGACGGTCCGCTCGCCGAGCCCTTTCGCGCGCGCCGTGCGCACGAAGTCGAGGTTCAGCGTCTCCAGCAGGCTGGCGCGCGTCAGCCGCGTGATGATCGCCATGCGCGGGACCGAGAGCACCGTCGCCGGCAGGAACAGGTGGCGGATCGCCTCGCCGAGAAGCGCCGGGTCGCCGGCGACGAGCGTGTCGATGAGGAGCAAGCCGGTGACGCTTGCGGGCGCGACCGACGTCTCGGCGAGCCGCCCGCCGTATGGCACGAGGCTCCAACGGTAGTAGAGGAACAGCTGCCCCATCAAGCCGAGCCAGAAGATCGGCGCGCCCGTGCCGAGAATGGCCGGCAGCCGCGTCACGACATCGGCGAGCTTGCCGCGCTGCACGGCCGAAATTACGCCGAGCGGCACGCCGACGACCATCATGATCGTCGTCGCGACCAGCACTAGCTCGAACGTGGCCGGGAAGAACTCCGCGATGTCTTCCGTGACGGGACGGCGGGTGCCGACGGAGATCCCGAGATCGCCGCGCAGCAGCCCGCCGACGTACCGCAGATATTGCACGTGCGCCGGTTGATCGAGACCGAGCTCGACGCGCAAGCGCTGGACCTGCTCGGCCGTCGCGTCCATGCCGGCGGCGTTGCGCGCAGCGTCCGCCGGCACCCAATGCGACACCGCGAACGTGAGGACGGATACTCCGAAGAGCACCACGACCAGCAGGACGAGGCGCCGCGCGACGTAGGCCAGCACGTGTCGGCTACTTGCCCTCCAGGTGGATGCGCTCGAGGTAGCCGAGCGTGCGGCTGAACCCCGAGACCTACTGGAAGCCCTTCACGTACGGGCGGTGGACGACGACCGTCACCGGGTTCGCGATCCAGATCGCCGGCGCGTCGTCGGTGATGAGCTGCTGCACGCACTTGTACAGCTCCTTGCGCTTCGCCGCGTCGGAGATGCCGCGCGCCTCGTCGATCAAGCGATCGACCTCGGCGTTTTTGTAGAAGCCGCCGTTGAGTCCGGTGCCGCCGCCGCTGGCGCAGCTGTGCCAGAAGCGCGCGAACGTGTAGTCGGGATCCGGGTACGCGGAGTGGTTGTTCAAGTTGAAGATGTCGGGCACCGTCTCCGGCTTCTGCATCAAGCCGAGCAGGGAGGGGAACGTCATCGGCCGCGGCACGACCTTGATGCCGACCTCGCCGAGGTACCCCTGCAGGATCTCGGCCGTGCGGCGCTGCACGCCGCTCGGTCCGACGTAGCCGAACGAGACCTCCAGCGGCTTGTCGCGGCCATAGCCTGCCTCTTGCAGCAGCCGCCGCGCCCGCACGATGTCGCGCTGGTACTGGAACGTGTCCGGCGCGAAGAACGGAATCGACAGATTCAGCGGCCCGCGCGGCTGCGCGGCGAGGCCGCTCGTTCCAGAACGACTTCTAGGCGAAACCGAAACGTCACCCGCGGCCATGCTCGGGCGGCCCGCCGCGCGCCTTGCGCTTCAGTCGCAATCGCGAGTCTCCCGAGCTCCGGCCGCAATTCCTCAGCTCGCGCCTCGGTGAGCGTAACCGTCTGGAACCACGTCATCATGCGACACGTCCGCAGGAATTCGCGGTGTCGGTATGGCAGTCTATCCATGCACCCGATATCCGATTCTTGCGACCAACGTCGCGGCGAGGGTGGGGCCGAGTGGGGGACGGCTGGCATTTCTACGTGCTGCGTACGCGCGCGAGCGCGTTGTACGCCGGTGTCACGAACGATGTGGCGCGCCGCGTCGCGGCGCACGAAGCCGGCCGCGGCGCGAAGGCGCTGCGAGCCCGGGGCCCGCTGTGTCTCGTGTTCTGCGTGCCGATCGGGAATCGAACGCTGGCGTTGCGCGTGGAGGACCGTTTCCAGCGGCTCCCCAAAGCCCGCAAAGAAGAGATCGTCTCGACGCAACCGACGGGAGCCGCGCTGCTGGCCCGCCTTGGTTTGCCCGCACGCGCCAAGCAAAGAGCCATGGGGTGAATTCATGCGGACAGTCGATTAGGTCAACACGCTGACTTTCGATGCGTTCGGCACGATTCTTGATTTAGGCGCGACACACGTCCCTCGGCTGGAGGCATTCCTGACGGGCTGCGCTTCGACGATCACGGGGCCGCAGTTGTGGGACCATTGGCGATCGCGCCAACGCATCGAGGAATATCAAGAGACCCTGAGTTGCACCCGTCACTTCGGCTACCTGGATACCTGCCGCCGCGCCCTGGTCTGTGTGCTGGGCGCCGCGAAGCTGCCGTTCGCGGCCGCCGACGTCGAAGGCAGCATGCAAGGTTGGGGGGAGCTGATCCCTTTCCCGGACGTCCTGCCCGGGCTGGAACTGCTGCGTAAGAAGTCCAATCTCGTCGTGTTGTCGAACGGCGAGAATGAGTTCCGTAAGCGCCTGGTAAAGCGCTGCATTCGATTCGCGTTCGATGCTGTCATCTCCGTGCAGGACGTTGGGGTCTTCAAACCGAGTCCTCACGTGTATCGGTACCTGGCGCGGACGCTGGCCGCGGAGCCGCACGAGCTGATGATGGTATCGGCCCACGCTTCGACGTCGTCGGTGCGCGAGCGTCCGGGTATCGTGGCGCGTACGTCAACTGGTACGATCTGCCGTTCGAAGAAACGCCGTATGGATTCGACCTGGAGGCCGCGAACTTCCTCGACCTGGCCGACGAACTCGGGCGTTCGTGAAACCGCGCTGCCCGCCCGCCTTGGACTCTGACCGCTGCGGCTCATGGGCCTCGATCGCCCGGCCGCGGCGAAGAACGATTACTGGGGGGATAAGTTGCTGGACATCACCCCGTTCGAAGCGCTGATGTCCGACTGCTACGGCACGCTGATCGACTGGGAGACCGGGATCTGGAACGCGTTGCGCGACCCGCTGGCCGCGCATGGCGCCGTCCTCGCAAAGGACGACGCGCTCGTGCTATACGGCGCGCTCGAGTCCGAGATCGAGCACGGTCCGTACGTCGACTACAAGACCGTGCTCGGCCGCGTACTCGACGGTTTCGGCGCGGGCCTGGATGTCACGCCCACGACCGAGGAGCGGACGCGCTTCGCGGCGTCCGTGCGAGATTGGCCGGCGTTTCCGGATTCGCCCGCGGCGCTGCGGGTGCTGCAGAAGAAGTACAAGCTCGCGATCGTCTCGAACGTCGACGACGATCTGTTCGCGCAGTCGGCGGCGCGGCTCGAGACGAGCTTCAATTGGGTCATCACGGCGCAGCAGATCGGATCGTACAAGCCGTCGCCCGCGAACTTCCATGCCGCGCTCGCGCGCCTCGCGCTTCGCAAGGAGCAAATCCTGCACGTCGCGCAAAGCTTGTACCACGACATCGCGCCCGCGAAGACGCTCAGCTTTACGACGGTGTTGGTGAACCGGCGGCACGGGCTGCCGGGTTCGGGCGCGATGTCGCCGGCCGACGCGCGCCCCGACTTGGCAGTGCCCGATCTCCCCGCGCTGGCGCGACGCGCCGCCGTCGCCTAGCGGCGCAACGGAAGGCGTTGGCCGCCGTGCTCCAGAAGTGTTCGCCCAACGAAGCCCCCCCGTGCGAGGTGCCCGTTGTCGAACGCCGTCCTTACCCTGCTCGAGCGGCATCGCTCGATCCGGCGGTACAAGTCCGACCCGATTCCCCGCGAGACCATCGAGACGATCATCGCGGCGGGGCAGCGCGCCGCGACGTCCTCGAACATGCAGTACGGCACCGCCGTCGTCGTCGAGCGCGCGGACACGCGGGCGCGGCTGGCAGAGCTCTGCGGCGATCAGGCGTTCATCCGCGAAGCGCCCGTGTTCATCGCGTGGTGCGCCGACCGTTCCCGGATGGAGCGCGCCTGCAAGCAGCGCGGCTACAATCAGGATTCGCGATTCGTGGAGGCGATGCTCGTCGCCGCCGTCGACGTCGCGCTCATGATGCAGAACGCGACCGTCGCCGCGGAGTCGCTCGGATTGGGCTGCTGCTATATCGGCGGCATCCGCGACAATCCGGACGCGATTATCGACTTGCTGGAGCTTCCAAAGCTCGTCTTCCCGATCAGCGGCATGACGCTCGGCGTGCCGGATCATGAGCCGATGCTGCGCCCGCGGCTGCCGCTCGAAGCGGTGCTGCACTGGGAACGCTACGACGCGTCGCATGAGCGACCGCTGTTCGAGGCCTACGACGAAACGATGGCCAAGACCGGGATCTACGGCGGCCGCCAAGTGCCCGCGCCCGGCAGGCCCGCCGTCAGCGAGGACTACAGCTGGCGCGAGCACTCGGCGCGGCGCGTGTCGCAACCGCGGCGCACGACGCTGCGCGAGACGCTGCGCGCGCAGGGATTCGACCTGGCGTAAGCGCACCGTGGCTGACCGGACGCCGCGGCCGATCGACTGTCAGCCGCGGCGCTCCACCGGCGGTGGATTGAACGCCTTCAGTGGTGGCAGCGGTCTCGTCCACTTCTCGACCTCGACGAGCGCGTGCTGCCCCGAACACCCTTGTCCGAGCCGGGATGTGCCGCGGTCGTAGGTGAGGACGTTCGGGTTCCCGTGCACGCACATCGCGTTTGGATCCTCTGGATTGATCGGATCGTACCAGGCGCCGGTGGACAGCTGCGCGGCGCCCGGCCGGATCCCGTCAGTAATGATCGCGCCCGCCAAGCAGCTACCGCGATCGTTGAACACGCGCACGGTGTCCCCGTTCACGATGCCGCGACGCGCGGCGTCGTCAGGATGCAGGCGGATCGGCTCGCGCCCGGCGACCTTCGACGCCTGGCTGTACGCGCCCATGTCGAGCTGACTGTGCAGCCGCGTCTTCGGATTGTTCGCGATCAGGTGCAGCGGGTAGCGGTCGGCGAGCGGCGCGCCCAGCCACTCGGTCGGCTCCAGCCACGTCGGGTGGCCGGGGCAATCGTCGTATCCGAAGCCGTCGATCGTTTCGGAGAAGATCTCGATGCGGCCGCTCGGCGTGTTCAGCGGGGCGCGCGCCGGATCGGCGCGGAAATCCTCGTAGAGCACGACTTCGGTATGCGTCTGCGCGGCGGGGATCTCGACGATGCCTTTTCCCCAGAACTCGTCGAATTGCGGCGGCACCCAGCCGTCGCGGCCGACGTTCTTCTCCCGCCAGCTCTCGTACAGGTGGCGGATCCATTCCATTTCGGTGCGATTCTCCGTGAATTGTTCGCCGGCGCCGAGGCGCGCCGCGACGTCGGCGAACACGTCGTAGTCGTTGCGCGCTTCCCCGTGCGGCGCCACGACGCGACGCATCGCAACGAGCGCCAGGTCGTGCGTCGAGCCGCTGATGTCGTTGCGCTCGAGCGTCACGGTCGCCGGCAGCACGACATCCGCGTGCTTCGCCATCGGCGTCCAATGCGGCTCGTGGACGACGATCGTCTCCGGCCGCGCGAAGGCGCGCCGCAGGCGCGCGAGATCCTGGTGATGATGGAACGGATTGCCGCCGCACCAATAGACGAGCTTGATGTCCGGATATGGGAAGCGCTTTCCATCGAAGTCGTAGGTCTCGCCCGGATGCAGCAGCATGTCCGAGACGCGCGCCACGGGGATCGTCGTCTTGACGGGATTGACCTCTTGGCCGAGCGCCGGCGGTCCGATCTTCAGATGCGGCCGGCCGACGTAGCCGAGCGAGCCGTAGCCGTGCCCGAACCCGCCGCCGGGCGAACCGATCTGGCCGAGCATCGCCGCCAGCGTCACCACCATCCAAGGGGCTTGCTCGCCGTACTGCACGCGCTGCAGGGACCAGTTCACGTTGATGAACGTGCGGCGCTGCGCCATGCGCCGCGCCAGCGCGCGGATCGCGTCGGCGGGAATGCCGCAGATCTCTTCCGCCCACGCGGCGCTCTTCGCGATGCCATCGGAGCGTCCCAGCAGATAGCCTTCGAACCTGTCGTAACCGGCGCAGCAGCGCCCGAGGAAGTCTCGATCGTGCAAGCCTTCGTCGGTGAGCGTGTGCGCGAGCCCGAGCATCAACGCGACGTCCGTGCCGGGGCGCGGCGCGAGCCAGCGCGGCTCGGTGAACGCCGGCAGATCGTCCCGCAGCGGGCCGATCAACACGAATTCCGCGCCGCGGCGCTTCGCCGCCATCAGGTGGTCGCGCGTTGGGTGCGTAGTCGAGCCGCCGGGCGTGACTTGCGTGTTCTTCAGCGGAATGCCGCCGAAGCAGACGAATAGATCAGTGTGCCGCTCCAGCACCGTCCAGGACGTCGCGCGGTCCATGTAGGCGCGGATCGAGCCGACGACGTGCGGCATGATGCGCATAAGCGCCGCGTTGCTGTAGTTCTCGGTCGAGCGCACGCAGCCGCCGAGCACGTTGAGAAAGCGATGCAGCTGACTCTGCGCGTGGTGGAAGCGCCCGGCGCTCGCCCAGCCGTAGGAGCCGCCGTAGACGGCTTCGCCGCCGTGCGTCTCATACACGCGCTTCAGTTCGCGGGACAACAAGTCGATCGCGACGTCCCACGAGACAGGCACGAACGGCTCGGCGCCGCGCTTCGAATCCGGTCCCGGCCCGCGATCGAGCCAGCCGGCGCGGACCATTGGCTCGGCGATCCGCGCGCGATGGTCCAGGCTGGTCGCGATGTTCTCGAGGATCGGCGACGGATCCGGATCGCCCTCGTACGGGCGGATCGCGACAACCGTATCGCCCACGGTCTCGGCGCGGAACGCGCCCCAATGCGAGGTGTGCAGGAGATGGGAGTGAATCGTCGTCATCGTGTGCTCCTCGCTCGCGTTCTACGCCGTCCCGACCCGCCGCCTGAACGTGCCCATCGTGTGCACTTCTCGATAGAGGATGTCGCAGAATTCAGCGCGCCGCCCCGCGGCTTCGAACCGCAGGAACACGTCGCGCACCGCCTCGGTGCCGTAGTAGTAGTGCGGAATGCCCGTACACCACAGCGGATCGGCGAGGAACCGCAGGTGCGTCTCCGCTTCGATGCGCGGGATGCCGCGCCGATCCATCATCTCGGCGACGAGGCGCTCGCCGGACCATCCGTTGGCGTGCAGCCGGTACACCCAGTTCGTGCTGAGCCCGGCGCGGTACCGCTTTTCGAGGTCGGTGATCTCATCGTCGATCGTGCGGCACCAACCGAGCAGGCGCATGCCGAGGTTGCACGTGCCTTCGATGATCGGCGTGATCGGCGTATTCGAGAAGTACAAGCCCGCTTCCGGCGGCAACGTGCCGTCCAGTCCGTGCCGCTGGCGGATCGCGTTCAGCGCCGAGTGGCCGGGAAACGACTCATGGGCGACGACGTGGGCGAGCGCCGGCGTGGTCCAGCCCAGGTCGGCGTTGAGCATCACGCGGCTTCGATACAGGCCGGTCGCCTTGGAGTAGCCGTTGTAGAAGACGTTGCGGACCGGCTCGAACTCCGCTGCCGTGCCGTCGGGCAGCGCGGCGATGCGCGCGTGCGTCTCGCGCCGCGCGTCGGCGATCATCGCACCCGCGCGCGAGGCGAACTCCTCCGGCGCGAGGCGGTTCGCGGCGCGCCAGCTCTGCAGCGCCGCCGGCAACGAGCCCTTGTGGCCGGCGGCCGCGAGCAACGCCGCGAGCGCGCGCTCCATCGCGGCGATCAGGTCCTCGCCGACGGGTTCTCCTGGCACGCCCAGGTACGTGGCGACGCGCTGGCCATAGGGGATCGATTCGCCCATCCCCTCGCGGCACTGCATCGTCATCGCGGTGATGACGTCGGTGAAGAACTGGCGGCGCTGATCGGGAAGATCCCAGGCCGCCAACGACGTTTCTACCTCTTGTAACCCGTTTAGGACCTCCGACCAGTCGCGTCCTTCTTCGCGCGTGATCGGGATGAAGTGCACGAGCAGCGGCTCCGTGCCCTTCGCTTCGCCGACGAGGCGATTGAGACGGTTGGCGAGCGCGAGGAACCGTTCCAGGAGCGCGAGCAACGAGGGGACCTCCAGTCGACTAAACTGGTTGGAACTTCGGACTGGCGTCCGATCGTCCCTGCGTGGGTCGGAACGTTGAAGACGCCTATGCTCAACTTCAAGGTCGCGCGCTGAGCCTCGCAGGGCCCGCGCCGCCGCGGCGCGAACTGTCGCGGCGATGTCCCGCATCGGGTTCGCCGTCGGCTACGACGCCCGGTTGACGATCCGCGACTTCGCGGAGGCGATGCGCCTCGCGGACGCGCGTGGATTCGAGATGGGGTTCTTCTCTGAGACGTTCGCGCTCATGCGCGACGGCGTGACGGCTATGGCCGCGTTCGCGCTCGCGACGCGGCAAATGCGGCTCGGCTTCACGCAGATCGTGCGGCTGCGCAGTCCGGTCGTCATGGCGCAGACGGCGGCGACGCTCGACGAGCTGTCGGGCAGTCGCCTCGTGTTGTGCCCGGGCGCGGCCACCGACAATCACGCCGGCCGCTACGGGTTCGAGCCGCACGACCCCGTCGAGGGCATGAGGGAGTGGGTATCGGTCATCCGCCGCGTGCTCGCCGGCGAGTCGGTTACATACGATGGGCGGCTGCTCCGTGTGCGCGACGCGCAGCTCGGCTGGACGCCGGTGCGCCCGCGCATTCCGTTGTGGTTCGCGGCGACGAGCACCACGGGGCTGCGGCTCGCCGGCCGCCTCGGCGACGGCGTCTTGCTGAACACCGTGTCGTCGCCGGAGTACTCGGCGAACGCGGTCGCGATCGTCAAGAAGGCGGTCGAGGAAGCGGGGCGCGACTGGTCGGCGTTCGAGGTCGCGCAGATCATTAACACGTCCGTCGAGGGCGATCACGACGCGGCCGTCGATGCCGTCCGCTGGGAAGTCGCCTACAAGTTCCTGCCGATGAAGTTCAAGACGCAATCGGCGCCGCGCCGGCGCGTCGGCGATCCGTATTACGACCCGAACGATCTGCCGCGGCTCGACACGGCGTTCCGCGAGGGCGGCAAGGCCGCGCTGGAACGCGCGTTGTCGCCGCGCACCGTCGAAAACCTCACCGCGTCCGGCACGCCGTCGGAGGTCCTCGATCGCGTCGAGCGTTATCGCGCCGCCGGCGTGCGGCTGCCGATCCTCCGTCCGGCGGCGCACCATCAGATCCCGCGCGTGCTGGATCTGGCCGGGCCCGGCTAGCGCTCCTCGAAGACGCCCTTCACGATCGCGTTCCCGCCGTCGACCATCAACCGCCCCCGCGCGAGCACCTTGTCGATCTCCCAATCCGGACCGAGCACGAGGAGGTCGGCGTCGGAACCGACCGCGATCTCGCCCTTGCGCGGATGCAGGCGCAGATGGCGCGCCGGGTTCGTGGCGGCGATCCGCACCGCGACGTCGATCGGCATGCCGCGAACGATAAGATCGCGGAACTCGTCGTAGAGCAGCCGCGTCTCCCAAATCGCCATCGCCGGCTTGCCGTGCGCATCGACGAGATGCGGGAAGACGCCGCCCGCGTCCGTGCTCATGCTGATGCGGTCGATCGGCACGCCCTTGCTCAGGAGGTGAGCCACGGCGTCGGGAACCCAAACGTTGCCTGGCAGGACGCGGTGCGCGGTCAAGTCGATCGGGTTGCCGGCGAGCGCCCAGGCCACGGTCTGATCGAGCAGGGCCGCGGTGCGGTTGCAGTGCGTCGGCAGGAAGATCCCCGCCGGGAGATCCGACCGCGCATGCGCGTCGATCAACGGCTGCAGTCCGGCTTTGCCCAGCCCCATGTGGATGTTGACGACCCCACCGCGTCCGGTGAGCCGGCCTGCCACCTGCGTCTCGGCGGCGATGCGGACCAGCTCCTCGACGGTCGGCTGCGACGACCGCGGATCGGAGATCGCGATCTCGCCGGCGCCGAGCGCCTTTTCGATCAACATGACGTCGAGCTTGAGACTGCCGGTGATCGTGGGCGGCGGCACGTCGTAACACCCGATGAACAGGTACGTCGACAAGCCTTCGTCCTCGAGCGCCCGCGCCTTAGCCAGCAACCCGACGAGGCTGCGCGTGAGGCCGTCGGCGCCGAGCAGCCCCACCGCCGTCGTCGTGCCCCAGCGCGTGAAGTCGGTGAGGTTCAACTCCGGGCCGCGCGTGTGCGGTCCCGTGCTGCCGCCGCCGCCGAGGAAGTGCGTGTGGCCGTCGACGAAGCCGGGAACCGTGACGCGGCCGCCGCAATCGATCTCGGTCACGCCGCGCCAACCGGCGGCCGGCAGCGAAGATGCGACGGCGGCGACGCGGCCGCCGGCGATGAGGATGTCGTTCGTGCCGAGATCCTGCGGCGCCCACACTTGGCAGCGCCGGAGCAGCGTCAACATCGGTCGCGTCCCCTTTCGGATGCGTTCGTCGAGGAAGGCGGGGATCGATCTCGAGGGTGCTTTTCGTTACTTATGGCGACGCTTCCTCGGCGCGCACGCGCGCGCTTACGCCGCGCAGGGCCGCCGTGGCCCCGCGTGGTATCCAAAGTCATTCGAGCGCTCCGCCGCGATCTCCGCGAGGAGCGGAAGGAGGCAAGTCACGTCGATGTCGGAGTCTTCGCTATCTCGCTTGCAGCAGGTGGTGCGTGAAGCGGCGCTCGATGGCTGGTTGATCTACGACTTTCGCGGTCTCAATCCGTTTCCGCCGCAGCTGCTGCCGTTGGGCGAGGGGATATTGTCGCGCCGCTGGTTCCTGTTCGTGCCCGCGAAGGGCGCCCCGGCGTTGATCCATCACCGCATCGAGGGATCGGCATGGGAGGCGGTGCTGCGGGACGCCTCGCTGCGGCGGCTGGAGTTCGCGTCGCACGGCCAGCTCGACGAGCGCTTGCGCGAAACGCTCAACGGCGCGCGTCGTGTCGCTATGGAGTACAGCCCGGGCGGCGAGATCCCCTACGTCAGCTACGTCGACGGCGGCACGCTCGAGCGCGTGCGGGCGCTCGGCGTCGACGTCGTGTCCAGCGCGGATCTGCTGCAGCGGTTCCTGACGTGGGACGCCGACGACCGCGCCGCGCACGATCGCGCCGTGCGCGGTCTCGTCGACGCCAAGAACGCGGCGTTCGCCTTCATGGACAAACGATTGCGCGCCGGCGAGCCGGTGACGGAGCTCGACGTGCAGCGGCTCATCGCCGAACGTCTCCAGGCCGCCGATCTCGCGTTTGATCATCCGGCGATCGTCGCGTTCGGCAGCCATGCCAGCGACGGGCACTACAGCCCCAGCCCGCGCACGGATCGCCCGTTGCAGCGCGGGCAGTGCGTGATCCTCGACTTGTGGGCCGGCGTGCCCGATCGGCCGATGGCCGACATCACGTGGTCCGGCTACGCGGGCGAACCGACAGCCGAGTACGTGCGCGTCTGGGAGGCCGTGCGCGACGCCCGCGACCTCGCGATCGAATTGCTCTCGAAGCGCTCCGTGCAGCAAGGGTGGGAGGTCGATCGCGCGGCGCGCGACCTCATCACGGCGCGGGGTTTCGGCGAGGCGTTCCGGCACCGGCTTGGCCACAGTATCGGCCGAAATGTCGCCCATGGGCGCAGCGTCAACTTGGATGACTGGGAGACGCACGACACGCGCCAGCTGTTGCCCGGCTTGGGTGTGACCGTAGAGCCGGGTGTCTACCTCGGCCACATCGGCATCCGCAGCGAGGTCAACGTCCTGATCACGGAGTCCGGGGCGACGGTGACATCGCCCGTTCAGCGCGAGCCCGTCCCCCTCGGCTGAGGAATCTCCGGCGAGGCGCGGGAGGAGATCTTTCCTCCCGCGCCTCGCGTTTCTCTACATGGCCTGGAATCGACCGTTGAACCGGCGGAACGCGTCCCAGACCGTGGCGCCCGCCGGAACGCCGTCGCCTGTTAGCCCTTCATCCACCCGCCCCAGACCACCGGCCACAATCCGATCAGCGCGTAGTACGTCTGATAGGCCTCGGACATCGTCGGGCACTGCAGAACGACCGTATCGGGCTGGATCATCCGCACGCCAGGCACGCGCCGCGCCGACTCCGCGCCGCCCGTGTCCTTGAACTGCAGCTCCACGTCCACGGGCGTCGACGGCGCGATCGGCTTCAGCTTGGCCGCGTTCTTCACGGCGCGTTCCGCGCCGGCGCGAATCGCCGCCTGCGCTCGCTTGGGATGGATGCACTGGGCGGCGTAGCGTCCGAGCGCGCGCTTGACGACGACGCCTTCGACGTGCGGCAGCGTAGCCTTCGCTTCGGCGATCGTGAGATCGTCACCGCTGACCATCGCCGCAGGCACGCCGTACGACCCGGCGAGGTAAGCGTTCAACCCGAATTCGCCGACGAGGGCGCCGTTGATCCAGACGTTCGCGACCGCCTGACCGTTCGTGGTGTGACTCAACACGCCGGTGCTGCCGTGCCGCGTGTGGTAGCCGGTGAACAAGACGGCCGAGAACGAATCGTCGAGGCCTTCCATCTGTCCGGAGGCGCGCGGCCGCCCGGTGATCAGCTCGGCGCGCGGGTCGAGGTCGTCCAAGCGCAGGTTGCGGTTGCCGTTCGCGCCGTGCCCGTCGCTGACGACGACCTCCGCGGCGCCGCCCTCGAACGCGCCGGCGATGGCGGCGTTGACCTCGGCCATCATCCAACCGCGCGCCAGGCCGTAATCGACGCCTTCCGGTCCGGTCTGCGCCGCGTGCACGACGCCCGACGTGCCTTCCATGTCCGCCGAAATGTAGATCTTCAAGTGATGGCCTCCCGAGAGCGTCAGCGAAGCGTGCCGGCGGCGATGGCCAGCGCGGCCGAGAACGTGCGAAAACCGGTGACCGCGTCGGACGCGTCGAAGCGAATGGCGTCGGGCGCGTGCATCGTCGTCCCCGGCACCTGGTTTGCGACCTCGGCCATGCCCGTGTCCTTGTACTGGACTTCCCAGACGGCGGGGTGTCCCGGCGCGAACGGCTTCAGCGATGGGGCGCGCCGCACCGCGCGTTCCGACGCCGCGCGCACCAGATCCTGCGCGCGCTTCGGCGCCAGGCACTGCGCCGCGTAGCGGTCGACGGCGCGCTTGACCGCGGCCGTCTCGATGCCCGGCAAGAGATCGAGCCCTTCTTGGCACGTGAGGTCGTCGCCGGTCACCAATCCGACCGGCACGCCGGCTTGACCAGCGAGCAGCGCGTTGATGCCGATCTCGCCCATCTCGCGGCCGCCGATCGTCAGCTTGTTGATCGCACGCCCGTGCACGGTGTGGTTGATCACGCCGGCGGCGTTGCTGCGGGTGTGATAGCCGACGAGCAACAGGACGGCGTAGGACTCGTCGAGGCCGGCGAGCTGCCCCAACGGCCGCGGGAATCCCGTGACGAGGTCGGCGTCGGGGTGAAGATCGCTGATGATGAGGTTGCGCGCTCCGTTGCCGCCGTGCGAGTCGCTGACGAGCACGCTCGTCGCGCCCGCGGCGAATGCGCCTTCCGCCGCCGCGTTCGTTTCGCCCATCATCAAACGGCGGGCGAGCTGGTAGTCGAAGCCGCGTTCGCTCGTGTGCTCGTTGTGGACGACGCCGGAGACGCCCTCCATGTCGACCGAGATGTAGACCTTCACGCGGGTCTCCTTTTCGACCTGGGATGTCGGAACTAAGGTGTTCGGGATGCCCCATAGAGATTGACGCCGGCGGCGGCACTTTCCTGTCCAGGCGGATGCGTGGCGGGGACAGCGCCGCCTCGTGGCCGCGCGAACAGGACCTCGGTCTCGCGGCGCGGAACATTCCTAGACTGTCGCCGGGCGTGCCGTCATGGCACTGCGACAAGCTCCCGAGCTCCAGGTCTCGCGGCCGGGGGCGGCAACGAATGCGCCCACACGATCGCGGCACGCATGGCTCGATCGCGGCCAGCTCGCTCGGCAATCGAACTCTCCAGCCCCTCCTGCGCACGCCCGCCGATCCCGGCCCAGCAGAAGGCCCATCGCCCAGTTCGCCAGACGCGCTTGAACGCGACGCCGAAGCGTTTGCCCGAGCCCGGACGCTCTGGGCTCGTCTGCACGCCGACACCGGCGCGGCCGTGGCGGCGCGCGCACCGCGCCCGCGTCTACACGATCGGACGAGACGTGTACTTCGGCGCCGGAGAATACGCGCCGGAAACCGTTGACGGTGCGCGTTTGCTCGCGCATGAGCTCGCGCACGTGGCCCAGCAGACGACGGGGATCGCGCCACTCGGCATCCAACGCGCGCCGGATGAGACGCCCAAGCCGCCCGTGAAGCAGAAACCCGCGAAGGAACAACCCACGAAACCCGTCAAGCGCGTGAACGTCGTCCTTCTTGGCGAGAACGTCATCGGCGGACCCGAGCTGGCGACGCTGCTGACCGGAACCGCGCAGATCTGCCAAGTGAAGAGCTTGGACGAAGCGGCGTCTACGCTTGCCGGTCTCCAGTTTCCAATCGCGCAACTGTTCTTCATCACGCATTCGCACGCTAGCAGCGGACTGCAATTCGGAATCAGCGAATCGACCGTCCATCCTGACAAGATCGCGGCCAAGCTGACCGGCAAGGTGTCGCTCGACCGCGCGCCCGAAGTCGTGGACTTCCGAGGCTGCGACGTCGGCGTGAGCCCGAAGGCCATGGAAGGAATCCGGTCCGCACTGGGCGCTCGCTCCGCCGTCGGTGGCAATTGCTTCGTCGTCATCCGCCGCACCACGCCGTTGAAGATCGGCGGCAGGGAGATCACGAAGGCTTCGCACGTGACGGATGACAATCGGAAGACGTTCGAGAAGCTGATGGATGGGACCGCGGGCAACCTCGGGACCGCGCGGAAATGCATCCTCAACCCATCGGAGAAAGGGTTCTTCGCCGCCGGCGGATCATTCGTCAGCGTGTTCTTCAACCAGGTGTCGTCGACGCAGTGGGACCCGAAGTCGTCCGTGTGCTACAAGAACGCCAACGTGCAGAAGGTCGATCCCGCGAATCCGCCGGCCGATCTGGGAGCGTGTCAGCTGATCGAAGTGAAAGCCAAGGACGGGGAAGAGAAGCCGAAGTGACAGACCCGCCGCAGCCGCGACCGCGAGCAGAGGCGGCGGGCCGCCAAGCTTATCCCCAACGAGGCAGGATTCTCGGATCGTCTATTGAATGACTGCGTCTGCTCGTTGTGCGCTGGACAAACATGGGGGATCTCGGTAATGAGGTCAGGATTCACTCTCCGCTTGGGCATGGCGACGTTGCTCGTTGTATCGCTGCTCTATCAAAGCCAGGTCGGGAGAGCCGGCCCGGCCCCTCGGAAGCGAGTGGTCATCGGACAGGGCGAGCTCGTGACGTCGTTCGACTATCCGACCGACTGGAATATCCCAGCGACCTGGATCCAATCGAACATCGGCGATTGCCTGGTCTGGCGGGACCGGAAGACAGGGCGGTTCATGCCCTGGTTGGCGGAGCGCTTCGAGCGCGTGAACGACAAAGCGTGGCGGTTCTACCTGCGCCGAGGCATCCAGTTCACGAACGGGGAACCGTTCAACGCCGCGGCGGCGAAATTCAACCTCGACCGTAACGCCAGCGACGACAAGTTGCTGATCTACCAGCAGTATCGGTTCATCGAGCGCGTCAACATCATCGACGACTTCACGATCGAAGTGCAGACGACCAACACCGAGCCGGCCATGTTGAGCAAGATGGCGCAAACCGCTTGCCAGGTCATCCCGCCCCGGTACTTCCAACAAGTGGGCCCGCAGGGATTCGCGCGCCGGCCAATCGGCACCGGCCCGTACAAGCTCGTCGAGGAGATCAAGGACAATCGCATCGTTCTCGAGGCGAACGACAACTACTTCCAGGGGCGTCCGGACATCGACGAGCTGGTCTTCCGGGCGATCCCGGAAGTGACGACGCGGGTGAACGAGCTCTTGACCGGCGGCATCGATCTCACCGTCGACGTGCCGGGTCAAGACTGGGACCGTGTCAACCGCAACGCGAACACCCGGGTCGTCATCGGGGAGAATCCAACGACCCAGCTACTCGTTGTCCGGATCACCGACAAGAACGCGACCCGCTATGTCGCGTCGAACCGCCTCGTCCGCGCCGCGATCGAGCACGCGATCGACAAGAAGGCCCTCGTGAAGCTCATCAACGGGATGGGGGTCCCGACGCGCACGCGGATCACGCCACCGACGTTCGCTTCGCACGAGGGGCTCTACGGTCTCGACAAGGGTGACGTCTACAATCCGGAGCGCGCGAAACGTCTGCTGCGTGAATCCGGCTACAAGGGCGAGCCGCTCGAGTTCGTCACGAGCACTGGCCGATGGTTCATGAGCGCCGAAGTGTCGCAGGCCATCACGCAAATGCTGCAGGCGGTCGGGTTCAAGATCAACCTGAAGATCATGGAAGTCAGCACGTTCAACGAGCAGTACTACTTCCCGGCCTACCGCGGGATTCCGTCCAACAAGGGCCTCATGATGGAAGCGCTGCGCAACTCGTTCTTCGATCCGTGGATCGCGGTTCTGGAAGCGCACTGCGTGCGGGGACCGCAGCGGACGGGCTACTGCAAGCCGGAGGTCGATCGGCTCATCGACCGCGCCGCGATCAACATGAACGTGGCCGAGCGGGAGCGTCAGTACAAGCGGATTCAGGAGTACTTGGCGGAGGATCGGCCGTTGATCTTCCTGTACCACATGAAGAGCACGTACGGCGTGAACCGCCGGCTCAACTGGGATCCGCCCCCGGACACCTTCCTCTGGATGGGCGGCGCGAAGGTCAACCCGTAGGTCGGTCGTTCCACGTCGTCATACAATCTGTTGGGAAACGGGACCTCGGCCGGGTGCCGAGGTCCCGCGTACGTTATCTTGCCGCGTGACAGCGGCCGCAGGTGAACTGTGAGCTATCGCATCGGTTTCGACATCGGCGGCACCTTTACAGACTTGGTTCTCGTCGACTTGCTCTCGGGACGCTTGACGAGCCACAAAACGCTGACTACGCCAAGCGAACCGGCGAAGGCGGTGTTGGCCGGTTGGCGGGCGTTGCTCGAAGACGCCGGGGCCCGGCCCGAAGACGTCGAGGCCGCGATCCATGGCACGACGCTGGTGACCAACGCCCTCATCGAGCGCCGCGGCGCCACGACCGCGCTGATCACGACGGCGGGTTTTCGCGACATTCTCGAGATCCGCCGCGAGATGCGTTACGACATCTACGATCTGCTGATCGAATTACCGGCTCCTTTGGTCCCGCGCCCGTTGCGCTTGGAGGTGGCGGAACGGGTGAACGCGCAGGGCGCGGTGCTGACGCCGTTGCACGGCGACGACCTCAGCGCCCTACGGCCGGCCCTCGCGGACGCCGAAGTCCGGGCCGTGGCAATTTGTTTCCTTCACGCCTACAAGAACCCGGCGCATGAGCGCGCCGCCGCGGCGCTGCTGCGCTCGTGGTTTCCCGAGATGCGTATTTCGCTCTCGTCCGACGTGGCCCCCGAAATCCGGGAATACGAGCGGATGTCGACGACGGTCTGCAATGCCTACGTGCAGCCCATGGTCGATACCTATCTGGCCGAGATGCGCGCAGCGTTGCAGGCGAAGGGCTACGATCGCGACGTCTATCTGATGCTCTCGAGCGGGGGCATCGCGACCTCAACGACCGCGGCTCGCTTCCCGATTCGGCTGGTGGAATCGGGTCCAGCCGCCGGTGTGCTCGCCGCCGTCTTTCACGGGGACCGCATCGGCGTGCGCGACCTCTTGTCGTTCGACATGGGCGGCACGACGGCGAAGATGTGCGTGATCAAGGACGGCCGACCGGCGATGACGACGCAATTCGAGGTCGCGCGGGCCCACCGCTTCAAGAGAGGAAGCGGTCTGCCGGTGCAGGTGCCGTCGGTGGAGCTGATCGAGATCGGCGCCGGCGGCGGCAGCATCGCATGGATCGACCGGCTGGGCCTCCTGAAGATCGGGCCCGCTTCGGCGGGCGCGGATCCCGGGCCTGCGTGCTACGGGTTGGGCGGGACGTCGCCGACGGTGACCGACGCCAACCTCCTGCTTGGGTACCTCAACCCCGACTATTTCCTCGGCGGGCGCATGCCGCTCGACGTGCAAGCCGCGGAACGGGCGCTCGGTTCGTTGGCTTCTTCGCTGGACCGGACCGTCACCGAGGCCGCCTGGGCCGTGCACCACGTCGTCAACGAGAACATGATCGGCGCCACGCGCGTGCACGTGGCGGAGCGCGGCGCCGATCCGCGGCGATTGTGGTTGATGGCGTTCGGCGGGGCGGGTCCTGCCCACGCCTACGCGATCGCACGCGCCCTGCGCTTGCGCGGATACATCTGTCCGCCGGGCGCGGGCGTGACATCGGCGCTGGGGTTCCTGACCGCACCCGTCTCATTCGAGTTTTCCCGGAGCGTCGCGTCGCGGCTGTCACAGGATACGTTGGCCGCGTTGGATGCCATCTTTGCCGACTTGATCGACGAGGGACGGACGACGCTGTCCGAAGCCGGCGTCGCGGACGCCGATATGCGCTTCAGCCTGCAGGCCGACCTCCGGCACGTGGGCCAGGGGCACGAAATCATCGTCAATCTTCCGTGGGAGCGCCTTGGCGCCCTGGACCTCGACCGAGACGTGCTGCCGCACTTCTACGCCGCGTACGAGCGCGCCTACGGCCACGCGCACCGGCATCTCGCGGTGGAGTTGACGACATGCCGGCTCACGGCGACCGGGCCGGCGCCGCGTATCACCTTGAATGAGAGCGAGGGCACGGTGACCGCTCACGCGCGGCACACCGCGCGGAGCCGCCGCGCCTACTTCGCGGCGTCGGGGGGTTACTTGGAAACACCCATCTACGATCGCGACCGCCTCGAGGGAGGCACGCGGCTGACCGGGCCCGCGATACTCGAGGGCGCCGACGCGACTGTTGTCATCCCGCCGGGCGCATCGGCGGAGGTCGACCGATTCCTGAACGTCGTCGTTCGCCTCGGCGAGGAGACCGGCGCATGACGGAGCCGCGCAACAGATACAGCCTTCCGGTTGGCAATGCGCAGGGTCTCGATCCCGTGGCGCTGGAAATCCTCTGGCAGCGCCTGGTCACGATCATGAACGAGGTCGACGGGATCATCGTAAGGTCGACATTCTCCACGATCCTCAGCGAAGGGCGCGACTTCGCCTGTGTGCTCGTCGACCCGCGCGGTTCGTCGCTGTGCCAATCCTCGCTGAGTACGCCCAACTTTTGCGTCGTGCTGCCGCGAACCGCCAGAGTGATGCTGGAGCGGTTTCCCCTGAGCGTTCTGCGCGAGGGTGACGTGCTGGCCACGAACGACCCGTGGATTGGGACCGGACACCTGCCTGACTACATCTTGCTCTCCCCCGTGTTCGTCAAAGGCCGGGTCGTGGCGTTGCTCGGCACCGTCTCGCACGTCTCGGACGTCGGCGGCCATCCGGCGGAGATCGAGGGCACGGACATCTACAGTGAAGGGCTGCGGATGGCGCCCTTCAAGCTGTACGAGGAGGGCCGGGAGAATACCCTGGCGTTCCAGATCATCGGGGACAATTGCCGGGTGCCCGGGATGCTGCTGGGCGACTTGCGTGCCATGGCGGGAGCGCTGCGGATCGGCGCCGAGCGCATGCGTGAGTTCCTCGCGGATTACGGCATGGACGACATCGACGGCCTGTCGGCGGAAATCCTGAATCGCTCCGAGGCCGCCATGCGGGAGCGCATCGCGGCACTGCCGGTCGGCGTGTACGAGTACGGGATGGACATCGACGGATACATCGAGACCGTGCGCCTGCAAGCGAGGGTCGAGGTACGAGGGACTGAGGTGTTCGTCGACTACACGGGGTCGTCGCCGCAACGGCGCGATGCGGCCATAAACGCCGTCTACAACAGCACGTACGCGACGTCGATCTATCCCTTCAAGTGCGCCCTGGCGCCCGACATTCCCAACAACGAGGGACTGTTTCGACCGATTCACGTGTCAGCGCCCGAGGGCTCCATCTTGAATGCTGTCTATCCGGCGCCCGTGAAGGCCCGCGCCAAGACGACGAACAATATCAATCAGGTCCTGTTCGGCGCGCTGTGGCCGATCTTCGGCGAGCGCGTCCAGGCGAGCAACGGTGGGATTTGGCCCTTGGTGCTGATGGGCGACGATCCACAGCTGGGCCACTTCCTGGTGGACATGCTCCCGCACGGCGGCCGGGGCGGGATGCCTTCGCTGGATGGCATGATCCCGGTCTCGTATCCGACGAACGGCACCGTGACGCCCTGCGAGATCATCGAGGCCAAGGCGCCGGTGCTCTTCCGCCAAAAGGCGCTGCGGGCCGACAGCGGCGGGCCGGGACGCCGGCGGGGCGGGCTGGGGCAAGTCGTTGCGTTCGAGATTCTCGGGACGAACCCGGTCACGTTCAACTTGACCCCCGACCGTGTGACGACGCTGCCGCAGGGTCTGGACGGCGGACGTCCGGGGCGGATCGGCGAAGTGCGCGTCAATGGGCAGCGGATCACGCGGTTCCCGCCCATCCAGCTGCACCCCGGAGACGTCGTCGAGCTCCACTTGCCCGGAGGCGGCGGGTTCGGCGCAGTGAGCGATCGTGATCCCGGCAGCATTTTGCAAGACCTGGTGATGGGATACGTCACGGCCGAAGGCGCGGCGCGAGATTACGGATTGCTGCCGCCGGACTCTACCTGATCGGTTGCTACAATCGGCGTGTCCTGTAAACTTTCTGCCGGCAGTACGCCGCGGCAGTGAACCTCAGGTGCGAACACAGTGAAGATCACCGCCATCGTCGACGAAGTCGTTCCGATCCGATCCGAGATCTCCAACGCCTATATCAGCTTCCGCGAGATGACGGCGTCGGCTGTCGCCATTCACACGGATGTCGTGCGCGACGGCAGGCCGATCGTCGGCTATGGATTCAACTCGAACGGCCGCTACGGGCAACGCGGCATCTTGCGCGATCGCGTGATCCCGCGTTTGATGGCCGCGCCGCCGGAGACGTTGTTGGACGACACCGGCCAGAACTTCGACGCCGCGAAGGCGTGGCGCGTCATGATGGCCAACGAGAAGCCAGGCGGCCACGGCGAGCGGTCCGTGGCCGTCGGCACGATCGACATGGCGCTGTGGGATCTCATCGCGAAGATCGCAGGCAAGCCGCTGTATGTCCTGCTCGCGGAGCGATACCGGCGGGGCGACGTCAACCCCAAGGTCGAGGTCTACGCCGCCGGCGGATACTACTACCCGGAGAAGGGCATCAATGGATTGCTCGAGGAGCTTCGCGCGTACCTCGATCTCGGCTACACGACGGTGAAGATCAAGATCGGCGGCGCGCCGCTGGCCGACGACGTGGCCCGGATCGAGGCCGTGCTCGCCCTGCTGCACGGCGATCAGCAATTGGCCGTCGACGCGAACGGCCGCTTCGACCTCGACGAAGCGATGGCGTACCGGGATGCGCTGTCCGCGCATCCACTGAAGTGGTACGAAGAGCCATGCGACCCGCTCGACTTCGAGATCTTGGCGCGCGTCGCCGATGGATCGCCCGTGCCCATCGCGACGGGCGAGAACCTCTTCTCGCTGCCGGACGCGCGCAACTTGATCCGCTACGGCGGTATGGACCCTGCGCGCGACTTCATCCAAGTCGATCCGGCGCTCAGCTATGGGCTCGTCGAGTACCTGCGCATCCTCGCGATGTTGGAAGCGAACGGCTGGTCGCGCCGGCGCTGCGTGCCGCACGGCGGGCATCAATTCGCGCTGCACATCGCCGCCGGGTTGGGGATCGGCGGCAACGAGTCCTACCCGGGCGTGTTCCAGCCGTTCGGCGGATTCGCCGACGACGTCCCGGTGGTGAACGGCCGCGTCGGCCTCCCCGACGCGCCGGGCATCGGCGTCGAGCGAAAAGCGAATTTGTGGGAGGTCTTCCGCACCTTGTAGGAAGCGCCTCGAGTCGTCAGTTGGCCAGCCCGGTTCCCTGAATGCGGATGCGCCCGTAGTCGGCGCGATGCGGTGACGGTGTTACGTACCCGTAGTGAAGCGCGATCGTGTCGATACCGCCGAACGCCGGGCGCACGGCCGCGTTCGTGAACGGAATCGCGAAGCCGGGAATCTCCAGATCGGGGAACGAAAACGCCTCCCCTGTCTTCGCGACACCGGAGAATCGCATCGGCGTGTCGTTCACCCACCACCGGTAGCGCCCGTCCGCCGTCCACGCCATCCGCACGTGATAGACCGTGTCCGGGCGCGGAACGAGATCCGGATACCATGCCTGCTGGCTCTGCCAGAAACCGCCGCCGGCCACGGCGCTGTCCACGATCGAGGCGAACCCCGCGAAGAACTTGCCCTGCAGGATCCCGACCTTGATCGGCCACGTCCCCTGCGTCACCGTCGCGTCATCCTCGTGCAGCTCCAGGCACGTCTCATTTTCGACGTCGGGCGTGCGCATCTCGAACGTGATCTCGCCGGTCGTCAGCTTGCCCGGCAACCGCGCCTTCACCCAACAGTAGTCGCCGGTGCACGCCAACCAGCGGTAGTCCGCCGGCCGGGTCGTTGCTGCGTGCGTGTTGTCGTCGGGGTAACCGCGCGGGATCGCCGGGATCGGCTGCCAGTGCAGGGGAAATGTCTCTCGCACGGCCGGAGCGCCGGCCGGCTTCTCTTCGAACGCGCGCAGCCGGATCCGGCTGCCGGGCTCCGGTGAGGGCTCGGCGATGAGCGCGACGGCGGTGACGCCCTCGTTCGGCGCCAGCAAGCAACCCGGCACACGAAGCGCCGGCTGATCGTCGAGCGTGAACGTCAACGCCCCGGCCGCGCCTTCGATGGCAGCGAACTCGAAGCGGTGCTCGTCGGATTCGATCGTCTTGCGTGTCTTCGGATCGAGCCCGCCGGGAACGAACGCCGGGTCGACGGCGGGGCGCCCGCGAAACCAGGTGAGGAAACGTCCCGTGTCGAGAGATGCGGCGGATCCGCCCGCGGGCGTCGCGGCGAAACGGATCCAACCGTCCTCGTCGATCCGGCACTCGGCGACAGCACGCCCTTCGTCGTTCAGCAACCGGATTGCGTATCGCTTGCCGATCACGACGCGCAGGCGGAACGCGACGGCGCCGTCGCCGGCCATCGCCGCCGACAATCGGCGCCGGCACTCGATGCCTGACAGGCCGTTGCCGTCCATCACGAGGTAACCGTCGCGCCCGACTTCGTAGAGGCCGCCGGCATCGGCGGCATGCCACGCGAACTCCTGCGCCGAGACGTTCATTCGCCCACCACCGGAGTCACGCGAGGATCTTGCGGCCGCTCTCGATCCACTCCTCGTCGAACCACGCGTGAACGATGCAGGCGTAGTTGTGCGAGTAGAAGAGGTGCCAGAGACCGTCCGCGGATTGGAGCAGCTTCGGATACGCGTATACGCCAAGCGAGGACTCGACGTCTCGGGCGCGGTAGGTAACGCCGCCGTCGTCGGAGATTCCGACGCAAAGCGGAAAGCGCTCGACGTAGCTGTCGTTGAACGCGACGACGAGCCGCTCGCCGCGGCCGAGGTACAGATCGGATCCGGAATCGGGATTGCGCAGATTCGTCTGCACCGGCTCCGTAAACGTGCGGCAACCGTCGCGCGAGATCGCGGTCCACACGTCCCCGGGTGGGGGCGGAGGCGTGCGCGTCAGGCCGGCGCGGCGCATGTAGGCGAGCACCTCACCGGAACGCCACTGGATGGCCGCCGGCTCGGAGCAGCCCGGCTCCTTGAAGATCTCCGCGCCTTGCTCCCAGTGCGTCAGGCCGTCGTCGGCGAGCAGGAATCCGGCCGAGACCTTGGCGGCTCGCATCTCCGTACCCTCACGACGGTGATAGGGGATTGCCCACTGCCCGTTCTGCAGCTTCAGCGCGCGCCCCTGAAAGACCATCGCCGTCTTCTGCAGCGGCAACGGCGTCAGCGCCGTCGCGCGATGATCGACCATTCGCGTCGAAAACAACTTCGTCACCATCAAGTCGCGGTACCACAGCGGGATCTCGACCGTGCGCGGCGTGCAGTCGAATCCGGCGCGATGCGGCTTCACGAAGTACGTACGGACGTCCTTGACGAGCGCGAACCGCGACCGCGGGAACGCGAACACGAGCAGGTGGTGGGTTCCGTCCGCCGAGACGATCGGGACGCTCGTCTCCGGATTCCACGATTGCCCGTCGTGATCGAATCGGTCGAGCACGAGATGGGGGTCGGTCCACGTTCCGTCAGGACGGCGCTCGGCGCCGGCGATGCGCTGATCTTCCGCGCCTTCGTAGCTGCCGCAGTACCACGTCACCGCGATGGTGCCGTCCGCAAGCGCGACGGCGTTCGCGGCGTGCGCGAACGGCATGATATTGCCGATCAACTCGCGTTCGAAGATCACGTGTCCTCCTGTTAAGTGCAGAGTTTCGTCATCACCGCGTACAGGACCCGCATCGCCCAGGCGAGGTTCCTCACCGAGACTCGTTCGTTGACGCCGTGGGTCATGCTCATCCACTCGGCGGCCGGCAGATCGGTGATCGAGGGAAAGAATCCGTACACGCTGCGCCCCGGCGCGCGCAGGAACCGGACGTCGGTCGCGCCGCCGAGGAGCCACGGCACCACCGTCGTTGTCGGACGCACCTCCCCATAGACGTCTACGATTGCGCGGTACAACGCGGTGTCGAACGGCGACTGCGACGCTTCCGCGTCGAGGTGGACCCCCGAGATCTCGACGCCGTCGACGCCGGCCAGGCGCCGCCGTAAGGATGCGAGGGCGACTTCGACAGCACGGCCCGGCAGCAGCCGCACATTGCAAGTGATCCGCACCTCCGGCGGGTGCGCATGCACGCTGAGGCCGCCGCCGATCCCGGTTACGGCGACGAGGTCGTACAGCGACGGCTCGAGCCACCGCTTGAGATCGGGCGCCGCGGCGCCGAGCGCGCGCAGCGCCGCGGCGCGCGTCGCGTCATCGAGCAGTCCGAGCAGGGGGCCACGCACGGACTCACGTTGGCGGGCGGCGATCGCGTCGATCATCGCGCGCACGCTTTCGTCAGCGGCCGATCCGAGGTGCGGATTCGCCAGCCGCCGCAGCACCTCGCCGGCGCGTTCGACGGCGCCATCGGATCGCGTGCGCAGGGAGTGGCCGCCTTCGCCGCGGACGACGACGGTGACGATGTGCGAGCCTTTCTCGCCCGTGCCGACGGCGCAGAACGCGCCGTCGGGAGCCGGAACGTCGCCGCCGCCGCCCTCGCCCAGCACGAACTCCGCGTCGATCTCGTCGATCGCGTTGTCGGCCAGCCATTCCATGCCGGCGGCGCCGCCCAGCTCTTCGTCGGCGCAGGCGGCGACGATCACATCCCGCCGCAGGGGCAGGACCTGCCGCCGCGCCAGCACGAGCAGCATCGCGTGCGTCACCGCGCGGTACTTGCAGTCCATCGCGCCCCGGCCCCAGACGAAGCCGTCGGCGAGCGCGCCGGCGAACGGCGGGAAACGCCAGCCTTCCGGTTCGGCCGGCACGACGTCCAGGTGGGAGACGAGCAGGAGCGGACGCGACGTGCCATCGCCGCGAACGCGCGCGACGAGGTTGGCCCGCGCCCGCGACGGTCCGATCGCGGTCGCCTCGACGCCGTGACGGTGAAGGAAGGCGGCGAGATACTCGGCGGCGGGGCGCTCGTTGCCGGGCGGATTGGACGTGTCGATGCGGATCAGGTCGCGAAGGACCGCCACCGCTTCGTCGACGATCGAGGCGGTCACGGGGTCCTGGGCGAATGCTCGTGTCGACATGCGAAGGTCGCGACCGTGCGCCGTCAATCGAACCGGATGCGCGGATCCAGGGCCGCGTATAGAACGTCGACGGCGATGTTCGTCGCCAAGACGAGCAGCGAGATCACGAACACGCCCGACTGCACGATCGGGTAGTCGCGATTGTAGACGGCGGCGATGATCGCGTTGCCGACACCCGGCCAGGAGAAGACCGATTCGGTGATGACCGCGCCGCCGATCAACGCCGGGATCGTCAGCCCCGTGACGGTGATGACGGGAATCGCGGCGTTCTTCGCGATGTGGGCCCACAAGACGCGCGCCTCCGACAGCCCCTTGGCGCGCGCCGTGCGGACGAAGTCCTGGGGCAGCGCCTCCAGGATCGCCGTCCGGGTGAACCGGGCGACGCGGGACGCGAAGAACGCGCCGAGCGTGAGCGACGGTAATACGAGGTGCTGCCACGTGCCGCTCCCCGACGCCGGCAGCCAGCGCAAGCGGACGGAGAAGATGACGATCAAGACGACGCCGATCCAGAAGACCGGCGCCCCTTGGCCGAGCATCGCCGCCGTCATGCTCACCCGGTCGAGCAAGCTGCCGCGGCGTAGCGCGCTGACGATGCCGACAGGCAAGCCGATGAGCAGCGACAACACGAGCGATGCTACGGCGAGCTGAATCGAGACGGGCCAACGCTCGAGGAGGATCGGCAGCGCCGGCTCGTTGTAGCGCAGCGATTGCCCGAAGTTCCCGCGCAGCGCGTTGACCAAGAAGCGCGCGTACTGCACGGGCAACGGCGCGTCGAGCCCGAGCATGCGCCGCACGTTCGCGAGGTCCTCCGCTCTCGCGTCCTGCCCCACGTAGAGTGCGGCCGGATCGCCGGACAGCCGCAACGTGAAGAAGATGATCGTCAGGACGAGGACGACGATCAGGGGCACTTGCAGCAGACGCCGGGCGAGAAACTTCCCCAACGTCGCCTCAGTGCGCGCCGCGTATCCCGACTACACGCGCGACGAAGAGGAGCACGACTACCGCACCGTGGCTTGCGTGAGATTCATCGTGTAGTCGCCGCGGAAGCGAACGCCCTGCAAGTTGGGCGACGTCACGTAAATGCCCGGGATCTGCCACAGGAACAGCGCCAGCGCTTGCTGGCTGACGTAGCGCAATGCCTGGTTGCCGAGGCGCTTCTGGTCGGCTTCGTTGAACGATCCGACCCAGCGCCGGTACAAAGCGTCGAACTGCGGATCGCAGTGGCTCTTATGGAGCGTGTCGCAGATGAAGTTGTTGAGCACGGGCAGGAGGTCGAACGACGGCGCGTAGTTCAGGGACAGCTCCCACATCGGGCCCATGCGCGCGTTGACGAGCTTGTCGAGATAGACGCCGCGCTCGTTCTCCTGGATCTGCGTGCGCACGCCGATCGCGCGGAGATCGCCGGCGACCATCTCCGCCACTTCCTTCGCGCGCGGCGCGAACCCGATGCCGATGTCCATCGGCAGCGCGAAGCCGTCGGGATGGCCCGCTTCGGCCAGCAGCTGCCGCGCGCGACGTTGATCGAACGCGTACGGCTTGATATCGGCGTCGAAACCTTGCGCGTCGGGGCCGACCGGCTGCCCCTGCAGCACGCGTGTCTTCCCGGCGAAGAATACCCGCGCAATCAGGTCCTTGTTGACGGCATGGTTGAACGCCTGGCGCACGCGCACGTCGCGCAGCGGTGAGGCGATCGTCGTGCGAAAGAAGTACTGGAACCCTTGCCCGATCGGTTGCACGACCGTGCGGAACCCGCCGCGCTCCAGCCGCTCCGCGTCGTCAACGTCCATGATGTAGCCGAGGTGCAGCTCGCGCGCTTCCAGCGCGGTCAGGCGGCTGTTGTAGTCGGGCATGTGGCGCAGGCGGATGCGCGCGATCTGAACCGCGCCGCCCCAGTACGCGTCGTGACGGTCGAGCAGGACGAAGTTGTCGCGCTGCCAGGACACGAACCGGAACGGGCCGGAGCCGACCGGAGCGGCCGTGAACCCGGCCACGTCCCGCTCCTGGAAGTAGCGCGGCGGATAGAACCACACGCGCGTGCCGAGCCGGCTCGGCAGGAACGCGAACGGCTCGGACGTCTCCACGATCACCGTCGTCGCGTCCGGCGCGTTCACGCGGGAGATCGGACCGAGCGTCGTGCGGAACCGGCTCTGCGGCGCGGTGAGCGCGCGATCGATGGCGAACTTCACGGCGGCGGCGTCCAGAGGCTCGCCGTTGTGGAACCGCACGCCCGTCCGAATCTTGAACTCCCACGTGCGGTCGTTCACGGCGCGCCACGACGTCGCGACGCTTGGACGCTCGTTGCCGCGATCGTCGATGTCGATGAGGCGATCATAGAGAAGGCTGTAGGTCGCCAGCGCGGTCAACCCGTTGTCTTGCACGGGATCCAGGCTGACGGGCAGCGCGGTCAAGCCGATTGCGACTTCGACCGGCGCGGGCGCCGCGAGCGCGCGTCCGGTGCCCACTCCAAGCGGCGCAGGACCGCCGATCGGCGCGATCCCCATCGCCAGGATGGCCAGCAACAGGCAGACGCGCGTGCGGAACGCAAGTTTGCGTGTCATCGCTTCCCCCTCCGTGTGTACAGTCAGGCGATCGCCGACTTCGAGTCACCCGGCGGGCTTTCCTCCGCAGGTGCCCGTGAACGCTTCTTCAAGATGAACAGCCGATCGCCGGGCCGGAAGCGTCGTCGCTTCAATCCAGGTTCCGCAAGTGCGGATCCAACCGATCGCGCAGCCAGTCTCCGAACAGGTTGGCGCCCAAGACGACGAACATGATCACGGCGCCGGGCACGGTCGTCAACCACCAGGCGACCTGGATGTAGTTTCGGCCGTCGCTGATCATCGTGCCCCAGCTCGCGGTCGGCGGACGCACGCCGAGACCGAGGAAGCTGAGGCTCGACTCGACGACGATCATCTGCGCGAACTGGAAAGTCGCCATAACGACGATCGACGCGGTCACGTTAGGCAGCACGTGCCGGAACAAGATGCGGCCATCGCGCGCCCCCACGGCGCGCGACGCTTCGACGAACTCGCGATGCGAAACGGTCAGCGTCTCCGCTCGCACGATGCGGGCGAATTGGATCCAGCCGGCGACGCCGAGGATCAGGATGAGGTTCGTCAACCCAGGCCCGAGCACGGCCACGACGCTGATCGCGAGAACGAGGAAGGGCATGGACAACTGCGCGTCGCCGACGCGCATGATCACGTCGTCGATCCGGCCGCGCCGGTAGCCCGAAATCAGTCCGAGCGCCACCCCGAGGATCGCCGAGATCGTCGTCGCCGACAAGCTGACGAGCAGCGAGATGCGAGCGCCGCGGAGCAATCGGCTTGCGATGTCCCGGCCGAGCTGGTCCGTGCCCAGCGGGTGTTCGATCGTGCCGCCGAAGAATAGAGGCGGGCGCAAGCGGTCCAGCAAACTCGTTACGTCCGGATCGACACGGTAGAGGAGGGGTCCCAGCAGTCCCGCCGCCGCGGCGGAGAGCACCAGCGCGGCTCCGAGCGCGCCGGAGGCATGGCGGGCAACCCAGCGCGCGCCGCGGCTTCTTCCCGAGGGGCCGGCACGACGGTTCATGGGGCGCGGGCGGTGGGTGGCCGTGTCGATCATACGAGTTCGCGGTGGTAGGCTTCGCCGTAAGCCTGCTCAATTCATGCCGCCTCCACGAATCGGAGGCGCGATCTTGTAGTCTTCCCCTAAATGTAGACAGTTGGATGCTGGAGCTTTCTGGCAAAGTTAGGGCAAGAGAGCCAGGAGGGACAGCATGCGGAAGAGCCGGGTCAGTGAGTCGCAGATCATGGCGATTCTCAAGGAGGGCGAAGCAGGCCGACAGGCGAGCTGCTGCGCAAGCACGGGATCAGCGCGGCGACCTACTATGCCTGGAAGTCGAAGTACGGTGGGATGAGCGCATCCGACCTGAAGCGGATGAAAGAGCTCGAGGCCGAGCACAGCAAGCTGAAGCGAATGTACGCCGACCTGGCGATGGAGAACCGTGCTCTCAAGGATCTGATCGACCGAAAACTGTAACGCCGTCCGAGAAGCGAGACGCGGTGGCCTACCTGACGAA
>Ga0194132_10003048_pt1 | contig 30419 bp, 21 predicted proteins | sample TA2KigOf80mmetaG_FD_148612 | JGI IMG/M metagenome (GOLD analysis project Ga0194132, IMG submission 148612) | Freshwater microbial communities from Lake Tanganyika, Tanzania - TA2015054 Kigoma Offshore 80m | ecosystem: Environmental > Aquatic > Freshwater > Lake | place: Tanzania: Lake...
AAACGACTTCCGGTAATTACGGGTGTTTTACGATTTTTCTTGCCTTGCAAAAGGGTTCGGCGACAATTACATCATCATCGAGACCACGGTCAATCTATCGGGAACCCGGTTCATGAAGCGAATCGCGTTGGTGGTAGCCTTGGGTGCGGCGTTCACGCTTACGGCGTCGGCGGCCTATGCCGACCCGGCAGACTCGGTCGTAAAGATCACGGCGTTCACGCGCTTCCCCGATCCGAATCGCCCTTGGGAAAAACCCAAGCCCAAGGAAGGATCGGGCTCGGGCGTCTACATCGGCGGCAATCGTATCTTGACCAATGCTCACGTCGTCAACTTCGCTTCCGAAATCTACACGCAATGGAATCCCGCCGATGAAAAGACGGATGCCAAGCTCTTTGCGATTTCGGTCGATCTCGATTTGGCCGTCATCACTGTTGCCGACGAAAAGTTCTTCAACAAGCGCAAGCCGTTGCCGATGAGCGTACAGATGCCGAAGCTGAAGGACTCCGTGGCTGTGTATGGGTTCCCGATCGGCGGGGCGGGGTTGTCAATCACGAAGGGGGAGGTCTCACGCATCAACTCCGTGCGCTTCGGTTCGGAGGGGCACGGCCTGCAGATTCAGACATCGGCCGCCCTCAATCCGGGCAACAGCGGCGGGCCCGCCGTCAGCGGCGACAAGATGATCGGCCTCGTCTATCGCGGCATCCTCTCCGCCCAAAACATCGGCTACATCATCCCGGCCGAGGAAGTCGACTTTTTTCTAAAGAATATCAAGGACGGCAAATTCACCGGCAAGCCCCGGCTTAACACGCTTACCAAATACCAACCGCTCGAGAACGACGCCTTGCGCCGCTCCATAGGCATCGACAAATCGGTCACCGGCATTCTCATCTTCGGCGCCACGCCCGATGTCCCCCTGAAGGACATGGACATTCTCACCAAGATCGGCGAGCACGCCATCGACAACCGAGGCAACGTCCAGCTGGGCGAAGGCGTCAGCGCCTTCTTCACATACCTTGTCCCCAAGGTCGTGAAGAACAACAACATCCCCATCACGCTGCGCCGCGACGGCAAGCTGATATCAATTCAACTGAAGGCCGACACCATCGATCGCTCGCTGATTCGCTCCTACGGCAACGACCCGATTCCGTACTTCTTGCATGGCCCGTTGGTCTTTGTTCCCACGCGCCAGGAGGACGTCAACGACTTTTACGCTCGCAAGAACCTTTACTCGCACGAAAGCCCGCTGACCATTCGCCGCACCGATTACAGCCGCTTTCCGGGCGAGGAACTCGTGGTCGTCAGCGCCCAGTTCCGCCACAAGGTTGCGAACGGGTATTTCGACCATTCCGGCCAGGTGATCAAGTCCGTCAATGGCGTGGCCATCAAGAACATGCGCCACCTGGTCGAAACGCTTCGCGACGCCAAGGATCCGTTCGTGAAGATCGCCTTCGCCGAAGAATCGAGCGAATCGATGGTCTTCGATCGCACCGAGATGGAAAACGCCACCGAGCAGTTGATCGAAGAACTCGGCATCGCACCCGCACGCCGCGGTTCTCCGGAATTGATGGAGATTTGGCGCGGCAAAAAGAAAACGCCGTAGTTACGAGTCAGAGCCTGAAGCGTATGCGAAGGAGATCGCCTACATCGCTTACGCTTCAGGCTCTGACCCCTCGATGGAGCGACCTCATGCTCAGCACGATGCAAGACTATCCGCTCACGGTTCGCGCCATCTTCGAGCACGGCGAACGCGTCTATGCCGACAGGCGCGTCAGCACCTTCGATGGAACCACAATTCAGCAAACGTCGTTCGCCCAAGTCGCCCAGCGTGCCCGGCGCCTTGCCGCGGCGCTCGTTCGTCTCGGCGTCAAACCGGGCGATCGCGTCGGCACGTTCTGCTGGAACTGCCAGGAACATCTCGAAGCGTATTTCGCCGTTCCGTGCATCGGCGCCGTGCTGCATACACTGAACCTGCGTCTCTTTCCCGAACAGATCGCGTATGTGATCAATCACGCGGAAGACAGCGTCATCATCGTCGATGAATCGCTCGTCTCGCTGCTGGCGCCGATCCTGCCGAAGCTGCCGACGGTCCGCCACCTGATCGTAGTGGCCAGGAGTCAGGAATCAGGAGTCAGGGTTCAGGGATCAGGCGGTACTCAGCACTCGGCACTCGGTACACACGATTACGAGACGTTGCTGAGCGGTGAAAAGAACGACTTCGCATTCGGCGATATCGACGAGCGCTCGGCGGCAGCGATGTGTTACACAAGCGGGACGACGGGGAATCCGAAAGGCGTCGTTTACAGCCATCGCTCGATCTGCCTGCATTCCATGGCGGTGATCTCGCCATCGTCATTTGGTTTATCGCCGCTCGATCAATCGCTGGTGATTCCGTCGATGTTCCACGCCAATGCCTGGGGAATTCCGCACGCCGGTTGGTGGGTCGGGTCGGACTTGATCTTTCCGGGGCGCTACGTCCAGGCTGAGCCGTTGAGCCGGCTGATCGCCATGACCCGTCCAACGTTCGCCGGCGCCGTGCCGACGATCTGGAACGACCTAACGCGCCATGTCGAGCAGCATGGCGCCGACCTGTCGTCGCTGCGATTGTGCATCAGCGGCGGGTCGGCGGTGCCGCGCAGCCTGATCGAACGCATGCAGAAGCTCGGCGTTCGGCTCGTGCAGATTTGGGGCATGACCGAGACGGGCCCGCTGGCCGCGTTGTCGCATCCGCCGGTTCCATGTGAGCCAGGGTCCGAGGCCGACATGGCCTGGCGCACCAAAACAGGCCGCATCCTGCATGGCATCGACCTGCGCATCGTCGAAGGCGAAACCATTTTGCCCTGGGACGGCGCAGCCATCGGCGAAATCGAAATCCGCGGCCCCTGGGTCACTGGAAGCTACTACAAGGACTCAGCTCCGGAGAAATTTCACGACGGCTGGCTTCGCACCGGCGACGTCGGCACCGTCGATCCGCTCGGCTACATTCAGATCACCGACCGCGCCAAGGACGTCATCAAATCCGGCGGCGAATGGGTTTCGAGCGTCGAACTCGAAAACCACTTGATGGCCCATCCCGACGTCATCGAAGCCGCCGTCATCGCGGTCCCCGACGATCGCTGGGACGAACGGCCGTTGGCGTGCGTCGTGCTCAAGAACGGCGCCGCGACGACGCTGCAAGACCTGCGCGTTTTTTTGGCCAATCGCGTCGCTCGCTGGTGGCTGCCCGAACGCTGGTCCGTCATCGAGGAAGTGCCCAAAACAAGCGTGGGCAAATTCGACAAGAAGGTGCTGCGCCAGCGTTTCGCCGAGGGGCGATTAGATGTCGTTGTCGTGGAAAAATAAGATAACTAGCCCACAGCGCAAATAAGGGCCGGTCCTTGCTTGCGCTGCGGGCCAGTAATTATCCGGCGCGCACCACCAACTTCTTGGCTTGCAGCACCGATGCTTGCGGGTCGACCACGAACTCGACGATGACGCGGAAGCCCTCGCCCTTCACGCCGGACACGTCGCCTTGCAGCTTGTACTCGAAAAGCCGATTGGCGTTGATGGCCACATTGTCCTTGTCGAAAAACAGATGGCGCAGCCTGAACGTTTGCGGCGCGAATTGGCGTTGCAAGTAGTCGAGGTCGTACAACTCGACAGTGCGATCGAACTCCAGCACGTACGTCAACTTACCGACGGTGATCGATCGGCCATCGGGAAAATCCTTGTCGGCGAATTCGAGCGACAGCGACTTGAGCTTGAGCCCCCACGATGCGAAGAAGGAGAAATCGGTTTTGGTCAAACCGCCTTGAGGCGTGTCGCCCGCCTCGCCGCGCGGCGACATTAGAACAACGCTCATGAAACCGATTGCAAAGATTGTGCGCATGTTGGACACCTTGGAAACTGAGGAAATTGGCGTCTCAGCATTTTAGTCTGCCAGACAGGCGGATTGCAATCACGCGCCGCCGCGGATTGCGATCGCGTCGAGAGGAGAACGGTGAACGCTCGGCGGAATCGGCAAAGTCTACGCTGCTTGCCTGTTTTCATGGTGCGAATTCCCGACTGCGAGATCGTCATCGTAACCGGGTTGATTTTCCGTGAGGTGGGCGCGTACAATGGTGCGGGAAAGTTGGGATGCTTTTTGTTACGGGAACGCAAAGGAGGACTCGCGATGATTTCACGACTAATGATCCCGGCACTCTTGGGCGTTGCCGGGCTGTTGGTCGGCGTGGACACGGCGCAAGCGCAAGTGCGCGTGGTCGTCGGCATCGGCCGGCCGGCGTACTATCCGCGGCCATACATTTATGGCGGCTACGTGCCGCGCTACTATTACCCGCCGATCGTCGTGGGCGCTGGTCCGATCGTCGTGCGCAGCTACGCTCCGCCGGTGATCGTCGATTCGCCTCCGACCGTGGTCCAGTCGCCTCCTCCACCGGTCGCGTCGCCCCCGGCCGCCTCCGCCGCCAACATTCGTGTGCTGCTCCCCGAACCCACGGCAAAAGTCTGGTTCGACACCACCTTGACGAACCAGGGCGGGACGGAACGGCTCTTCCACACGCCGCCGCTCACCTCTGGATCGTACAGCTACCGCATTCGCGCCGCGTGGATTCAGAACGGCAAGGAGATGATCCAGGAAGCGGTCGTCAATGTCACGCCCGGCCAAACGACGACGGTCGATTTCACACGCCCGACATCCGAACCGTTGCCATTACCCAAGTAATGCATTTATCAGAGCCTGAAGCGTCAGCGAAGGCCACTTCATCCTTCGCCGGCGCTTCAGGCTCTGACGATCCTGAACGTCCAGCGCCCCCCGTCGACGCGCAACAATTCGACCGTTCCTTTTACGCGCAATCCAGTTAACACCAATCTCCGACACGTCGCTGACGAATCGTCGCACTCCGCGAACGTCCCTGCATCCCAGCGTCGCACGATGCCGCGATTTCCGCTCACCGGGCCTTCGTAGGTCAGGTACGCGATACGGTGATCGCCGAGCGCCGTTGCTTCGATGACGTCGCCGATCGTTTCCGGCGGGCGCACCAAACGCCACGTTTGTAGGCGATCCACCGATTCCAACATGAAGTCCCAGTGCAGGAACGGATGATCGTGCTCGAGAATGACGAAACGCATTGGCTCATCACCAAGAACTGAGTACTGAATACTCGTTATTGAGTACTCGCTGCGGTCACCTTGGGTTTTCCGGCGGTGACTTGAGTGTCGCCAAGAACTCAATCACATCGCGCATTTCGTCCATTGTCAGCACAGGGCCCATCTCAGGCATCGGCGAGATGCCGTTCGACCGACTCTCGATGTCCGCAAGAAGCACTTCGATCGGTTTGCCGTCGCTGGGAACGAGCACGATTTTAGTCTTATCCTCGCTGCGAACCGTTCCGCTCACGATCTTGCCGCTCGTGAGCTCGATGGCGATGACGCCGAAGCCGTGCGTCAGCTTCTTGCTGGGGAAGAGCAGCGATTCGAGAAAGTGCTCGCGGTTGCCGTTGGCTTTCGGCGCAATGATGTTGAGGTTCGGCCCCGATTCACCGCCGTGGCCATCGACCTTGTGACAACGAATGCACTGAGCCACAGGATGCGAAACGAAGACGTGCCGGCCGCGCTCGGCGTCGCCGCCGCGAAGGGTGACGCGGTAGATGCGCATGCGCTCGGCGTAATCAGGCTTGCCGGCCAGTTCGTTGGACAGGCGCGACCAGAGGGCGGAGTTGCGCGTCCGCGCCGCTTCGAGCACATCGAGCTGAAGCTCCGGCGGCGTCAAGTCGGTGCCCATGCGTTCGAAGTACGGACTGAGCAGCTTGGTTGCGCGATCATCCTTGAGTCGAGCAAGGGCCCGGATCGCACGCTGTTTTTCCAGCGTCGTGCCGCCGTCGATGGCCGACTTGAGAGTATCGTACGCGTCCGGCGACTTCAGATCGCACAATAGTTCGCGCGCAACGGCACGCAGCGCAGGCTGATCGGACGCGACCGCAATTTGGATCGCCTGCGTGAGATCCTTGGCCTTGCGATTAGCGAGCAAGTGAAGCGACGCAATGCGAGCTTCGGCGGAGCGACGATTGTCACCGACCCAGTCGATGAAGAATGCCTCGTCGGCTTTGATCTTGAGCCGATCGACCAGTTTGGTGAGTTCGATTTGCGTTTTGCCGGCCGTGTTCGACAAGAGCGCCGGCAGTTGCTCTTCAACTAACCTGGCGACTGTTTGCCCGTCCCGTTTTTCCAGAGGTCGCCAGAAACCGGTGACGCGATCGCGTGGCGTTGGGTTTCCCCACTCGCCGAGGCACGTAAGCGCTTCCAGCCGAATGGCCTCCCTGACGTGCGTGCTCTTAACGACATCGAGGATGGCGCGGGCGTTGTCGGTTCGTCCGAGGCGGAAGTTGGCATTGACGATGCGCCGCCACAGGGCGTCGGCCGGCTGGTCCTTGCGTGAGACATAGCGTTCGCTCAAGCGGGCCAAGCCGTCCGTGCCCGCATCGATCGGCAGGTCATTGATGGCTCGTGCCGCTTCGATGACGACGAGTTCGTCGGCGTCGTTCAAGAAGTGAGCGACTCGCTTGTCATTGACGCCGCGCAGCACCAGAACTGCCGCTAAGCGCACGGCGCGCTCGGCTTCCGCGTCCTTCGCCGCCCAGCGCAACTGCCCCTCGGCGCGCCTGCCTTCCTTGAAGACGGCATCGATGTCGCCGATATTGATGAGCGCCTGCACGGCCGCATGCCGCAAATGCGGGTCGCGGTCCTTGTTGATGAAGATCTGGGCGAAGATGCGCGACAGCCGATTGAACTGAAAATTGCCGTGGCCTGGACTGATCTTCATTTTACCGGCCGTTTGCATCGCGAAGTAGCGCACGCGCGGATGCTCGTCGTCGATCATGCTCACAATCTTGGACTCCATCACCAGTCCCGGCCAGGTGTTCTCGTGCCAGCCGACTTCGCCAAGCACCTTCACTGCCTGGGCGCGAATCTCCGCATCTTTATCTTCAAGTAGCTTTGGATAATCGACCAACGCGGAAATCGCGCCAGGATGCTTACGCGCCATTTGCCCGATCGCCCAAATCGCGTGGATGCGAGGAATAATGTCTTTGCCATGTTCGCTCTCTCCCCAAGCGATCTTGTACAGTCCACCGGTGCGCGGCCATGCTTCCGCGACCTCATTTTGGGCTCGCAGCCGCACGCGCTGATCGGGATGCCCAAGCAGTTTGAGGAGTGCCTGATAATCTCGCTTCTTAAAGCCGTCCTTCATCAGCTTGGCCATGTCGCGGATGGCGGGATCGTTGACGGTCTTCGGATCGTAAACGGCGTAGATGCGTCCTTTGCCGACGCCGCCTCCATCCCAGGTGAACTGCACCCAGTCGGACAGATACATTTTGCCGTCGTAGCCGAAATCGACGTCGGTAGCGGAAACGGGGCTGAGGAACGAATGATAGTCGAAGAGTTCAAAGCAAGCGCCTTTGGGCCGAACGCGGAAAGAATCGATGCCGCCATTGCCCGTGAAGTTGCACATGAAGAAGGCGTTTTGATAGCGATTCGGCCAACCGAGGCCACTGGCAAAAGTGAAGCCAGACGGCCCGGCGCCGAGCTTGCCGACGGGGGGCACGATGTACGCCGCCTGTCCCGAATGATGCGGATGCCAGAGTTTCTCGGCGTGCCAGGGACCGGTCGGATAATCCTTCCATTCCCCGAGGCCGGTCGGCGCGACAGCGGTGTTCGGGGGCGCGGGTGGAAAGCCGATGGTCTGGTACGCCATGTTCCAGCCGCTGTTGCCCCCTTCGATGATGTAGACGAGGCGCGAGTCGTCGCCTTTGTCGCAGTTGTTGTCGGCCGCGAAGAGGTTGCCGAACTGATCGAAAGCAAGCTCTTGGGGATTGCGCAGGCCGGTGTGGACGACTTCGAGGTTCTTGCCGTCCGGGTCGCAGCGAAAGACGGCGCCGGTGCGCGGTCCGGAGAGGACCTTGCCCTCGTGCGTCTTGACATGGTAGCCGCGGTCGCCGACCGAGAAATAGAGCCTGCCGTCCGGCCCGAAGATGAGCCCGTGCAGATCATGGCCCAGGAAGGCGGTCATCGGCCCAAAGCCGTGGTGCAGCGCGATCTTCTGGTCCGCCTTGCCGACACCTTTGGTGTCGCGCAGCTTCCACAGCTTGGGAATGCAAGTGAAGTAGACGTCGCCGTCTTTCGCGAGAACGCCGGCAGCCAGACCGTCGAGCGGGTCGTTGAAGCCGTCGGCGAACACCGTCGAGAAGTCGGCTTTGCCCTTGCCGGCGCGATCTTCGAGCAGGCGAATCTTGTCGGAGTACTTGGAAAAGTACGCCATGCCGCCGGGGAATTTGCGTTCGAACTGCTTGTACATCGCGAGTCGGTCGTCCAGGGTGGTGTTTTTGAGATCGCCTTCGAGAAAGAACGGGCGATGGCGATACTCCTCAGTGCCGCGGTTGAAGCGGTACGTTTCCGCGACGAAGAGCCGGCCACGTTCGTCGATGCAAAAGGCGACCGGGTTGCCCAGCAACGGCTCGGCGGCCCAAAGATCGACGCGAAACCCAGCCGGCGCGTTGAACTTCGCCATCGCTTTGGTCGCCTCGGCCGTGCCATCGACCTGTGCGTAGACGCTGTTAATCAGGCCTAGCGCCAGCGTCGCAAGCAGGACAAACCTCGTCCTCATCGCATAAACTCCCGTTAGCCAGGATCTCTCACTTCAATAATCCTAACCACAGATGGACACGGATAAACACAGATGAAAGCCGAGGCAGCGCATTTCCCATCCGTGTCCATCTGTGGTTGAATTGGGGTGAAAGATCAGTGTCGGTTCATTTGTTGAGTTCGGCGGTCATTTCGAGCAGATTCGCCAACAGCTTGTCCGACGCCTGGACTTCGAGCCGATTGGTGCCGAGCCAGGTTTCGTAGCCGCCCAGTTCGTGATGTTTCGGCGTCGGCAGGTAGCCATAGTAGCCGTGGGCGATCGAGACCAGCCAAGCAGGTTGGAGCGTGCTGCGTTTCTTGAAGTCGAGGCCGATCTCGCAGAAGATTTCGCACGGCATGGTGGCGATCACGGCGTCGCCGAGGCGCAGGGCTTGCAAGGGCATCTTCAACGTGACCGGATGTTTTGCCATGTTGAGCGTCCGCTCGGCGTAGATGTACGAGAGGTCGGTTTGGCCGGCTTTCTTCGGACCATCGGCGATTTTCTTCTTGGCCCAGTCGAGCAGCTCGTGCGAAGGTCTGCGTGTGCCGATCGAAGGTTCCCGATAGCGTGCCGCCAGCGTGACATGATCGCGGTACTTGAGCGGCACATGCGCGGCGTGGACTTTTTGCGCCACGTCGTTGGCCACGAACTTCATCTGAGCGTACGGCTCTTGCTTGGGCCTGGGGTTTTTGAAGTTGATGTTGTTGATGTCGCCGCTCGTGCCGTTGGACAGCATGGCGACGAACGCAGGCGACTGCTGATCGGCCTTGAAGAGGCGTGCCAACGTTTCGCAATACAGGGCGAAATAGTCGGCCGAGATATGCCCCGAGCCGACGCCGCCGACGTAGTGCAGCGAGTAGGTCGCATAAACGGCGATCGGCTTGCCGTTCGGCTCGCGCAGAGCGACGAACGGGATTTGCGGATCGGTCGGGCCGGCGGGCTCGTAGAGGTTGGGGCTCCCGGCGGGCGGATTCATCTTGACCTTGTCGAACGTGCCGAACGGGTTGGCGGGAATCGTGCCGGGCTGCATGTGCCAACGGCGATTGAAGACGTGTTGCGGCGCTTGCGCCGACCCGAAGCCGATCTGGGCGGGCCGAAGCAAGTTGTGGGCCCGCTTGACGCCATCGACGATGCGGCGAGCGACGAAGCGCTGGTATTCGTCCATCGTGTCACTGATGATGCGAGCGTCCCTTCCCAATGCGCTGGCGGCCGAGTGCGTGTGGGTCGCGGAAATCAGGACGTTCGCCTTCGGAATCTTGAGGTCTTCCTCGATGATGGCTCGCGCTTCGTCGCTGACCAACCGATCAATGCCGAGCAGGTCGCAGATGACGAGTACGAGCTCGGTTCGGCCATCGTCGAGAACCAGGCAGCGGGCGTGCAGTTCATCATGCACGTGCGTCGCGGGGAACGGGGCGAAGCCGCCGACGATTGGGCTACCCAGAGGCGGTGTGATATTGCTGGTCGCAGCGCCGGCGCGGAAGACGAGAGGCTTTTGCTGGCCCATCAGCGGCGTTGCACTGACCAGCATAGCAAACATGGCCGACGACAGAGTGTATTGCAGGATCATCTGAATCTCCCGCGCTCGCAAAAAGCGAGCGGCTAAACGATGGGGTTCGTATATTCTAATCAAAGTTGCTTCCTACCCCAACAGCCTACCCCAAGGTGATTCGCATGGCGTTCTTCCCCGAAATCAACAAGATCAAGTACGAAGGCCCCGACTCGAAAAATTCGCTCAGCTTCCGCCATTACAACGAAAGCGAAATCGTTGACGGCAAAACGATGAAAGAGCACCTGCGCTTTGCCGTCTGCTACTGGCACACCTTCCGCGGCATGGGCGGCGATCCGTTCGGCCCGGGCTGCGCCAAGCGGCCGTGGGAAGACGGAACCGACTCCGTCGAAATGGCCCTCAAACGCGTTCGCGTCGCTTTCGAGTTTTTCGAGAAGCTCGGCGTTCCATATTACTGCTTCCATGATCGTGACGTGGCGCCGGAAGGCAAAACGCTCAGCGAGACCAACGCCAATCTCGACAGAGTCGCCAAGGCATTGAAGGAGGAGCAGCAACGCACCGGCATCAAGCTGCTCTGGGGCACTGCGAACCTGTTCAGCAACCCGCGCTTCGTCCACGGCGCCGCCACCAGCTGCAACGCCGACGTCTTCGCCTACGCCGCGGCTCAGGTCAAGAAATGCCTGGAAATCACCAAGGACCTCGGCGGCGAGAACTACGTCTTCTGGGGCGGCCGCGAAGGATACTCCAACCTCTACAACACCGACCTCAAGCGCGAGCTCGATCATCTCGCCAAGTTCTTTCACCTTGCCGTCGAGTACAAGAAGAAGATCAGCTTCACCGGCACGTTCTTGATCGAGCCGAAGCCGAAGGAACCGACGGTGCACCAGTACGATTTCGACGCTGCCAACGTGGTTGCGTTCCTGCGGGGCTACGGGCTGACCGATTCGTTCAAGCTGAACATCGAGACCAACCACGCCACGCTCGCGGGCCACACGATGATGCATGAGCTCGCCTATGCGTCGAGCTGCGGCCTACTGGGCTCGATCGACGCCAATCGCGGCGACTTGCTGTTGGGCTGGGACACCGACCAGTTTCCGACCGATTACTATCTCACCACACAGTGCATGCTCGTCATCCTCGGCCAGGGCGGGCTGGCGCCGGGCGGCGTCAACTTCGACGCCAAGGTGCGCCGCGAGAGCTTCGAGCCGGTCGATCTCTTCCACGCCCATATCGGCGGCATGGACGCGTTCGCGGTCGGCCTAAAGCTGGCGGCGCAGATTCGCAAGGACGGCGTCTTGAAGGATTTCGTCAAGCAGCGCTACGCGTCGTGGGACACCGGCATCGGCGCCAAAGTCGAAGCGGGCCAGGCGAAATTCGAGGACCTCGAGAGATACATGCTCGAAAAAGGGGACGCAGCTCAAAACGCATCGGGCCGCCAGGAGATGTTGGAGAACATCTTCAATCGCTACGTGCGTTGATTCAGAGCCGCGATCTCGCGGCGTAGGCACAAGCTGCCAGCTTGTGCACTGCGGTCGGCAAACTGGCAGCTTGCCGCTACGGACATTTGAATCACGCGACGCCGAGCGCCTCGCGCAGGCGGCGGATTTGCTCGGCCATCAGGCGCGGCGGCTTGGGCGTTTTCTGCCCCATCAGCGCGTCCACCAAAAGATGGATGACTACCGGTCCGGGATTGGCGAGCGCCGTCGACGCCCCTGCGACCCAGTCAGCGAGCGTTGTGAACGAATAGACGCGCTGAACGCCAGCGCCTCTGGCGATAGCGGCGTAGTCAACATGACCCGCACCAGCGTGCGGTTGACCGCCGGTCACTTCGTAATGCCCATTGTCGAGGATTATGACGAACAGATTCGCCGGATGGTGCGCCGTCGTGACGAGATTGCCGAGGCTCATGAGCTGGCAGCCGTCGCCGTTGACGACGATGACGCCGCGGTCGGGCTGCGCCAATGCCAGACCGAGGCCGAGACTGGGGCCGTGTCCCATGGCAGAGGGGATGTACGTGAAATCGAGCGGCGTGTCGGAGAGTTGAGGCCAAATGCCAGCCGAACTCATCGTCGTGATCACGACGCGATTGGTTCGATGGTGAAGCAGCACTTCCAGCGCTTGACGTTGTGTCATCGGCATGGCGTCACTCCGCGATAAGGACGGCACGAGCCCGTTGTTCCGCCTGGCAGTGGCGATAAGCGTTCGCCAGGTCGTCGGGGCTGCTGCGGTTGTCGAGAACGGCGTAAGGGATTTGCCAGGCGCTGACGATCGGCTCGGTGAACACCGGGCACGTGTCGGGCGTCGCGCCTTGTTGGTGCGCATAATAGCTGCGCACGCCGACGATCATGAAGAGCGGGATCTTCATGTCGAACAGGACGTTTCGCAGCGCGTCGCCGGCCTCGAAGAAGCCGGTGCACTGGACGGCGACGATCGGTTTCCTGCCACCGAGCCACAATCCCGCGGCCAAAGCGAAGGCTTCGCCCTCTCGGCAGACGCGGACCAAGGACAAACCGTCGGTCGCGGATAAGGCTGCGTTCCAGGCGCCGAGTTCGGTGTCGGGAATCCAAACGACGTGGGTGACGCCGCACGACTTGAGGGCGGCGGCGACAGAAGGTCCATCCAGCATGGGACAATCCCCGTACCATCGTTTGCGTATTGCGTTCGCGCGGCGCCGCGCGAACGCTCAACGCATACGGCCGTGAAACAAAAAAAGCCCGCTGACCGAAATCAGCGGGCCAAGCATGATAACCGAATAGGTTACTTATGCGTGCTATGGCAGCCCTTGCAATCAGCGGCTTTCTTAAGGGCCGCGCGATTGTCCGCATTGTCTTCCTTGGCCAGAGCTGCAGAAGCCTTCGCCAGCGCCTCGGTGCGCGTCTTCCAGTCGTCGGCTTCACCCTTCGGGCACTTGTTGGCAGCCAGGTCGGCGAACAGGGAAGCCAGCTGTTTCCGTTCAGCTTCGCTCGCCTTGCCGCTGGCGACCTTGCCACACAATCCGCCCTTCATCGCCTTCTGCATGACGACCTTGATGGAAACCGGGTCCTTCTTGTCTTCCTTCTTGTCGTTGCCCTGGATGGTGGAATCCATCATCAGAGCCAAACCGAACACCGCCACCGCGGCCACGAGCAATCCACGAAACTTCATATGCCCCACCTTTGAGTACAGCGCCGCCCCACCGTGGGACGGCATGCTAACAAATCTCTCCCCATTCAGGCAGAAACGACCGTCGTTTGCTTGGGGGAAAGATGAATCCCTTGTTCAACGGATGCCTCTCAGCGCCCGCCCATAGACCATGCCCCAACCTTGGACGCAGCTGGGAACTCGGATATTCATGGCGACTTCGCAATCGTAGGCTGTCAAGACAGTTGTATAGATAAGATGCGCAAGGTTCGGCGTCAATAACGCGGAAAAAAAAAATGCGCTGCGTGCATTGGAACAATAGCTGAGGTGATATCCGCCTTGCAAACGCAGGGGCGTAAGCCCGATGTGGAGGTGGACAACACGTGGGAAACCCAGGTGCGTTTGTTCCTCGACGCTCGCCGGATTTTCGAAATCTCCGTGCTTGGTCGGGTCGGAGAAAAATCCACTTGCCTTCCCTCGAAGTGTGACCTAGTTTTGTGTGTCCTCAACTTTTGGGGAGAAGAAGAGGACCTCGGGGCCGACCGGCAGAGAGGGGATTGTCGGCGGCCCATTTTTCCCCTCTTCGTCAAGCCGATCCGTACGCGCGGATCGGCTTGACGTTTTTTTTGCCTTGCTACATCGCGACCGCCGGAAAAAAATGGGAATTCTCTTGTGGCGAACCCGCCGATGGTTACAATAGCGTGAAGTTTTACCGACATCCCGCCGATTCACCGCATTTTTCGCACACGCCTTTGAGGGGGGGACGAATCATGGAACAACGCTTCGAAGGAACGCCGCACGCCGAGATTCGTGTCGAAGGCCGACGGCTCGTCCGCACCGAAGTCAGCAACGACTGGGGTTTGCGGATGCAGTGGGAAATCCGCCGTAACGGCCAGGTCGTTGCCGTTGTCAATGCTCGGCCCGATTTGGCCTACGAGCATCCCGATACGGCTCCGGGAACCTATGAGGTAGTGCTGCAGATGTGGTACTACGTCAATTACAACAAGAACCCGCAGGGCGAGTTCACCGCCAGCCGTTTCATCGAGATCTCCAACCGCGTGTCGTATACGATCTGACATCTCCCTGTTTGCGTTTGGCGATCGAACGGCGCCGTGCGAGCGCTAAACGTTAACAATATGGGGTTATTCCATGCTCAATATCGGCAACGAAAAGGTCAACCTTTGTTCGGGCCTTTCCCGGCGCAGCTTTCTGCAAGTGGGCGTCGCCGGCCTTGCCGGCATGTGGCTCCCCGACCTGATGAAGGCCGAAGCGTCCGGCAGCGTGGACGGCGGCCGGGCTCGCATCAAGAATTGCATTACGCTCTTCCTCGTCGGCTCGCCCGGCCATCTCGACACGTGGGATTTGAAGCCCCAAGCGCCATCGGAAGTGCGCGGTCGCTATTCGCCGATCCGCACGAACGTAAACGGCATCCAGATCTGCGAGCATTTCCCGCTGATGGCGCGGCGCATGGACAAGGTGGCGCTCATTCGCAGTCTTCATCATCGCACCGGCGCAACACACGAGAACGGCCAGCGCTGGATGATGACGGGGCACGACTTCAACGCCGACAGCATGAAGCCACACACCGGCAGCGTGATCTCTCGCGTCTTCGGCCAAAAGAGCGAATTGCCAGCGAACGTTGTCCTCCCGGGTCCGATCGGCAACACCGGCGCCGGTCCGCTGCACGGCCAGACTGCCGCTCATCTGGGCAGCGCCCATGAGCCGTTCTTCCTCGGCGCCGATCCCGCCTTGCCGAACTTCCGCGTCGGCGACCTCGAAGTCCCTGCCGGGATGTCGGCCCAACGGCTCGACGCTCGGCGCCAGCTGTTGTCGCAGCTCGACGACTTGCAGCGCCGCACTGAAACCAGCACGACGCATACCCACGACAGCTCCTATGATCGAGCTTTTCGCCTGCTGACGTCGCAGCGGGCCAAGGACGCGTTCAATCTCAACCTCGAATCGGACCGCACCCGCGATCGTTATGGCCGAAATACGTTCGGGCAAAGCTGCTTGTTGGCGCGCCGTATGATCGAAGCTGGCGTTCGCTACGTCACCGTCAATCACTTTGACACCGTATTCGGCCAGACCTGTTGGGACATGCACGCCGACGGCGGCGGCTTGAACAACACGTATCTCGACTACGAGCGGCACCTCTGCCCGCAGTTCGACTGGGCGTTCACGGCCCTTCTGGATGATCTCGAGGCCAAGGGGCTGCTGCAAGAAACCGTCATCGCCGTCCTGAGCGAATTCGGTCGCACGCCGCGATTGAACGCGCGCGGCGGCCGCGATCACTACCCCGATGCATGGACCAACTTCCTCGCGGGCGGCAACATCCGTGCCGGACAAGTCATCGGCTCCACCGACCGCATCGGCTCACGCCCGTTCGACAACCCGATTCTGCCGCCCCAGATTCTCGCCTCGATCTACCACGGCATGGGCATCAATCTCGACACCACCATGATGCCCGGCCCCGGCGAACGCCCGGTCCGCCTGATCGAAGCCGAACCGATCCGGCAGTTGTTCTAGCCATGCGGCCGCAAGCGCACTGATGCCTTGATCATGAGGAGCCGCGCACAAAAAAAGCGGCGGGGCGCCTATGGCCGCCTACTTTGTGCACGGCTCCTTAACTCACCCTATGACCACTACAGACTTTTTGGACGTGGGCCAATCGTATCCGATTGGAACGCCAACCGAGGTCATTAGCGCCGCATCTGCACCCTTGGAAATGTTACGATGGTCCGCACCTTGCTAACGCTATTCATGTTGGGCCTTCCGTGCGCTCTCGTTCACGCCGCCGAGCCGACCATCCGTGCGCTCGACATCCGCGGCGTGCGCATCGGCGGGGCGACGACGTTGACGATCGACGGCGACGACCTTGGCAAAACACCGCGGCTGCTCTTGCCGTTCGCGGTCAAGCAAGCGCTGCGGCCCGGGAACACCGACAAGAAAGCCGTGTTCGACGTCTTCACGCTCACGGGTGACGTCGAGCCGGGCTACTATCACTTGCGCGTCGTGACCGAAGGGGGCGTAAGCTTGCCGGTCGTCATCGGCGTCGATGAACTCATGCAGCAAACGACGACCGCACCGGTGACGACGCTGCCGGTCGCCATCCACGCCACGGTCGCGGGAAGCAGCACGGTGGAGGCGAAATTCGCGGGCAAGGCAAAGCAGAAAGTCACCGTCGAGATCGAAGCACAGCGATTCGGCAGCAAGCTTCGGCCCATCGTGCACCTTTACAACGCGCAGAAACGCCAACTCGCCTGGGCCTGGAGCACGCCGAGCCTGTACGGCGATTGCCGAATCCAGGCGACCCTGCCCCAGGACGGCGAATACCTCGTCACGGTGCATGACGCCGAGTATGCCGCCCCGGCGCCGAGTTTCTATCGGCTGCGCATCGGGGAATGGTCCTACGCCGACCAGGTGTTTCCACCGGCAGTGTCCAAAGAGAGTCCAACTTTCGTGGAGTTGATCGGCAGCCCGGCAAAACCGGCCTCGGCCGCCTACGCCCAAAGAAAATCCGGCGCAACGCCGATCCTTTGGCCCAAAGCCGGGCTGCGGAGCGGACCACGGCCCTTCGTCCACGTCAACGCGTACCCCGAGATTGTCGAACAATCCGCCAAGGACAAGCCGCAAGACCTACCCCAGGGAGTTGTCGCCATCAGCGGCAAGCTGCTCACGGCCAACGAAGAGGATCGCTATCGCATCGCTGTCAAGCCGCTCTCCAAAGTTCGGCTCGAAGTCTTTGCCGAACGGCTCGGTTCGCCGATCGATGCGGCTCTGGTTGTTCGCAACGAGAAAGGCGACCAACTCTCGCGGGCCGAGGATTCGCCCGGCACGCTCGATCCGGTGCTGGAATACGGTGTTCCCGACAAGGTCACGTCGATCATCGTCGGCGTCGTCGACGCCCAGGGGCGCGGCGGGCCGCGCGGCATCTATCGGCTCGTCGTCGAACCGCTGGGCGCAGCGAGGGATTACAAGCTGACGACCAACTTACAGCGCGCGTTGCTTCCGGTCGGCGGCCGCGCGGTGGTGCCTGTCTTCGTCGAACGCCGTGGCTTTCTCGGCAAGATCGATCTGTCGCCTAGTCTCCCCTCAGGCATCAAGGCAAACGGTCTAACGATCCCCGAAGGGGCGGACGGCACGCTCGTCGTCCTGGAGCGAAGTGAATCACTATTCGACGCACTGATCACGCAATGGCGCGGCAAGTCGGCCGACGGCGAGGAACGGACGGTTGCAATCAAGGGACATCCCATGGAACGCGTCCAGCCCTGGCTGGCCGAGGAAATCGCGCTTGCTCCATCCGCCGCAAGAGCCGAGGACTTCGTGATCGACTGGGCCAACCTTCCCACCGATGTCGCGCTGATCCCCGGCAGCAAGCTCGTGCTGCCGATCAAGACGGCGCGCGCCAATCCCAAGACGAGCGTCAAGCTGACGCTCCTCACGAGTCAAGTTACCCCGATCGTCAACAATCAGCCCGATGCCAACAAGGCGCTACGGCAAGAAAAGGCCGTCGAATTGCCGATGAGCAAGAACGACGGCGAGGTCGTCGTGTTGACTCCGCCGGAACTGTCGGCGCCGAGCTACGACGTGACGGTGCAAGCCGAGTTGCTCGATGCCGGCAAGAAGACACTGGCCGTGGCGTACGCGCCGGTACGACGAATGGCGGTGCGCCTGCCGCTCGTCGTGAAGCTCGATGGCCCGACACGCATCGAGACGCTGCTCCATGCGAAGACCGGGGCAACGATAAAGCTCGCGGGCAAAGTGGAACGCATTCCCGGCGTGAAGGCCGACGTCGCCATCGCGCTCACGGGCTTGCCCGCCGGCGCCAAAGCCGACCCGGTGACGGTCAAGGCCGAAGCGAGTGATTTCGTCGTCAACGTGAGCCTGCCGCCCACCGTGCCCGCCGGCGACATCAAGGGGATCAAACTGTTCGGGTCCTTCGCACCGGAACCAAAGACGCCGGCGGTGCGCGTCAAAAGCCGCGAAGTTGAGATTGAATTCGTGGTCAAGGCGGCGGCTAAGTAAGCTGCTCGATGCAATCAGTTTGTAGTAGTATGACTGGCATGCCAATCCATGACTGGACGCGAGTTGAAGCCGGCATCTTCCATCTTTTTCACCATGCCTGGATCACGGAGATCGCGCGCGCCCTGAATCTGGAGGCTTGATTCATGAGTTTGAGTCGTTTTGTGGCGTTCCTCGTAACATTCTTGATCGCTGGCTCTGGCGGTGCCGTGGCGCAAGATGCTCCCGTGCCAGCGTCGATCAGCGTCGTTCCGGCCAAGATCGACCTAGCGCATCCGCGCCAGCCGATGGCGATTCAGGTCATGGGCGCCAGCGCCGAAGGATATTCGCTCGATCTACGCGGCAAAGCGACGTTCATCAGCGCCGATCCGAAGATTGCTGTCGTCGATGCGGATGGCTGGATGCGCCCGGTCAGCAATGGACAGACGCAGATCACCGTCATGGTCGGCGGCCAAACCAAAACGGTCAGCGTCAAGGCGCAGTTGCCCGCCACCGAGCCCGCCATGAGCTTTCGCCATGAAGTCATGCCGGTGCTCTCCAAGGCTGGGTGCAACTCCGGCGGCTGTCACGGCTATTCGCTCGGCAAGAACGGCTTCAAGCTCTCCTTGCGCGGCGCCGATCCCGATCCCGATTATCTCTTCATCACGAAGGACTCGATGAGCCGGCGCGTCAACTTCCAGAACCCCGCGGCGAGTCTGTTGATCGCCAAGGCCGTCGGCGACGCTCCCCACGAAGGCGGCGTCCGTTTCGCTCGCACCAGCCTTTCGAACCAGATTCTTGTCAACTGGATCCGCGAAGGGGGGCCCAGCGATTTGGCCGACAAGGCCCAAGTCGTCAACGTGCGTCTCGTTCCCGACAAACTCGTGTTGAAGCCCGGCCAAAAACACCGCGTACAGCTGATCGCGGAGTATGACAACGGCTCGGTGCGCGATGTGACCCGGCTCGGCATCATCGCTGCCAACAGTACGCAATACGCGGACGTCGACGAAGAAGGCGTCGTCACCGCGGGCGATCCGGGCGAGACGGCCGTCGTCGCCCGGTTCGAGCGCGTCTTTGCCGCCACGAGCGTCATGGTGCTCCGGCCCGACGTCTCGTTCGTCGCCACGCCGGTGCCAAACGATCACTACATCGACAAGCACGTCGTCGAAAAGCTCAACCGCCTCAAAATCGCGCCGTCGCCGATCTCCGGTGACGAAGAGTTCCTGCGCCGCGTCTATCTCGATCTCATCGGCGTGCAACCGAGGCCCGACGAGATTAAGGTGTTCCTGGCCGACAGAAATCCGAAGAAACGCGATGCTATCATCGATGCCCTTTTCGCACGGCCCGAGTACGTCGATCACTGGTCGCTCAAGTGGGGCGACCTGCTGCAAAACTCGCGCACCAGCGCCAGCCAACAGTCGGTGTATCTTTTCCGCGAGTTCATCCGTAGCGCCATCGCCTCGAACATGCCGCTCGACGTGTTCGCCCGCAAGGTGCTGACGGCGCGTGGCGGCGCCAGCGACGACCCGGCCAGCGTCTACTTCGCCATCAGCAAGGACACCAACGACACGCTCGAACGAGCCACGCAAGTCTTCTGCGGCGTGCGCATGCTGTGTGCTCGCTGCCACAGTCACCCGATGGAGAACTGGACGCAGGCCGACTACTATGGCCTGGCGAGCTTCTTCAATCAGGTCAGCATTCGGGCCGACGTGCGTGCGCCGCAAGGGGTGCAGAATGCAAAGTACATTCAGCTCAACCTCGCCGCCGGCAACGCCAACAATCCGCGTTCCGGTCGGCCTCAGGCGCCGAAGTTCCTGGGCGGAGAGGAGCCGAAACTCGACGCCAACGCCGACCGCCGCGACGCCTACGCTCGCTGGCTGACTTCACCGAAAAATCCGTTTTTCGCCCGCAGCCTGGTCAATCGCTACTGGAGCTACTTCTTCCACCGCGGTATCATCGAGCCGGTCGACGACATCCGCAACACCAATCCGCCGATCAACCCGGCCCTGCTCGACGCCTTGACGCAAGATTTCATCGACAGCAAATTCGACGTGCGGCATCTGATAAAGCGTATCGTGACGTCGCAGACCTATCAACGGTCAGCCGTGCCGACCGCGTCGAACAAACATGATGAGCAGAACTTCTCGCACGCCATTCCGCGCCGCATCCCGGCCGAGGCGCTCCTCGATTCGCTCATCCAAGCGACCGGCGTACAGGAGAACTTCCCCGGCGTCCCCGCCGGCTTCCGTGCCGCGCAGCTTCCCGACGCCAACAGCGAGAATGCCTTCCTGCGCCTCTTCGGCAAGTCGCAGCGCATGGAAGCCTGCGAGTGCGAGCGCGACAACAACTCCAACATGCTCCAGGCCCTGCACTTCCTCAACGGCAAGAGCATACAGGCCCGCGTGCTCAACCCCAACGGCCGAGCCATGCAGCTCGCCCGGCAGAAGCTCTCCGACAAGGAGATCGTATCCGAACTCTACCTCTGGGCCATCGCCCGCCATCCGAGCGGAGCCGAGTTGAAGATTGGCGAGGCGTACATGCAAAAAGCGGGTGCTCAGCGCGCCGAGGCCGTCCAGGATTTGCTCTGGGCTCTGCTCAACAGCCGCGACTTCGTGCTGGTGCATTGATTTCGCTAGATTGGCGTGTGTACGTAGCGGCAAGCTGCCAGTTTGCCGGCCGTCTGGCGCCAGCTGGCAGCTTGTGGCAAGCCGGTCAGGCCCCATTGTGTTTCGGCGAGACGACTCAGATGCCGAACCGCGGCGCGTTCGGATCAGCTGTTCCAATTGTCTTCATGAATGGCTTGAAACATTCTCTGGTGATGAAGAAGGAAATACGATCGTCGAATGCCCGAAGTGTCACAAGGAACATCCTCGCAAGAACAAGAATGGCACCATCCCCTACCAAGCTACCTGCGAGCGTTGTAACAGAACATGGACTCTGGGCATCCAATTTTGGAAAAAAGATGTAACCATTACCTGTGCTCATTGCGGGTGGCAAACGATGATCGCTATCGGATAACCGCTGACGCGTCTCCCACTGGTCTTCAACTATTTTGGTTCGTTCAATTCGTTTAATTCATTCAATTCGTTCAAGAATCGCGGGGCTGTGTGTTGAATGAACGAGCGAATGCAACCATGTGAAGGACCGACCTTGGCTCACGATACGCGTGCGAGGGGATGCCGCATCAGCTGGGAACGTACCATTGGTAGGGCTTCGTCCCGCTCTACTTTCGCTGGCTCGGCCCCGCCCCGCCGCTTGACACCCTCGCGCACCGCATCGTCTGGTCGGCCGTCCTTCTGGCGGCACTCATCACGCTGACCGGACGCTGGCTGGAGACGATCCGCTGCCTTACGACGCCAGCGATCGTGTTGCCGCACACACTGTCGGCGATTCTGGTCGCCAACGACTGGCTGATGAGAATGAACGCATTCGGTCAGGCAATTCTTGTTGCGCGGTCCTGCTAAAAACAGCGTGCCTCCCGAATGGGGAAGCCTGAGGTCTTCGTCCCATGGGGACGGCTGAGAACAGCCCAGCACTTTAGTGCTGGGCAGCGGAATCCCAGCTCTGAATTGCTGGGCTATTCACAATCGTCCCTGCCGGAACTTGGAGCGACAAAGCGATTGCGCAACAATTCTCTTGCCTCAACAGACGGCCGCAGCGAACGATAACCTGGCGGTTTTCATCAGCCCAGGGCGCCGGTGGAGAGTGGCGAGTGCGAGTGGCGCGAGAAGAAGTCCAATCTTATTCTCACCACTCGCACTCACCACTCGTCACTCACACGGCGGGAGGGAAGAACAGGGCATTCTCATTCTGAGTGCCAACAAACGAAGAACAGCAATCAATCGACCTTGCGGGCGATTTTCACCTCGAAGCTGCCTACGCATTGGGCGTTCCATTGGCTGGGGCCGATGGTGAGATAGAGCTTTCCCTCTCCTTCGGGGATGCCTTCGTAGCGATCGCCGACGAGGAAGTACTCGCCGTCTTCGCCGACTTTGGCGATGAGCATGCCGCAGTGGGCTTGTGGATTGATGACGGCGCCGAGCTTGCGTCCGCCTTTGAGGGGATTGCCTGGTCCACCGCCGTTGCGCATGTGTTGAAGCCCAGCCGGCCCGGACATGAAGCCGCCGCCCTGTTGAGGCCAGACGTCGATGAGCCCAGTGGCCGCGATTGTGATGGTCGTGCGCCCGTCGCTGTAGTAGCCAGTATCGAGCCACTGATCCCGACTGGCGTACTTTGAAGAATCGATCGCCAATTCTGTGTCGAGGCTGGCGGCGCCCATCGCTCGCAGGCTTCGCATCTTCGCGACGTTGAGTTCCTGCTCGCCGAAGTACTCGGTCTTGGCCTTGACGGTTGTGGTCAGGATGCGGCCCACGATGGTGAAGTTCTGCGTGACGACGCGATCATCGACGCTGAGCTTTAGGTCCTTCTTGGGATGCTTGGACCGAATTCGCTGTACGAGGTCCTTGGCTCGCTTTGAAACTTCGGAGTCGCCGCTTTGAGCCGCGTCAATGACGGCCGGATACGAGTATGGCGCCATTTCCAGCAGCGCCTTGTCGGCCTTTTCGCGTTCGCCGTAGGCAGTGTTGCCCAGGTTCTTGATGGCCGCTTCGATCTTGGCTTCTAGCCCATCGGGATAGTGGAGCCCGAACTCGATAGCCCGAATGTCCTTGACGGGAACGGAGAGCCTGCCGTAAGCCGTAGCGACCTCCAGCTTTTCCGACTGAAGAACCAAGCGCACCTTGCTGCCGTTGAGAAAGTAGACTTCGCAATCGCCCGGAATGCCGGCTGGGACTGTGCCTTTGCTGCCAGCCCCTGGCGTCTTCTTGGGCGAATCGAAGTCCTTTTTTTCTTCCTTCTTGAAGTCTTGAGCCGATGCCACGAAAACCAAAGGAAGTCCGACGAGGAGTGCGAGAACAAAACGGGACATGGAATTCTCCGGTGTGAATCGAGATGGCGCCCAACGAGGGGGCTGTGCACAACATCATCCAGATTAACCGGAGATCAACGAAGTTCAAGGAAAAAGGCGGGACCGGCGTCGTTTTTTTTGAATGTTACGGTCAGAGCCTGAAGCGTAAGCGAAGATCTTATCGCAACCTTCGCTTACGCTTCAGGCTCTGAATCGCCGATGCTACGGTCGTTCGGATTTCGGCGCCGGTTCGTCGAACACGCCGCGCAGGCCTTCGAAGAGATTTGCGGGCCAGAGGTTTGGATCGAGAATGCGCGAAATCGGATCGCGATCGAGGCCGTCGATTTCCTTTTCATCCGCATACGGCATCCGCGGCGCTCGGCCGGTGCGTGCCTCGGGACGCGGCGGCTGCGACGTGCCCGGCGACGACACGACCGGCGACATCATGTCCACGTGCATCACCTGCGCCTTCACGGGGTCCTGCGTTGACTTCGTTGGCGCGTCGACGACGATCGGCTCGATGACCTCGCTCTGCTCGGCGTGGCCGTCGTTGTCCGGGGTCTTGGCGGGTGGCAACTTCGCTACGGGAAACTGCGGCGGCTCGATCCGCTTCGTCGTCATGTACCAGTACCCACCACCGACGCCGGCGCTGACAACGACCACCAAAGCAATCCAGTATTCCTTGCGCATCGCTTTTCCTCCGTGAAAGTGCCTGGTATATATCGAATTCCTTTCCCGCAAACTAGAGGAACTCACGCGGCGGCGCAGAGTGGATCAAGGAGTTGCACGCAAAGGAAGCGGCAAGGCGCTTTGATTTCAGGCATCGGCGAGGTAGAATAGAGAAGGAGGATTGCCGGGGCAGAATCGGCATCGCGCGAACTCGCCGACACAGCCCTGTGTCCCTCATTCGCGCCCGCCGAAGGCGAGCGCCACACCCGACTCCCGTGCGGCCCGATTCCCGCATCCGAGGCAACCCGACGGAGGCCCTTTGAGCGACCACGCGACCGTCTCCAACGAACCTACCCGCCAATCCATCTCCCTTGAGCAGGCCATTCAATGCGCCCGCATCGGCGAGGACAACAAAGCCAAGGACATTCTCGTCTTGGACCTACGCAAGGTGACTCCGATCTTCGACTACTTCGTCATCATGACCGGCGCCAGCCGCCGGCAGCTTCACACCCTGGCCGAGGAAATCGACGCCTTCCTGCGCTCGCAGGGCGAAGAACGCCGCAGCATCCAGGGCTATCAAGCAAGCCGATGGATCGCGCAAGACTACGGCGATATCGTGGTGCATGTCTTCGATCCGGAGTCGCGCGAGTATTATGCGCTCGAGGACGTTTGGGGCGACGCGACGCGCGTCGAATGGAAGCGGGAGTAAGGCATTCATCCGCTTACGTTTAGCGCTCGCTTGGCGCCGAGCGAGCGCTAATCGTAAACGGCGTTCACTTCATATCATTTCCTCCATGAATCTTCTTCGCACCATCCAGAACCAGTTTCGCGCTGCGCTGGTCGGCCTCGTTCCCGATGTCGAGCCTTATGTCGCCATGATCAAGCCGACGCAGGACGCCAAGCACGGTGACTATCAAGCCAACTGCGCCATGTCGCTCGCCAAGGCGCTCGGCAAAAAGCCGCGCGACATCGCTCAGGACATCGTCAAGCGTCTTGATCTTAGCGACCTGTTGGAACCGCCCGAGATCGCCGGGCCGGGCTTCATCAATCTGCGGCTCAAGTCGACTTGGCTCGCGAAACAGGTGCAGGCGATTGCCAACGATGATCGGCTCGGCGTCGCGCTGCAACCCGCGAAACGCTACGTCATCGACTACAGCTCGCCCAACGTCGCCAAGCCGCTGCACGTTGGCCACTTGCGCAGCACCATCATCGGCGACGCCCTGACCCGGCTCCTGCGCTTCCTCGGACACACCGTCATCACCGACAATCACCTCGGCGACTGGGGCACGCAGTTTGGCATTCTGCTCTACGGCTACAAGAATTTGCTTGACAACGAAGCGTACAAGAAGGACCCCGTGCGTGAGCTGGCACGCGTATACATCGAAGTGCGCAAGCTCATTGGCAGCGACGACGAAGACAACGCCGCCAACTCGGTTGCTGACGCTTGCCGAGCCGAGACCGCCAAGCTCCATCACGGCGATCCCGAGAACAACCGGCTCTGGCGGGAGTTCATGCCTCACTGCCTTGCGGAGATTCATGAGGTCTACGAAAAGCTGGGCATCCTCACTTTCGATCACGAGCACGGCGAGAGCTTTTACAACCCGCTGCTTCCGGGTGTCGTGGAGAGCTTGTTGCAAACGAAAACCGCCGAGCCAGGCGAAGGCGGAGCGATCATCGTCCGCTTCAGCGACGACAATGTCGCTCTCGTGCGCAAACGAGACGGCGCCTTCACGTACACGACTTCGGACCTCGCGACGATCCAATATCGCCTGAACGAGTTCGCGCCGAACGCCGTTTTGTATGTCGTCGATTTTCGCCAATCACAGCACTTCGCCAATCTTTTCGCGGCGGCGCGACGATGGGGCATCGCCGCAGTGGAGCTGACGCACATCAGCTTCGGCTCCGTGCTCAATCGCGATGGCCGGCCGATCTCCACGCGCAAGGGTGATGGCTCCGAGTTGATCGACCTGATCAACAAGGCCGTCGAGATCGGCTTACAGAAATATCAGGAGAGCTACGCCGAGCGAAAGGCCCAGGGGCATGACGTGCCTGACCTTACCGAGGCCGTCCAGCGTGACATTGCCGAGACCGTCGGCATCGGCGCTATCAAATACGCTGACTTGTGCCAAAATCGCACCAGCGACTACAAGTTCGATTACGATAAGATGCTCGCCACCGAAGGCAACACGGCGACCTACATGCAATACGCCTACGCCCGCAACCGCAGCATCCTTCGCAAGGAAAACATCGACCCCATGACGCTGCGGAACAATCCGCCTTCCGTCGCAATCGATACGCCACCTGAACGAGCCCTGGCGATCCAGCTTCTTCGCCTCGAAGAATCGCTCCTGGCGGCCGTCGCGGAATATCAACCGAGCGCCGTGACCGCGTATTTGTGGGACCTCGCCAAGACGTACAGCGGCTTCTTCCAGAACTGCCCCGTGCTTCGTGCCGAATCCGGCGCGCTCAAGCAGAGCCGCCTGCTTTTGTGCGATCTCACCGCCCGCGTTTTGCAAAAGTGCCTCAACCTGCTGGGCATCAAAACCGTCGATCGCATGTAGTGCCACTTCAAGACTAAGAACTGGGGTTGCTCGCGTGCAGTGTGAATTTCAGTCCACACCGCAAGTCGGACGCCGATGCCCTTCGCGTGGACTCAAGTCCACGCTACAGATTGTCCACTCCTGCTCTCTTGGCACCCATCAGTGCGTTCTTCTGCTTCCCCACGGACAAAACACTTTTTTGCGTTTTTTTGCGGCCAATTCTTGATTGACGCACCCCCGTGGCCGAAGATATAACTAAGGTGAACAAATAATCCCCCCGCCTCAACCTCGGAGGATTTGCGATGCTCGTGATTCCAGGCGCCCATGACCAAGCCACCTGTGACGGCATGACGCGGCGTGAACTCTTGCGCGTCGGCGGCTCGGCCATCCTCGGCCTGTCGCTCGCTGATCTTTTCGCGCACAAGTCCCAGGCCAATCAGCCGTCGGCCAATCGTGGACCGGGCTGGAATCGCGCTCAGCACGTGATCATTATTTACTTGCAGGGCGGGCCGAGCCATCTCGACCTTTGGGATCCGAAGCCCGAGGCCCCCGATCGCGTCCGCAGCATCTTCCGGCCGATCAACACGCGTGTCGCCGGCATTCAGTACGGCGAATTGCTGCCGAATTTGGCCCGCGTGAACGACAAGTTCACGATGATCCGCACCATGAGCTACACCCCAATCGGGTTGTTCAACCACACAGCCGCGATCTATCAGATGATGACCGGCTACCAGGCGGATGCGGTGAGCCCGTCGGGCCAGCTCGAGCCGCCGACGCCGCGCGACTATCCGCATTTCGGCAGCCAGGTGACGCGTCTGAAACCGCCGACGCAGCCGACGCTTCCGTTCGTGATGATGCCTCGTCCGCTCCAAGAGAGCAACGTGGTGAACAAGGGCGGCACGGCGGGCTTCCTGGGCCGTGCGTACGATCCGTACTACCTGTTCCCGCCCGGCGACGACATGGACTTGAACAAGATGAATCGTATCTCGGTGGACGATCTCCAGCTGCGGCCGGAGGTGCCCGCCTCGCGATTGGAACGCCGTGGCCGATTGCGTGACCAAATTTCCGAAGGCATGCCGGAACTCGAACAGGCCGTATCGCGGTACGATTTGCCGCAGTACTACAGCCAGGCGCTCAACCTCGTTCTGTCGGGCCGAGCGCGCAACGCCTTCACGCTCAGCCAGGAATCGACGCAAATGCGCGAACGCTATGGCATGAATACGTTCGGCCAATGCTGCCTGCTCGCTCGCCGCCTGATCGAATCCGGCACGCGCATAGTGCAGATCAACTGGCCGAAAGTCGCGAACTCCGACAATCACTCATGGGACGTGCACCAAGGCTTGCCGGACCGCATGCGTCGTCAAGCGGCCCCGATGCTCGATGCCGGTCTGTCGACACTGATCGGCGATCTCGACGATCGTGGCTTGCTGAATGAAACACTGGTCGTCTGCGTCGGCGAATTTGGCCGCAGTCCGATTCGCGGCGTCAGCACGTCTGGCAATTCGAACAGTGCCGATGGCCGTGACCACTGGCCGTACTGCTACACCGGCGTCGTCGCCGGCGCCGGCGTGCGCCGCGGGCACATGCATGGCCGATCCGACGCCACCGGCTCCGCTCCGCTCGACAACCCGGTCCACCCGCGCGACCTGTTGGCGACCATTTACCACAGCCTCGGCATTAACCCGCACACCATCGCCTACAACCACCTCAACCAACCCCGCGAGTTGGTCCAGGGCGACGTGGTCGGCGGGATTTTGCAATAGCCAGTGCGAGCCCGTTTAGCCGCAACGCCTCCGGCGTGCGTGGACATTGTCGATGTCTTCCGCATGCCGGAGGCGTTTTGCGTTTGTTGCCTCGAATATCAAACATTTCGAAACCAGAAAAAACCTTTGCAATTGCCGACGGCTCGGTGTAAATTCGGTCTCGGCAGTAACCCGCTTAGACAACTGCGAGGCCCATATGATCGAAGATCTCTTTTATCCCAGCCCATTCCGCCGAGAAATCGACAATCACTTTCATTTGCAGCTTATCTCGGACAACACCGAACAGATTATCGAGTACCAGGAGCGTGCGTTCCGCCATGATCGCGAGGAAGCGATACAAAACTTGCGGGCCCTTGCGGCAGTTGGCACGGAACAGGATCGCGCCAACATCCGCCTCGAAGAAATTGCCCATAGGATTGCGTACCAGACAGATGTTATTCGAGAAGGATTCGAGGAAGTCTCGGACGAACTGCGTCAACTTAACGCGGCGATGGAGGACCTTGTTGACGCGGTAAACGAGCAAACGCGTATTATCCACGCTGGATTTGAAAAAATTTCCGGCGAATTGGCAGCCCAACGCCAAATCCTATCGGAGATCCGCGAGCTCATCCGAAATCCCGACGACACAGGCTCAAGTGAATGGCTCAGGGAGGCCATCTTCGCAACGAAAAAAGGGGGCCGGAATCTAGGACGGGACCGCAAAGCACATTTCGACGATGCAATGCGTCTGTTAAGCGATGTCGTGAACAACTCCATCGGGTCACGGAACTGCGTCGCGTGGTTTTACATGGGATGGTTGTTCTGGAAGGAAAAGGCGAATTTTCCCCAAGCTGCAGAGGCGTTTTTTCACGCGGCACGGCTGAGCGATCGCGAGCATCAATGCTGGTATGTTCCAAGCTTGCGGCACTTGGCTGAACTTCAATATCTTCAGGGCCAATTCTTCCACGACGCCCACACGACAATCCAGAAAGCGATAATCGCAGCACCAGAAGATTTCCTCATCCTCTTTGACGCAGCTAGATATGCCGCGAAGATTGGCAAAGACGATGAGGCCGTTCAGCTCTTGGAACGCGTCATCTATCTTCGGCCCGAGACCATAACTACTATGTTTCGCGAGGTTGACTTCCGCCGTGGACCACTTGAGCGTAAGTTACTGTCACTGCGCACCCGCTTGATCATTGCGGCTCGTGAAAAAACAAAAAGTGACCTAAACGATCTTATTGCCACTATTGCCCGAGTTCGCCAAGCGTCCTCGCTCGCGGATCATGCCGTACTCCTGCCTACCGAACTTTCCGAGCCCGCTGTCGAGCATCGGGTAGGTCGCGTCAACCTAGCGAGCTACGAGCTTCTTGTTCATAAAAGTCCATTAGCCCAGAAACAGGTAAAAGCGGTGTTGGAGATCGCCCGAAGTTCAATGACCGAACAACTACAACAATGCACTCGATCAATCGAAGCCGCAAGGAAAAAGATCGAAGTGGCGACGTCCAACGCCGAGCAAAAACGAACAAAACTCTGCACCGACGCAGAGGCCCAATTTGGCGGCACCGATTGGTCTCAGATTGGCGGGCTCGTCGGACGAAGTTTCTTTTTCGGCTTGCGCTTCGCGCTTTTTACGGTGTTTTGTTTTTCGCCGGTTTTGTTAATTTCCGCGATCCTGGGCTTCTCTCATCACGACTGGAAAATACGTGGCGAGTTTTTTGATGATCAAACGCAAGGAGTTTTCCAGGGTGTTATTTCATTGGCAATTCTCGTTTTGCTCGTTTTCGTCGTTGGGGGCGCATTGCTATGTTTCCCGTTAATTATCCTGATCCTGTGGAATAATCGGGAACGCGATAGCGCAATCGAGTTAGTGAATCGCAATCTCGCCTCTGAAGTTCAAGGGCTGAATCGACAAATCGCGAGAGATCAGAAAAAACTTGAAAAACTCGAGGAAGCAACCTTTTCATTGAATCCGCCAGGATAATCCCACTGACTGGCCCCTTAGTCAAGAATCCAGACCTTGGCACGAGCCAAGTTTGCGCTCGCTCGATTGAGCCATTCCATGGGATCGGTCGGTAGCCGACGTTTACGCGCCATACACCAGTTGTTATCGTTTCGCAAATTCGAAGAAGCATTGCATTGGAACGGATATCCCTACCCCATATCGGTCTTGTCCATCTCGTCGGAAAGAATAGCGTCCAGGATGTCCGGGTCGATGGGGTTGGTGAACTCGCAGCCGAGGTGCCAGGAGTTGTTTCGGGTCGGTTCGATGCGGCGGATG
>Ga0194132_10003049_pt1 | contig 30413 bp, 30 predicted proteins | sample TA2KigOf80mmetaG_FD_148612 | JGI IMG/M metagenome (GOLD analysis project Ga0194132, IMG submission 148612) | Freshwater microbial communities from Lake Tanganyika, Tanzania - TA2015054 Kigoma Offshore 80m | ecosystem: Environmental > Aquatic > Freshwater > Lake | place: Tanzania: Lake...
GTCGCCCGCGTTCATCCAGCTCTTCGACCAGACTTCGATACTTAGACCGAAGCCAGCACACAATGGTCTCGTCTCTCATCCCTGCTCTTGTGCAGAGGCTCTCCACTCCGGTCAATCACTATTGCGGTAAGTTGTTTCCTGCCACCGCCTAACGCGATATACGCCTTGTTGAGTTGCAACGCTCGTTGCCATGAAGGCGTGATAAGAGAGGTAATATCGAGGTCTCCGCCAGGAGCCGCGCGTCGTACGGCTGTTTCGTCGAGTTTTCCTTCAGGAAAGAAACGCGAAAGAATCTCGTCGTTGGCACGAAACTCATCACCTCCTGTCACACGGCGAAAATAGGTGAGAATTTCCGGGTCTGGATGCTCAGCTTGTGGGACATCTTGGATGCCTCGTAAATCTTGATGTCGCCACCCATCAGCGCCAGGTACCTTCCGAGCAAAGGCAAAGGTCTGGTCGACGGTCACCCCAACAGAACTATGGCACCCCATGCAAAAGTAATGTTCTTCCTCAGTCTGTAGCCGCAGTCGCCCGTGTTCATCCTCGATAAATCCCTGCAATTGCCACCCGAAGTCGTTACGTAAACCAACTAACGGTGATCCTTTGAAGGTCGGCAATTTTCCTTCTTCTTTATCGAGCAGCTCCTTCTCATACGTCCGTAACAGCGCCCAATCGTCCAGCCACATCCTCTTATGTGCATAGCGTACTTCTTTCATTCGTGTCGACAACAGCGTGGGATGCTCGGGATCAATATAACGAACGGTGTGGAGAAACTCGACGCCTTCAGGATAACGATACCGGCTCACAGCTACTGTCTTTGCCATGCCACAGTAGTGGGTTGGGAGATTGTGAATGCGCGTCGCCGCTGGCGTGAGCTGACCATCGCCATCAAGATCAGTACCAGCGGTGATTTCACTGACTGGCTCCACAACACGATCAAGGTTGTTGCGCGCTGGGGACGGAGCAACGGCGATCGCGGCTTCGAGAATCGCCAGATTACATTTATAGACATCTCGTGACAGATTCCCGTCACTATCCATGCGAAAACTGGGTGGTAGACGAATCATCACATCATCCGTGCTCCCATTCGTCGGCCAAAAGGTTCCGAGAAACGGCTTGTAGCGAACTGCGCGCCAACCACTGCCATCTGCGGCAAAACCCTCCTCGTCAAAACCTTGAGAGAAATCAAGATCAGGAATGTATCCGGGATAATCGGTTCGGCCCACAAGGTGTTCGCGCAACGACGTATAATTGTCAGTCCGAATGTACGACAACACGTCGCGATCGCTCATCGTCGCGATTGCCGCAGAGCGATCGACAAAAAGATTAGACCAATGGTTCGTCTGGGCAAACTCGCTAAAGGCGTATTCTTCCTGGAGTCGCCAGTCGTATTGATAATTTTCTCCCCGCGGTTGTGTATGACACGTCCAGCACGGATTCGCGACTCCGGCGGTTTTGGTATAGCACTGCGAAGGCACCGTCGCTTCGACATTCTCAATCTTCCCAATGCTAGATCGCGCGCGCGCAAGCGGATCATAAGAGTCAGGGTCGCTGGTTTTCTCCTCAGTCGCCTTCTGCGTCGTCACGTTCGCCATCGTGGCAATCGACACGAAGCCGCCAAGCGCTAATAGCATGAGCAGGACAACCAGCCTCATCGCAGTACGTGTTTCGTGGAATCGTTGAGAGCAATAGTGTTTCATAAGATTGGTGAACTGTCGGGGCACGATACGTCGTACCCCGACGAAGGCTGAACCCCTTACCGCGGCTGCGGGAAGGTGCTGACGTTTTTCAGATCTTCACCTGGGTGCTGGACAGCGAGGAAGATGGTTTCCTGATCAGAACTGAAAGCTGGTCCTGTTACCTCTGCATCACTGGGAACGCATGCCACGCGAAAGGCTTTGCCGAACGTCACGTTGAACAACATCGGCCCCTCACGGTGGGAAAGATCAAGGTCCAAGTAATACAAGCAGTCCGCTGCCTTCCCACTCGTCCGACCAAAATTGCCATCAGTGCCAAACCACACACCACCTTTGCGGTCGATCATGATGTTATCAGGGGCAGCAAACTCAAAGTTATCTCTCCCGCCATTGGCGCCTTTCGCCACTTGGAAAAAAGAGAATGTCTTCGATCCCGCAGGAGTGTCTGGTGTGGATTCTTGTAGCGCCCAGATCCCACCATTGCCATCATTACGACGGTCAGTGACATCCGCCTTGAGTAGCTTGCCGCTCTGATCGAGTTGGGTGCCACCCGTATGGTTAGTAAAAGCAATATATAATCGTGGAGTTCCACTTGGATCCCTGGGGTTCCATTCCAAGTCTTCCGGACGGTTCAGTTCCATAACCCCGATTTTGGCTTCGGCTGTGAACAATGCACGGCGCACATCATCATCGGTCGGGAAGCCACCGATCCCATTCCAGCTCACATCCCGCAGTGCATCACCAACTGTTTTACTCGCAGAACCAAGCGCGGAGGCATTGGGAGCAACATCTTTGCTGGTGACGCTGAGGTGAATCCATCGACCGCTTCCTCGTGCCGTTTCCGTCGGCGCAACGGATGTGCTACCGGAAATAATCGTGTTGCCGTTTCGGTTATCCAAGCCAGCAAAATGGGCAACGTAAAGCGCTCCCTCATCAAGCAAAGCACGAATTTCACCTCTGCTCATGCCTTTGCGATACACCTCTTTGGTCACAAACTTATAGAAACGACCACTGCGACGATCATTAGCGGCATACATCACAATCGGTTGACTGGGGATCAGTTCCCATTTGTCATCAGTGACGAAGGTGGCATTCTCCCAGCGGGCACGGCCGACAGCCCCGAGTTTTCGATGCCCTTTGCCATCACCACCAGCCTTCACGCTGTTGTAGAATTTGTCGGGAGCAGTCCCCGGATCAATTTCAACCAGGTAACCAAGAGTGTCTCGGTTATGACGCCCGTTCGGGTCAGAGATTCGCCCGAACTCTGATGCCGCGCTCGCTTCGTTGGTAAATGTGATGTTACTTCCTGGATCAAATCCCTTCCCGGCAACAAACTTTTGGTTATTATCCCACGCTGTTTCCAGGTCGCCATAGTAATCTTGCACATTCTCTTCGGCAGTGATGATCGTTCCCCACGGTGTTTGCGCTCCCGAACAATCACCGGCGATCCCAGCGACCACTCCAGCTGGAAGCGGAGTCCCGGTATCGTCTTGATCAGGCAGGACTGTCTGATAGCCGGTAATCCGTGACAACGTGCTACTGGTAGAGTCGTACCGCAGCGCGCGTGCGCCGCGATCTACACTCCAGTTGCCAGAGGAATCTTTGGTAATCTTCAGCCATGAACCACCGAGCTGACGCTTGTAGTTGCGGGTGAATGTATCAAGGTCCGTTTGAGTCCAGACATCAGCCGTAACATCGTTATTGAGGATCCCTAAGCCAAAGAGGTGCTTGGCTAACGAGAGGTGTTGGCCAGTTGGTGCACTGGTCGCGGCAGGAAGGTCGTTCGACACGTATTCGTGGTTCACCCACAACCAACCAGACTTGCCGCTGCCGTTGAATTGTGGGGCGCTGCCGGGAATATCACTTCCCTTCCAATTCTTGTCCCACCCATCCCCAAAGTACGCCACATAGTCGTTGTTTGCACCAAAGCGAGGCGCAGACGGAGACGTATCGGTTGTGAGCGGATCGAACCATTTCACCACCACATTACTACGTAGCCCTTTCATCGTCCGCACCAGCTCAGCGTCGGCTCCTGGTTCAAGCGGTAACGGAAACCCGTCAAGTTCACCGAACGCAAAGTCTTCTACTTTTTTCTTGACAAACGTGGTCACATCCCCACCCTTTTCGCGACCAATGGCAACAACAGCCGACAATGGCGCTTTCGGGTCAACCTGCCCCAATCCTTCTCCCACAAGGAAACTCATGAGGGCAGCACTCGTGAACATCACAGCCAGTACCCTACTGGCGATCTTCATACAGACTCCTTTCTTAACCGCGGTTGCGCGGTTAGTTAAGAAAATTTCTTCGCCTCCTCCCGACAGTCACGCTACTTATGCGGTCCGTTCATGACACCAGGATGACAGCGTTGTGATATGTGGGTGACAATGAAACTCGTGGCTGACGTAGGGGGGCGAGGCACCGGTGCTTGTTTTCACCAGTGCCTCGGGGAGAGAGGCCCGCTCTACTGCGCAGCCTCGGGGTTAGGGAGATGATCGTGGCGGAGTATAGGAGATACGTATTGCAGGATTATGAAGAGACGATGAAGAATAGATTACACAGTCCCGAGCGGCGGAGCAACTCCAATTGGTATAGAAAAATATCACCATAAGTGATTGCACGATCTTCTAGAAAGATTCTTCGCTGACAGGGCGAGATGTCTGAGCATCCCGTGTACGAATGGTCTGTGGTCCGATTGAGAGACAATGGCGCATGCGTCATTTTTAGTGAAGTTTTCAGTGGCAAGAGGAGCCCTTACCACAGCCACCAGAGAACGAGGCCGAGGAAGCACGCGTTTCCCAACGACAACGCGAGCAAGGCAAGCCGCTCTTCGTTCCACCACTGCCGCATTTTACGGACGCGCGAGGAAAACCGCCGAGGGGGACGAGCAAATTCAACTTCGGTCACAATGACATTCACATGAGATGGGATCAGTCCATGAGTCAGTTTGTACATGATAGCCTCCCGTGATGGAGATCATCGGAGTGGTTACGGGAACGGTGCACTAGATGCGTTACGAAAATATGTTGAAAATGGAAAATAACAAAATCCTCAATGAGGCATCGGAGAGTCAAGATTTCGCTATCGCAGTAAGAGCCACACCCACAAAGACGGCTTCGACACATTTTTCGATGACGTTCTAAAAAGCTGTTGATGAACCCTTCGACAAGCTCAGGGGTAACGGCAACGGAACTGAAACAGGGATCAGCTAACCCGTTCGTGCTGAGTCCTGAGCCTGTCGAAGGAGCGAAGCACGGTTGCGCTTTTTGCACTGGCCTCTGCGGAATGTATCAACAGCTTCTAAGCATCTTCTGTGCCACAGAGCGGTGAGGACAACACTTCTGCTACTGCAATCGAGAAGTCGGAACTGCCGCAGTCACCAGTGTCAACCAATCACTCTCGACGTGCCCTTGTTTTTCCAACAAGAGTTCACGCCGCACAATTTCGGCTTCGATAATCTCACGGGCGAATTCTTTTGGTGGAGTAGCACAGGTTTCCGCTACCCGCTGTAACCGTCGCCACCAAAAAAATGGCAGTTGAAGAGAAAGATAAACCGTTTCGTCCTGAACCATGTTTGCTCCTTGAGGAAGGTAGTACCTCTGAAGGTAGCCCTGACGGTCTACACGAGAATGACAAGTGTGTGACGGTTAGGTGACGCGTACTTCGTCATGGTGACCAACAGCTCCACCGTCATAGAGCCGTCATGTTCCTGTCATACTCTTGTCATATTGCAGTGCCAAAGTTCTTCCTCTTTCCCCTTTCTGTCGACCTGGCAAGGAACGAATTATCTGGAGGCATTCTTTTTTATGGACTCACTCTATCGTCAGCCCTCAGCAAGCGAGCTGATCGAGCAAATCGCTCAGCACTTGCGGCAGTACCCATGTGACCTCCGCCATGCTCGTAAATTACTGCGTCGATTTCATGCATCGGCAGCCGACGTCATCCAGGCGATCAACCAGGTAGCAACTCCCTTAACGCTTCAGGTTGATCCCACGAATCCTACGGATAAGGTATTGCTCCATTTGCTCCAATTTCCTGGAGATGTGGTCGATATGCGGTGGGTCATACAGCAATGCCATGCGTCAGAAAGCGACGTGCAGCATGCGCTGGAGAAATTGGAAACCTATATCGTGGATGGTGGGGAGGGTGTGGGTTGTGCAAGGATCGACAAAAAGTGAGATTGCTCTTGATCTTCGCCAAGCTCTTTCTTATGCTCCTAGTGTGTCTGAGTTTCTTGCGCTGGTTGAACTAGGATCAAATGCCGTTCGCTGTCTTGTTGCTTCAATCCTTCCAGGAGTTGGCTTTCGGGTACTTCAGGAGGCACGTGCGCAAACGCGTCTGAGTGCTGGCCGCCCAGGAATACTGTCTCCCATCGCAATTGGGGAAACCTCCGACACCATCCGCCGCTTTGTCCGCGAAGCACGACGGGAATATCAGCCGCGTATCCTCGCTGTTGCCACCTCGGCAGTCCGCGATGCCACAAATCGTCAGGATTTGTTGGAGAAGTTGCAGCGTGAAGCTGGCGTGTCCGTGCGTATCCTGAGTGGTTTAGAAGAAGCGTTATTGGGTACCCAAGCAGCATTACACAGTCTGTCGTTCCGTAATGGTACCGTCGCGGACCTTGGTGGCGGGAGCTTACAGCTTACTCATGTGCGCGAAGAGGAAATTTCTTCAGCCGCCAGTATGCCGCTCGGTGCAGTGCGTACGACGACACGATTCTTCAGGAACGACCCGCCAACTGAACGTGAAATCCAGTCCTTACGACAGGAAGTCCATCATCAACTTGCGCGCAACTTTTCAATCTCGGCTCCCAGTAGCGAGATGATCGGGCTTGGGGGAACCATTCGCACCCTCGGACGTATGCATCTCACTACCATCAACAAGCAACGGTCGCGACAAGGCCTCAGCTTGCAACGGAGTGACCTCAGTGCACTCCGCGAGCGGATGGAAAGGCTCCCGGCTCGTGAACGCATCCAATTGGGAGGCTTGAAAGAGGAGCGTGTAGATATCATCGTTGCTGGTACGATCGTCATCGAAGAAGTCATGCGACTGGGCAACTACCGAACGCTCACGGTTTGCACTGAGGGGGTTCGACAAGGGTTGCTACTACGCGAAACCTTTGGGCGAGGAATCTAAGGCATGGAAGAACGGCTGTACACCAATCGTGAACTCTCGTGGTTGGAGTTCAACCGTCGTGTTTTGCACGAGGCACTCGATGAAAGCGTCCCCGTATTGGAGCGCGTCAAGTTTCTCTCGATCTTTAGCTCCAATCTCGACGAATTCTTCATGGTACGAGTCGCGCGTCTGAAGCAGCGTATTGCCGCAGGCGATCAGCAAACAGCCCCTGATGGGCTCAGTCCACAGCAAACATTAGCCGCGGTCGCAGAGCGCGTGCATCGTTTGGCTGAACAGCAGCATCGCTGTTTCTTGGAAGACCTCCAGCCACGCTTAGCTGTAGAGGGCATTCGCATTGTGAGCCCTGCCGATCTCACGGAAGAGCAAAAGCGTTTTCTGCACGACTACTTCCAGCGTACCCTGTATCCTATCGTCACCCCACTGGCGATTGACCCAGGACATCCATTCCCACACCTGGCCAATCGTGCGCTGTGCTTGGTGGCGTCCTTGCGACGCTCTCGCCCATCACATTTGCCTAACACGTCCTTGTCGGTTGTGCACTTGCCAGCCCAGGCTGTTCCCCGTTTTATCGCCTTGCCAGCGTCGCCGGGGGCACATGTCTTTATTTTGCTGGAGGATGTCATTCATCTGAATTTATCGGAACTCTATCGCGGCTACGACGTTCTTTCGTGTCATGCCGTGCGGGTGACACGGGACGGCGATACCAACATGCAGATACCGCTGGTCCGTAACCAGGATCTCCTTACTGCCATAGAACAAAGCGTGCGGGATCGACGTATGGGAACCGCGGTCCGCCTCCAGTACGATGACGATATTCCGCCCGAGGTCCTCACAAACCTTGTCAGCGAGCTTGAGTTACAATCTGAAGATTTATATCCCGGCAAAGGATTTACCGCATTTGCGGACCTCTTCCAGCTCTATACCGCTGTCGATATTCCACGACTGAAGGATCGTCCCCAGCCTTCCCTTCCAGTACCTGCATTTGAGACTACGCCTGACGTATGGAGTGCTATTCGCAACAATGACATCCTTGTCCATCATCCATACCAATCATTCCGGGCAGTCACACGTTTTTTGGAAGAGGCGGCAGATGATCCCAAGGTACTGGCCATTAAGATGACCTTATATCGGGTCGGACCAGCTTCACCGATTCCACAGATTCTCGCTCGCGCGGCTGAGAACGGCAAAGAAGTGGCGGTGTTACTCGAATTACGGGCGCGCTTTGATGAAGAAGCGAACATCTCTTGGGCCCGGGCACTCGAAGAAGTCGGTGCGCACGTGGTCTATGGCATCGTCGGCTATAAGACACATTGTAAGGCATGTATGGTCGTCCGTCAGGAAGCAGACGGGCTGCGTCGTTATTGCCACCTCGCGACCGGCAACTACAACGTTCGGACCAGCACCATCTATGGTGATCTCGGGTTGTTCACTTGCCGTGAGTCATTCGGAGAAGATCTTACCGAATTGTTCAACCTCATGACCGGCTATGCCCATCCACGCGAGTCGCACCATTTACTCGTCTCCCCTTTTGATCTGCGAGATGGCATCGTTCGCCGTATCCAACAGGAAACCGCACACGCCCAGGCCGGACGACCGGCCCATATCATCGCCAAGATGAATGGCCTGGAAGATCCTATTGTCATTGATGAGCTGTACACGGCCAGCCAAGCTGGGGTACAGATTGATTTGATTGTCCGTGGCTTATGTTGCCTCCGGCCTGGTATTCCCGGCGTGTCTGACAACATTCGCATCATTTCTATTGTCGACCGTTATCTGGAACATGCACGGATTTTCTATTTCCACAATGCTGGAGAACCAGAGTATTGGCTTGCCTCTTCGGACTGGATGCCACGCAATCTCGACAATCGCATTGAGGTGGCGTTCCCCATTATTGATCCGCGGTTGCAGGCGCAAATTCGTAAGGTGCTGGATATACAGTTGAGCGATTCGGTGAAGGCCCATCAGATCTTACCTGATGGCGGTTCGGAACGTTTGACTTCGACAACCGGCGTGCCCCTTCGCTCGCAAGAACGGCTCTATGAACTGTACGCGAGCAGCCAGCTTTCCTTATCATTCTTCACCCCACAGCCAACGCTGCACGCAGGAAAATCGTGAGGGCCTCGCGCTGCCCGCAGTCGACATGACGGGGGATGAAACTGTCATCAGGCAGACACAATTCTGACAGCGCATCGCAGGAACGGAACGACAACGCGTGATTCTTGTAGAGGAGCAATGAGCATGACACGTCTCAACCCCTTGGCTGGTCTTCGTGCTGAACCAGCAATGCTAATCAATGTTCCACAATTGATCGCTGCCTATTATGCGAATCGTCCTGACTCTGCGGTGCCTGCGCAACGTGTCGCCTTTGGTACTTCCGGGCATCGCGGCTCGGCTTTGAGCAATTCTTTTAACGAAGCGCACATTTTGGCGATCACGCAGGCGATTTGTTGGTATCGCCAGCAGCAGAGCATCAGCGGGCCATTGTTCTTAGGAAGAGATACCCATGCCCTCTCTGAGCCTGCCTTTCGGACGGCGTTAGAAGTCCTGGCGGCCAACGATGTCGAGGTCAGAATTGATGCGTTTGGCGGCTATGTCCCAACTCCTGTCCTTTCGCATGCGATTCTCACCTTCAATCAAGGGCGTACGCATCAGCTGGCTGACGGCATTGTGATCACACCGTCGCATAATCCCCCTGAAGATGGTGGCTTCAAATACAATCCACCGCATGGTGGCCCGGCAGATACCCAAGTAACACAGTGGATCGAATCACAAGCCAACACGTTGCTTGCCAATGATCTTCGTGAGGTGAAGCGCATTCCCTATGAACGAGCCTGTGTGGCTTCTACGACGTTGTACCGTGGCTATATCGAGGCATACGTGGCCGACCTCGCTAACGTCGTGGACATAGAGAGCATTCGCAACGCCGGGCTCAAGTTAGGGGCTGATCCACTAGGTGGCGCTGGGATTGCCTATTGGGGCGCTATTGGGGATCGCTATGGACTGGATCTTACTGTGCGAAACAACATCGCTGATCCGACCTTCTCCTTCATGACGCTGGACTGGGACGGGAAGATCCGCATGGACTGTTCTTCTCCACATGCGATGGCAGGTTTAATCGCGCTGAAGGATCAGTTTGACATTGCGTGGGCGAATGATCCTGACCATGACCGACATGGCATCGTCACGCGTAGTGCGGGATTATTGAATCCCAATCAATATTTGTCTGTTGCCATTGACTATCTGTTTCAGCATCGTCCGAACTGGCAAGCGAACGCAGCGATCGGCAAGACCGTGGTCAGTAGTAGTATGATCGATCGCGTCGCCAGCCAATTAGGTCGCAAGCTAATTGAAACGCCGGTGGGCTTCAAGTGGTTTGTCGAAGGATTGGTCAGTGGCACGCTTGGGTTCGGCGGTGAAGAGAGTGCTGGTGCGTCGTTCTTGCGTCACGATGGATCGGTATGGACTACCGACAAAGATGGCCTCATCTTGGGTTTACTGGCCGCAGAAATCAGGGCCAAGACTGGTCGTGATCCTGGCTTGTATTACCGAGCTCTCACTGAAAAGCATGGTGATCCAGTGTACGAACGCATTGACGCTCCAGCCACACCCGAACAGAAAGCGAGACTGCAGCGCCTCACACCGGAAGAGTTGACCAGCGATATGCTCGCCGGAGAAAAAATTCAGCACGTACTCACGAAGGCACCAGGCAACAACAGCGCCATTGGCGGCCTCAAAGTGATGACCGCCAACGGTTGGTTCGCCGCGCGTCCGTCTGGGACAGAGAATGTCTACAAGCTTTATACTGAGAGCTTTCTCGGTACGGAGCACCTTCATCGGATTCAAGAAGAGGCGCAGGAACTGATTACACGGACGCTCGCATAAAACGGCGCCCTGCACCATCCTGCAACGGCTCCTCCCCGTGCTACGCAGCCTTGTACGGCTGGTGCAATTCTACTGGTTTGGCGCGAGCCTTTTGCCGTAAGTTGAGCATTTCGACAAGCACTGAGAACGCCATAGCAAAGTAGATGTAACCTTTCGGGATATGCAGTTCCAACCCTTCGGCCATCAAAGAAAAGCCAATCAGAAGTAAAAAGCTCAACGCCAACATCTTGACTGTCGGGTGACGGTGGACGAAGTCGCTGATGGGGCCTGCTGCCCATAACATCACCGCTACGGCAATGATCACCGCCGTAATCATCACCCACAGTTGGTTGGCCATACCAACCGCAGTAATGACCGAATCAAGAGAAAACACGATATCGAGTAAGATGATTTGGGTGATGACGCTTTGGAAGGAGGCTCTCCCTGTCGCTGAGCCGCGCTCGGTTTCACCTTCCAGTTTCTCATGAATTTCGTAGGTACTCTTAGCCAAGAGAAACAATCCACCCCCCAATAAAATCAACGACCGTCCTGAAACAGGAACATTAAAGACGGTAAACAGTGGCTCAGTTAACCGGATGATCCAACTCAACGACAGAAGCAAGAGCACCCGAGTGATCATTGCCAGGGCTAAGCCAATCTGCCTGGCCTTCGCCTGTTGCTCTTGCGGCAGTTTGCTGGCGAGAATCGAGATAAAGATGATGTTATCGATACCAAGAACGACTTCTAGTACCGTCAACGTGAGTAAACCAATCCATGCCTGTGAGTCGGCTAACCACTCCATAGATGCTCATCCTCCCCCAAATAAAAAATAAATTGGACTACCAAGCCATTGTCTATCTATGAACAGCACCCCAAAAGTAGCCGCTAACGTAGCAAAGTGTGTGCAGACAGAACAGCCTGTTGCGCTGCGGTCTTGCCCAAGGGAACCAAATCTGAGATACGAAGCAACGTGAGGAAATGGAAGCGATTTCAGCACGCATTGCGCCATGCGTTCGCGTTACAACCGATAGGGCAGCCTTTCGCATCTGACGAGATAGCTCTTTTAGAGAAAGTCGCTGGTGCTATTGTCAAACGCGGCATGGCGACTCCCGCACTCGTGTTTCTCGAATCGTTAGGGCCTTTGCATTTTCTCGGCAGCCAGGTGATGCATGGGTTAAAACCCTTTCTAGATCTCGCGTGTAATCCGACCGAACTCGAACGCCTGGCAGTAATCCTCGAACGACGTGATAGTCTCGAACGCCTGAGCAGTTGTATTCAAGAGCAGGCAAATATCCCCGCATGAATCCTCAAGCGTTGCGTGTCATTCTTGCCACTGATTGTGGCAGCACCACAACCAAAGCGATCCTCATCGAGAAACGCGGGGATGAGTATCGTCAGACCTATCGTGGTGAAGCACCGACGACAGTCGAAGCGCCCTTCGAGGATGTCACCCGTGGTGTGCTCAATGCGATTCAAGAAATCGAAGAACTTTCTGGTCGCACGATTCTTGACGGCGAACGCATCATCACTCCAGCAGATGGCGGAACCGGAGTCGATATTTACATCTCGACCAGCAGCGCCGGGGGTGGGTTACAGATTATGGTCGCTGGTGTCGTCAAATCGATGAGTGCGGAAAGCGCGCAACGTTGTGCACTCGGTGCAGGCGCAATCGTGATGGATGCCCTCGCCGCCAACGATGGACGCCCCAGCTATGAAAAGATTGAACGTATTCGCCATTTGCGGCCAGACATGATCTTACTCGCCGGTGGCACCGACGGTGGCACGGTTTCTCATGTCGTGGAGATCGCTGAGTACATTGCTGCGGCTGACCCACGCCCGCGTCTTGGGATTGGGTACCAACTCCCCATTATCTACGCAGGCAACAAAGACGCGCGCTTACAAGTCCAGGAGATCTTGCAAGATAAAACGGCCCTGTCGATAAGCGAGAATATCCGCCCAGTGCTGGAGCAAGAAAACCTGATGCCAGCGCGTCACAAGATTCATGACCTGTTTCTTGAGCACGTAATGGCGCAGGCCCCAGGGTACAAGAAACTGATCTCCTGGGCAGGAGCACCGATCATCCCAACACCCGCAGCAGTTGGAATGATCATCGAAACATTGGCGAAACGAGAAAATATCAATGTCATTGGGGTCGATATTGGCGGCGCAACGACTGACGTATTCTCGGTTTTCGGCGAGATATTTAACCGCACAGTCAGTGCAAACCTCGGTATGAGTTATAGTGTGTCGAACGTTGTTGCCGAGGCTGGGCTAGGAAACATTCGCCGTTGGCTCCCGTTTGCTTTTGACGAGCAGAGTTTACGTAACCAGATCAAGAACAAGATGATCCGACCCACGACCATTCCCCAGACCATCGGCGATTTACAGATCGAACAAGCTATTGCCCGAGAAGCGTTACGTCTCGCACTCAACCAACACAAAGAGTTAGCTGTTGGACTGAAAGGCGTACAGCAAGAGCGTTCGGTCTCTGATGCGTTTGAACAGACGATGTCAGGGCAAAGTCTGATCGATATGTTCGCGTTGGACCTGATCATTGGCAGTGGTGGAATTCTTTCTCATGCTCCCCGCCGCGTCCAGTCGATGGCGATGATGGTCGATGCCTACGAACCGCTCGGCATCACGCAACTCGCAGTCGATAGCATTTTCATGATGCCGCATCTCGGCGTGCTGTCGACGGTCAATGAGCAAGCGGCAACCGAGGTGTTTGTCAAAGACTGTCTCGTGCCGTTGGGAACGTGTATCGCACCGCAAGGCAGCGGAAAAATTGGCGAGCCTTGTTTTTCCTATCGCTTGCTGTTCCCTGATGAACGCGTTATCGAGGGAACGATAGCGAGCGGCGAACTTCGTCTCCTTCCGTGGGCAACGAACCAGGAGGCTGGGGTTGAGCTTACTCCAGCACGGGGGTTTGATTTTGGTGCAGGTAAAGGCAAAAAAATCACAGGCAGGGTGAAAGGTGGAGTCGTTGGCTTGCTCCTCGATGGTCGCGGACGACCACTCCACATTACCAGCGATGAGGCTCTGCGCGTACAGCAGTTGCAGGGATGGGCAGAAGCAGTAGAACTCTACCCTGTGTATGAATGAAAAAATTAAGAATTAAAAATGAAAAATGAGGAGAAAAGACAGGGTGCAATGAGTTTTCTATTCTTCATTTTGCATTTTGCATTTTGCATTTTTAATTAAAGCGAAGCCATGGCACATTCCTACACTCCCGGCCTACGTGTCACTCCCGACACGGTCATTCGTAAACGGCGTGTTCTCTCGATTCCTGGCGAGGTTCTTGTCACCGAAGGTGAGCAGGTTACGGCAACGACAGTAGTTGCGCAAACCGCGCTTCCAGGAAAAGTCTACCCTGTTAATGTGGCCAATAAGCTGAGTATTACCCCAAGCGAGATCCTCACCTACATGAGAAAACGTGAAGGTGAGACTGTCACAAAAGATGAAGCCTTTGCCGAAAACGCCCCGTTCATCAAGTGGTTCAAAACGCAGGTACGTGCACCTATCTCGGGCACCCTTGAAAGTATCTCGCACGTCACTGGTCAAGTTTTCTTACGGGAACCACCGCAGGTCATACAACTGTCGGCGTATATTGACGGTCACATTGTCGAGGTTACTCCCACACACGGCGCCGTCGTTGAATCCCAGTGCGCGTTTGTGCAAGGGATCTTTGGAGTGGGAGGTGAAACAGCTGGCAAGATTACTCTTGCGGTCACAACCCCAGATGAAGTCTTAACGGCGGATCATCTCACACCAGCACATCAAGGTCAGATTGTCGTCGGTGGCGCACTGGCGCAGAAGGAGGCTTTTGCCCGCGCTCGCGAATTGGGGATCAGTGCACTGGTAGTTGGTGGTGTACATGACCGTGACCTGCGCGATCTTTTAGGCTATGACCTCGGCGTGGCGATTACCGGCACGGAGAAAATTGGCTTTACCCTCATCATCACCGAAGGTTTCGGCACGATTCCGATGGCGAAACGAACCTTCGAGTTACTCGCTGCGAAAAGTGGGCAGCAAGCTTCATGCAGCGGTGCGACACAAATCCGGGCTGGTGTCATCAGGCCGGAGATCATAATCCCGCAAGGAGGAGAGCCGTTCCACGTTCCACGTTCCACGTTCCACGTTTCGGAGGGCGGAATCAAAGTCGGCGATACGATCCGTATTATTCGCGAGCCGTACTTTGGTGCGATTGCACGTATAAAGGACTTGCCCTCAGAGCTACAAAAGATTCCCACCGAAAGCCCGGCACGCGTGCTGGTGGCGACCTTACCTGATGGACAAGATGTGACAATTCCACGGGCGAATGTGGAAATGATTGAGGAGTAGCAGTGAGGTTAGAGGCTAGAGGCTGGAGACTAGTAAAGCGAAGAGATCCACTGAAGAGCTGTCGCCTTGGGTCATCGCGAGCCCTTCGACTTTGCTCAGGACAGGCTCCGCGAAGCAATCTTTGTTTTCCACAGAGATTGCTTCATCGCTTACCGCTCCTCGCAATGACACGGTTTCCCAGGCCCTGTAGATTTCCACCAAATGAAGCAATTTGTGTTCTTCTTATCTGGTTCTTGTCTCTCCTGCTTTCTTATCCACTGACCTCTATTGCCCAAGACGACATAAGAGAACCTGTCAACTTACATATAGAGGCATTCGATATACCAGGCGATGATGGCAGTAGTATTAGTCTCCACTGGATAATCAGAGGCAGGGGTGTCTCCTCGAGAGGGTACGATATTTCTTTCGCTGCTCGCGTTGAAGCGGTTGCTAAGCTTTTGCGGAGTCAAGAATTTCCAGAAGTTCCTGGCTCTGTTTATCGAGTTCTCGTCAGTGATCCAGAAACTGGCCGTTTTAGACCAATCGCCGAACTGCCAGCCAACAAACATTATGAAACTGACATCCCTGGTCCGTGGTGGGTGTGGGGTGAGAAGCGAAAGGACGTTCACTTCTTTCAAGTGAAATCAAGCACAGACCTCCCGTTGATAAACGGCAACCCCTACCTCTTCCAAATTGTCCTCACTGATGGACAATATAGCCTAGAAAGCCGAGTTGTCCTTGTCACTCCGCAAGCCAACCTGTTCAATTGGTCAAAACTGAACAACCTGATACTGATGCTTGCCTTTGGTGGAGTTGTCTTATTTTCCATTCGTCGTGCGCGAAGCAACCCCAACATTTTCTTGCGTCGTATTCCTGGACTCGATGCCGTCGAAGAGGCAGTGGGACGCGCGACAGAAATGGGCAAACCAGTGCTGTACCTCACAGGCAGCGGCGAGCTGAATGGCAGCGGCGACCCCTCAAACCTCTCGACGATCGCATCCACGATCATCCTTGGCGAAGTAGCAAAACGAGTCGCTGCGTATGGATCGGAACTAAAAGTTCCGCACCGAGCAGCGATCGTCATGGCCATCTGTCAAGAAATCGTTCACGAATCGTACCTCCTCGCCGGACGACCGGATGCCTACAGAGACGACACCAACTTTTTCATTACGCGTGACCAGTTTGCCTACACCGCAGCCGTTGATGGCATCATGTTACGAGAAAAACCAGCAGCGAATTTTTTCATGGGATACTATTATGCGGAATCTCTCTTGCTTGCCGAAACCGGCACGGCGACAGGCGCAATTCAGATTGCCGGCACCGATGCCGAAGCCCAGCTGCCGTTCTTTATCGCCTCGTGTGATTACACCTTGATCGGCGAAGAACTCTATGCCGCCAGTGCCTATCTCTCACGGGAACCCGCCCTGGTCGGCGCGTTGCGTGGACAAGACCTGGGAAAAGGTGTGCTGCTTGGGGTTTTGCTGCTTGGAACAGCGCTCATCACCATTGGTGACCTTTTCCAGATCCCCATCGTTCGCACTATTCTCCAGTTGTTTAGTGATTTCAAATAGGAGCCGCCTGTGACGTTCTGGACACGTTCTCTTCCGGTCGCGATTACGTTTTTTTTCGGTGTACTGTTAACCGTACAATACTATGTTCCCCATCCAGCGTCGGAATCCCTACTCAGCGAGTTGTCGGTGTGGAATCAAATCATTGCTGGGTTTGCCCTTATTCTTGGCGCAGCCAGCTTGCTTCAGACACATACGCTGAAGATCAGGCGCCGAGAAGCCGGGTGGGGATACAGTGCCGTCATGTATGTCTCCATGTTCGCCATGCTCGGCGCAGGAATCTGGTCCGAGGGGAAGACCGAAGGCACCATCTTTGGTTGGTTGTATGATTATGTGATGGTCGCGCTGCAGGGTACGATGTTTTCACTACTAGCATTCTTCATTGCCTCGGCTGCGTATCGGGCATTCCGCGCCCGCACGATTGAGTCAGCTATCTTATTGCTCGCCGCCGTTTTGGTGATGTTCGGTCGTGTCCCGCTTGGTGAATACATTCTCTCGGGTGTTGGTCAGATCTCTGACTGGATCATGAGTGTTCCTAACACTGCGGCGCAACGCGGCATTCTCATTGGCGTCAGCCTCGGTGGTATCGCCACCTCGATCAAGATTATTTGTGGGATTGAACGGTCGTATCTCGGGCAGGGAAAAGAGTAAGAAGCAACAGTCTTTAGGAAAGACGAGCTCGTGTTTCGTGAAACATGAAACCCAAAACATGAAACGAGAAACCAGAAGCTCCTGTGACTTCGGCGGCCGGACGTAAAATTTATGTACGCATTAGCTCTGCGCCTTCTTCGCCTCGATCGCCGGATCATCTTTCTCCTGGTCGGCTTAGCGACGCTGCTACCGTTGCTGTATCCCATCGGTCTGCCGATTCGTGTGTCACCAGAAGTGCAGAAAGTCTATGATTACATGGAACAGCTGCCATCAGGCACGCTGGTACTCCTATCTTTTGACTTCGAACCCGGTGGAAAACCAGAACTGGCACCGATGGCGATTGCACTGTTACGACATGCGTTCCAACGTGAGCTCAAAGTCTTAGGCATGACCCTGTGGCCCGCAGGGACTGGACTTGCAGAATCGCTGTTGGCCCAAGTTGCCCACGAACGCGGGAAACAACGGGGCGCAGATTACGTGTACCTGGGATATGCTCCTGGTGACTCGAACGCGATTATCAGCATGGGACAAGATTTTCATGCGGCATTTCCAACCGATTACTACGGCACCAAGATCAGCGACATCCCCTTGCTCGCGAAGATCCGCTCTCTGCGTGATATTCCCTATGTGATCAGCCTGACTGTGGGGTTCCCTGGGATCGACACCTGGTATGTGTATGGCAAAGAAAAGCATGGGTTTGAACTTGGTGGCGGTTGTACGGCAGTCAGTGCTCCCCGTTTCTACCCCTTGCTGCACACCGGGCAGATTAACGGTCTCCTCAGCGGCCTTCGTGGAGCCGCTGAGTATGAAATTCTCTTAGGACAAGAAGGAAAAGCGGTCGCGGGGATGGATGCACAATCGGCGACTCACTTTCTCATCATTGCCCTTCTTGCCCTGTGTAACAGCGTGTATTTTCTCACTCGCCATACGAGAGGAGGACGATGATGAGTACATCTCTACTCTGCGGGGTATGGATTGCTGTGGGCTTGAGTCTGTTCACCTACACCTTTCTCTACAAAGACAATCCATTCTTCAAGTTGGCTGAGCATATATTTGTTGGCGTGTCCGTCGGTTATCTCCTGACCATTACGCATTACGAAGTGATAGTGAAAAAGCTCTACACGCCGATGGTCTATCAAGGCAACGGCTGGCTGATCATCCCAACGCTGTTAGGGTTCATGATGTTAGCGCATGTGATTCCCCGGCTATCGTGGATGAGCCGTATTACCTTTGCTTTCGTCCTGGGCATGAGCTCTGGTATCGCCATTCCCCGCATCATCTCTTCTTTCATTTTGCAGCAGGTGCAAGGGACGATGAAGCCACTCATCACCGTCAGTGAAAATAGTTGGCTATTCACACTGGCGAATCTCAATTCACTGCTGATTCTCGTTGGTGTCGTGAGTGTGCTCTTTTATTTCTTCTTCTCGATTGAACACACTGGCGCAGTGCGGCGAGTGGCACGGATCGGCATTTACTTTTTGATGGTCTCGTTCGGGGCTGCGTTTGGCTACACTGTGATGGCACGCATGTCGCTCTTGATTGGCCGCTTCGACGAACTGATTACGTACTCTTCAGCAGCGTATGGGTATGCAACGTTGGTGTCACTGGCTGCGGTCATTATTGGCTTGGCGTGGTGGGAACGGGGGCAGAGAACGGGGGCAGCCGAAGGGGAAATGAAGGAAGACAATAATTCTGTTTGAAACGCGGATTGAGGAATCATCCCCCTTCGTGTAGAGACACCTCGGCGCGGCGTCTCTACAAAGAGGTCTGCAACCTTACGACTGCGCCGGTGCCGTCTCGGCTGGCGCTGCTTCAGGAGTTTCGGAAGCACCGCTGGTTGGCACGACTCGTTCCCCTTTGATGCGTGCAGCTTTTCCAGACAGATTACGCAAGTAATAGAGCTTCGCACGCCGGACACGACCGATAGTCGTGACTTCAACTTTGTCGATGCGGGGGGAATGCAGCGGAAAGACACGCTCGACACCCACGCCATAGGAAATCTTGCGGACAGTAAACGACGCACGGCTACCAGAATTTGATCGTGCGATCACCACACCTTCGAACACCTGGATACGTTCCTTATCACCCTCGATAATTTTGGCATGGACACGGACAGTATCTCCCGGCTTAAATTTCGGAATGTCGGTGCGACATTGGGCTTTTTCAATATCTGCAATAATGGGGTTCATCCTTAGCCTCCAAGCGATCAGCATTCAGCTATCAGCTCGGACGGCCAGAAATGAGAAGAGTACGGCCTGGAGGTCAAGACAAAGGAGCTGCTCTTTATCTTTTCGGTCCCCAAATCTAGCCGCTATCTTTTGTTGAAAGCTGATGGCCGAAAGCTAATAGCTAGGCCTTTCTTACCGTTCCCCCCGAAGACGGTCAAGCAGGATAGCCGCGGCGGCACGCACCGAGAGATGATTATAGTCGGTAACTCCTCGTATTGGTTCGAGAATATAATCGGCCCGGTCAAGCACCGCTTCGGTCAATCCCCAACCAGTGCCAAACAAGAAGAGGAGTGGCTGGCCTGATGCTGCCACTTTCTCACGGATCTCGGCAAACGCAATTCGTCGTGCTCCAGCACGTGCCGACGTCGCCACTAATCGCGGTGTTTCTCCAGTGTCTTTCTGAATCATCTGTACCGTCGCATCAATGTCATCAGCCAAGGCCACCAATGAGAGGGCATCTTTGCGGGTTTCATTGTAAGTGCTGCCGTAGCCACGTTCCCAGTGATCGAGAATCTTTTGTGCTAGTAACCGCAGGGTCCGTGTCGGAGTCACGACAAAGTAACGCTTCACGCCATACGTCCGTGCTGACCGGGCAATGTCATGAATATCCATGTTGGTGATCGAGGTTGTCACCACTTTGTGGTCGCGGTCGTACACCGGGTAGTGGACAAGGGCGATGTAGATGTCGGCCATGGTCTTAAATGGGACTAGGGACTAGCGGCTTGGGGCTTGTTATAGGGGAAAATGATGAATGATGAAAGATGAATGAAAACGTCCTTGGAATTCCTTGTTTGCCGTTCATCGTTCCGCGTTCTGCATTCATTCTTGCTCTTCCCTACTGACTCCGCTTTCCTGTCTTGAATTGCTCCAGCCACCGCCGTTCCTCTTCAGTGATGTCTGCCGTCGCGAGCAAGTCAGGACGTTGTTCCAGGGTTCGTAGTAATGATTGCTGACGCCGCCAGGTAGCGATCTCCGCATGATGACCAGACAACAGCACTTCTGGCACCAATATCCCGCGGAACTCTTCCGGTCGAGTGTACTGTGGGTATTCTAACAATCCGTGACTAAACGATTCATCGGCTACCGACTCCTGTCGACCAACCACCCCAGGAATGAGGCGTGCGACGGCATCGATGACCACCAAGGCCGCCATCTCTCCGCCACTGAGGATATAATCACCAATGGAAATCTCTTCATCGACAAACAAGCGAATACGTTCATCCACCCCTTCATAACGCCCGCACAGCAGTACCAGTGTTTCTCGTTGCGCGAGTTCCATCACCTTCGCTTGCGTCAAGGTTTTTCCCTGGGGAGAAAGAAAAATGCGCCACGGCTGCGACAGTGACTGGCAAACCCCTTCAAGAGCGGCAACCACAGGTTCAGGTTTCATGACCATGCCCTGCCCCCCACCGTAGGGCGTATCATCGACCGTGCGATGTTTTCCAGTGGCGTAGTCGCGCAGATTATGCACCGTGCAGGACAGGATTCCCTTCTCTTGCGCTTTTTTGAGCAGGCTAGCCGATAAGGGGGAAGCAAACATCTCGGGGAAAATTGTCAAAACGTGAAATTGCATGGGGTGAGTCTACCTGGGGAAAACACAGCAGTGGATGACTGTATAACGCGACCAAACGATTGTGTCATCCTGAATGGAGCGAAGAATCCTTCTGAGAGACCCTTCGCGGAGTTTATCCTGAGCGCAGTCGAAGGGCTCAGGGTGGCTTTCCGATACGTCAATCTGTTGTTGCTTGATCTTAATCCAACAACCCGGCCATCGGCTCAATCACAATCTGTTTTCCAGGTATATCGAGAAGCCGAACGATCTCTTCAGTCACCGGAATGAGGTATTCTTTTTCTCCCGCTTGGACAACCCAGATATCATGTCCGCCAGAGAAAAAAACTTGCGAGATCACTCCGATCTCCCGACCAGCAGTAGTGCGCACCGGAAGTCCGATGACCTGATAATAGTAAAATTCCCCTTCATGCGCTGGCGGTAAGACAGACTCGTCCACTGCCAGGACCTGGTCACGCAGGCATTCTGCTTGTTCTAGTGAGTCTATCGTCGCAAATTTTAACAGCACGAAAGGCCGGTGCGGGCGTAGGCTCACAACCCGGTATGGCTGTGCTGCACCATCTTTCTCCTGAAGAAAGACCGTTAGTCCCTTGACCACAGTCTGACAGGGGAAAGTGTAGGGAAGAAAGCGAACCTCCCCACGTACGCCATGAGTGTTCACCACCCGACCCAACGGGATTAACCGCGCTGAGTCAGTAAGGTTACTTTTCTTCGACGATTTCGAGGACAACTTTACGATTGGTTCGTGAGGCAACCGCATTCAACAACGTGCGAATCGATTTGGCGGTACGCCCCTGTTTTCCAATAATCCGGCCAAGGTCATCTTTCGCCACCCTGAGTTCGAGAATCGCAGCGGTTTCGCCTTGAATCTCCTTCACCTCAACCTCATCAGGATGGTTTACCAGGGCTTTGGCCAAGTATATGACAAGTTCTTTCATTGCATTCCCCCCCCCACCAGCTTCGAGGTTAGGCAGCTGTTGCTTGCGACACTTTCTTAATGAGTCGAGCAACAGTGTCAGTTGGTTGCGCTCCATTCTGTAGCCACTTCTCGAGCTTTTCCTTCTTAATTTGCACCCCCGCCGGATTCTGCATCGGATCGTAGGTACCAATGAGTTCAATGTACCGTCCATCGCGTGGCGAACGAGCATCGGCCACTACGATACGATAAAAAGGCTTCTTCTTTGCTCCATGACGGGCCAATCGAATTTTTACCATCCTGCCGTTATCCATTCTCCCAAATAGAGACTAGAACCACTTGCCCAATTTTCCTTTTGCTCCCATTTGGGTAAATTTTCTCATCATTTTTTTGGCGTCAAGATATTGCTTGAGGAAACGATTGACGTCATTCACAGACGTTCCACTTCCATTCGCTATCCGTCGCCGGCGACCACCGTTGAGGATTTCTGGTTTCTGCCGCTCCTCTCGCGTCATTGAACTGATGATCGCCTCGATCCGCTTAAATTCCTTCTCTGCAGCATTCATATCTGCTCCCTGCATGAGTTTCTTCCCACCAGGAAGCATTGCCACAAGATCAGTCATGGACCCCATTTTCTTCAACATGCGTAACTGATCTTGAAAATCCTCTAACGTGAACTGATTCTTCCGCAGCTTCTTTTCCAGCGCCTCAGCTTGCTTCTGATCATAGAGTTTCTCAGCCTTCTCAATGAGTGACAACATGTCACCCATGCCGAGAATACGAGAAGCAGCTCGGTCTGGATAGAACGCCTCTAACGCATCAAGTTTCTCACCGACTCCGACAAACAGGATCGGTTTCCCAGTCACAGAGCGGAGCGAGAGTGCGGCACCACCACGCGCATCTCCCTCTACCTTGGTAAGGATAACGCCGTCAAGGGCTATCCGTGCATGAAAGCCGCTCGCAACATTTACCGCCTCTTGGCCAGTCATGGCGTCGGCGACCAAAAGGACCTGGTGAGGATCGACTGTGGACCGCATCCGTTCCAGTTCAGTCATCAACTCGTCATCGATTTGCAACCGGCCAGCCGTATCGATAATCACCACATCACACGCTTGGCGGCGGGCAGCTTCAACCCCAGCTTTGGCAATAGCAACAGGATCACCAGCAGAACCATCCTGCGGCGTAGGGTGCACAGGGATACCGATATCTTTGGCGATAATCTGCAACTGATCGATTGCCGCAGGGCGATACGTATCTGCCGGCACCAGATACGGTGACCGTTTCAACTCGGTTTTCAAATAACGAGCGAGCTTGCCTGAGGTTGTCGTCTTGCCAGAACCATTCAGCCCAACCAACATGAGAACTACGGGGGGTGCCGCAGACAAGTTCAACTCTGTTCGCTCTCCCCCTAACAGAGCGACGAGTTCGCTATGAACGATCTTGATAAAGTGCTGTTCAGGGGTGAGGCTTGCCAGTACTTCCTGTCCGAGGGCTTGCCCTTTGACTCGGTCGATGAAGTCTTTAACAACCTCGAAGTTAACATCAGCTTCGAGCAGCGCCAGGCGCACTTCGCGCAAGGCGTCCTCGATATTTTTTTCTGTGATCTTGCCGTGGCCGCGTAGGCGACGGAACACAGACTCAAGCTTTTCGCCAAGAGATTCGAACATACTGCCGACTTAGCATTTAATACAGGGTTTGTAGGTCCTCCCCAAATATAGAATGCATCAGCGAAAGTCAATCAATTCCTTTGATTCTTCTTAAGATTGCGCATTTTCGTATATTATGCAGTCAGAGATTCCCCTTGTTTCTCTTCTCAATAGGATAATGAGAGTTACTTTTTTGACAGTAGATGAGAGAGAAGGCACCTCCCTTTCTTGCACGGAGAAAAGAAAAAGGGTACCTGTGAGTTTACTTATGTCTAAACAGAGACAATTTCTCATTGGAATCGCACTCATTGTTGGAGCGGTCGGGTACCTGATGTACACGAGTATCCGCGAGACCAGTTTGTACTACCTGACCATTGAAGAATTCACCACGAAAAAGGCGACGTTAACCAATGAAGGGGTTCGCGTTGCTGGACGAGTGGGAACAGGATCAATGAATTGGGATCCGAAGGATTTACGCTTGCAGTTCCTCCTCGGCTCCTTCAAGGAAGGTGAACCTGCTCAGGCCGTACCGGTTCACTATCAGGGTATATTACCGGACATGTTCGCCGAAGGACGCGATGTGATCGTTGAAGGTCGCTACAGTCATGAAAACATCCTTGAAGCCAAGACCATCATGACGAGTTGCCCATCAAAGTATGAAGCAGAGAAAGCAGGAGATAGGGCTCAGGAGTCGGGGGCGGGTGAAAAGAAAGCGGTTAACTAGTAGGAGTCGACGCCCCTTCGTCATTGCTCGCGTAGTGGCTTTCTCGGAGAACTTCTTTGTTTTGACTTCAGACCCTGGACGCCGGACTCTGGACTCACTATGACACACCTTGGAACTTTAGCACTCGCACTGGCCTTTGTTCTTGCTACTTATTCGATCTGTATGAGCGTGTGGGGAGCGATCTCGCGACGAGAAATGTGGATCGCAAGCGCTACCAATGCAGCCCATGCTGTATTTGGTTGCGTGGTGATCGCAGTTATCGCGCTTCTCAATGCCCTGCTGACGCACGACTTCAACGTCGAATACGTCTCTTCCTACTCTAGCTCAACGCTTCCAGTCCAATACACGGTCGCTTCGCTCTGGGGCGGACAGAAAGGCTCGCTGCTCTTTTGGACCTTTATTCTGACGATCTTTTCGACAATCGTTCTCCTCCAGAACCGCAACAAGAATCGTGAACTCATGCCCTATGTGACGGCCACCCTTATGGTCATCACACTGTTCTTTCTCGGCATGCTCAATTTCATCACCCCACCGTTTGAACGGCTCTCGTTCACACCCAAAGAAGGCTCGGATCTTAACCCGTTGTTACAAAATTACTGGATGACATTGCATCCACCATCGTTGTACCTCGGGTACGTCAGTGCCTCGGTACCATTTGCATTCGCGATTGCAGCCCTGGTCACCGGTAAGCTCGGCGATGTGTGGATTCGCACTACCCGACGTTGGGCACTGACATCATGGTTCTTCCTGTCCATCGGCAACCTGCTTGGTGGGCGCTGGGCGTATGAAGTACTCGGCTGGGGTGGATATTGGGCCTGGGACCCAGTGGAGAACGCAGCAATTATGCCGTGGTTTACCGCGTCAGCGTATCTTCACTCCGTTATGATTCAAGAAAAGAAAAATATGCTGAAGGTGTGGAATATGGTCCTGGTTATCCTTACCTTTGCATTAACCATCTTTGGCACCTTTCTCACTCGCAGTGGTGTCATCTCATCGGTGCACTCATTCACCCAATCTGGCCTTGGTCCGTACTTCATGGCGTTCCTGATCCTTACGCTCGTCGTCTCGCTCGGACTGTTATTCTATCGCCTTCCCGAGTTGAAGAGCGAAAATGAACTTGATTCTCTCCTCTCGCGCGAAGCCGCATTTCTGTTAAATAACTGGGTGTTAGTTGGGTTAGCGTTTGCGACCTTCTGGGGGACGGTGTTCCCGGTGCTGTCGGAATGGGTACGCGGCGTGAAGATCACGGTTGGTCCGCCATTTTTCAACAAAGTGAATGGGCCACTTGGAGTCTTGCTGCTGTTGCTGACTGGTATCGGCCCCGTCATCGCCTGGCGGCGGGCAAGTGCCAAAAGCTTGCAACGCAATTTCACTATCCCATTGATTGCAGGAGTGTTGTTCGGCGCCCTCTTTTTTGTTTTCGGCTATCGCAACTACTACGCTATCGTCATCTTGTCGTTGTGCGGGTTTGTCGCAGGAGCCATTTTCTCAGAGTTTTTCCGTGGCACCCGTGCACGCCAAACAATTTTGCATGAGAGTTCTCCCCAAGCGTTTGGTCGTTTGGTTAGTAAAAATCCGCGACGCTATGGTGGCTATATCGTTCACATCGGGGTTGTCCTCATTTTTATTGGTATTGCTGGCTCCTCATTTTTCAAGATTGAAAAGCAGATTTCCTTGAAGCCTGGTGAAACGATGGAAGCTGGCCGTTACACCCTCAAGTATGAGGGCATCAAGAATAGTGAAGACGATCACGTGGCTATCCAAGCCGCAGTAGTTGCTGTTTCAGTCGAGGGACAGCAAATCGATACCATGCATCCAGAAAAGCGACTCTACAAACGACAGAACCAGCCCACCACGGAAGTCGCGCTTCGTCAGACACTGCGTGAAGATCTCTACGTGGTTCTTGGAAGCTATGATGCCCCCTCACAATTGGCGACGTTACAGGTTTTTGTGAACCCGCTGCTTTCGTGGATTTGGATTGGTGGGATTATTTTGGTGCTGGGCACCTGTGTCACCATGATGCCGAGTCCAGCCGAACGGCAAGCCTTTGCCCAAGCACGAATACCGGCAAGCAGTGGCAGTGAAGTGATGACGGATTAAGGAAGAAGTCTAGAGTCTAGAGTCCATGGTCTAGACTCTAAAATCCAACGAGAAAAAGAAGCCGCAATGGGACGTATAATCAGGGTTATTTCGGTAATTTTTTTCCTCTCTCTTCCCGCCTCCGCTCAAACAACGGTTAACCCTACCGAAGTTGAGGAATCGCTCACGTGCCAATGTTCATGTGGCTTGACGGTTCATAGTTGCAATCACTTACAGTGCAGTTTTGCCGTTCCTGCCAAGCAAACGATTGTTGAACAATTTGGTCAAGGTGTAGCGAAAGAAACGATCCTCCAATCCTTTGTCACTAAATATGGAGAAAAAGTGTTGTCCGCCCCAACGACGGTAGGGTTCAATCTGGCAGCGTGGATCACTCCGTTTTTGGCGCTGATCGTTGGCGGAGTGGCTGTTGGTCTTGTCAGCCTGCGCTGGTCGCGTCAGCGAGCACGACAAGCTGCCCCAGAGAAAACCCCGACAGATCCGCAAACCGATCAATATCGCGATCGCTTAAAGAAAGAGTTGGAAACGTTTGATTCCTAATGTTTGCTTAGACTTTGGACCTTAGACCTTGGACTCTAGACCATGACCTTTGTACTTTACCTGCTTGGCCTTTTATTAGTCAGCGCGGTTGCCTTAGCGGTCTCTGCTCCGCTTTTCTCTTATAGTGCAGAACAAGCTCCTCTGCCTGAACCAGAAGACGAAACCGTGCGTTGGGAAAAACAAAAGGCCGACGCTTATAGTGCAATCAAAGAAGCAGAGTTCGATCAACAGATGGGTAAGCTCACCGACGAAGATTATCGGATATTACGCGAGAAGTACGAAACCCGAGCGCTTGAAGCGTTGGCGCAGTTAGATCGGATTGCTGCGGCAAGAAATTCGTCGTAAAGGCGCAACATGCTGCGCCTTTACCATTACCGGACCTTCACATTAAACGCCTGCGGTCCCTTCTCACCTGGACGGACCTGAAACTCAACATCATCGCCTTCACGCAGGTCTTCCCAGTAGAGTTTCGGGGCGAGTCGCGAACGGTTAAAAAACACATCCTCACCGCCATCGTCAGAGGTAATAAATCCGAAGCCTTTGTCCTTCAGAATCTTCTTAATGGTTCCGGTCATAACACGAGTCCCCCACAGAAATACTCCTCTTGATCTAGTAGCACGAAGCAAAACAAACACAACAGCGTCTCGTCAAAAGGAACTAGCTGTTATTTGGACGTGGAATAAGCCGGTAACCTCTTTCTTCAGTAAGGATGTATTGAGGATGACTAGGGTCTATTTCAATTTTCTCCCGCAGACGACGGATCGCCGTGTCTAGCCGTCCACCAAGACTTGTATTCGTCTCGTCATATTTCAATTCAAAGACACGCTCGAATATGTCCTTCCGCTCACAAAGTCGATTGGCATGTTCGTAAAGAGTTAAAAGAAGTTCATAGGCCTTTGGAGAAAGGCGAATCGGAAAGCCCTCTATCATCACAACCTTTTTACTCTTGTCGATCTGAATGCCGGATTTTTCCTTCACTTTTGCAGAACTAAGTTTACTGCATAACATGGACGCAGCCACAAGGACGTGAACAAAGCGGGCTAATTCATTTGCAGTCATTAGAAGTGATTGGTCATATTGTAGAAGGCGACTCGTTGCCTGAAACAACATTTCTAGATGATATGATGATGGATCACTCCCTACTGTCGGAGCCGCGGCCTTTCGGATAAGTTGGACTGCACCTACCACCTTCCGTACCGGTGCCTCCAGGTCTGTTGTATCCAAACGAGCGAAATCTCCATTAGTGAGACGTTGCTCGAGGGCATGACACCACTGAAAAGGTACAGTTTCTAACCAGTCAAATCGCAGAGCAGCTTCAAGCGTAATAGAGTTCCACAGAACCGGCGCTTTCCCCGCATGAGCAAAATCTGTTAACCAAATGCGTCCTTCGACATCAACGAGAATGTTGTCTCCAGACAGTTCTCCCGGTGTGTTTATCAACAACACTGGTTGTTCAAGATCAAAATCCTGAAAGAAAAACGGCAGAGGATCTGGGTACGTATATTTTTGCTCGTAAAACTGAACGTTTAACGATCCGGAAGAACGATCGAGTTGTACACCCTGTAAAGCGTTTTGCACTGAGAACTGAGAAAGAAGCGCATCCACTCGTCTCTTAAGGTCCATTTGCCTAAGGCTCGTTTGAGGCCATGAAACTCCTTCACGGTAGACTGTAGCCAGACGCTTTCCATCTTTACGAAAGCTCTGCGTTTGATGCCATGCAGGGAGCGTTTTCTGCAATATCGACGTTAACGCAGCTTGGAGAGGCTTTTCCGAATCCACCCGAAACAAGGCTTTTAGACTTTGCACCGCTTCGAGGTTCGCTCCAGCCAGCAAATAGGCATTTGCCGCGAAATGCGTAGTCTCGGCAGTCATGCTGAGACTAGTGTTCAGATTGTCCGATGCTTTCGGTGCGGCGTTTCTATAGTTCTGCACTTCAGTTTTGACCGTGGCATTTGCTCCGCAGACTACAACAAAAGCTTCTTGCGGAGCCTCTTCTTTGAACGCAAAGACAGAGAGCGCGATACGATCATCCTTCTTCCACAGCAAGCGGGTAATGCGAATCTTCTGCTTTTCAAAGAAGAGGCGACGAAAGAGATCAGTCAATTCCTCGGTTCGATTGCTCAGATATGCTCTTTCGAGTTGAGGTTCTACCAACGATACGAGATGGACAAATGAGCCGAGTTCTCGATTATTGAACTGAATGTTGAGCTCCCAATTGATACGAACGTGGTTGGCAAACGCATTCTCTACAGCTTGGAGCATGGCTTCCGGCCCCTCTGTTTTGTAGAGAAAATCCACAACGGCAATGTCTCGGAACGCCTCTCTGACGAGACTCGCAGTAGGATATCCAGTCAAGATGATCTTAGGAGTCGAACTTGGCGCTTCCCGAGCAAGCATTAAGCCACTCTTATCTTCCCCATCGTCATCGTCAGTGAGCCGTAGGTCAAGAATAGCTAAGTGTACCCAACTCGTTTGAAGACGAACGCGAGCTTCTTCGACAGAGTATGCTTTTACTACATCGTAATGATCGTCGAAAAACTCCGCACGGGTATCAAGAAAATCAGAGTCATTATCGGCAATCAGGATACAAGGTCGAACCACAAGCGGAACTCCTCAAGCCAGTCTATTCAGATCGATATTTAATCCTGCAGCTTTCATCTCTCTGGCAAGACTTAATTGCCAACTGGTTCCATCTGCGATGTCGATTGATATATACAACACGCCTTGATAATCGGAAGGAATACTAGTGCTAGCTTTATGAAGAGCACAGACTTTCCGGCTGCCAAGTTTCGCTACAAAATAACCGAGCTCAAAGATGACATTTTCCCGTGCCCTTGCAGTTGATTGCGTATCTCCTTGTGCTCCTCCAAAATCATCTGGTGTCAACAGAACAACTGCAAAAGCTACATTTGTAGCATCTTCAAGCTTTTGAATGACAGTTTGACCACGATTCGGGAGATCCCGTAATACCACGGGAAACAATCCAAGCTTTTCAAGGAACCCAGTGATGGTCTGTAACGTTCCTTCATCATGACCATGGACAACAAATACATTCCGTAGAAGAGAGGAGTGAATAGCTTTTAGCAGTTCCTCATCCCCCTCCGACTTTGCCACAAAATCCACTGCAGCGCTGTCACGAAATGCCTCCCTGACTAGATTGACGCTTGGGAATCCAGTCAGAATAATCTTCGGAATTGAAAGGGGAAACGCTTTAGCCAAGGTCAGCCCGCTCACATCCTTTTCATCATCATCGTTTTCTAATCGAATGTCAGTTATGAGAAGATCGACCTTGTAGCCACCTAGGAGTTGTTTAGGCGGTGGCAGGAAACAACTTACCGCAATAGTGATTGACCGGAGTGGAGAGCCTCTGCACAAGAGCAGGGATGAGAGACGAGACCATTGTGTGCTGGCTTCGGTCTAAGTATCGAAGTCTGGTCGAAGAGCTGGATGAACGCGGGCGAC
>Ga0194132_10003050_pt1 | contig 30407 bp, 22 predicted proteins | sample TA2KigOf80mmetaG_FD_148612 | JGI IMG/M metagenome (GOLD analysis project Ga0194132, IMG submission 148612) | Freshwater microbial communities from Lake Tanganyika, Tanzania - TA2015054 Kigoma Offshore 80m | ecosystem: Environmental > Aquatic > Freshwater > Lake | place: Tanzania: Lake...
GGGCGGCGACGTACCCGCGCCGCGCGTGCGCGCGGCCGCGGCCACGGTAGCGAAACTGGCCGCAGTCGCGGCCACCGTGCGCCGGCTGGAAGAGGGGCAACCCGCGGATGCGAACGTTCGCGTCGAACGCGCCGCGCTCGGGGCGCAGTTGCTCGCGTTCCTAGACCGCTGGCCGCGCGCGCTCACGCCGCAACTCGGCGCGGCACTTTCGGACAAGGTCGCGCGCGACCGCGTCGGCCCGGCGATCAAGCAATCGGAAGCCGCGCGCGGCGGGGCGCTCGCGGGCGCGTGGGACCACGTCACCAAGGTGCTGTTCGCCCCGGACGCCGACGTTTCGGTCGGTGTGGTGCTGAGCGCGCTCCCGCTCGCGGACCTCGCGCGCTGGAGCGCCGACCGCGCCGCGGACGCCGACCGCGTGTTCGAGTGGGTGCGGTTCGTTCACACCGAGCGCGCAGCGACCGCGGCTGGCGTGAGCGCGGTGCTGGACGAGGTCCGCGCCGGCGAGTTCCCCCCGGAGGCCGCGGCCGACGCCTACCGCGCGCGATTCTTGCGGTTGTGGCTCGACGCGCTGCACGCGCAGGTCCCCGTACTCGGCACCTTCACGACGGAAGGCCACGAGCGCCTTGTGAGTCGGTTCGCGGACCTCGATCGCGCCGCGGTGCGCAGCGCCGCCGGCCGCGTCCGCGCCGGCCTGTTGAACAAACCCGACCGCCCGCGGACGCGCGACGGCGCGCCCGACGCTTCCGAACTGGGCGTCCTGCTGCGCGAGGTCAACAAGAAGCGCCGGCACCTGCCGTTGCGCCACTTGTTCGGCAAGATTCCCACGCTGCTCCCGCGGCTCAAGCCGTGCCTGATGATGAGTCCGCTAGCGGTCAGCACGTTCCTCGACAGCGCCGAGTTCGCGTTCGATCTGGTGATCTTCGACGAGGCCTCGCAGGTGCGCCCGCACGACGCGGTGTGCGCCATCTACCGCGCGAAGCAACTCGTGGTCGGCGGCGACCCGAAGCAGCTCCCGCCGACAGATTTCTTCACGCGCACCGGCGGCGACGCCGACGACGACGAGCCGGACGACAGCGGCACCGCCGGGTTCGAGAGCCTGCTGAATGTGTGCCTTTCGCTGGGGCTGTGCCGCAAGCGGCTCCGCTGGCACTACCGGAGCCGGCGCGAAGGGCTGATCGCGTTCAGCAACCGGCACTTCTACGACGGCGCGCTCGTCACGTTCCCCAGCGCGGACGAGGCCACGGCCCGCGCGGTGCAACTGGTGCGCGTCGAAGGCGCGGTGTTCAAGGACGGCGTGAACGCGGTGGAGGCCCGCAAGGTCGCGGCGCTGGTGATGGACCACGCCCGCACGACGCCCGACAAGAGCCTCGGCGTGATCGCGTTCAGCCAGCGCCAGCAGGACCGCATTCTGGACGAGCTCGAAGTGCTGCGCCGGCAGAGCAAGGACTGCGAAGACTTCTTCTCCGCGGAGCGCGCCGACCCGTTCTTCGTGAAAAACCTCGAAAACGTGCAGGGCGACGAGCGCGACCATATCATGCTGAGCGTCGGCTACGGCCCGGACGCCGCGGGCAAGGTGATGATGCGGTTCGGCCCGCTGAACCGCGACGGCGGCGAGCGGCGGCTGAACGTCGCGGTCACGCGCGCCCGGTTCGCCATGACCGTCGTTTCGAGCATGACCGCCGGCGACATCGACCTGTCGCGCACGAGCGCCGAAGGCGCGAAGCTGCTGAAGTCCTTCCTCGACTACGCCGAGCGCGGCCCGGTCGCGTTGGCCGCGGCCGTCACCGAGGCCAACGAGCGCGGGGCGGATAGCCCGTTCGAGCAAGACGTGGGCGACGAACTGTCGCGGCGCGGGCTGACCGTTCACCGGCAGGTCGGGTGCGGCGGCTACCGCATCGACCTCGCCATTACGGACGGCCAGAGCGGGCGCTACTTGCTCGGCGTCGAGTGCGACGGCGCGAGCTACCACAGCGCCGCCACCGCGCGCGACCGCGATCGGCTGCGCCAATCGGTTCTCGAATCGCTCGGCTGGCGTCTCGTGCGCGTGTGGTCAATGGATTGGGTGCGGAACCGCGCGGCGCAAGTGGCGAAGGTACTCGACGCGCTCGAGGCTGCGAAGACGCCCCTGCCAGCGCCCGCGAAGCCGCGAGCGGCTGCGGAGCCTGTTTCGGACCTCGCGCCTGTCAACGAGCCGAAGGCGAAGGTGATCGAGTACGAGTCGATCGAGAAGGTTCCGGAAGCGTCCGTTCGCGTGGCGTTGGAGGCGGCCCTGACCGAGTACGGCTCGATGCCGGCGGACGACCTGATCTCCGCGGCGTCGAAGAAGCTCGGCTTCAAGCGCGTCGGCCCGAACATCCGCGAGCGCCTCGCAACCGCCATCGACGTACTGGTCGAGGAGCATCGCCTCGCGCTGGGCGACGGGAACACGGTTCGCCTCAAGGCGGCCCCGTGACGCGCGGGCGGCGGCTTGTGACACTTTGCACGAGGTCGCGAACCCCAGACGAGTTGGCGCTCTGGCGCTCTGGGGTGGAAAACACTGGAAAAACAGCCGTTTCCCCCAGAGCGCCACTCCAATAGTGGTGGCGCTCTGGGGGGCGGACTGGCGCTCTGGGTCGGGAATTGACGATCTCTTTTTGGCAATCTGACCCCGTGATCGCGTAGCCCCCCGATCGGCGGCCCGCGGTTGTCCACGTTGCCCAGTGTCCCCACCCGGTTCGGCGTGACGTGGGCGGATCGCGTTCGCGGGCTATGCTGAGGGGGTATTCGTCACTCGCGCCCCACGGTTCCCCTTCATGCCCCGCCGACCGACCAAGCGCCCCGCCCTTCCTGAACTGCTCGTCACCGACCCGGCCCAACTCGCGGCCTGCCTCGGGCGGATCGCAAAAGCGCCGCACGTCGGGTTCGATACCGAGTTCGTGGGTGAGGACGCCTACCGCCCCGAACTGTGCCTCGTCCAAGTCGCGACCGCGGACGAGCTCATCATTATCGACCCCTACGAGTGCGGCCCGCTCGACGGGTTCTGGGACCTGCTCCTCGACCCGAAGCGGACCACGATTGTCCACGCCGGGCGCGAGGACATTCGGATGTGCTACTTCGAGACGGGGAAGCCGCCGGCGCGGGTGTTCGACGTGCAGATCGCGGCGGGCATGGTGGGGATGACGTACCCGATCGGGTACGCGGGCCTCGTCCACGACCTGCTGCGCCAGCGGATGCAGAAGGGCGAAACGCTGACCGACTGGCGCAAGCGCCCGCTGACGCCGGCCCAAGTGCGGTACGCCTACGACGACGTACGGTACCTTCTGCCCGCGCACCGGAAGCTGACCGACCGGCTGACGCGGTACAAGCGGCTGGCGTGGGCCGAAGAGGAGTTCGCGACCGCGGTGCGGAAGGCCGCGGACGACGACGCCAGCATCGAGCGGTGGCGCAGGATCAAGGGGATCGGGGCGCTCGACCGGCGCGGGCTGGCCGTCGCCCGCGAGCTGCACGGTTGGCGCGACAAGTTCGCGGAGCGCCAGAACCGCCCGGTGCGGTACATCATGCGCGACGACCTGATGATCGAGATCGCGAAGCGCGCGCCGGCGAAGCTCGAGGACCTGCACGCCTACCGCGGGCTGCCGCGGGGCCAAGACGAGAGCATTCTGGAGGCGATCCGGCGCGGCCGCGCGGTGCCGCCGGCCCAGTGCCCGGAACCGGAGACGCGCGACAGCGAGCCGCCCAACGTGGTGCTGCTCGGGAGCCTGCTGAACGTGGTGCTGAACGACTACGCCGGGCGCAACCGCATCGCCCCGAACCTGATCTCGTCGAACAGCGACCTGAAATCGGTGGTGCGGAGCCGGGTGTTCGGCGACCCGCTGCCCGACGTGCCCGTGTGCCGCGGGTGGCGCGCCAAGCACGTGCTGCCGGAACTGCTCGCGCTGCTGTCCGGCGAGAGCGCGATCCGCGTGGCCGACGTGACGGCGCTGGACCCGCTGGAGATGGTGGAACTGGAACCGGAGGACGACGACCTGCCGGACGCGGACGACGGTGCGGGCGTGTCCGTACCGACCGAAATCGAAGAGCCGTTCGCGCCGTCGTCCGCGTCCGAAGCGGAAGCCGAGTACCTTCCCCCTTCGCCCCCGCGCGACGGTACACTGGAAGGGTGAACCGAGGCCCGAGCGACACCGAACGAACGCGAGCGTGCCATGTTGAAGTGCCCGAACCCGAGTTGTCCGTTCGTCTTCGACCCGGCGCGCGTTCCGGCGGGCGTCGTGCTGAGTTGCCCGCAATGCACGATGCAATTCACCCTCGGCCCGCCGCAAGCGGCCCCGCCGAGTGGCCCGACTGCCGCCATGTCCGCGCCGAGCTTCCCCACGGTGCCGCCGGCGAATAGACGCGGCGCGCCGCCGTCGGACCCCGAGTTCGAAGAGGTCGGGCGCAAGGCCGACGAGGAGCGCGACCCGGACGAACGGCTGCCGGCCCGCGGCACCAACAAGGCCCAAGGGTACATCCTCGCGGGCGTGGTGGCGGTGCTGCTAGCCGGGGCCGCGCTCGCAATCTTCTTCAAGATCAAGGGCAAGAACGCGGGCGCCCCGACGCCGTCCGACACGGTCACGCGCTACAACGACATCAACATTGCGATGGACCCGGTGCCGAGCGGGTGGCTCGCCGACGACGGCCTGCGCGTCAAGCTCGAAACGCCTTACGTGGCGGCGTTCAAGCACGACGGCACCGAGGCCTACGCCGCGTTCGGGGCGTACACGCCGCGCGACAACCGTGCCCCGCGGCAGCGCGTCATGCGGAACCACTTGCACCGCCCGTTCCCGAAGTTGTTCCTGATGGACCAGTTCCGCGAGGAACCGCCGGTCGCGGGCGAGTGGCTCAAGGCCCCCATTGCGACGACCGAGCCGTTCACCAACGGGTTCAAGTTCCGCGCCCCGTCGCCGGACGGCATCGTCTGGATGGGCGAGGTGTACGCCGTGGAGCGGTTCGGTCTCGCCTACTACTGGCTCAGTTGGTGCAAAGAGTCCGACTACGAGGAAATGAAGCCGGCGTTCGCCGAGTTCCGCACCAAGTTCAAGACGCAGGACCTGCGCGCGAAGTGGGAGCCGAAACAGGCGAACGGCGTCGATTACAAGGGGGACAAGGTGGGGTACACGCTCACCGACTCGGACCCGGATCCAAAGGACAGTTGGCGGGAGCTGCCGGAGCGAGACATCGTGGCACTGAAGGAGTTCGAGCCGGACCTCGACCGGCGACTGGAAATCTCGGCCGCGCCGGAGTGGGACACGCGCGCCCTGCCGGACACGGCCGAACTGAGCGTCTTCCTGCTGGACGCGGGCGGGGGCGACGCGGCGCAGACCGCGCGGAAGTACGCCGAAGACCTCGAAGCGGCCCGCATCAAGGCGGGCGGGGCCGACCTCGCGTTCACCATCAAGGAACTGACGGCCGATACGCCGTTACAGGGCGACGACGTGCCGAGCGCCGGGCACACGTCCACCCCGGTCGTGCGCCTCGTGACCACGGTGCCGAACGCGAAGGCCGCGAACCGCCTGACAGTCGTCTCCGGCACGCGCGTGGGCGAAAAAACCGTCGTGGTGATAGCGTGGTGCCCGCTGCCGAAGCAGCGGGTCTTCGAGAAGAAGCTGGTTCAGATCGCGTCGTCGTTACGGTGAGATCACGGGCCGGGCGTGACGTTCGGCACCACCGGACCGGGGCCGGTCGCGGGCGCGACCGGGGGCGGAACGACGGGCGGGCGCGGCGCGGCCGGGCGCTCGGCTTGCGGCAGCAGCGCGCCGCGCTGGCGCAGGGCGTCGGCCCGGTTCAGCAGGTCGTCGGTGCGCGTCGGCGTCGCTTCGTACAACTCGATGTAGTAGCGCCGGGTGTCGCGGATCGGGAACGGCCAGATTGCCTCGGCGAAGAAGTCGAACGGCGGGTAGGCGTACCACGGGGCCGCGACGTGCTGGCGCTTCACCACGGTCTCGTAGCCGGGGTGAACGACGGTGATCGTGTAGTGGCCGTAGTACTGGAACGTGGAGTACGCCGGGGCCGCGCCGACCGGCTTGTTGTCGATGTACACTTGGGCGTTCGGGACGTTCGATTCGATCACGAACTTGCGGTCCACGCACCCGGCCAGTGCGAGCGCCGCGAAGAACCCGGCGAGTCGAACGGTGCGAGCCGTCGCCATTCCACGTACCCTCGGCGGGCGGTCGGTGTTGCATTTTGCGTCCGCCCGGCATACCACGCGCGGCGAAAAGGTCAACGCCACCCGGTTCCGCCAAGAAAACGCGCCGCCGGCGCGGGAACATTCCGGCACGCGGCCCGGCGATGGCGTAGGATGTGTGAAGGGGCCAAGTAGAGTACTCAGGGGTGGTCCGTGTCGGCTTTTGACCCTGTACGATTCGCCGCGTTGACAGATGTGGGCGTGAAACGCAGCCACAATCAGGACGCTTGCGCCTCCAACCCCGCCCTCGATATCGCTTCGTTCCAAGCTCAGGGTCACGTGTTCGTAGTCGCCGATGGCATGGGCGGGCACGCGGTCGGCGAGAAGGCCAGTGCGAAGGCCGCGCGCGACATCCCGTTCCTTTACGCCAAGCACGCCCGCGACGGGGTCATCCCCGCGATCCGCCGCGCGTTCCAAGAGACCAACGCCGGTATCTATTCCATCGGCCAGCAGAACCCGGAGTTCCGGGGCCTCGGCACCACGAGCACTGCTCTGATCTTACGCCCCGAAGGCGCGTGGGTCGGCCACGTCGGGGACAGCCGCGCGTACCGCATCCGCAAGGGGTTCGCCGAGCAACTCACTTTCGATCACTCGTGGGTCTGGGAAATCGCGCGGCGGCAGGGCGTGGACCCCGACGAACTGGGGGACTTCAAGAAGAACGTTATCATCCGCTCGCTCGGCCCCGATCCCGATGTGGAAGTGGACATTGAGGGGCCGCACCCGGTCGAACCGGGCGACTCATACCTACTCTGTAGCGACGGGCTAACGGGCGTCGTGACCCCCCAAGAGGTCGGGGCGGTCGTCACGGCGCTGCCGGCCGACGAAGCGGCGCGGTTCCTCGTTCAACTCGCGAACCTGCGCGGCGGGCCGGACAACATCACCGTGCTGATCGTCAACGTGCCCGACGGCACGGCGCGGGCCGCGGGCAAGAGGTCCGGCGGGCCGGGTGCTCTCGCCAAACTTTGGGGCGCGTGGTCGAGGTTGGTGCCGTGGCCGTTCACCGCGCTCGGCGCGGGCTGCGCCGTCGCGCTCCTCTCTTTGGTGATGAAGCTCAACACGATCCCCGGAGCCCCGCTGTTCTTCGCACTGGCCGCGGTGCTGATTCTCGCCGGGCTGTTGGGGTTGCTGCTGCACATGCAAAAAGAAGAGCTTCCGGGCGTCGAGGCCGCGGCCGACAGCGCGCCCCGTGAACTGAAGGTGTACAAGAAGCACGAGTGTTCCGTCACGCCGGAACTGGTCGAGAAGTTCTCGCAGATCGAATCGACACTGCTCGAAGGGATGCGGGCGCAGGGCGTGCCGGCCGAGTACGAGGCCCACAACCGGTTGGTGATCGACGCGGACGCCGCCGTCGCAAGGCCGGACGTGTCGGCCGCGTTCCGCGCCCGCTGCGCCTCGTTGGTGTACCTCGCGGAGGCGTTTCACAAAGCCCGGCACAAGCAGGAATCGTTCCGTCCGAGTTGGACCCCCAGTCCGACGCAGTGATCCGCGCGCGTGCCGTTTCTGCTTCCGCCGCGCGCCCCCGCGCGGTATCCTCAAGCGCAGTTGCGAGTTTCCAGCCACCTCCCTTCCTCTTCCGGGAGTTTGTAATGTTCACGCGCACGCGCCGCGAACTGTTCTCCGACATCGGCCGCGGGATGATCGCCGCGGGCGTGGGCGCCTCCCTCGCCTCCGATCTGGGGTTCCGCACCGCGGCGCTCGCCGCCGACGGCCCCGGTCGCCTCACGTTCGGCGACCTCGACCCGCTCGTGAACTTCCTTCAGGAAACCCCGCCGGACAAGCTCATTACGAAGGTGCTGGCGAAGCTGAAGGCCGGCACCGAGCTGAAGCAACTGGTCGCGGCGGCGGCCCTCACGAACGCCCGCGCGTTCGGCGGCGAGGACTATATCGGCTTCCACACGCTGATGGCGCTCGCCCCCGCCTACCTCATGAGCGAGCAGGAGACCGACGCCGCGAAGAAGCCCCTCGCCGTGCTCAAGGTGCTGCACCGCAACGCCTCGCGACTGAAGGACGTGGGCAACACCAAGGAAACGCTCAAAGTCGTCGAACCGGGCAAACTCGGTACCGAGCGCGGCGGCGAGCACCTCCGCGCCGCGGTTCGCACCGCGCCGAAGGACGCGGCAAAGGCGATGGCCGATGCCGAGGCGACGTTCGCCACCATCGCCAAGCAGGGCAAGCCCGAAGACGCGCTCAACGAACTGTTGATTGAGGTGGACGACGCCACCGAGGTTCACCGCGTCGTGCTCGTATCACGCGCGTGGGACCTCACCCGCTTCGTCGGCACCGCGAACGCCCACACCATGTTGCGCCAGTCGGTCCACTACTGCGTGAATGTCGAGAAAAACGCCAACCAAGGCAAGTACAACGCCGAGGTCCGCGAGGTGCTGCCGAAGCTGCTCGACCAGTACAAACTGCTGGCGACGAAGCCCGGCACGCGCTCCACGGACGACGCGTGGGTCGAGAAGTTCGCGAACCAAGTGTTCACTCTGAACGCCGCGCAGACCGCAGACGCGGTGGCCGGCGCGCTGGCCGAGGGCTTCAGCGCCGACGCCATCGGCGACGCCCTTTCGCTGGCCGCGAACCAACTGCTCCTTCGCGACGAGGGCCGGCCGAAGTCGTGGGTGCAGGCCAACAAACCCGAAGGCAGCATCCACGGCGACTCCATCGGCGTTCACTGCTGCGACACCATTCACGCGTGGCGGAACCTCGCCGCGGTCGGCGACCGGCGCACGCAGGTCACGAGCCTGATTCTTGCCGGCTACCAAGTGGCCCGTGACCGCACCCAACGGGCCGAGTTCCCGAAGTGGGAGCCGTACCCGCGGCCCGAACACCGCGAGACGGTGAAGGGCGTGCCCGCGGACGCGCTGATGAAGGAACTGGACGCCGCGATCCGCGACAAGGACCAGATTCGCGCCGCCGCCCTGACCGCCCGCCTCGGGGAAGAGAAGTCGAGCGCCGCGAAGGACGTGTTCGCACTGTTTCGTGCCTACGGCACCAGCGAAGACGGCGCGCTGCACGCCGAGAAGTACTACGGCACGGTCGCGGACGAGTTCGCCCGCGCGCGGGCCGCGTTCAAGTGGCGGCAACTGGTCGCGCTGGCGCGCGTGACCGCCAGCCAGTACGGGTACGCCGCCCCCGGCCACAAGGAAGCGTGCGAAGTGCTTAAGGGGTAACATCCTGAGAGTTGCAGCCTCAGATCACGTCTGGTTGATGAGCGACCATCGGGCCTGTTCTCACCGCTCCCGCAGGTGAGGTGACCCCACGCGCGTCCGAACGGCCCCGCTCCGGCGTCGGTGAACCGGGCGACCGACGGGCGCGGGTTTCGGCCCCGAAGGGTGCCAAAGGGTGCCAAAACGGTGCCACGTGGCACCCTTGGACCGAACGCTAGAAATCCTAGCGTTTCGTGTCCCAAGGGTGCCACTTTTCGCCGCGCGCCTCGTGCGACGGGGCTGGGCCGTCAGGCACCGGTCACCCCGCACGGGCACAGGTGAGGAGAACCCCGCACGGCCACAGAACTGCTCGATTCGGGATCATACCAAGCCCGGGTGAAGAGTACCTGTGTGGACTTACCCTCACCGAGGGGAGGTGAACACCGGCCCGGCGGTCACTCATTAACCCGATTTGGTATCAGCGGGTGCCGGCGACTCTCAAACGGTTGAGGTAGTTCACGTCGCGCACGTTCTCCTCCGCGACCGCGCGGGTGATCTTCCCGGCGCGGAGAAGTTTCTTAACGCTCTCGTCGAACGTGAACATCCCGTCCTCGCGGCCGGGCTGGATGTAGTTGTCAATGCTCTCGATCTTGTTCGTGCGGATCGCGCTCGCGATGGGCAGCGTGTTCCAAATCACCTCAAGAGTGCTGCGTTGCAATGATGTTTTTCTGGAAGTCTTTCCACTTCTGAACCATACTTGAGTACGCCGTTCTCTTGTCCGACGACTCCTCGCGCTCGGCCAATTCTCGGTAGGCCAGCACCATCTCGTTGCACACCCACACCGCGACGTCGACCCGCCAGTCGTCTTCCGCCAGATACTCCATCGCGATTGTCCTGACGAGGCCGTCAAAGAGAGCATCGCACGGCTGGAACGTGCGGTGTCGGATCGAGAGCAGCGTGTTGAGCTTCCGAATGGTGTAGTCGTATCTGTTCTTGAAATATTGCCACGCGCTGCCGACACAGATCGTGAACAAGACCGCGAGAGCAATTACAACCGCTGTCACAGTCTTGTCCTCTGTCAGCGCGTGGACCGTGTACAGCGCTGTGTAGATCAGTCCGGAGATGCAACACCCGGTCGGTTCGTCGATTGTCGCACCCGCGTTCTCTGGGGCACTTGGCACCGCCGTCTTTTCGGACCGGTACGGTCCGAGTTCCGGTACCGCGATCGACGGCCTGCACCCGACCGCACACCACACCTCCGTTCCGGCAGCGTCGCTCGCGATGATCAGCGGGCGGAGGCACCGCGGGCAGATCACGAGCAGGTGTTTCGGCCGCAACGACACGGCCCGTTGCTGTTCTTCCAGTTCTTCGAGAGTGGGAACCCGGAGGGGCGTGCCGCACTTCCGGCAGTCGAGCATTTTGCCCGCCGCGCCGATCTTGGCCGTGTACCGGGTCTCACAGGTCGGGCAGGCGAACGGGATGTGGGCAGACATTGCGGCTCCGTTCCGAGTACGGGCTGAGCGGGCGGACTTGTGCGGGCGAGGCAACAGGTCGTCTCCCTGAGCGTCGGGGCCGGTCGCCGCCCCGTCACTCCTCCCGATACGGCTTGCCCGCCTCGTACAGTTTGATGCGCTTTTTCGCGCGCTCCTCCCGCTCCGGTTCACCCGGGTAGCCCAGCGTCAGCGCTTTCCGCTGCCACTCGATGGCCCGCTTGAAGTCGCCGCATTCGGCGTACGCGGCGGCCAGCGCGCTCAGCGCGTTGGTATCTTTCTCGCCCGTCAGCTCGCACGCCCGCAGCGCGTACTTCACGGCACTCTTCCCGTCGCGCAATTCGTCACGCGGATAACTCGCCAGCGCCCAGGCGAGAGACGCATGTGCCTCGGCGTGCTTCGGGTCGAGTTTGATCGCGGCGCGATAATCGGCCACGGCCTAGTCGAACACCTTCGCCCGTTCGTAAGCCGTGCCGCGCGCGTCGTAGTTCTCGGCTGTGGGCTTCAAGCGGATTGCCTCACTGAAATCCGCAATTGCTTTCTCATAGTCGGCTTTCACCAGATACGAGACCCCGCGCACGACATATCCATCATCGCGAGTTGGGTGGAAGTTGATGTAGTGTGTGAAATCGGCGATCGCCTCGTCGTCACGGTTCCGCAACGAGTAGATGCTCCCTCGGAAGTAGTAGGCGTCCGCGGATTCCGGGCGAGTCCCGTGCTGCTTAATAACTTTGGAGAACTGGCCGATGGCTGCGTCGTGCATCTCGGCCTTCATGAACCCGACGCCGACGTTTGTCGCCGCGGTGATCCGTTGGGCACGTTCCTTCGGCCCGAGGTAGTCCGCGTACAGGTAGAGCGGGTAGGTGGCGAGACAAACGAGCGGCACGCCGAGCACCCCGCGCATGGCGATCGAACTTCCGTGTGTGCCGAGAAAGAAGTTCTCGAACGCGGATTCGTCCAGGCCGAGGAGCCTACGAATCGGCTCGAACAGGAGAAAGAAAACCATCGCCGCAAGGAAAACCGCGGTTCCGAACAGGAGCAAGAACCAAGGCGGGATGAGCCAGTCCCGGCCCCCGCTGAGCCAATAAACCGCAAGGGGGAACATGGCAAAGAGGAGGCAGAACCAGCCAATCAACGCCTCTGAATCCGATTGCCCCGTTCGGAGCATTTTCGCGGGTACGAGGACGATGATTGCTAACAACCCACCCGCGTAGATGGATTGACTCAACCACCCCGTGTTGTCGGGTAGGGAGACGCCCGAACTCTCTTCCGCTGCTCCACTCGAGCCACTGTTTTGCGTGGGTGCGTTCGAACGAACACGTCCTCGTTGTGCCCAAACTGGGGACGCGGAGGTCAACGTCAGGATTACGGCCAAGATGAAGAGCAACCACGCGGTGGTTCGACGAGTCATGGGAGTTCCTCAGCGGCGCACCGACACTACTCTCAGCCAATCAACGAGTCTCGATGTTGCATGGTCTGATGCGCTGCTCTGACGCGGATGCTATCGCGGGCGGCCAGTGTAAGCAACTACGGACGTGACATGTCGCCAGACGATGCGGTTACGGTGTGACAGTGCCGAGTTCAGCTCTTCAGGTAGTTCACGTCTCTTACGTTCTCGACCGCGACCGCGCGGGTGATCTTCCCGGCGCGGAGCAGCTTCTTAACGCTCTCGTCGAACGTGAACATCCCGTCCTCGCGGCCGGTCTGGATGTAGTTGTCGATGCTCTCGATCTTGTTCGTGCGGATCGCGCTCGCGATGGGGAGCGTGTTCCACATCACCTCGAGGGCGAGGTGCCGCCGCGCGCCCTTCTCGGTGCCCGGCAGGAGGCGCTGGCTGACGATGGCGCGCAGGCTCATCGCCAGTTGCGCGCGAACCCCGTTCTGGATTTCGGGCGGGAACAGGTCCGGGAACCGGGTGATCGCGCCCTTCGCGTCGCGGGTGTGCAGCGTGCTGAACACGAGGTGCCCGGTTTCGGCCGCCGAGAGCGCCATCTGCGCGGTCTCGCGGTCGCGCACCTCGCCCACCAGAATCACGTCCGGGTCTTGGCGCAGGCCGTACTTCAGGCCGTCGGCGAACGAGAGCACGTCGGCCCCGACCTCGCGCTGCGTGACCACCGAGTTCGGGGCGCGCGGGAACAGGTACTCGACCGGTTCCTCGACGGTGATGATGCGGTACCCGCCGGACGTGTTCATCCGGTTCACGATCATCGCCAGCGTCGTCGTCTTCCCGCTGCCGGTCGCGCCCGTCAGGATCACGAGGCCGTCGCGCAGGGCGGCGATCTTCGCGGCCATCGGTTCGGGGAACCCGGCCCAAGCGAGATCGGGGATCGTATCGGGGATGACGCGGAAGCAGCCGCCGGTGCCGCCGCCCGCGAGGAACAGCGACGCACGGAACCGGATCGTGCGCCCCGCGACGGCGCACTCGAACGAGAAGTCGGCGTTCTTGTCGGACTGGAGCCGCGCGAGCGCGTCGGCCGGGCACGCGGACAGGAGCAGCGGCTCGACCTCGGCCTCGGTCAGTGGCGCTTCGGGCAGTGCGGTCAGGTCGCCGTGTAACCGGATCACCGGCGGGTGCCCCGCGACGACGTGCAGGTCCGACGCGCCGGTCTGCACCGCCCATTCGAGCCACTGGTGCAACCGGTCGGCGAGGGGCGCGGAATCGGATAGGGTAGACATTGGAGTACTTCTGGTTAGCCGCGAGCCGAAGGCGAGCGCGGCCGCGCTCGCCTTCGGCACGCGGCTAACCAGAGGCATTAGCGATTGAACAAAAAGGCGGGCGTGTTGATGAGCGCCCACACGAGGTCTTGCGCGCCCAACACGCGGGCGTCCGATGGCGGGGCGTTGGCGACGTCGGCGGCCAGCCGCGCGTACTCCTTATCTTGCAACAGGTACATGTCGCGTAGGGCGGCCTTTTGCTCGGGCGTGCGCTGCGCGGCCGGGGTCTCCAACAGCGCGAGTTGTGCGGGCGTGACGAGGCTCTTGAGCTGCGGGTTCGGGTCCGTCGTTACCGACAGGCGGAACTTGCCGATCAGGTGCGCTTGGCCGAACCGCTGTTCCAGAACCGCGGTCAGGTACAGCCCGGCTGGGCCGCTAAGCGGCTTGTCGAACTTGAACAGCGCTGCGTTGTCTTGACCGAAGCGCGGTGCGGTAGCCCAGCCTGTGGTGGGGTTGTTGTCCACCGCGTTCGCCGTCGGGAACCCGTCCTGCGCGAACACCTGACCGATGGCGGTCAGCTTGACCGCGACCGGGTTGGCGTCGGGCTTGTCGAGCAGCTTGTAGTTTAGCTTGAACTCTTGGAGCACGAAGTTCCCGTTGGGCGCGCGGCCCGGCCCCTTCGCCGGCAGGCTCGGATCGGCGAACACTTCGAGCCGCAGCGCGGTAATCGGCTTGTCAAGTTCCGACAGTCCGGCCACCGTGTATACGTCGGTTTCGGGGGCCTTGCCGGTCGAGGTGACGGTGCCGTCCGCGCCGATCTTCAGCGGCGAAGCGGGCGACTGGCCGTTGGCCTTGCGCACGTCGAGCGGGGTCCACGCGGTCGGCTTCTGCGCCCGCAGCCCATCCTCCCACGCCTTCTGCTTGTCGTCGAGCGTCTTCTTGTACGCCTCCAGCGCGTCCAGCCTCGGCTTGTACTCGGCCAGCATCTGGGCGTGTTCCTTCGACGCGGCGCGGATCGCGTCGATGGCGACGGCGCGCTCCGCCGCGGTCGGCAGCCGGTTCAGCACCGAGAGGTAAATCTCGTCGGCCACCTTGCCGTCGTCCTTCTCGCGCAGAACCAGTTGGTTGATGCGGTTGTTGGGGTCCTTGATGGCCTCGCCCACGATGGGGCCGTTCACCATCGCGAGGATCGGGCCGAGGTTCAGCCCGGTGCCGCGCTCGCACTCGCAGGAGCTTTCGCGCACCGGCTTGTTGAACAGGTCGAGGAACCCGCCGGGCAGGTCGACGTTGCTGTCCACGAGTTGCGCGGCCCGCGCGCCGACGGGTAGGCCGGGCAGCCGGCTCTGCGACCCCGTCACCTTGTGGATCGCGTCGAACAGCACCTCGGCCGGGAGCCGCCGCGCCGCCGCGTGCGAGTAGTTGATCTCGTCGTCCTTGTTCCACTTGTTCGTGGCGAGCGACAGCTGATACGTGCGGCTCTTGCAGATGGTCTTGATGAGCTTCTGCGTGTCGAACCCGCTCTTGATGAAGTCTTGGGTGAGCGCGTCGAGTAGTTCCGGGTTGGTGGGCGGGTTCCCGGCGCGGATGTCGTCCACCGGCTCGATGATGCCGACGCCGTTGAGGTAGCTCCACACGCGGTTCACGTAGCTCTTGGCGAAGTACTGGTTCTGCGGTGAGGTGATCCACTTCGCCACTTCCGCGCGGCGCGACGCGCCCGCGGGTTGGTCCATCGGCACCGGGTACGGGAACCCGGCTTTGGCGTTTTCGCCGGTGCGGTCGTGTTTGATCTCGCCGCCCTTCAGGTCCACGATGATCTCGACCAGCGGCTTCGCCCCTTCCACCGCGGTGCCGCCGATGTTCTGCGCGCCGTACTTCGGGTCGCGGTTGCGGCCCACCTGCGCGAAGTACGCGGCGAGGCTGAAGTATTGGTCTTGGGTCCACTTCTCGAACGGGTGGTCGTGGCACTTGTTGCAGTTGAACCGCACCGCGAGGAACAGTTGCGTGGTGTTCTCCATCACGGTGTCGGCGGTGCGCAACGTCTTGAAGTACGAGGCCGGCGGGTTCTCCACGTTCGAGCCGGTCGCGGTGAGGATGTCGAACGCGAACTGGTCGTACGGGCGGTTCTCGGACACGCGGTCGCGGATCCACTTGCGGAACGCCACCGCGCCCACGTCGCCGAGGAACTTCCGGTTCACCATGAGCATGTCGGCCCACTTGTTCGACCAGTGCTCGATGTAGCCCTCGCTCCCGACCAGTTGGTCGATTACCGCGTCGCGCTTGGCACGGGCATCGCCCTTGTCGTTGACGAACGCGAGCACCTGCTCCGCGGTCGGCGGCAGCCCGGTCAGGTCGAGGTACACGCGCCGGAGGAACGCCGCGTCGTCCGCGAGGTCGCTGGCCTGCACCTTCACCTTTTTGAGCTTCACGTCGACGTGCTGGTCGATGTAGTTCTGAACCGGTTGTTGCTTCCATTCGAACCCGGTGCGGTCGCCCATGATGATGATCGTGCTGGCGTCGTACGCGCCCTCGTAGCGGGCGAGCATCGTGGTTTCGCCGCGCCGCGCGGTGGTCACGAGGCCGGTCTTATCGACGGTCGCCACTTCCGTGTTGCTGCTCTCGATGAACGCCTCCGCGGTCACGTCGCGGACGCGCCCGTTGGTGTACGTCGCGAGCACCGCGAACTGCTGCTTCTGGCCGATCTGCCCGACCGTCGGGTTCTTCGGGAACACTTCGATGGACTTCACGCGCACCGCGTCGAGGTCGAGCTTCACGCCCTGCGCGATCCACTTGCGAACGAGTTCGTAGTTGGGGTCGCCGGCCTGCATGGTCACGCCCCCTTGGTGCGGCACGGCCCCGGCGGGCTTGAGCAGCATCAGGCTCTTCTCCGGCGCGGCGCGGTTGAACCGCCGCCCCTCGAGGTCGTCGGTCAGCGCGCGGAAGTCGTAGATCGGGTCGTAGCCGCGGAGCGACAACTTGAACCCGTTTTTGCCGGCTTGCGCGCCGTGGCAGGTGCCGGCGTTGCACCCCAGCTTCGACAGCACCGGCTGCACGTCGGTCACGAAGCTGACCGCGGGGTCGGCCTTCGATCCCTTCACGCTCACGGCCACCTTCGCGCTCGTACCGCCAAGGGTCACGGTGATCTCGCCGTCGCCGTCGGCTAGCGGGCGCACCTGCCCGGCCGCGCTCACGCCGGCGTTCTTCGCCGCACCGAGCTGGGCGATGCGCGTCACGTCGATGGTATCGCCGGTATCGAGAGTCGCTGTGACGAGCAGTTGCGCGTACGCGAACGGCCCGTCGAGTTCGACCTTCGCGGGGCGCACGTCGAGCTTCGTGACCTTCGCCCCGGCCGGCAGCTTTTCCTGTGCGAGCGCGGGCACGGCGAACGCGAGCAGGGCGACTGCGGGGAGTAGCAAGCGCTTCATGGAAGAGGTTCTCAGTTTGAGTGGGCGAGCGGCCGGGTTTATCCCGGCCGGAACACGTCTCCAAATCACCGCGGGGATGAACCCCGCGGCTCGCGGGCGGAATCACTTCTTCGGCATCGCAACGAAGCTAGTGACGAGCTTGCCGGTGGAGGGGTCGTGGAGCCACACGATCCCGTCGAACCCGGCGGAGGCGATCAGTTTCCCCTCGGGGTGCCACGCGACCGCGTAGGCCGGGCCGGTCACCTTCTCGCACACGACTTTCGCGCCGGTGTTGGCGTCGTAGACGCGCAACTCGCCTTTACCGTCGAGGCTACTGACCGCGGCGAACTTCGCGCCGTCCGGGTTGAAAACGACACCCGAGATGCGGCCCGGCATGCGCTCGAACTCGCGGACGCGGTTCGAGTCGTCGCCGATCTCGCGCTTCACCTCGCGGTGCATCTTGTACAGACGCGGGACGCCGTCCGAGCCGCCGATCACGAGCTCGTCGTACAGGTTCGGCTTCGCGCCGGGCGTGTCCGCGGGAATCTTCTGCATCCGCTTGTCCTTCATCGGCCGGCGGTCCACGGCCATCAGCCCGCCCTTGAGCGCGCCCGGCGTGATGCTGGTGATGTTGTCGATAAACCGCTGCGTCTCGACGTGGGTGAGCTTCATGCTCATATCGCGGCTGACGGAGGCGAGGTGCAGTCCGTCTTGCGAGAAAACCGTGGCGAGCGCCCAATCGGAGTGCGTGCCCATTTGGAGCAGTTGCTTGCCGTTGAGAGCGTCAACGGCGCGAACGGTGTTGTCGGAGCAGCCGAAGGCGATTTTCGTTCCGTCCGGTGACCAGCTCAGGCCGTACAAAGTGTCGAACGTGACCGGGGCCGAAACGAGGAGCTTCTCCGTTTCCGGGTTCCACACCTGCACTTCGCCGAAGCGCCCCGGCGCGCCGCCGACCGCGGCGAGCTTCTTGCCGTCCGGTGAGTACGCCAGCGCCTGCACGCGCTCGGAGATGCCGATGAGCCGCGACTTCAGTGTGAACTTCTCGGTCTCGTAGATCAGGATTTCGTGGTACCCGGTCACGGCAACGAACTTCCCGTCGCCACTGAAACTGAGCGCCGTCACGACCGGCGGCGCGGAGTACTTGGGCGGGTTCTGCGCGTCCACGGCGACGGCCCGCGCGCTGGCCGGCGTGTCGTCGGTCGCGCCCTGTGTCACCCAATCGAACACGGTCTTGATCTGCGCCGCGGTCAGCGGGTCGCGGTTCTTCGGCATCTCGGCGCGGCCGTTCGAGTGAACCTTGATCTGCTCGACGAGGTAACTCTTCTCAGGCTTGCCGGGCACGACGCCGGCCTTCTCGCGCTCCCCGGCCTTCATCAGGGCCGCGTGCTCGGTGGTGACGTACCCGCCGAGCGGCTTGGCCGGTTGGTGGCAGCCGTTGCAGTGCTGCTGCATGATCGGCCGTACATCCTTGTAATAACTCACCTTCGCCGGCGGGTCGTCGGCGCGGGAAACGGGCACGAGCGCGAGCGGGGTAAGACAAACGAGCGCGAAGCGAATCCGCATGGAAACGAACCTCGGCAGGGAGGGTCTGCGGGCCGGGGTCGGGCACTGGGCAGGAAAGACTAGTTTAGCAGTTCCGGGCGCAGTGCAGCAACGGCCGGGTTCAGATTCTCATTCTTCGCGCGCCCGCGTAGGCTCACGCGCCGGCCGCGCGATCGGAACAATCCGTTCAAGTTCCCCCATGTCGCGCACCGATGACAAGCGACAAGGGTACGGTGCCGGCTTCTGGGGAGCCGGCCCCGGCCCGTTCGCACCGCGCACTGGGGGGTCGCGATGAGCGACACGCGGGGGCTACTCGACCGTATTACCGCGTTCCGCCGCCGGCTCGACGCGACACCGCAGCTCATCCCGGACGCCCTTCCGGTGGACGCGGACGCACCGTCGCTGTCGGCCGAAGTGGACACGTTCCGCGACTCGGTGCACCGCGTCGCCGGGCCTGCGCCGTCGGCCCCGGCCGCGCCGCTTCCGCAGTTTACCGACCGCGCGCAGCGGCTCCTCGCCGGGGCGAAGCAGTTGCTCGACCGGCAGCGGGCGTTCACGGCCGACGCGCACTTTGCCGCGCTCGCCGCCGCGGGGACCGATACGCTCGTGGGCTACCACCGCGAAACGGTCGCCGTGCTCGATGTGGCCGTGCGCACCGCGCAGGCGTTCCCGGATTCGGCCGCCGCGCAGCTGAAACTGTGCGACGGCCTCGACGGGTTGCTCGGCGTGGTGCGCGACCGCCTCGTGGTCCAAGAGCGCGCGCTTGGCGCGCGCCGCACCGAGGCCGATCGCATCGACCGGCTCGCGGCGTTCCTGAGCACGGTCCAATCGAACCGCCCGGCCGAACTGAAGACCGTGGCGACTCTCGCGGAAGAGGTGCTCGACGACGCGCGGCAGGCGCGTCCGGTGCGGTTCCTCGCCGCGCCGCCGACCGAGCCGGCGCGGTTCGTCGCGGCCCACGCGCTGAACGTGGCGCAGGTGGTCGCGCGCGTCGTTCCCTTCGATTTCGAGTGGGCCGGTCGGCCGCTGCTCCCGGTCGTGACCGCGCTCGTCATGGATTGCGGGATGCTCGCGGTGCCGGCGTCTGTGCTGTCCAAGGCCGAACCGCTGAGCGCCGACGAGCGGCGCGTGATCGAGGCGCACCCGAAGTACGGGGCGGAACTGCTGTTGTGGCGGTTCCCCACCATCGCCGGGCCGCTGGCCGCCGCCGTGGCGACGCACCACGAGCGCGGCGACGGCACCGGCTACCCGAACGGGCTGCGCGGCGACGACCTTCCGGCCCTCGGCCGGTTGCTCCGCGTCGCGGACGTGTACGCGGCGCTCAACGAGGAGCGCCCGCACCGCCCGGCCTCGGACCCGCGCGCCGCGCTGACCGAGGTGCTCCTGATGGCCGAACAGGGCCAAGTGGACCGCGACTTCGCCGAATACCTGCTGAACCTCGCGTTCTACCCGGTGGGCACGGTCGTCGAGCTGAGCGACGGGCGCGTCGGGGTCGTGGCCGCGAACCACCCGAACCGGCTCGACCCGCGCGCGCCCGGCCGCCCGGTCGTCGCGGTGCTGGCGGACGCCAACGGCGCGGTGTTGCCCCGCGCCGAACACGTGGACTTGTCGGCCGCGGACCGCGGGAGCATCGTCCGCGGCGTGGGGGCGGTTCGCGCCCGCGAGTTGCTCGGCGCGAAGTATCCGGACCTCGTTTCTTGACCGCAGGGCTAGCATGACGCTCACGCAACCCGTAGCCGCCGCCGCCGCGCGCGACCGCGCGGCGCTGCTGGCGCGCCTGTACGCCGACCAGTTCGCGGACGGGCGCACAGCCGACGCCTGCGGCTACCTGCGCAGCCACGCGCGCCCCGGCGCGATCGGGCACCACGTCAACGTGTTCGAGTGGTACGCGCCGCGCATCGCGCCGGGGTCCACGGTACTCGATTGGGGCTGCAACCACGGCCCGGACTCGTGCCTGCTGCTGCACAAGTTCGGGGAACGCATCGACCTGCACGCCTGCGACTTTGGCCCCGAAGGGGCGTTCGCGGCGTTCCGCGCCGCGGCCCGCCCGCGCTACCGGCAGCTCAGTGACCCGCGCGTCCTTCCCTACGAGGACGAGACGTTCGAAGTCGTCGTCGGTTCGGGCACGCTCGAACACACCGCGATGGACGGCGAGGCGCTGAAGGAAGTGTACCGTGTACTGCGCCCGGACGGGCTGCTCGTGGTGACGTACCTGCCCCATGCGTACTCGTGGGCCGAGTGGCGCGAGCGCCGCGCCGGCGCGGGGCACCGCCGGCTGTACACGCGCCGCGGGTTCGACCGGCTCTTGCGCGCGCACGGGTTCGTGTCGGACGGGATCGAGCTGCAGGGCTTCGTGCCGAACCGCCTGCGCGGGCCGCGCGGCGGCGCGCTGGCCGCGGTGCTGGGGCCGCTGCTCGACGCCGTCGTGAAGCCGTTGGTGCGGCCGTTCCGCTACCCGCCGTTCGCCCACAGTGTGTTGTGCGCGACCGCCCGCAAGGTTGTCGTGATGTGAGCCGCCGATGCGCAGGTCGTTCCAAAGTAGTAGGCACACTCCGTGTGCCGTGGCTCTCCGAGCGGTTCAGCGACGGCACACGGAGTGTGCCTACTACTGATGAAAGGCGCTGCGCCGATGCGCACCTATCTTGCCGCGACGCGCCATCCGTGGGCGTGCTTCCTCTTCCTGCTGCCGCTGCTCGTCGCCTACGAGGTGGGCGTGGTGTGGCTCGGCGGCGATCAGGCCGCTCGGCTCCGCAACGGGGCCGATGCGTGGCTCCGCTGGGCGCTGGAGGTGTTCGGCGCGCGCTACCTTGTCGCCGCGCCCGCGGTCGTCCTCGGCGTGATGGTGATTTGGAGTTGGTGGCGCTGGGCCGACCGTCCCGACGACCCGGTCGGGACGTGGTTCGGCACCGCGTTCGAGAGCGCCCTCTTCGCCGTGGTGTTGTGGCAGTTCAGCCGCAACTTCGGACCGATCATCGACGGGCTGGGGGTGAAACTCCAGATCACGGTACGGACCGCGCCCGCGGCGCAAATCCTCACCTACATCGGCGCGGGTATTTACGAAGAGGTGCTGTTCCGCTTGGGGCTGTTCGGCGGGCTGACGCTGCTGCTGCGCGCGGTGCGCATCCCGTGGGCCGTGGCGTGGCTCGTCGCGGCGGGCGCGGCGGCGGCGGCGTTCGCTGCGGCACACCACATCGGCCCCTATGGGGAACCGATGCGCGCCGATTACTTTGTGTTCCGCACTGCCGCCGGGCTCTACTTCACGTTCCTGTTCGTGGTCCGCGGGTTCGGGGTCGCGGTCGGCGCGCACGCCGGTTACGACGTGCTCGTCGGTGTTACAGTGACATAGCGCTACGTTAGAACCCGCCCGCCGGGTTCGGTCCCGGCATGGGCAAGGGAGCCGGCACCCCCGGCGCGTTCCCGGTCGTGCCGATCATCGCCAGAACCAGTGCGTCGCGAATCTTACTCGACTGCGATTCGAGGTTACCGGCGTCGAAGGTGCCCGGCACGACGACCGTGCTCGTGGCGACCGGGCGCTCCTCGATGTTGGTTCGGATTTCGACAACGACCGCGATTCTCAACTGACCGTTTTCGGCCTGCTCGATGGTGTACGTGATGTCGAAGTGAACGCCGGTCGCACCTTCGGGGGCCTCGATGAACGCGAGGAACTGTTGGCCGCGCGGCGGCGGCGGCTCTTTGAACGTCATGTTCGGCGGCGGCTGCACCGCCGTCCCCCACGGCTGCGCGGAGAAGGCGTTGTTGACCCCCATGGCGAACTCGGTGCGCACGCTGCTCTCGCGCGTCGCCTTGCCCCCGGTCTTGTTCGCGGGCGTGCCCTTTTCGGTCACGCGCACCGACACGACCGGCTGGTCCGCCGTTTGCACCGATTCCAGAACCTTCGCCATGCCCTCGCGCAAGACCACGTCGCGCCCGCTGCGCCGCACGTGGCCGGTGGGGTCGATGTAGAACCGTGACAGGCGCTCGGTCACGGCCTCGCGGTGTAGCGTGTTGCGCGAGTCGACCAAGTACGCGCGGAGCACGCGCGGCTCGCACGGCTCCTTCATCACCACGTCGAAGATGGCGTTGTCGCGGAGCGGCGGGTTGATGACGTAGGCCATGAAGAAGAAGCACAGCGCGCCGAGGCCGCCGAGGACGAGGTACGGGATCAGTGCGGGCGTCGCGCGGCCCTCGCGGGTCGGCTGCTCCGGCACCTCCGTGATGTCCAACTCAACCATATTCAGGTTTAAGGTGTTCTCGGCGTCGAGCGGCTCTTGGTCGTTCTTGGCGACGTATTTCGCGACACCGCCGAGCGTGGCCGGCGGGAGGCTCGCGCGCGCCCCGCCCTCGGACCCGCGAGCCCACGCGAGGTAGTTCAGGTACACCACCATCTGCTCGGCGCGGGCCTCGTTGTTGAGCGTGACCGTGGTCACGCCGCTGCCGCTCAGGGAGATCGTGACCACACTGTTGGTGTAGTTGCCGTTGTTGTAATTGTGCGTGAAACTGGCGTCGACGACGTCGTCCACCGGCGTGACCGTCACCTGCTCGCGGAATGCCTCGTACAGGTAGAGCGGGTCCACGTACACCCACGTGCCGGCGATCTTGCGGTTCCCCTTGCCGGCGCGGAACGTCGCCATGAGGAGCCAACCCCGAGCAGCAACCCGCCGGTTTGCAGCAGGGCCACGCCCACCGGGTCGTCGTAGATGACCCCGACCCACGTGGTGAGGGTGAGGAGCAGCGTGAGGATAATGATGATCGGCCCGGCGATGCACCCGCACCCGGGGAGCGAATCGGACGTGGCGACGAACACGCCCGGCGACCCCAGCCCCTCGCCGTCGCGCACCGCGGTCAGGTAGTCGCGGGTGCCCTCGTCGAGTTCCTCGAAAACGAACGTCGTAGCCATGGGCCAATAACTCCGTGGCGCGGGGTCGGTGTGCGCCGAAAATGGTAGTCGGCGGTGCGTCCGGGATCAAGGAGCGTTTCGCACCGTCACCCGACGAACTGGTGCGGCACGAACCGGCTCGTGTTGCCGGTGATCATCGACACGTCTTCGCGGATACCCATGCCGCACGACACGCCGTCCACGACCCAGCTCCCGAGGATTGGGTACCGGCCGTCGTGGGGCTTTAGTTCGGCAGCGAGTTGCTGGTACACGGCCGGACCACCATACGGCCCGCTCGTGGTCTGGGCGACGCGCCCGTCGATGACGACCTCGATGTTTGCCCCCTCGCGGGCGTGAATCGGCTTCTTCACGTAGCTCCCGCTCGGCAGCGGGTCGAACGATGCCGGCAGCAGGAACGGGCTGTCCGGGTGCCGCTCGTACAGCAGCGGCAGGATGCTTTTGCAGCTCAGGATCATCTTCCACGCCGGTTCGACCCAGCGCGTCTTGCCGGCGATGACGTTCGGCCCGAACTCCTCGTTGACGATCCACTCCCACGGGTACAGCTTGAAGCAGCGGTGGATCGGGAACCCGGTGTTGTCCACGAAGCACCGCCGCGTGCGGTCCCAGCCGATGTCCCCCAGTTCGATGAACGCGGTCTTCGCCCCGGCCTGAATCGCGGTGTCGCGCATGTACTCCGTCGTGATGAAGTCCTCGGGATTGTCCTGCTCGGTGCGCGTGGTGAAGTGGATCGGCCCGCCGTCGCGCCGCAGCACACCCTTCCACGCATCGATCAGGCGCTCGTGGATGCTGTTGAACTGGTCGCCGCGCTCGTCGATGTCCTTGAGCCACATCCACTGCGCGACGGACGCCTCGACGAGTGCGGTCGGCGTGTCGGCGTTGTACTCCAGCATCTTCGGCGCGCCGACCCCGTCGAACGCGAGGTCGAACCGTCCGTACACCGACGGTTCCTCGTTCTCCCACGACCGCGCGACGTGCTCGTGGAACGGTTCGGGGATCATGAACAGCCCGAACATCCGCTTCTCGACCACCTCTTGGACGAGGTCCATGCACATCTTGTGCAGGGCGTTGGTGGCCTCCTCAATGCGGTCGATCTCGTAGGCGGTGAACTGGTAGAACGCGGACTCGTCCCAGTACGGTTCGCCACGAATGGTGTGGTAGTAGAGGCCGAACTCTTCCACGCGCTTCTGCCAGTTCGGGCGCGGGTCGATGGGGACGCGGCGCATGGGGCGTACCTGATAAGGGGCGCGGCGGCAGCGGGCCGCAGGAGAAGTGCGGGCGCACAGACGAAAAAGAGCCGGCACCGGACGGCCGGCGCGACACGGGGCCGCGGCCGGCCGGCGAGCGCCGGCCGTTCCCGAAACGCGAGGTCGTTAGCCGCCGAAGCCGCCGCCGACGCGCCCGCCGATGGAGCCGAAGCCGCCCTTCGATACGCTGGCCATCGCCGGCGAGCGCCCGCCGCTCACGCTGGACGAACCGCCGCCGAAGTGCCCGATGAAGATGAAGCCGGTGGTGCGGGTGCCGCCCCCGTTGCCGCCGACTCGCTTCTGGGCTTGTTCGTCGGCGCGCTTGTCGAAGTCCCGTTCGGGCCACATGAAGTAGCCCGCGGTCAGCAGACCGGCCCCCAGCAGAACGAGCGAAAACTCACGCGACATACGGGTCATTGGCGAACCCCTTGTGGGCACCGCCCGCGCGGGCGGTTACGGTGTATTCGGTCCCGATAACCCACTTCTTTACCACAGACCGACACTCTTGGGTAGAGATTTTTCCCAATAGCTCTGCCGCGGTCCTATTTCCGCCCCTTGCCCGGAATGGTCCGCGACTCCGTAATCACAGCGTCCATGAACACGTCGTGCGCCGCAACCGGGATCGAGGCGAAGATTTGGCACTCGAACGCCAGTGCGACGAGCGGGGCGTCGGCGCGGGCGTTCGAAAGCAGACGGTCGTAGTAGCCCTTCCCTTGACCCATCCGCCCGCCGCGCAGGTCGAAGGCCGTACCGGGCACCATCACGAGGTCCAGTTCCTCCGGCTTTACCCGTTTGGCGGGGAGCAGCCGCAGTTCGGCCTTCGGTTCGAGGATCTTGTAAGCGCCTTCGACCAGCTCGCTCATGTCTTCGAGGTGGAACAACTCCAGTTCGTTCGTTTCGACAACGCACCACGGCACGACGACGCGCTTGCCATGCGTGAGCGCGTCGGGGAGCGTGTGGCGCGTCCGCACCTCGCTCCCGGCGTCCACGTACCACATCACGGTCTCCGCCACGGCGTAGGCGGGCAGGGCCGTGAACGTCGCGCAGATCGTGCGGCTGATCGCGTCCTTGTCCTTTTGCGCGACGCGGTTCTTCCGTGCCATTTCGCGGATGAACTGCTTCATAGTCTGCGGGTCGGTGGTCTGCGTCGAGAGGGGGTTGTCCATGTGCGGGACTCCGTTCGGGGGTTCTTCCACTTTACCGGCGGCGCGGGCTACGGACATCGGAACTGGACAATCGTGAAGGTATAATACCCTTACCTAACCAACCACCTCTTCGAGGGTGTGTCGTGACCACAACGAAGCCCGAACCGCGCGCGACCTTTGCCATCGTCACCGTCGTGCTGCCCGGCCCAGACCGCAAGCGGAAGCCGGCCCCGTACCAGTTCAACGTGACCTACCGCAACCCCGCGCCCGCCGAGCCGGGGTGCGTGATGACGTGGGTCGTGACCGGCGGGCGCGAGGACTACCAAGTCGCGGCCGAGCGCACCGACGACGGCCGCGTCGAGTGGCACTGCACGTGCCCGGACGCGATCTACCACGGCACCTACCGCCACGCCTACCGTTGCAAGCACCTGCTAGGGTTGCAAGCGCTGATGACCAGCGCGGGCCGCGCCGCGGCTTAGGATGTTCGATTGCAGACTTGTGATTGTCGATTGGAAGACAGGAGGCGGCGTCCTCACGTCTTCCAATCGACAATCACAAGTCTGCAATCGTCAATCTCCAACGGGGAACCTATCCTGTAGCGCCGTCACAGTCAGGGTCTGGCCCTTGAGCGCGCGGCACGCTTCCATCGCGGCGAGCGCGGCAGAAATGGTGGTGATCGCGGTCACGCGGTTCGCCACCGCAGCGGCCCGGATCTTCGACTCGTCAGTCGAACTCCCGCGCCCGGTCGGCGTGTTAATAACCAGCGCCACTTCGCCGTTCACCAACTTGTCTATCAGGTTGGGCCGGCCCTCGGCGATCTTCGGCACCTCTTGAACGGGAACGCCGCGCTCGCGCAGGTATTGGGCCGTTCCGCGCGTGGCGATGAGGGCGTAGCCCATCTCGGCGAACCCCTTCGCGATGGGCAGAACCGCGTCCTTGTCGCGTGTCGCCACGGAGATGAACACCGTGCCGGCTTCCGGCAGGCGCGAACTTGCAGCGAGTTGTGCCTTCGCGAACGCCATCGGCATCGTGTCGTCGATGCCCATGACCTCGCCGGTGGACTTCATCTCCGGGCCGAGGATGATGTCCACGCCGGGGAACTTGTTGAACGGGAACACGCTCTCCTTGATCGAGTAGTGCGTGGGGATCACCTCGTCTTTCACGCCCAGTTCGTCGAGCGTCTTGCCGACCATGACGAGCGCCGCGAGCCGCGCGAGCGGGACGCCGGATGCCTTCGAGACGAACGGCACGGTGCGGCTGGCGCGCGGGTTCGCCTCGAGGATGAACACTTTCGGCTCGCCGGTCGCGGTGCCGTCCGCGCGGATGCCGGCGACCGCGAACTGGATGTTCATCAGCCCCTTGACGTGTAGCGCCGCGGCCAACTTGCGCGCCTGAACCTTGATCTCGGTGACGACGCCCGCGGGCAGACTGTACGGTGGGATCACGCACGCCGAGTCGCCGCTGTGGATGCCGGCTTCTTCGATGTGCTGCATCACCCCCCCAATGACCGTGCGCGTGCCGTCCGAGAGGCAATCGACATCGACCTCGGTGGCGTTCTCGAGGAACTGGTCGATTAGCACCGGCCGGTCCTTCGACAGGTCCGGCTCGACGCGGTGCATGTACGCGGTCAGTTCGTCCTCGTTGTAGACGATGCGCATGTCGCGCCCGCCGAGAACGAAGCTGGGGCGCACGAGGATCGGGAACCCGATCTTGCGCGCGACGCGCAGCGCTTGGGCCACATCGACCGCGGTCCCGTTGGCCGGTTGCAGTAGTCCGAGGTCGGTCACGAGTTTGGCGAACCGCTCGCGGTTCTCGGCCACGTCGATGTCGTCCACGCTGGTGCCGATGATCGGCACGCCGGCCAGTTCCAGCGGCTTCGCGAGGTTCAGCGGCGTTTGGCCGCCGAACTGCACGATCACGCCCGCAGGCTTCATGCGGTCGTTGATATTCAACACGTCTTCGGGCGTCAGCGGCTCGAAGAAGAGGTGGTCCGAGGTGTCGTAGTCGGTGCTCACGGTCTCCGGGTTGGAGTTCACCATGATGACCTCGTAGCCGTGGTCGCGCAGCGCGAACGCGGCCTGACAGCAGCAGTAGTCGAACTCGATCCCCTGCCCGATGCGGTTCGGCCCGCCGCCGAGAATCATGATTCGCGGATTGCCACTGGCGTCGCGCACCTCGTCCTGAATAACGGGCGCGCCTCCGCTCGAAATCGGTGACTCGTAGGTGCTGTAGTAGTACGGGGTGTACGCCTCGAACTCGGCGGCGCAGGTGTCCACGCTCTTGAACACGGCCTCGATGCCGTGGGCCTTGCGGAGCCGGCGCACCTCGCCCTCGCCCACATTCCAGACGTGCGCGAGCTGCCGGTCGATGAACCCGTGCTGCTTGGCCTTCAGCATCAGCTCCGGCGTGACCTTTTCGAACGCGACCGCGCGCAGCTCGTGTTCGACGGCGAGCAGCTCCTCGATGCCGCGCAGGAACCACGGGTCGATCTTCGTGCGCTCGTGGACCTCTTCGACCGACATGCCGGCGAGCAGGGCGTAGCGCAGGTACCAGACGCGCTCGGCGTTGGGGCTGGCGAGCTTGTGTGCGATCTCCTCGCGCGAGGGCGGGTTGTCCGTGCCCCACCGGTCGCGGCGGTCGCAGCCGATGCCGAACCGGTTCACTTCGAGGCCGCGCAGCGCCTTCTGGAGCGACTCCTTGAACGAGCGGCCGATTGCCATCGTCTCGCCCACGCTCTTCATCTGCGTGGTGAGCGTCGTGTTCGCTTCGGGAAACTTCTCGAACGCGAACCGCGGCACCTTCGTCACGACGTAGTCGATGGTCGGCTCGAAGCACGCCGGGGTTTCGCGGGTGATGTCGTTGCGGAGTTCGTCGAGGGTGTAGCCGACCGCGAGCTTGGCGGCGATCTTGGCGATGGGGAACCCGGTGGCCTTGCTCGCCAGCGCGCTGGATCGCGACACCCGCGGGTTCATCTCGATGGCGATCATCCGCCCGTCGGCCGGGTTGATGGCGAACTGAATGTTGCTGCCGCCGGTCTCGACGCCGATCTCGCGGATGATGTCCTTCGCCTTGTCGCGCATCCGCTGGTACTCTTTGTCCGAAAGCGTTTGCGCGGGCGCGACGGTGATGCTGTCGCCGGTGTGGACGCCCATCGGGTCGAGGTTTTCGATGGAGCAGATGATGACGACGTTGTCGGCACGGTCGCGCATCACCTCCAGCTCGAACTCCTTCCAGCCGATGACGGACTCTTCGACCAGCACTTCGGTCGTGGGCGAGAGCTGCAAGCCCTTCGTGATGAGCTCGATGTACTCCTCGCGGTTGTAGGCGATGCCGCCGCCGGTGCCGCCCATCGTGAAACTGGGGCGCAGGACGCAGGGCAGCCCGATGTCCGGCAGGGCGTCCATCGCCTCGGTGAGCGTGTGGACCGCGCGCGACTTCGGCACGTCCACGCCGATCTTGATCATCGCGTCTTTGAACCGCTGCCGGTCCTCGGCCTTGTCGATCACGTCGGCGTTCGCGCCGATCATCTCGACCCCGTACTTGTCCAGCACGCCCTTCTCGAACAGGTCCATCGCGGTGTTTAGCGCGGTCTGCCCGCCGAGCGTGGGCAACAGCGCGTCGGGCTTCTCCGCGACGATGATCTTCTCGACGACCTCCCACGTGATCGGCTCGATGTAGGTGCGGTCGGCGGTCTCCGGGTCGGTCATGATGGTCGCGGGGTTGCTGTTCACCAGCACGACCGTGTAGCCCTCCTCGCGCAGCGCCTTGCACGCCTGTGTGCCCGAGTAATCGAACTCGCACGCCTGCCCGATGATGATGGGCCCGGAGCCGATCAGCAGGATCTTCTTCAGGTCGGTACGTTTCGGCATTGTGGGTGCGAGTTGAAAGGGGTGATCGGCGCAAACTCCGAATAGCTTAGCGATAACCGCGCCCCGGCCAAGTGCCGCGCGCGCGTGGCGGGCGCGCGAAAAGCGGATACGATGTTCGGTGGCACCGCCCGGAACAGATGTGCCGTGCGGACCGATTTCTCCACACACAGGGGTTCACGATGCGGAACGCACTGTTCGCCGGCGCGCTGGGCGCGCTCCTCGCGGCCACGGCCGCGGGGCAAGAGGCCGTTGAGATTAAGTCACACACGCCGCGCGTCGGCGACCGGGTCAAGGTGACGGTCGCCGAGAAGGGCGAGTCGAAATTGGTCGTCAGCGCCGGTGGCAACGAGATGGCGAAGAACGAGACCAAGGCCAAGTACTTCGTGTTCGTGGACGAGGTGCTCGCCGTGGAGAAGGGCGCGGGCAAGCCCGCCAAACTCACCCGGACCTACGAGAAGGCCGAGGAGATCACCGACGGCAACAGCAAAACGTTGAGCGTCGAGGGGAAGACCGTGACCATCGAAATGAAGGACGGCAAGTACAGCTACGCCGTGGACGGCAAGCCGGTCGGCGCGGACGTGGCGAAGATGCTCGACGGCGAGTTCAACAAGAAGGACAAGGACGAGGCCCGGGACCTCATGTTCCCCAAAAAAGCCGTGAAGCCGGGCGAGAGTTGGAAGATCGACACCGAGCCGATCTTTCCCAGATGAACGCCTCTGGAAACGCAAATCGGCCGTGCGGCCACAAAGTACCCCCGCGAAGGGTGGTCCGCAACGATTTTCGCACCCGGATGAGGTCCCGACCACGGTCGAACGGTTC
>Ga0194132_10003052_pt1 | contig 30398 bp, 26 predicted proteins | sample TA2KigOf80mmetaG_FD_148612 | JGI IMG/M metagenome (GOLD analysis project Ga0194132, IMG submission 148612) | Freshwater microbial communities from Lake Tanganyika, Tanzania - TA2015054 Kigoma Offshore 80m | ecosystem: Environmental > Aquatic > Freshwater > Lake | place: Tanzania: Lake...
CGGCAGCGCCGCGCCGGGCGGCGCATCGGGCGGCAGCTCGGTCTCGAAGTTGATGGCGTTGCCGGCGCGCGTGTACTTCACCAGGATCGCCACGTCCTTGTTGCACGCCTTGGCGAACCATTGCTCGGTCCACGCCTGCTGCGTCGCCGCCAGCATCTTGATGTCGCGCACGTGCACCGCCTTTTCGTCGGCGCACTCCGCCATCTCCTGGAACAGCGGCACCACCGTGCGCTGCACGTCCGCCTCCAGGCGCAGGTCGCCGCCGAATTGTCCCGGCAGCATGCGCGACGGCGTCAGGTTGTTGGGTCCCGCCACGACGACCAGGATGCGCCGCACGGTCGCCGTGCCGCAGCGATCCACCGGCACCCAGGCGACCCAGACGCCGTCGGTGATGGCGCCCTGGCCGGCGGTGACCGTGAAATTGGCCGGCCGCACCACCGCGTAGCGCGGCTGCTCGCGCACCGTCAGGACGGCGCACTCGGCCTTCAGCGGCGCCGGCTCGACCTGCTGCAGCGCGCGGTCAATGAAGTTCGCGTACGCCGGCGATCCCAGGAAGGAGACGAACAGCTGCTCGTTGGTGGGCTGGCCCTGCGCCTGCGCGCGGGCCGAAGGCGCGGCGCCTGCGATCAGCGCGACCGCGACGGTTAGGGCGGCGAGGAATCGCATCGGGACTGCCTGCATGGGCCGCACCCTACGGCACCGCCGGGCGTCAGCGCAAACGTGCGCGCCTACGGCCGAACGGTGTTATCGGGCATCAGCGCGCCGGAAAACCTGGTCCCGGCCGTCACCGCCGCGGTCATGTTGGCGTTCATCAGCCGCGTGCCGGAAAAGTCGGCATTGGTAAGGTCGGCGCCCGAAAGGTCGGCGCCCAACAGGTCCGACTCGCGCAGGGATGCGCCGGCGAGCTTGGCCTCGCGCAGGGTGGCCTCGCCCAGCACCGCCTGCTCGATCTTGGTGCCGGTCATGTCGGCGCGGGCGAGGTTGGCCAGCGCCAGGCGCACCTTGCCCAGCAGTGCGAACGAGACGTCGGCGCCGGAAAGGTCGGCGCGGCTTGCATCCGCTTGCCGCAGCATGTCCGACACATAGTGTAATGCATAGGATGAGGGACACCAGGGCGTGTGGCCCGGCCTCGGCTTGGCCGCGCGACACCCCGGCGCGCATTGCGGTGAAACGCCCGCAAGTACGGCGCATGCGGCGGGCAGCGGCACCTGTAGCTCCTCGGGGCCTGTTTGCCGTGAATCGCCCGCAAATGCGGGCAATGCGGGCGAGACACCGGCGGTCCGTAGCGCCGCAGACCGTCCGTATCGCCCGCATTCGCGCGCGAAATTCGCGTCGAGGATGACCCGGCAATCCGGCCGACACCCTCTTGCCAGCGCGGGTGCCGCTTTGAAACGATGGTGGTGCAGTAGCCTGCCGCGTCTGCGGACGGGGCCGATGTTTGGGCCTCGGGTAGGAGAGGGCAGCCGCAGACCGGGCGGTGGGCGTGGCGCGTTTCGCGCACACGCCGAGATGAGTGTGTGTGCCGCAGAACGCGCCGCATGATCGGAGGGAGGAATCCGATGCCGGCACGCACACCTATGGGCCCCCGCACCATTGCGCTGGTGGGCCCCTATCTCTCGGGCAAGACGACGCTTCTCGAAAACATCCTGTTCGCCACCGGCCGAATCAACCGTCTCGGCAAGGTCGGCGACAAGAACACGGTCGGCGATTCCTCCGCCGAGGCGCGCGCGCGCGGCATGAGCGTCGAGTTCAATGTCGCCACCACTACGTTCATGAACGAAACCTTCACGTTCCTCGACACGCCGGGCTCGATCGAGTTTGCGCAGGAGACCGCCGATGCGCTGATGGGTGCCGACGCCGCCGTCGTGGTGTGCGAAGCCGACCCCGCCAAGGCCGCCGCGCTGGTGCCCCTGTTCAAGATGCTCGACGCGCTCGACCTGCCGCGGTTCGTGTTCGTCAACAAGATCGACCGCGCGTCCGGCTCGATCACCGACCTGTTCGACGCGCTGCAGGCGAACTCCACCAAGCCGCTGGTGCTGCGTCAGATCCCGCTGATGAACGGCGGCGAGCATCCCGTCGGCTACATCGACCTCGCCCAGGAGCGCGGCTACATCTACAAGCCCGGCCACGAGTCCGAGCGCGTTGACATCCCGGTGGGCGAGCAGGAGCACAAGAAGGCCGAGCGCGCGCGCATGCTCGAGAAGCTTGCCGACTTCGACGACAAGCTGATGGAGCAGCTCTTGGAAGACGTGATGCCGCCCAAGGACTCGGTGATGGCGCAGCTGTCCAAGGACCTCGCCGAGGACCTCATCGCCCCAGTGTTCCTCGGTGCCGCCGACGGCATGGGTGGCGTGCACCGCCTGCTCAAGGCGCTGCGCCACGAGGCGCCGGGCTCCGCCCGCGCCGCCAAGAACCGCAACGTCTACGAGCTCGGCGAGCCGATGCTGCAGGTGCTCAAGACCTACCACACCGCCCGCGGCGGCAAGCTGTCGGTGGCGCGCGTGTGGCGCGGCACCGTCAAGGACGGCATGACGCTCAACAACGAGCGGGTGTCGGGGCTGTTCCGCCTGCTCGGTTCGAACACCGAGAAGCTTGAGCAGGCCGGGCCCGGCGAGGTCGTCGGCCTCGGCCGTCTCGAGAAGGCGTTCACCGGCGACACGCTCACCTCCGGCAAGGGCGACACCAAGCCGCTGCCCAAGGCGGAGGTCCACCAGCCGGTGTACGCGCTGGCGCTGGCGGCCGCCGACCGCAACGACGAGGTGAAGATCTCCAGCGCCATGCACAAGCTGCTGGAGGAGGACCGCAGCTTACGCTTCTACCACGACGACGAGACGCACGAATGGATCCTCGCCGGCAACGGCGAGATGCACTTGCGCGTCTCCGTCGCCCGCTTGAAGAGCAAGTTCGGCTTGACCGTCAACACGAGCCGGCCGCACGTCCCCTACAAGGAAGCGATCCGCAAGCCGGTGACCCAGCCCGCCCGCTTCAAGCGCCAGTCCGGCGGCCACGGACAGTTCGGCGACGTGACGCTGGAGATCAAGCCGCTGCCGCGCGGCTCGGGCTTCAAGTTCGAGAACGGCATCGTCGGCGGCGTCGTGCCGAAGAACTTCATTCCGGCGGTGGAGGAGGGCGTCGCCGAGTACCTGAAACGCGGGCCGCTCGGCTTCCCGATCGTGGATGTCGCGGTCAAGCTGATCGACGGCAAGTACCACGACGTGGACTCGTCCGAGATGTCGTTCAAGACCGTCGGCCGCATGGCGATGCAGGAAGGCACGCCCAAGTGCGATCCGGTGCTGCTGGAGCCGATCGTCCAGGTCGAGATCGCCGTGCCGAGCGCGTACACCTCCAAGGTCAACGCGCTCGTCTCCGGCCGCCGCGGCCAGATTTTCGGCTTCGATGCGCGCCCCGGCTGGCCGGGCTGGGACGTGGTCACCGCGCACCTGCCGCAGGTCGAGACGCGCGACCTCATCATCGAGCTGCGCTCCCTCACCGCCGGCGTCGGCACCTTCACGTCCAAGTTCGATCACCTGCAGGAGCTGATCGGCCGCCTGGCGGACGAGGTCATCGCCGCCCGCGCCGCCGACCACAAGGAACACGCCAAGGCGTGACTTAGACTCCCCTCCCCCGCGCGCGGGGGAGGGTAGGGTGCGCCAGGGCCACCGTCATTGTCATTTGCGAGGAGCGTCAGCGACGAAGCAATCCAGCGTGTCTTATTGTTGCTCTGGATTGCTTCGCCTGCGGCTCGCAATGACGGTGTTGCGCCGTTGAACCTCCTCATTCTCGGCGGCACGGCGTTCGTCGGCCGCCACCTCGTCGAGGCGGCGCTGTCGCGCGGCCATGCGGTGACGATCTTCCACCGCGGCAAGACCAACCCGCAGGTCTTTCCCGAGGTGGAGAAGCTGATCGGCGAGCGCGACGGCGACCTCGCGGCGCTTGGCAAGCGTACGTGGGACGCTGCCATCGACACCAGCGCCTACCTGCCGCGCCTGGTGGACAAGTCGGCGCGGGCGCTCGCCGACCGCGTCGGCCACTACACGTTCGTCTCCAGCGTCTCGGTGTACAAAGACTTCTCGCACGTCGGCATCACCGAGAACGCGCCGCGCGCCGTCATCGCCGAGCCGCTGCCGGAGCAGATCACCGCCGGCAGCTACGGTGCGATGAAGGCGCGCTGCGAGCGCGCCGCCGCCAATTACTTTCCCGGGCGCCTCTTGGTTGTGCGGCCCGGCATCGTCGTCGGGCCGTACGACTACACCGGCCGCTTCGACTATTGGCCGCAGCGCGTCGCCGACGGCGGCACGGTGCTCGCGCCCGGCTCGGCATCCGCGCCGTTGCAGATCATCGACGGCCGCGACCTCGCCGCCTGGATGCTGTCGCGCGTCAAGGCGAAGGAAGCCGGTCTGTTCAACGCCACCGGACCGGCGCAGTCCCTCACCTGGGGTGCGTTCCTCGAGGAATGCCGGAGCGCCACCAGGACCGACGCGACCTTCGCCTGGGTCCCGGATGAAGCGCTGACGGCCGCCGACGTCACCGGCGCCGACCTGCCCCTGTGGGTGCCGCAGGGTGCGGACACCAGGGGCTTCTATGCCGTGTCGTCGGCCAGGGCCGAGGCGACCGGCCTGGTCCACCGGCCGCTGGCCGGGATCGTCGCGGACGTGCTTGCCGCGCCCCAAGGCAAGGCCGGCCTCGCGCGCACCCGCGAAGTTGAGCTTTTGCGCCGTTTCACGGGGGTTTGACCGAAGCGGCAACAATTGTCAGCGTCCGCTGCGTCTATAATATGGGCTACAGCCGTATGTCCGGGGAAGGCACAGGGACTCGAAAGCGATGCTGATCAAGATCCCGCGCGGATGGGAGCTGCCGGAGTCGGCGGCCACGCCAGAGTCGCTGTTCCTCAACCGCCGTGAGCTCGGCAAGCTGCTTGCCGCCGGCCCGATCGTCGCCGCGGCGGCGTCGGTGCCGTTCGGTGGCGCCCTGGTCGGCAAAGCGCTGGCGGCGGACCCGCCCGATCCGTCGGCCAAGTTCTATCCGGCCAAGAAGAACGACACCTACAAGGTGGACCGCGCCATCACCGAGGAGCGCACCGCCGCCTCGTGGAACAACTTCTACGAGTTCCTGCCCCAGGCCGGCGACGTCACCGACCGCGCCGCCAAGCTGGTGACGCGGCCGTGGGAAGTCGCCTTCGGCGGCATGGTCGAGAAGCCCTTCAAGGTCGGCATCGACGAGCTGATTGCCGCCATGCCGCTCGAGGAACGCGTCTATCGTCACCGCTGCGTCGAAACCTGGTCGATGACGGTGCCGTGGACCGGCTTCCCGGTGAAGGCGCTGGTCGATTACGCCAAGCCGCTCGGCTCGGCCAAGTACGTCGTCATGAAGACGCTGATGAGCCGCGACATGTTCCCGACCCAGCGCAGCTTCTTCGCCGGCTATCCGTGGCCGTACACCGAGGGCCTGACCATCGCCGAGGCCACCAACGACCTCGCCTTCATGGTCACCGGCGTCTACGGCAAGCCGGCGGCCAAGCAGCACGGAGCACCCTTACGCCTAGCGGTGCCGTGGAAGTACGGCTTCAAGTCGGTGAAGTCGATCGTCGAGGTCACGTTCACCGAGCAGCGTCCGACCACCTTCTGGGAGGACCTGCAGCCGCGCGAGTACGGCTTCTGGGCCAACGTCAACCCGGCGGTCGATCATCCCCGCTGGAGCCAGGCCGAGGAGCGTCCGCTCGGCTCGAACCGCCGCGTGCCGACGCTGATCTATAACGGCTACGGCGAGTACGTCGCGTCGCTCTACAAGGACATGGGGAACGCGCGCACGCTGTTCATGTAGTCCCGGAGTTTCTTCCTTGGCAAAGAAGTCGCGCATCGTTATGTGGGGCGGTGCAGTGGCCGCGCTTTTTGGCGCGGCCGCTGCTTACCTGTTGTGGCCGCGCGCCGACGGTCAGGTCGTCGCCGGTCCCGGCAAGTACGCCCGCGACATCCAGATCTGCCGCGAAGTCATCTTCGACGCCGAGATCGCTGCCCGTGAGCCGCTGTCCTTCCTGGAGGGCACCGTCTGGCACCAGGAGATCGGCAATGATCGTGTCAACTTCGGCGGGGTCGTCATCATGCGCAATCCGCAGGGCACGATGGCGCGCCACAACTACGAGTGCGACGCCTACCTCGGCGACTTGGTGAACAGCTTCGTGCGGCCGCAGAACGTCGGCGCCGCGCGCGTCCCCGGGAACACCAACCTGCGCTAGTTGGGGATCAATCCCATCCGTTTCAGCTCGGCGCGCGCGGCGGTCAGCTCGTAGCCCGGGTAACCGCCCTGCTGGATGGCGCTGACCAGCATGGCGATGCCCGCGTCGTGCTGGCCTTTCAGCAACAGCACCTCGCCGGCGAAGAAGCGCGCCATCGTCGAGCGTTCGGGATTGCCCGCGGTGCCGGCAAGGGCCGCCTCGGGGGTGATCTCGTTGAAGAGTAGGGCGATGATCTGCGCCGGCCACTGCAGGCGGTCGGCGCCCTGCAGCGACGGACGCGCGTAATCGACCATGTCCTGGCGTCCCGACCGCAGCGCCGCTAGATAGCGCCACATCTGCCAGCGCGTGGTCTGGCCGGGGTCCAGGCGCATCGAGACGAAGAAGTCCTCCGACGACTCGGCGAACTCGCCGCGGCCGAAGTGCAGCAGCGCTCGCTCGAGTCGCGCTCCGCGCAGCGCGGGGTCGATCTCGATGGCGCGCGAGAAGTCGGCGAGCGCCTGGTCGCCGTGGTCGAGGCGGTTGTGCGCCAGCCCGCGGTTGAAGTGCGCCAGCGCGAACTTGTCGTTGAGCTTGATGGCGGCGTCGTAATCCGGCATCGCCTCGTCGACGCGGTCCAATGCCACCAGCGCGTTGCCGCGGTTGTGATGCGCCTCGGCGGTCGGCTGGATCGCCACCGCCGCGGTGTAGTCGGCGAGAGCCTTGGCATAGTCGCCGAGCGCCGCGTGCGCGTTGCCGCGATTGTAGAGCGCGGGCGCCGAGCGCGGCGCCAGCGCCACGGCGGCGTCGAAGTCGCGCACCGCGGCGGCGGTCTCGCCCTGGCGGTGGCGCACGATGCCGCGGTTGATCAGGGCCCCGACATGGTCGGGCGCCAGGCCAATGGCGGCGGTCAGGTCGCGCTCGGCGCCGCCCAGGTTGCTTTCGCGCAGGTACACCTCGCCGCGATCGAGGTAGGCCTCGGTCAAGCGGGCGTCGCGCTGGATCGCCCGCCCGTAGTCGGTGATGGCGAGATCGTTCCGGCCCATCAGCCGGTATGCCGTGGCGCGCGAGTAGTAGGCGCGCGCGTCGTTGGGCATCAACTCGATGACGCGGCCGAATCCGCGCGCCGCCTCGGCATAGTCACCGAGCCGGCCGAGCGCCGCGGCGCGGTTGGCGATGGCGGCGACGTTGCGCGGGTCCGCGGCGATCACCTGGTCGTAGTCGCGGATTGCCTCGGCGACCGCGCCCCGCTCCATCTGCAGGGCGGCGCGCGCCATCAGCGCGTCCACCTGCCCGGCGTCCTGTGCCAGCACCAGGCCGAGGTCGTTGATGGCGCCGCTGGCTTCGCCGCGCGCCTTGCGGGCGGCGGCGCGGCCGAGCAGCGACGGCAGGTGCTTGGGATTGGTCGCCAGCGCCGCCGTGTATTCCTCGTCGGCCCAATCGGGCCGGCTACGCGCCATCCACACCTGGCCGCGCTGGTAGTGTGCCTCCACGTACGCCGGGTTGAGGCGGATCGCCATCTGGAAGTCGGCGTCGGCCCGTTCCCAGATCTGGGCGTTGAGGAAGGCGATGCCGCGGTTGTAATGCGCCACCGGGTTCTGCGGCTGCATCTGGATGACGGCGGCAAAATCCGGCACCGCCTTGGGCGGATCGTTCAGGCTGAGGTAGGCCAGCCCGCGATTGGTCAGCGCCAGCGCATCGTTCGGCTGCGCGCGCAACAGGTCGGTGTAGATCTCCACGGCGTCCTGGAAGCGCTTCTGGTCGAAGCGCACCGCGGCGACGGAGAACCGCGCCGCGCGGTCGCTCGGGTCGAGCATCACCGCCTTCTCGAGGTCGGCGAGCGCGTCGTCGAGACGCCCGAGCACATGCAGCGCCGCGCCGCGGCCGGCGAGGGCGGCGGCCGACTCTGGGCGCAGCGCCACGGCGCGGTCGAAATCCGCCATCGCCTCGCGCGCGTTGCCCAGCGCGGCCAACGCTAGGCCGCGATTGGTGTGCGCCGCGGCAAGGTTGTTGCCCGACAGCTCGCCCGAGCCGATCGCCCGGGTCAGCAGCGCGATGGCGCCGCTGTGGTCACTGCGCTGGAACGCCGACAGGGCGGCGGTCGCATCGTCGATCGCCGCCGCGAGAGTCGGGACCGGCAGCAGCGGTGCCGCCAGTGCCAGCCACGACGTCAGTGCCCAAACCCGTCGACCCGCTCGAATCTCCATGACAACTCCGGCCCCTCCCAGGCGGGGCGCCGTCAGAAGGCCGCGTCCCCTCCGGACAAGGCGCCCGGGCAATAGAATACACGCACGGCGCAGGTTCCATCCTCCGTCACGTCGTCCACCGCCCTCAGAAACGCGCCTCGCCCGGGCGGCTGGAGCCCGGCCGGTAGAACACGCGCACGGCACAGGTGCCGTCGGGCGTGGCGTCGCGTTTCTGGCGGATGCGAGCGCCGTCGGCGAACGTCCACGTCGTCTCGCGCACCTCGACGCCACGCGCTACGCGGGCGAGCTCGAGCGACGTGCCAAACGGGACGTTGCCGAAGCCGGCAAGAGTGCCCGGCGCCGCCGCAGCGGGGCCGGTGGATGCGCAGACCAGGAGTCCCGCGACAAGGGCGCGCGCGAACGGCATCCTGCGCCAACCGCCTAGCGGCCGGCCTCCCAAAAGGCGGCGATCTGGTTGGCGAGCGTCTCCTGCGCGGTGGCGTCCGCCTCCCGGCCCATCTTGCGCAACGCCTCGGCATAGCCGCGTCGGCTGATCGCCTCGCGCAGGTGACCCATCCCCAGGCCGTACTTCCACAGCTCAACCACTTCCTCGAACAGCTTGACGCCTTCCTCGAGACGGCCGGCGCGGCCGAGCATGACGGCGCGGTCCTCGAGCATGGTGACCGTGCGCGGGTGCGAATCGCCGAAGAACTTCTCGTGCAGGGCAATGGTGCGCAGGTAGGCCTTGTCGGACGCGGCGAAGTCGCCGAGGTCGCGATACGTGGTCGCCATCATCGTCAGCGGAGCCATCAGCTCCGGCGAGTCCGCACCGTTCACCTTGGTGACCGCGGCGAGAAGCTTCTCGCCGTAGACGACCGCTTCGTCGAGGCGGCTCTGTGCGCGGCGCAACGGCACGATGTTGAGCCACGTGCTGATCATCTTGACGTCATCGGCGGAGAAGTTCTTTTCGGCCAGGACCAGCGCCGCGTCGAGCTCGCGCGCGGCGATTTCCATCTGCGCCAGGCCGTAGGCGCGCCCGCCCTCCCGCATGTGGGCTTCCCACTGCGCCTGCACGTCCTGGGCGGACGCCGGGGTCGCCAACAAGGCCGCCGCGCAGATCAGGGCCGCTGCCCAGAGCTTTGCCGTACCTGCAATCGACATTGGAACTGCCTCCCGGCCGGTTATACCAGGAGCCGGGCGGCAACGAAAAACGCGGTCAGGAACCGGGCGCTCTTACTCGGCCGCCTGCGCGTGCGCGTCGGCTTGGTCGGCCAGGAAGTGCTGAGCGTCCAGGGCCGCCATGCAGCCGGTGCCGGCGGCGGTCACGGCCTGGCGATAGACCGCGTCCTGGACGTCGCCCGCGGCAAACACGCCCGGCACGTTGGTGCGGGTCGAGCCCGGCACCGTCTTGATGTAGCCGGAATCGTCCATGTTCAGCTTGCCGCGGAACAGCTCCGTGCTCGGGTCATGGCCGATGGCGATGAACACGCCGTGCACGGCAAGCTGGGACGCGGCGTCGGTGCGCACATTGCGCAGCCGCACCGCGTTGACGCCAGGCGGGTTCTGGCTGCCGGTGATCTCCTCGATCACCGTGTCCCAGATGACGTTGACCTTCGGGTTCGCGAACAGACGCTTCTGCAGGATCTTCTCGGCGCGCAGCGAGTCACGGCGGTGCACCAGCGTCACCGTGGAGACGAAATTGGCGAGGTAGAGCGTTTCCTCCACCGCCGTGTTGCCGCCGCCGACGACCACGACCTCGCGGCCCTTGTAGAAGAATCCGTCGCAGGTGGCGCAAGCGGAGACGCCGAAGCCCTTGAACGTCTCCTCGGAGGGCAAGCCGAGCCAGCGCGCGCGGGCCCCGGTGGCGACGATGAGCGCATCGCCGGAATAGATGTCGCCGGAGTCTCCCACCGCCTCGAACGGCCGCTTGGAGAGATCCACCGAGACGATGATGTCCTCGAACATCTGCGTGCCGACGTGGCGCGCCTGCTTCTCCATCTGCTCCATGAGCCAGGGGCCCTGGATGACGTCGGCGAAGCCAGGATAGTTCTCGACGTCGGTGGTGATGGTCATCTGGCCGCCCGGCTGGATGCCGCGCACCAGGATGGGCGAGAGGCTGGCGCGCGCCGTGTAGATGGCGGCGGTGTAGCCCGCCGGGCCGGAGCCGATGATCAGGACCTTGGAATGGCGGCGGTTCATGGGGGCCTCGGACTGGGGAGGAAGGCTTATGTATGGGTTCGGCCGGCGCCGGGCAAGGTTAGCGCGGGCCCGGTCAGAACCCGAACATGTGATCGAGGGAGAACGCGGCGCCGGTGTCGAGCCCGTGAAATCCGAACAGACGGCAGGTCGTGTCGCGCACCAGCACGTATGCGTTGGGCCCGGCGTTCGCCAGCGTGGCGGCGTCGAACACGTCGCCGACCCTCCAGAACAGCGACCCGCCGCACGCAATCCGTACGGTCTCCGCGGCGACCTCCGTGCCGTCGGCGGCGGTGAGCGCCAGCGCGGTTTCGGATTTGGGCCGCCACGGCAGCGACGCCGCATAGATCAGGTGGCAGAACGTCTCGCTCGGCGCCGGTCCGAGCCGCAGGAACAGGCGCGTCGAAAGGCCGGGCGGCGGTCCGGCGTAGGACTGCGGCTCGTCCTTGTAGACGGCGAGCGTATTGAAGATGTGCGCGCCGAAGCTGGTCTCCGCCACGTGGCCGCTGCGGCGGTCCTCGAAGCGGGCGATGGCGTGCAGCCAGCCGTCGGCGTCCGTGCCCTTCTTGAAGTCGTAGAGCACCTCGACGTGGCCGAACGCGCCGAAGCCCTTGCGGCCAAGCAGCTCGTCCACGTCGACGGCGGTTGCGTGGTTGCGCGGCAGCTTGCCGAGCGAGCGGCGTGTGACCTCCTTGCCGCGCTCGTCCATCACGGCGACGGCGATCGGCAGGTGCTTCTGGCCGGTCGCCATCGGCGTCGGCAGGATGGTGGTGCGGAAGCGTTCAGCTGGCGGCAATGGCAACGGCAGCAGGAATCCCTTGCCGAACTCGGGGCCGAGCTTGGCGATGGTCGGATCCGGCTTCAAGTCGGTGCGCTCGACGTTGGCGTGGGCGATGCGGCTGCGGCCACCGCGGACGATCTCGTAGCGCGGTCGCACGAAGTAGCGGCCGGCGTGCACCTCGAGCTGCTGCGGCCAGCGTGCACCGGGCAACAGCGCGCCGACGTCGACGGCGCGCGTGGCGAACGGCGGCACTTCCTCGTCGAACGCCGCGAGCTTGCCGCCGCCCATCGCGCCCACCGCGACGGCGCCGGCGGGGATCGCGATGGGATGGCTGTTCTGCACCCATAGCATGACGCGCTCGCCGACAGCGGGGGCGGGCAGGCCGGCGTACAGGTCGGCGGGCCAGGCGTTGGCGTCGTGCGTCGCCGACAGCACGGTGTCGTCGTCGCCGTAGGTGTCGAGCGCGTACTTGACGATGTCGTGGCCTTCGATGCGCAGCGCGTGCAGGAACAACGAGCCGGTGAACGGCCCAAGGCCGAAGCGCCTGCGCACGTCGCGGCTGTCGATGACGATGCTGCCGCCCGCGGCCCCCAACGTCTCGGTCCACTCGGCGAGCACCTTGCCGTCGGCGTCGAACAGGCACAGCCACAGGCCGGGGTCCTTGGCGCCATAGCCGCCCCAGTAGTTGGCGGTGCAGACGGCGGTGTGGTGGCCGTTGCCGTCGCGCAGGAACGCAAAGTTGGTGGCGAAGTTGCGCGAGTCCAGGTAGTTGCGCTTGTTGCTCAGCCACTCCGCCGGCAGGCGCATCTCGTCGAAGCTGAAGTAGGTCGCCTTCGGCAGCACGACGCGCAGCTGGTCGGCGGTGCGCTTGGCGTCGAATCCGGCGATGAACACCGTGCGCGCCCGCAACTTGCCGAGCGCCTGCACCGATTGCGCCTTGTGGCCGAGCACCTTGCGGCCGGCGTCCTCGCGCCGCTGCACGTAGATGCCTGCGATGTCCTTGCCGCGCAGGCCATAGAAGCTGGCGAACGAGGCGAGTAGGCCATCGGGATCGAACACCGCGACCCTGCCGCTCTTGCGCAGAGTCTCCGCGAGGGCGCGGCCCTTGGGCGCCGCCAGCGGATGGCCGAGCGCCTTGAAGGGCGTGGTGCCGAAATGGCGCGCGCCTTCGTGACGGAAGGTCTCGATGGCGAGGGCCATGGGTTGGCGTCGGGCCGTCCCCTGGTTGCGTTCCAGCATCCGGGTCACGCGAACGGGTTGATGGCCTTGAAGCGCGCCGACCAGCGGTGGCGCGTTTCTTCATGGTCGCGGCTGGCGACGTCGGTCATCCAGTTGAGCTGGATGGCGCGGCGCTCGCCGGCGAACGGCTCGTGGCCGTGGAAGGAGCGCTCGGAGCGGCGGAAGGCGAGCAGGGTGCCGGCCAGCGGCGGGACCTCGGCGGCGAAATCGGACAGGTCGGTGGCGCTGCGCAGGACGCGCAGGCGGCCGCCGTCCGCCTCCCATGCAGGATTGAGGTACACCAGCACGGTGACGACCTTGTTGAGCGAGTCGGTGTGGATCTTGCCGTCGGTCGCGCGGCAGCGGCCGCGGATGGTGAATAGCTTGGGGTTGCCGGCCAGGGGCAGGCCGAACTTCTCTTCGACCGCCGCCTCGAACTCTTCGCCGTCCAACGCGGCAATCAGCTCGGCAAAGGCGCCGTGCACATCGAGGGCCGAGAGCGGATACAGCCCCGCCTTGCGGATGCGCGGATAGTCGCGCACGACGGCGTTGGCGGCGTCCATCGGCACCAGCCCAGGCACGATGATGTGCTCGTAGGGGTCGCGCGCCAGCGGCGTCGCCCGGAATGCGCCGAGGTCGAGGACGTTCATGGGCTGCCGGAAATCCGGGACAAGGGCGCCAACTCTAGTCGCCGCCGCACCTCGGCGGCAACACGCTCGGTGTCGCGGGGTGGCTGGTAGGTCCACTGCTCGAGCGCGCCCGCGAAGGGCCGCGTGATGCCTCGCCTGAGCAGCGATGCGTGGAATGCGTCGAACTTGCGGCGGCGGCCCGGCAGGTCGAATACGTACACCGGCTTGCCGGTGCCCGCGGCCTCCGACGTCATCGACACCGAGTCGCAGGTGACGACGATGGCGTCGGCGAGGCCGAGATAGCCGAAGTAGGGGTTGGCTCCGGTGCCGTCCCACAGCACCGCCGGCAGGTTGCGCAGCCGGTCGCGCAGCGCCGCCGTCGCCTCCACGCCGGTGCGGCGCGACACGGTGACGGCGAGTCCGGCGCCGGACCTCTCGCACAGCGACGCGAGTCCTTCGCCGAGGCGCGCCGCCACGGCGGCATCGAATCGAAAGCTCTTGTTGTTGCCTCCCACCAGCACCGCCAGCAGCGGCCGCGGCAAATGCGCCAACGCCGGCGCGAACGTGCGCGCCTCGGCCGCCAGGCGCTCGGGCGTGACGCGGTGCAGGGCGCCGACCGTGCTGATGACGTTCGCGTCCGTCAGGCGATCGTGCTCCGGTGCGACGATGAGGTCGAAGTGCCGGGCGGCGACGCCGGGATTCTGGATCTGCACCGCGAAGGTCGCTCCATTGCTGCGCCGGCGGATCACCATCGCCGGTCCGACGCTGGCGCGGCCGGTGGCAATCAGCAGGCGCGGCCATGGCGGCGGCAGGCGGTCGCCGCGCGCGCCGAGGCGCTCCGGCGCGGCGGCGATGATCTGCGGCGACAGCCAGCGCCACGGCGCCGGCAGGTCGATGCGCTTCACGGCGAACGGCAGCCCCACCGCCTCGGCGAGGCCGACGCACTGGTTTTCCATGCCCGACTTGCCGTCGGTGACGACCCAAGTCTCGACGTCACTCATCGGGCCCCCGGCGGGCGGGGTTGGAGGTCGGCCGCCCGCCGGGCAGACCAAGACGCCCACTCTTGAAATAATCTTTCAACTGGTGTTGCTATGGCCCGTGCGGCCTGGGGGACCTGGGCCCGTGCTCGGGGGCCCCGATGCCACGCGTGAAGCTTGACCACATCGACCGCCGCATCCTGGCGCAGCTGCAGGAGAACGGCCGCATGACCAACGTGCGGCTGGCGAAGAACGTCGGCATTTCGCCGCCGCCGTGCCTGCGCCGCGTGCGCGCCCTGGAGAAGGCGGGCTACATCAAGGGCTACCACGCCGACCTCAACGCCGCCTCGCTCGGCTTCGGCGTCACGGTCTTCGCCCACGTCGGCCTGCACAGCCAGGCCGATGCCGACCTCGCCGCCTTCGAAGAGCGCGTGCGCGGCTGGCCGATGGTGCGCGAGTGCTCGATGATGGCGGGCGAGACCGACTTCATCCTGAAGGTCGTGGCCAAGGACTGGGACGCTTACCAGAACTGGCTGACGCGCGAGCTGGTGGCAGCGCCCAACGTCGACACCGTGCGCTCCACTCTGGCGATCCGCGAATCCAAGCACTTGCCGGGCGTGCCGCTCGAGCACGCCAGCGACTAGCGACCTAGCGGTAGGCGACAGACAGGATCTCGTAGGCGCGGGCGCCGCCCGGCGTCACGACTTCGACCGACTCGCCCTTGGCCTTGCCGATGAGGGCGCGGGCGAGCGGCGACTGGATCGACAAGAGGCCGGCCTTGATGTCGGACTCGTCGGCGCCGACGATCTGGTAGGTGATCTTCTCGTCAGTGTCCTCGTCGGCGAGCGTCACGGTCGCGCCGAACTTGATCTGACTGCCGGTGAGGCGGCTGACGTCGATGACCTCGGCGCGGCGCAGCTTCTCCTCGAGCTCGGCGACGCGAGTCTCGATGAAGCTCTGGCGCTCCTTGGCGGCGTGGTACTCGGCGTTCTCGGAGAGATCGCCGTAGCCACGCGCTTCCTCGATGGCACGGATGACCGCGGGCCGCTCCTCGGACTTGAGCCGCTTGAGCTCATCCATAAGGCGCTCATAACCCGGCCGGGTCATGGGTATCTTTTCCATCGGCATGCTGACTGCAAACCCCGAAACGTTCCGCCGCGCGCGCGACCCCCGTGGCTCCCAAAAATCAATTATGGCGCGGGGCCTGCCTAGCCTCCGGCGCCATTGGGGAAATTGGCCTAGAACGTGGAAGTAGAGTAGGACTGGAGCGGGGCGACTTCAAGGGCTCCGGCCCGCAAAGAGCCGATCGCCAGCACCATCGCCCGGGCCCCGGCGGTGGTCGTGTAGTGCGGAATCTTCTGGATCAGCGCCGTGCGCCGGATGGCGAAGCTGTCGGCAATGGCCTGGCCCACGCCAACCGTATTGATGACGAGCTGGACGCCACCGCTCTTCATCAGGTCCACGACGTGCGGCGAGCCTTCCACCACCTTGTTGATGGTGATCGCGGTCACACCCTGCTCGTTGAGCACCTGGGCGGTGCCGCGCGTGGCGATGACCTTGAAGCCAAGCGCGGCGAGATCGCGGGCGATGGGCACGATGGTGCGCTTGTCCTGGTCGCGCACCGAGACGAACACCGTGCCGTCGTTGGGAAGCCTCACGCCGCTGGCGAGCTGCGACTTTGCGAAGGCGCGGTTGAAGTCGCCATCGATGCCCATGACTTCGCCGGTCGACTTCATCTCCGGCCCGAGCAGCACGTCGACGCCTGGGAAGCGGTCGAACGGAAATACGGCTTCCTTGACGGAGACGTGCTTCGGCCGGGCCGCCGAGAACTGCTTGTCGCGCGCCGGCAGGCCGAACGTCTTGAGCTTCTCGCCGGACATCAGGCGCGCGGCGATCTTGGCGATGGGGCGGCCGGTCGCTTTGGCGACGAACGGCACCGTGCGGCTGGCGCGCGGGTTGACCTCGAGCACGTAGACCTGCTCGTCCTTCACCGCGAACTGCACGTTCATCAGGCCGACGACCTGCAACGCTTTGGCCATCGCGGTGGTCTGGCGCTCGATCTCGGCGACGATGGCGGGCTTGAGCGAATAGGGCGGCAGCGAGCAGGCTGAGTCGCCCGAGTGGACGCCGGCTTCCTCGATGTGCTCCATGATGCCGGCGACGAACACGTCCTCGCCGTCGGCGAGCGCATCCACGTCGATCTCGGCGGCGTTCGACAGGTAGCTGTCGATCAGCACCGGCGAGGCGCCCGAGACGCGCACCGCAGTCTTCATGTAGCGGAGCAGGTTGGCCTCGTCGTGGACGATCTCCATGGCGCGCCCGCCGAGCACGTAGCTCGGCCGGATCACCACCGGGTAGCCGATGTCGGCGGCGGCGCGCACGGCTTCGGTGACCGAGGTCGCGGTGGCGTTCTTCGGCTGCAGCAGGCCGAGCTTGTGCAAGAGGCCCTGGAAGCGCTTGCGGTCCTCGGCGAGGTCGATGGCATCGGGCGACGTGCCGAGGATCGGCGCGCCCGCCTGCTCCAGGCCGTTGGCGAGCTTGAGCGGCGTCTGGCCGCCGAACTGAACGATCAGGCCGAGCACGGCGCCGCGAGTCTGCTCGACGCGCACGATCTCGAGCACGTCCTCGATGGTGAGGGGCTCGAAGTACAGGCGATCCGACGTGTCGTAGTCGGTGGACACCGTCTCGGGATTGCAGTTGATCATGATCGCCTCGATGCCCGCCTCGCGCAGCGCGAACGCGGCGTGCACGCAGCAGTAGTCGAACTCGATGCCCTGGCCGATGCGGTTCGGGCCGCCGCCCAGCACGATCACCTTGCGCTTGTCGGAAGGCTGAGCCTCGTCCGCCGCCGCCGCTCCCGGGGCGCCGTCCCAACCGTCTGCCTCGTAGGTCGAGTACATGTACGGCGTGCGCGAGTCGAACTCGGCGGCGCAGGTGTCGACACGCTTGAACACCGGCACCACGCCTAGGCGCCGGCGGTGCTTGAGCACCGTGTCGGCGGTGGTGTTGGCAAGCTCGGCGAGGCGCGCGTCGGAGAACCCCGCCTGCTTGAGCGCGCGCATGCCGGCCGCAGTCGTGGGCAGGCCGCGCGAGCGCACGCCCGTCTCGGCGGCGATGATGTCGCGGAAGTGGCGCAGGAACCACGGGTCGATCTTCGACGCCTCGTGGATCGCCTCCACCGTGAGCCCGGCCCGGAACGCCGCGGCGATGTGCAGGGGCCGCTCCGGTGTCGGCTTGGCGCACGCCGCGAGCAGCTCCTCGCGCGAGCGCGGGACGCCGTCGTCGTCGATCTCGTTAAGGCCGGTGAGGCCCGTCTCCATCGAGCGCAGCGCCTTCTGAAGCGATTCCGGGAAGCTGCGGCCGATGGCCATGGCCTCGCCGACCGACTTCATCGAGGTGTTGAGCTCGTTGGGCGTGCCGGGGAACTTCTCGAAGGTGAAGCGCGGGATCTTGGTGACGACGTAGTCGATGGTCGGCTCGAACGCGGCCGGCGTCACGCCGGTGATGTCGTTCATCAGCTCATCAAGCGTGTAGCCGATGGCGAGGCGCGCGGCGACCTTGGCGATCGGGAAGCCGGTCGCTTTCGACGCGAGCGCCGAGGAGCGCGACACGCGCGGGTTCATCTCGATCACCACCATGTGGCCGTTAGCCGGGTTGATGGCAAACTGCACGTTGGAGCCGCCCGTCTCGACGCCGATCTCGCGCAGCACCGCGATGGATGCGTCGCGCATGATCTGCAGCTCCTTGTCGGTGAGCGTCAGAGCCGGCGCGACGGTGATCGAGTCGCCGGTGTGCACGCCCATCGGGTCTATGTTCTCGATGGAGCAGACGATGATGCAGTTGTCGTTCTTGTCGCGCACCACCTCCATCTCGAATTCCTTCCAGCCGAGGACGGACTCCTCGACGAGGACTTCGTGGATCATGGAGGCTTCAAGGCCGGAGGTGACGATCTCATCGAACTGCTGCGGGTCGCGGGCGATGCCCGAGCCGGTGCCGCCGAGCGTGAAGCTGGCGCGGATGATCGCCGGCAGTCCGATGGTCTTGAGCGCGAGGCGCGCCTCTTCGAGCGAGTGCACGGCGAACGAGCGCGGGCTCTCCAGCCCGATCTTGTCCATGGCCTTGCGGAACAGGTCGCGGTCCTCGGCCTTGCGGATGGCGTCGCGGTTGGCGCCGATCATCTGCACGCCGAACTTGTCCAGGATGCCGGAGTCGGCGAGCTGCATGGCGACGTTGAGCGCCGTCTGGCCGCCCATGGTGGGCAGGAGCGCGTCGGGGCGCTCCTTCTCGATCACCTTGGCGACGACCTCGGCGGTGACCGGCTCGATGTAGGTCGCGTCGGCGAACCCCGGATCGGTCATGATCGTCGCCGGGTTCGAGTTCACCAGGATCACCCGGTAGCCCTCGGCCTTGAGCGCGCGGCACGCCTGCGTGCCCGAATAGTCGAACTCGCACGCCTGGCCGATGACGATCGGCCCCGCGCCGATCAGGAGAATCGATTTGATGTCTGTACGCTTAGGCACGGGACGTCGCGGGCAGGAACGGGAGCAGCACGATCAGCGCCGCTCCATCATCTTCACGAAGCGGTCGAACAGGTAGTGGCTGTCCTGCGGGCCGGGCGAGGCCTCCGGGTGGTACTGCACCGAGAACGCCGGCGCGTTGTCGATCTTCAGGCCCTCGAGCGTGTTGTCGAACAGCGAGACGTGCGTCGCACTGATGCCGCTCGGCAGCGAGTCGGGGTCGACGCAGAAGCCGTGGTTGTGGGAGGTGATCTCGACCTTGCCGGTGGTGACGTCCTTCACCGGGTGGTTCGCGCCGCGGTGGCCTTGGTGCATCTTGCGCGTCTTGCCGCCGACGGCGAGCCCGAGCAGTTGATGCCCGAGGCAGATGCCGAACAGCGGGGTGCCCTTGTCCAGCACCGCGCGGATCGGCTTGAGCGCGTACGCGCCGGTGGCCGCCGGATCGCCGGGCCCGTTGGAGAGGAACACGCCGTCCGGGTTATGGCGCAGGATGTCCTCGGCGGTGGCGTTCGCCGGCACCACGGTCACCGCGCAGCCCGCGCTGGCGAGGCAGCACAGGATGTTCGTCTTGGCGCCGTAGTCGACGGCGACGACGTGGAACCTGCCGGCGTCGGCCTGCTTGTAGCCGCTGCCGAGCTTCCAGCGGCCGGTGTTCCATTCGTACGTCTGGCGCGTGGTGACGTCCTTGGCGAGGTCCATGCCCTCGAGGCCCGGCCACTCGCGCGCAATCTTCTTCAGCGCGTCGATGTTGAGCTTGCCGTGCGGATCGTGCGCGAGCGCCCCGGTCGGAGCGCCGCCGGCGCGGATGTGGCGCGTCAGCCGGCGCGTATCGACTCCGGCGATGCCGGGGATGTTATGGCCGCGCAGCCAGGCATCGAGGGTGAATTCGGAGCGGAAGTTGGACGGATCGGTTACCGCGTCGCGCACGACCATGCCGCGCACGGCCGGGTTCTTCGATTCCACGTCCTCGTGGTTGGCGCCGACGTTGCCGATGTGCGGGAAGGTGAAGGTGATGATCTGCCCGGCGTAGGAAGGGTCGGAAAGCGTCTCCTGGTAGCCCGCCATGCCGGTGTTGAAGCAAACCTCGCCGACCACCGCGGTCGCCGCGCCGAAGCCTTGGCCGCGCATCACGGTGCCGTCCGCGAGCACCAAGGCGGCGGTGTAAGGAGCCGCCACGCTTGGACTCGGGGCGCGCGCGGGAATCTCCGCGGCTCGGTGCTCTTCAGCCCGAGCGCGTCCCAATTGCGCTTCCACCATGTACTGCTGGCTCCCGACTGTCGTCGCCGCGTGCGCGTTGCCGCTCGCGCCGACTGGGCGCTGATCTAGGTGCGCGGGCCGTTGCCCGCCACCCCTCGCGACGTGGAGGTTGCGTGACCACAACCTATTGAGTCGCTCCCACAACGTCAAGAAAAACAGTTGCCGCGCTCCGCTCGTTCCGTTCGTTGTTTCAAGCACTTAGTGAAGGCGTTGCGACACGGTGGCAATTTGCCCGGACACGCCGATTCGAGTACGATGATCGCTTCCCGTCAGCGAAGAGTAGAGCCTTGTCGGAACTGCGGACTCGCCTGAGCGAGGCGCTCAAGGATGGCCTTAGGGCCAAGGACGAGACGCGGACGGCAACGGTGCGGCTGATTCTGGCCGGCATCAAGGACCGCGACATCGCCGCGCGTCCGTCGGGCAACACCACCGGCATCTCGGACGCCGAGATCCTCAATTTCCTCCAGTCCTCCATCAAGCAGCGTCAGGACTCGATCGCCGCGTTCGAGCAGGGCGGCCGCAAGGACCTGGTGGACAAGGAGACGGCCGAGATCAATGTCATCAAGACCTTCCTGCCCAAGCAGTACGGCGACGCCGAGATCGCCGACCTGGCCAAGAAGGAGATCGCCGCGGTTGGCGCCGCCGGCATGAAGGATATGGGCAAGGTGATGACCGCCTTGCGCGCCAAGTACGCAGGACAGATGGACTTCGGTAAGGCCAGCAACGTCGTCAAAGGGTTGCTCGGCTAGGACTCGCTGGGGCCCCGGCGACCGGGGATGAGGGATGGCGTTTTCGGAGCAGTTCCTCGATGAGATCCGGGGCCGTGTGCCCCTTGCGCAGGTGGTGGGCAAGAAGACCAAGCTCACCAAGCGCGGCCGCGAATACCTAGGGCTTTGCCCTTTCCACCATGAGAAGACTCCCTCATTCACGGTGAACGAGGACAAGGGCTTCTATCACTGCTTCGGCTGTCAGGCGCACGGCAGCCTGTTCGACTTCGTGATGAAGACGGAGGGAATGGAGTTCCCCGAAGCGGTGGAGCGTCTCGCCGGCGAGGCCGGCTTGCCCATGCCGGCGCGCACGCCCCGCGACGCGGAGGCGCGCGACGAACGCGCGACGCTGATCGAGGCCTGCGAAGCCGCGGCCGCTTGGTTCGCCGACCAGCTGCGCCAGCGTGGCGGCGCCGAGGCGCGCAAGTATCTCGAGTCGCGCAAGCTGCCGGCCGCGGCCATCGAGACGTTCCGCGTCGGCTTTGCGCCGGACTCGCGCACGCTGCTCAAGGACACGTTCCTGCAGCGCGGCATACCCGAGAAGGTGCTGCTCGACGCCGGGCTGATCATCAAGCCCGACGGCGGCCGCCAAGGTGATCAAGCGCGCTCTTCGCGCGACACCTACGACCGCTTCCGCAACCGCGTCATGTTCCCGATCACCGATGCGCGGGGCCGCGTCGTCGCGTTTGGTGGCCGCACCCTCGGCGACGCGAAGCCCAAGTACCTTAACTCGCCCGAGACGGTGCTCTTCCACAAGGGCGCGCTGCTCTACAACCTGGCGAGCGCCCGCGCGGCGGCGCGCGACGCCGGCACGGTGATCCTCAGCGAGGGCTACACCGACGTCATCGCCCTGACCCTGGCCGGCTACCCCGCCGCGGTCGCGCCGCTCGGCACCGCCGTCACCGACAACCAGCTCAAGGAGTTGTGGCGCATGGCGCCCGAGCCCATCGTCTGTCTCGATGGCGACGCCGCCGGGTGGAACGCCGCGGTCCGGCTTGCGCGTCACGCGTTGCCGCTCCTGCAGGCGGGACACTCCTTGCGCTTTGCCGCGCTGCCGCCCGGCGAGGACCCCGACAGCCTGGTGCGCCAGGGGCGGGCAGGGGAGGTCAAGGCAGCCATCGACGCGGCCATCCCCCTGGTCGAGGTGTTATGGCGGACGACCTCCCAGGGCGACTTCAGCACCCCCGAGCGGCGCGCCGGCCTCAATGCCGCCCTGCGCGAGCTGGTTGCCGAGATCGCCCATCCGGTGGTGCGCGAGTACTACAAGCGTCACTTCGGCGCCGAGCTGCAGAAGGCCTTCCCAACCCCGGAACGCCGGCCCTCCGGCCCCGGAGCGGGGGCCCGGGCGGGCGGAAGACCGGCCTGGGCCGCCAAGGTCATGCCGAAGCTGCCGGCGGAGCGCGGCCTGGGCAGGGGACACCTCGGGGTGTCGCGGCCGCGCGAGCGGGTGTTGCTGGCCGCGCTCGTTAACCATCCGGCCCTGGTGCGGCTGGTGGAAGAGCAGCTGTTTCAAACTAGCTTCGCGGACGGCGACCTTGACACCCTCCGGCAGAGCCTCCTAGACATCGCGCCATTGGTCGAAAGCCTTGACTCCGCAGGCCTTCGGGCCCAACTCACCGGCACCGCCAGACAGGTGGCAGAGCGACTGTCGGTGGAATCGACAAGCATGGTGGACAAGTTCGTGCGAGCCGGAACCGATCTGGCCCTTGCCCACGACTGCTGGCGCGACGTGTGGGAACAGCACATGCGAGCGGCGGCGGAAATCAAGCATCGTTGGTATTGAGCGCCCCGGCATCGGCCCCGCTGGGCATGGGCGGCGTGCACACTTAACTTCTTGAACTGGGACGGTAGCGCATATGGCGACTAAGACTGCGACCGCGGCGGCCGAGACGGCAGAGACCACCACCCAAGAGCCCGCCAGCGATACCCCGCTCGTCGATCTCGCCGGCCAGGCGGTCAAGAAGATGCTGGCGCGGGGCAAGGAGCGCGGCTACGTCACCTACGACGAGCTGAACGCCGCCCTGCCGCAGGACCAGGTTTCCTCGGAGCAGATCGAGGACACCATGGCGCGGCTGTCCGAGATGGGCATCAGCGTCGTCGAGTCCGACGAGGAGCCCGAGCAGCAAGAGGAAAAAGAGGAGGAGAAGGAGGAGGAGAGCGCCGGCTTCTCCGAGACTCCGGCCGCGACCCCCGAGGTCGAGCGCACCGACGACCCCGTGCGTATGTACCTGCGCGAGATGGGCTCGATCGAGCTTCTGTCGCGCGAGGGCGAAATCCGCATCGCCAAGCGCATCGAGGCCGGCCGTGACACGATGATCGGTGGCATTTGCGAGAGCCCGCTCACCATGCGCGCCATCGTCATGTGGCGCGACCAGCTGCAGAAGAACGGCACCCTGCTGCGCGCGATCATCGATCTCGAGGCCTCATTCGCCGGACCGGTCACCGACAAGTCGGTGCTCGCCCACGAGGGCCAGGAAGGCCAGCCGCCCGCAGAGGAAGTGCCGCCGCCCGCGCCCGCCGAGATGTCGGAGGAGGACGAGGACGACGAGGCCAACACCCTGTCGCTCGCCGCGATGGAGACCTCCCTGCTGCCGGGCGTGCTCGAGACCTTCGACGCCATCGCCACCACCTACAAGAAGCTCCACAAGCTGCAGGCGGCGCGGCTCGAGATGGTGCTGACCTCCGAGGAGATCCCGCCCGCCCAGGACAAGCGCTACAGCAAGCTCCGCCAGGAGCTGGTCGAGCACATGCGCAAGGTGCGGCTGAACAACCACCGCATCGAGGAGCTGGTCGAGCAGCTCTACGCCCTCAACCGCCGCATCATGGATTTCGAGGGCCGCCTGTTGCGCCTCGCCGAGAAGCACCGCGTCAGCCGCGAGAGCTTCCTCAAGCACTACGTCGGCAAGGAGCTCGACCAGAAGTGGCTCGGCCGCGTCAAGCGTCTGAAGGAAAAGGGCTGGGCTGCCTTCGCCGGTGACGAATCCGAGGAAGTGAAGACCATCCGCGGCCAGATCGCCGAGATCGCCAAGGAGATCGGCCTCGACATCCAGGAGTTCCGCCGCCTCGTCGCCACGGTGCAACGCGGCGAGCGCGAGGCCAGCCGCGCCAAGAAGGAGATGGTGGAGGCCAACTTGCGCCTCGTCATCTCCATCGCCAAGAAGTACACGAACCGCGGCCTGCAGTTCCTCGATCTCATCCAGGAAGGCAACATCGGCCTGATGAAGGCGGTCGACAAGTTCGAGTACCGCCGCGGCTACAAGTTCTCCACCTACGCCACCTGGTGGATCCGCCAGGCCATCACCCGCTCGATCGCCGACCAGGCGCGCACCATCCGCATCCCGGTGCACATGATCGAGACCATCAACAAGCTGGTGCGCACCTCCCGCCAGATGCTGCATGAGATCGGCCGCGAGCCGACGCCGGAGGAGCTGGCCGAGAAGCTCTCCATGCCGCTCGAGAAGGTGCGCAAGGTCCTCAAGATCGCCAAGGAGCCGATCAGCCTCGAAACGCCGGTCGGCGACGAGGAGGATTCGCACCTCGGCGACTTCATCGAGGACAAGAACGCCGTCCTGCCGGTGGACGCCGCCATCCAGTCCAACCTGCGCGAGACGACGACGCGGGTGCTGTCCTCGCTCACTCCGCGCGAGGAGCGCGTGCTGCGCATGCGCTTCGGCATCGGCATGAACACCGACCACACCCTCGAGGAGGTCGGCCAGCAGTTCTCGGTGACGCGCGAGCGTATCCGTCAGATCGAGGCCAAGGCGCTCCGCAAGCTCAAGCACCCGAGCCGCTCGCGCAAGCTGCGCAGCTTCCTGGACACGTAGCGCCTCAACCATCATTGCGAGGAGAGCGACGAAGCAATCCAGGCTGTTGAAGCATTCTGGATTGCTTCGCTTCGCTCGCAATGACAAAAGGGACTGAATGTCCCAGGCACGCTCCCCCGCCGACGACCGCCTCGCCGCGCTGCGCAACGATATCGACGCCGTCGACGATGAGTTGGTGCGCGTTCTCGCCCGACGCTTCGCCCTCGTCGAGGAGATCGCCGATATCAAGGCCGCGCGTGGCGACCCTGTCGTCGTCCCGTCGCGCATCGAGGCCGTTTTGGCGCGGGTGGAGGCCCACGCCAAGTCGCTCGGCCTCGACCCAGCCGTCGCGCGCCGCCTATGGCGCGCCATCATCGATGAGGCGTGCGCGCTGGAAGAGGCGCGCATTGCCGCCGCGCCCTCCGCCAGGCGCTAACGCTTGGACGACAAGAAGAAGCCGCCGCAGGCGCTGGTCGCCGCCGACCTGCCTGCCGACCCGGTGCGCTCGGTCTCGCCAGAGCCGTTCTTCAGCCTGCTCAAGCACCGCATCAAGCGCCGGCTCGGTAACGAGTTCGGCTTGAGGAACTTCGGCGTCAACCTCACCACCTTGCCGCCCGGCAGCCAGTCGTCGCTGCTGCACCGGCACTCCAAGCAGGACGAATTCGTCTTCATCCTCCAAGGCGAGCCGACCCTGGTCACCGACGAGGGAGAGGTGCTGCTGCGACCCGGCATGTGTGCGGGCTTCCCCGCCGGCGGCCGCGCGCATCACCTGCTCAACCGGACGGGCCGCGACTGGTACCAGCTCGGCACCTGGAACCTCACGCCCGACGGCTGCTGCACGCAGTGCGGCACGCGCCTTCCGGGCGTGTTCGACGGCGCGCCCGGCGCCTGGGGGCCGAAGCGCGTGCCGGTGAACCTGAAGAAGTTCGCGGCCGAGGTCGAGCAGCGGCGGATGTCGCGCGCCGTGGCCGGGCCCGCCACCTTGTGATCGGGTGTGATTAGCCTGCGCCCGCCGCGCGCGCCTCTACTGCTGGCGGGAGGACGGGTGCATGAAGCGGTGGATGGCCCTGCTGATAGCGGCGACGCTTGCCGGCTGCGCCATGGACATGAGCGGGGGCACGGATCGCGGCCGATCGGGCGATCGCGACGACGACCGCAGCATGTACCGGATATCGGGCGACTGATCCCGGATCAGGCGATGGCGGCGTGGTCGAGGCCGGCGAGAGTCTCGATCAAGAGCGCGAGGTTGTCGCGCGCGCGGGTCATGCCGGGCGCGCGCTGGATGCGCGTCTCGTCCATGTACAGCGAGCGCTTGATCTCGATCTGCAGTGCGTGCACGCCCGACTCGGGCCGCCCGTAGTTGCGGGTGGTGAAGCCGCCGGCGTACGGGTCGTTGCGCGCCACGCGGTATCCGGCGCGGGTGAGGATCGTCTCGGCGGCGTCGATGATGCCCTTGGCGCAGCTGGTGCCGTAGCGGTCGCCCAGCACGATGTCGGCACGCTCGTGTCCCGGGTCGCGGTCCATCGGGCCGCCCACCGACGGCATCGAATGGCAATCGAGCAGGAGTGCGGTGCCGAAGCGCTCCACCGTGGACGCGAGCAGGTCCTGGATCGCCTCGTGGAACGGCACGTACAGCATGTGCACGCGGCGCTCCGCCTCCGAGAAGCGCAGCTTGTCGCGATAGACCTCGGCGCCGTTGGTGACGACGCGGGCGATCGTGCCGAGCCCGCCGGCGACGCGCAGGGATGACGTGTTGACGAACGCCGGCAGTTGGTCCTCGAACATCGCCGGGTCGAGCTCCCACGGCTCGCGGTTGGGATCGAGGAACACGCGCGGGAAGTGCGCGCGCAGCAACGGCGCGCCGTAGGCCGGCGCATCGCCGAACAGCTCGTCGACGAAGCTGTCCTCCGAGCGGCGCAGGGTCAGGATGTCGAGGCGCGAGGCGGCGACGAACGCGGGATCGTAGTGCGCGCCCGAATGGGCCGAGACGAGCACCATCGGCGTCGTCTGCACGGCGGGCGCCAGGATGTCGAATGGCGCCGGCGCGGCGCTGGGCGCGGTTGCGGTCAGGGTTGCGGGCGAGGGCTTCGCCATACGCTTCCATTCTTACGTGCGAAGCGCGCGGCGATGCAAGGGGTACCCGCCCGGAGATCGGCCGGATACAAGGGACTCCGGCACCCTAGAAGGGCCCGTCGCGGCGCCCGGTTGCGGCCAACTGGCCCTTGCAAATGGGCCTGTTCCGGGGTCAACTCGGCGCCCGTTTGCGGGGCCGCCAGGCCAAGACGGCGGCGCATCGCGACTGTGGGCGCGTAGCTCAGCGGTATGAGCACTACGTTGACATCGTAGGGGTCCCTGGTTCGATCCCAGGCGCGCCCACCATTTTTGTTTCAATGACTTAGAGCGGAGTGTGAGTGGGGCGGGCGTAGAGTCCCCCCATCATATCCCCACTGGTGCGCCGCAATTATCTGCGCCGCTATTCAAGCGCTGCACTGCGAGGAGAAATCTTGAGGCCTATGAAACGGTGCTTCAGTTCTGTTTCCTAACAAACGAGAGGAAGTATCTGGTCGCCCTTCTACTTGATGAGTCCACTCCCCGGGGCAGGGGACATGGGGGGTCGAGTCTTGAGAAATGGATTTGCTCCGCTAAAACTCCAAGCAACCGTCTGTATACCAGTCACCGCGACTTGCATTGTCCGCCACAGGCGTGAGGCTCGATCGGAAGACAGCAATTCCCGCGGCTACGGTCTCCGCCGCGATCTCGCGAGGCTAGGTCGTTGCCCGAGTTCCAGCTTAGCGGTGCAAACCTAGAACTCGGGTGGGGGGCTGCGCCGCGTGCCACGGCATATAGAGCGTGCTCCGCGCTGTCCATCGGCCAGGGGAACCTTCGCACTCGCGTCGCGCCGCCAAGCGTCAAAGCGATTCTCGGATACAAGAAGCAATCAAGCCAGTCCGAAGGCTGAGGCGACAAGTTTCACTGGTAGGCGCGCCGGCTGCCGCCGACAGAACCCGACGGCACCACCCCAAACGCGGCAACTTTGTCGGGGCACTTTAGCGCCGCTGCAGGCCGAGATTTCGCAAGGAGAACGGTGGCAAGTTGTTGATTCACCGCCGTTTCCTTCCGAAAGCTCTAATTTCGCTGCGTTCTACGCTCTGCGCCGAATTCGTATACCGCAACCGTGCTCCAAAGCATTTACGAGGTCCGTATTGGGCGCCGCTACGATGTGCGGATCGTTACGGCTACCGACGAAGCGAGCCGACTGGCGGTCGTGGCACCGAACGGACGCATCGAAGGCAACCTGGGGTGCTGCCGCGATCACCTTCGTAGAGATACGCCACGCTGATGGCGGTGAGCCGACTGCCTGGGAGCGATTTCCATTCGTGCAATTGCAGCGTGGCGATTCGCGAGGGTCGTCGCTATTCGGATTCGTCGTCGAGTATCCGCTCTCGCCGCAGTTCCTCTGGATGGTACGCGCCGACCTGTGGTCGCCGCAGCGGAGCTTCTACTTCTACGAAACGGCCGACCCCACCTTTGCGGTGGGTTACTGCGACAAGGATTAAGGGGGATGGGGGATTGCGCGGCGCGTTCCTCGCGGCTCTATTGTGCGGCGCACTCCCGCACACAGCTAGTGCGCAACAGGTCATAACTCCCCGCATCATCGACGGCGACACGCTCGAAGTTGCCGGCATCACCTACCGCCTGTTCGGTATCGACGCGCCGGAGCGACTCCAAAATTGCGTGATGGCGCAAGTGACCTGGCGCTGCGGTGCGTCAGCCTCCGAAGCCCTCCGCGCGCTGATCGGCGACGCGCCTGCCGATTGTCGGGCACGAGAATTGGACCGCTACGGCCGCACCGTCGCAATCTGCTACGTCGCGGGCGTTGACCTGGGGGAGGCGATGGTCGCCGGCGGGTGGGCGCTCGCCTATCGCTCGTTCACAACGATGTACGTGGCTGCCGAGGATGCGGCGCGCACGAGCGGCGCTGGGATTTGGGGCAGCGGGTTTGTGACGCCAGCGGAGTGGCGGCGGGGCGTCAGGTAGCCGGATCGCTGCTAGTGCATCCGGTTAGCCGCCAGTGGAAGGGGTACTGGCAGCGCCGGGCTATTTCCCCGTAAGCACGATGGGGTCGCCCGCAGCTCGGGCCTTGAATATCGAGAACAGGGAAAGCAGCGCGTCAGATGTGTGTCAACGCCGGAGTAAAAATGCATCGTCTGGCCGGAGTAAAAATGCATCACGGCTGACGGCAGGAAGGCCCCCCGCGGGGGGCCTTCCTGGGCCCTCGTTTATTCCTCGGATGGACTGTCGGGTAGGTCGGTGGCCCGTTTGGCGCGCTGGCGGCGCCTGCTCTGCTTGAGGCGGTAGCTGTCGCCGTTCATCTCCAGGATGTGGACGTGGTGGGTCAGCCGGTCGAGCAGCGCGCCGGTCAGCCGCTCGGAGGCGAACACGCCGGTCCACTCGTCGAACGGCAGATTGGAGGTGACAATGGTCGAGCCGCGCTCGTAGCGCTGGCTGAAGACCTCGAACAGCAGCTCGGCGCCGGTCTGCGACAGCGGTACGTAGCCGAGCTCATCGATTATCAGGAGCCTGTAGGTGGCGAGTTGGCGCTGCAGCCTCAGCAGCCGCTTCTCGTCGCGAGCTTCGAGAAGCTCATTCACCAGGGCTGCCGCCGTGGTGAAGCCGACCGACAGCCCCTTCTGGCAGGCCGCCAGCCCGAGGCCGAGCGCCACGTGGCTCTTGCCGGTGCCGCTGTTGCCGACCGCGATGACGTTCTCGCGACGCAGCACGTACTCAGAGCGGGCCAGCTCCAGCACCAATGTCTTGTTGAGCGAGGGCAGCGCCAGGAAGTCGAAGCTGTCGAGGCTTTTGACCGCCGGGAACCTCGCCTCCCTGATCCGTCGCTCGACCATGCGCCGTTCGCGCTCGATCAGCTCGAGTTCGGCCAGGCGCAACAGGTAGCCGGTATGCTCGACGCCCTCGGTGGCGCACTGCCGGGCCAGCTTGTCATGCTCGCGCAGGAACGTCGGCAGCTTGAGCACCTTGAGGTGATGGCCGAGCAGAAGCTGGGGCGTGTCGGTCATGACGTCACCCCGGTGAGCAGGTCCATGTACGTCCTGGCCGAGGTCAGAGCCACGCGGGCGCTTGGCAGGTAGGGATAAACGCTCATATCGAGGCGCGGCGGCCGGCGCTCGATGCGGCACAGCACCAGGTGCTTGACCGCATCGAAGCCGATCACGCCGCGATCAATGGCATCGCGCACGCCGGCCGCGACGTCATCAATCCTGAACACCTCCATCAGCCGCAGCACCTGGACGAACTCGCGCTTGCCCTGCTTGCCCATGCGCGCCTCGAGCAGGCGGCGCAGCGTGGCGAACGCTTCGGGCAGTTCCCAACCGGCCAACGGTGCCGCCTGGTCGAGTGCCCCGATCTTGCGCTCGAGCAGCGCCAGGTAATGCAGCGGATCGAACACGAAGTCTTCCCGCTCGTAGGATCGGACGTGCCGGGCGATGATCTCGGCACCACACGAGATCACCACCTCGTGGACGTAGCCACGAACCACGACCTCGCGGTGGCCCCAGGCGGTTGGCACCGAGTAGTCGGTGCCGCGATAGCGCACCAGCGACTGCGAACTGACCCGGCCAGCCTGCTTCTCGCAGGCGTCATAGGGCGTCGGAGGCAGATCGTGGAACGCCGCCAGGTCCCGCGCCATCCGCTCCCCGATCGTCGCGTCGTGACCGCGCAGCCGATCGCCGAGACGGCGGCGGCACGCTGTCAGCAGATCCTCGTTGAGCGCGTCAAAGCTGGCGGCATGCGGCAACGGCACCAGGTGGTTCCGCCGGATCCAGCCGACCAGACCCTCGACCT
>Ga0194132_10003054_pt1 | contig 30389 bp, 31 predicted proteins | sample TA2KigOf80mmetaG_FD_148612 | JGI IMG/M metagenome (GOLD analysis project Ga0194132, IMG submission 148612) | Freshwater microbial communities from Lake Tanganyika, Tanzania - TA2015054 Kigoma Offshore 80m | ecosystem: Environmental > Aquatic > Freshwater > Lake | place: Tanzania: Lake...
CTATTTCTTTAAACTCGAAAGCAGTCACATCTTGATATTTAACAATATCTCTTAAATGAACAAGGAGTTTATCATACGCTTCTTGTTCGGATTCTGCGGAAATTTCATCTTCAAAGGTAACCTTAAATATTTTAATACTATCCATCACTCGCCTCCTTGCCGATAGCGTTTAGTCAGTTCCATATTCGGTCAAATAAATGCCCGTGTGCTCAAAGTATGCCCGAACAATCCAAGTATCCTCGTGCGCGCAGCATTCTTCACATAAGCAATTTTTATCATGTTCACTCATCAGTCCCCTCCAACTCGCGGTTAATCTCATGAATTCGTGCAAAATTCTTATCGAGTAGTTCTAAGCATTCAATCTCTGTTAAATAAATGCCCGTATCTTCAAAATATGCGTCTATCACCCAACTATATTTAAAAGGTACTTGAAACTCAATATTTGCGGTCACGTATTCACCATAATAGTTTAAGCCTTCAACTGTTCTAGTCATGCTGCCCCCTTACAATCTGCTCAGTAACGACTTTTTGAATACTTTTGACGTTAGCCTCTTTTAACTTTGTCAAAAGCCCAAAGGTTAAGATCGCTAGTAGTATGCTAAAGATTATTACAAGGCGTGTATAGGGTGCCATATTAAGTCCTTTGTTAAGGTTTGTTAAGTCTGCTTTCGTCTTTATACTACTACAATACGCGTGCCAAATGCAAGTGCTTGATATCATTGTGTGCTAATTGTGCTTTTCCGTAGAACTTCCATACAATGCTATACCATTTTACCACATAAGTATGTGATATTAAAAGCAAATCCCCCCAATTGCATAACTTTTGATATCAAGTTCTTAGACAATACGCACGCATTTTTTGTGCGTGCGCGTGCAACCCGGCACCCTAGTGGGGTAGGGCACCAATGGGCACGGGCCCCCCGACGGAGAGATATCTATAATTTTTGGCCTTACGTGCGTTTATAACGCTTTTACCCTATTTAGGGAGGGGGGATGGAGGGGGGTGGGTTACAATGCGCTCTAATGGCAACGTCGCGCAAATTAGGGCCAGTTTAAGAAGGGGAAGGGAGATGAGCGGCAGCGCCCGTTAAGTAGGGCATTTTGGCGGTAAACTGGTGCCGTTTGGCGGTATTATGCATTTTTTTAAAAAAAAGACTTGACAAACGCCAATAAACGTGTTATTATTATGATATGATAGGGGTCGCTTGCAGAGAGGGACTTTTACTAACTTCCTTGCGGCTATAGCCCATAGAGGCGTCACCTGCCCGTCGCGATCAAGTGGTGAGCTACCCGGAGGCTACCGGGACTTCCAAGAGGTTAAATGCGGGACATAACGTTAGCTAACATAAACAGAGGGGCGCTGCTGACGCGCGCCCCTACGTATGCTGGCAGGGTTCTAAAACCCTGCCTACCCTGCCGGGAGCTACCGTATATACGTATACACTATTTCTCGGCAGCACAATTAATTATAACATGAAAATAAGCATTTGTCAAGCGTTTTTTTATTTATTTTTTTCTTGACATTTGCGATTTTATATGGTATTATTAGTATAACAGAGTCAAGGAGACTACAAATATGGCTTTTTTAATTACTCCGCCGGCTCCCGGCATCCTCCCCCTTGGTTCAGTCTCTTTTCCTGAAATTGAGAACATGCCCAACAATCACCTACTTGGTAACAATACTGGTAGTGAAGGCCCAGCTCTGAGCTTAGACGCCGATGAGGCAACGGCATTACTTAGCCCTATGGTGGGTGCAAGTGCAAGCCATGGTGGGACTAAGGGATTAGTCCCGGCATCTTTTGCTGAAGATCGACTAAAGTTCTTACGCGCCGATGGGAATTGGGCACAAGGAACACCCGTCGCTACTTCAGCAGATGCTGGCAAAGTGCTTGCTACGGATGGGACCAATGCATCTTGGCGATATGCCGGTTTGGGAGATGGAGGTTTTGGGACTAACAATGTCATTTTAGGACAAGCAAAGCCTGCTTCACTTACTGGAGCAAAAAATATTATTATTTCGGTACAACCAAGTTCGGCAACTACGTCAGATCGCAATGTTCTTATTGGGGATATTGGACTACCCATTACACAAGGCATTCTGAATGTTTGTATTGGTTTTGATACTAATATACAACCGGCACATAACTCTCAAGAAAACGTCGTAATTGGTACGCGAACTTATACAGCAGGATTTGGAAATGCTCTTATTGGAGACTGTGTGTCGGGGGCTGGTGATAGCGTTGCAATTGGTAAGGCGGCATGGGCTGGTTCAATTGGCGCATTTAATAATCAACGTAACGTAGCAATTGGTGCTGGCGCCGCCACTTATGAGGGAAATAATGCAGTCGCCATTGGAGCTGGAGCACAAGCTCGAAAGTCGGACTCTGTGGTTATTGGAGCCTATTCAGCCGCTTATGGATTAACCTCAGTCGTGGTTGGGTGTAACTCTGGGAGCACGAATCTAGTTGGCGCAGACAATACCATAGTTGGGCAAGGCAGTGGAACGGCGCTGACGACGGGAAGTAAAAATATTTTTATTGGGAAATCTGCCGGTTCTGTGCTTACCACCGGATCAAACAACATTATCATTGGAGACGAAACGTCTTTTGCCACTTCCACAAATGCCATATTAATTGGCGATAATGTAACTCATCATACAGGTGGAGATGCTGCGATTGCTGCTGGCGGGGTTTCTATCGGCAAAGATTCCCAAACATCTAGTGGCGTAGCTCTTGGTCTTGCCGCAAATGCGACCACAAATCCGTGGTTTCCTGGTACAGCAATTGGGCGGCAAGCAGTTGCTCTGGACAGTTCAGTCGCAATTGGAGCCTACGCGTCTGCTCCCGGTTGGTATGGTAATCCAATGATTGCAATTGGCTATGGTGCTATTTCAAATAGTCTTTGTACAGTTATTGGGCATGGTGCAGACGCTAATACTCCACAAGCAAGGGCTACGCATAGCATTTTGCTTGGTCACAATTGTAGCGCCACAATACCGTGGATAGATCAAACAAATAGGCAAGCAAATAATACATTTTATATTGGAAGTCAAGCTGCCCCAATTAAAACGGTTTATTTAGGTGCCGGAGGAACTGGGCACAGTGCTCTAGCAGTGCCCGTTTTATTTACTTTATCTCCTATAGGGTACGAAGCAAATGGAAGTGCTTCAGCAAATATATTAACAATTGCTGGCGCTCAAGGAACTGGAACAGGGCCAGGAGGAGACCTTGTTTTTTCAACGGCTCCTGCTGGTAGTACAGCGTATAGACTAAATCCTCATGTTGAAAGAATGAGGGTTCAGGTTGATGGTATCATTAAAATCTCGTGTGGCGAAAAACACGCTTCAATTCATGGCCTAACTGCAAACTATACCGCCACCATAAATAATTACTACATTGGTGTGGATACCTCATCCGCAGCAATAACAGTTAAGCTTCCTGCGGCTGGAACTGCTGGACAAGGTTTTGTAATGGTTATCAAAGATGAAACTGGAAATGCTGCAACTGCCAGCAGAAATATTACCGTTGATGGAGACGGAAGCAATATTGATGGCGCTCCAACGCAAACAATTAATACAAACTACGGATCTGTGTCGTTAATGTTCAGCGGATCTGCATGGTTCATAATGTAAGGAATAAATATGTCATATTTTCCACCTACTTTAACTATCATTAATGGCGATAACAAAAATACAGCAAGTAATGACGCTATTTTTGATGCTCTAGCTCTAAAAGCAAATCAAGCCCCGTTTCGACAAACCATTGTTACTCTTACCGACGCTTCAACAATTATGGTAGACGCGGCTTTAGGAAATATTTTTAGAGTTACTCTTGGGGGTAACCGTGCTTTAGGGGCGCCAATTAACGCTGTAGATGGACAAATGCTTAGTTTTGAAATTTCACAAGATTCAACTGGAGGCCGCACCTTAGACCTAACAAATTCAATATTTAGATTTAGTGCAGATCTTCCTTTGCCGACACTTTCAACTGGGGCAAACAAACTTGATAGATTGTTGTTTCAATATAATTCAAGCGCAAATAAATTTGATTGTATTGCTATAAATAAAGGGTTTTAACTATGGCAACATACGCAGCAAAATCGGGAACACAAAATTTCACGGACACATGGGCAGAAGTTTATCTTTCTAGCAATACTGAATATTGGTACGTTGCTGACAGTCCAGTAAATGAGAATACGGCAGATGTTTATCAGGTATCCCCTGCGTTTACTCCAGGTGCTATGGAAATTGATGCCATTGGCTTTCATTTTAATTATTCACGGTCTGCCGCTTATGTAAATGAGACTGGCGGTTTCTATGGTCAGCCCAATTGGCCAAGTGACCCAGGGACGTTTACCCTTAGACTTGCTCAAGGCGGGTCAACCGTCGCGGGGACAGAAGTTACCGTAAATGGTGCCGACCTAATGGAAGTTTCAAGAACCATTGGCTTCTACGGTGCTTTTGGTGGTGAGTTGCAGACACGATACGATGGAAGTTTCGTGATGATTAAGCTTCCGACCCCTGTTACGTTGAACGCCGGGACCGCCTATACACTGGACTTCAAGGCTTCTAGGGCCCATATGTTCTGGGTATATACCAGTCATCCGAACAGTACTTCGTGGATGTTTTTTTTCCGCAAAATTTCCACAGGAACTCCAGTTGCGGGAGATCGACTCTTTATTTGCGGAGAGTTAAGCCCTACTAGCGGGTGGTCAACCAACACAGTGCTGCATAATAGCACTGATTCCACCACAACCTTTGGCCGCTTGGACATTGGCAATTCAGGCGTTTGGCAATGGGGCACTGCAAGCTCTACTAACTACTATTATAAAACAAATGGTGATATTCGGGTGGGGTCAAGTGGAACCCTGCAAATTGGCACCAGCGCTTCCCCATTACCAGCAACATCGACGGCAACAATAGATTTTGTTCCTTCTTCTGGGGGCGCGTGTGCTTTGTTTTGCTCACGCAAATCCAATGTAACCATGATTGGCCCGGTTAAAACACATGTTGGTTATTTACAAAGCAATATTGCGGTTGGGGCTACTACTGCGACAATATCGTCGTCATCAAGCGGCCCTGTTGATCCTGAATGGAAAAATGGTGATCTAGTTGTTTTTGCGGCGGCTCCTACGGATACTAATCTTTCAAGCCATTGGAATAAATTTGACCAAGCAACGTTAAGTTCAGACTCAAATGGAGCCGGAGGTATTCAATTGACTGGCGGCACTACACACGCACACAAGACGCAACATCCTTGGGTGGCAAATCTTTCCAGAAACATCAAAATCAAAGGTACAAGCACATCAAATACCTACATCTTTGCAAGCAATACGGACAAAATTAATTTGCGCGGCGTCGAGATGTTTAATCTTGATTCCTGTATGCTTCGCAATGGGGACATGGCCAATTTTGTGACCATTGAGAATTGTGTTGTAAGACACTGTAGAGCTGTTGATTATACAAAGCCACCAGGGATCATTTCTTGGTCAAACAAAAACCTTTTGCTAAAAGATTGTGTTGTCGCAAGGGCGGGTGGCTACGCATTTACAAGAAACGTAAGCTCAGGCAACGTTAATTCTGATGGTACCGGCCAAGCTACTGTTGTTAAAAATTGTGTTTCTATTGCAAATGACAATTCACACAACCAAATTCAGGGTTTTGAAAATAGCAGTCAACTGGGTAATGATCCCTATGTGATATTAGATGGGTGTATTTCAACCTCTAACTCATCGTCTGGAATATATTGGCGTAGCGCATCCACTACCCTGCACAATAACATGAATGCAATAAAAAATTGTTTTGTGGGCGTTAACGCAGGTATTTCGCGTTTTCTTGGGGAATATGAAGGTTGGGGTGATGTCATCACTGGCGGGGAAGGTGAGGGGTCTTACAAAGTAACAAACTGCTCCTTTGTTGACACACATATCTCGCTTGAGGGATGCAATGTTACCGTTGAAAACTGCGCCTTTACACATAGCTACGATGGAACAGGTTCTTTTGTTAATTCGAACCAGCTTCTAAGACAGCACGGATATATCAATGAACCTAAACTTCCAAACTATCTTAATAATTGCACTTTTACCGTCCCAACCAGTGGCGCAGTTCACCCTTTTGCAGATTTTAACCATGGCGGTCAACCCGTAATTATAAATGGCGGAAGCACAAATTGTGGGTTGAGAACCGATATCGGGGCGAACGGTGGCGCTCAATGGCTCTTTAATAATTTTGCTTGCCCGAACTGGGCCACCTCTTTTTTGTCAACCAACAACGCCACAACAAACCACTCACCATTAAACGTGATAGGGGGGCCTTGGAATAGACCTAGGGATGGCTGGATCAAATTTCAACGGTTTAATCAGGTTGAGGGGGATCACCGAACTTACAGCGGGCAATACATGATGTTTGCGGACTCAACAATATTTGACTCTTCACCGAGGTCTTTAAAGATATATTCAAACGCAATAAACGTAGGATCGTGGGGCGCTCCAATTAGAATTCCATTAAAGAAAAACCAATCAGCAACTCTAGAGTTTAAAGTTAAACTTAGTGAAAACACGGCAGAGATTTATGATTTCTATAAACCACGAAAAAGTTTTATGGGACTTATTCCGTCTGTTTTCATTAAGGCTAACCCCGCTTTAGGACCAAATTATAATTCTGACATTGAATTAGTTAATGCCGAACAAATAAATGGGGCAACAACTTTTACTCCAAGCGCCCTGGGAACCGCGGTGCGTTTATGGTTGGATTGCACTGACGCCAGTACGCTTTCTTACAATCCCGAAACATTGACCGTGCATGAGTGGCGCGACAAATCTGGAAATGCCCATCACCTAACGCAAACTGTGGAACTTCAAAAACCTTTCCTTAGAAAAAATAATCCAACGGGCTGCCCCTTTCTAGCCACCACACCCGTGTCTTGGACTTCGCGAGCCGATCAACGGTTAGCTTTCTCGGGAAATATTCTAAATACTACAACCGCCGAAATGGAAATTTTTATGGTTGCGGTGTATACAACGGGTAATAATGGTACTCTAATGCGTTTTAATGGCTCCGCAGGGTTTATGGATGTTCGCGTCGTAGGATTTTATAATAATCAGATAACTAGTGGCATTGGAGAAGCCCCTCCTTGGTTGCCCAGCGTACTTGAACAAGGGAATAACGAAGGTTTCGCTAGATACGGGATTCACATACAACACTTACGAAACAGCATGACAAACAACCAGAGAAGACTTCTCACAAACGGTTCTAGAAGAGGTTCTGCCACATCGGGGCTACAAGATGCAACTCCCGTTAATATTACGCCGAACTCTAATTTTTTACTTGGTTCGGCAGAATCAACTTCAATTAGAAGATCATCCAGCTCAATTGATATCTATGAACTTATTATTGTGGGACGGCGAATGACTGACGCTGAAGTTGCCAATATGAATAAATATTTAGCAAATAAATATAAGATTGCCCTACGACACGACACAACAACATGGCAAACAATTTCGCACACAATACCCGCACCAACCGACGACTGTGTAATTGAAGCCTTGTTAAAAGTGCGTGGCACGGGAGAGGGGTTTATTAACGTCGACACATTCAAGGTGACCTAATATGGCAGCAACAAACGAGACAAATTTATTAACGCTGTTCTTAGATGCTGAACCTTGTTTGGATTTTAAAAATCCGAACAACGCCAATCCCAACGATTGCTATGGGAATGCAGAACCTTTTTTAACGCTTTTTTCATCAGAAGATAAAAAGTATCTATTTTACTTTGGGTTTTAATGAGCTTTACAAAACTACAAGATGGACGCGGAACATATGCACTAGATAGTATACGTTTGCGCATCCAACGTGAAGTCACAGCGGCACCACAAGCAAATGTTATTGAGCTATTTATTAAAAACAATATCCTTTATCAAATAGACGCCGACGGCATTGAACAGCAAATTGGTATACCCCACGTTACTACTATACAAAAAAAATCATTTGAATATGCCGGTGCTATTGTTTTTGATACGACACTAAAAAAGCATCAAGGATATAATGGTACTACTTGGAATAATTTATACTAATGGCTAAACACTATACAGACAAATTTAGAACGGCCTATGAGGAAGTTCTTCAGATAGCAAAACTCGAAGGGCAAGAGCGGGGTATGCTTGCCTTTCGGGATGCTATGTTAAAACTTGGACATGAGGAGCGCATTCGAAACCTCTACCGCGTTCAGGATAAGTTAACCAAACAAGCCAAGTTCTTTGTCCCAAACGGGCCGCAAGAAAAATATTTAAAGACCAAGCATGTGCGAAACATTATTTTAAAATGTCGGCAAGTGGGATTTACTACCCTTAATTGTATCCGCGCGCTAGACTATGCTATTTGGGAAAGTAATATGCGCACGGGCATCATGTGCCATAAGTTGCAGGTTGTTAAGACCATCTTTAATGACATTACCAAATTTTGCTATAACTGGTTTTTACGCGATTGGGGACATCTTTATAAACCAGTCGAAAAGAATGATTCATCGACTGCCTTGTCTTTTGCGCACGACGGCCTTGGTCGTCCATTAGAATCTTCAATCCTGGTATTGCATGACTTTAGAGGTAAAACTATTCACTTCATGCATGTATCGGAAGCGGCCCGTATTGAACGCGACCGTTTGGTAGGATCATTAAATGGCGTGCCAGATAACGGCGAAATCACATTAGAATCAACCGCCGCTGGGCGCTCAGGTGAGTTTTATCGCTTATGGCAAAGCTGGCGTACAAAGGGGCCTGTAGCCCCTTACAAAGGCTGCTTTATCCCTTGGTATAAATATTATCCAGAGAATCCCGCTGATTGGGAAATGCCGAAAGATGCAGTGCTAACAAACCGCGAACGAGAACTGTTATCAAGTTATAAAAATAAAATTAATGACGCGCATATCTTTTGGCGTCGTTGGTGCATTGAAGCTAAATGTGGTGGTGACGAGGAACTCTTTGAAAATGAGTACCCTACGAATGATCAAGACTGTTTTTTAACGGGCGATGCAAACGTATTCTCTAGCACAATTTTAAAGATGCAGGATCGCAATACCCGCGACCCCATATTTACTGGGCACTTGTTAGCCGATGGCAACAAGATGGAAATACATGATGACCCTAAAGGGTGTGTTACTTTCTGGGAAGAACCCGACCCATCGCACACTTATGCTATTGGTGCAGATCCAAGTGGAGGGGTAGGTCAGGATAACGGGGCGGCTTATGTTAAAGATAATAAGACCAACAAACTTGTAGCGCGCATTTGGGGTGATCTTGCCCCGGCTGACTTTGCCCGGGAATTGTACAAATTGGGTAAATTTTACAATAACGCATGGATATGCGTAGAAGCAAATAACCACGGGCACGTAGTATTACATGTTCTTAAGGAAATGAACTATCGGAATTTATATAAACGATCGACTATAGATGAAATAACGAACAAACCGACAAAAAAAGTTGGGTTTATAACAACGAATCAGACAAAGATTATGATTACCGAAAAGTTTAAAACCGCTGCGAAAGAAGGTAAGTTAATCATTTTGGATAAAGACTTGGTGTCCGAAATGTCAACCTTCATACAAATTGCCGGTAAAAGCGGCGGTACGGTTCGACGGGAAGCAAGTGCCGATGCTCATGATGATTTAGTAATGGCAGCCGCATTAACTGAAGAAATGAGTAGTTCCCGACCGTGGGATACAACGGACGAGCAGACACGAAACGAAATGCTCGAATATACAATTGACCCTGAAACCGGATTTATTATAGGATAGATGAATGAAAAATCCATTTGACCATGATGAATTACAGCAGAAAGAGCAGTCAAAAGAGTTACATGCAATTCGTGTAGTACGCGCATTTATGCGTAATAGCGATGAGTACCGCGATCCTCACATTGAATTGGCACTTAAATCACGCGAATTGTATGAAAACTGGTCGCCATCAAACCGTAGCCTTGTGCAACGTGCTAACTTAAAGTTGCCATTCGGCTTTACCATTATTGAAACCCAGACGCCACAATTGGTTGACATCTTTTTTAGAGGTGGTAATGCCGTTCAATTTAAAGGGCAAGATGCAAACGATGCCCTGTACGAGGATGCCATTACCGACTTTCATACCCATCAATTTGAAGAAATGAACCTCCAATCTAAATCGGCAACATTTATTAAAGCTATGTTACTAGATGGGACTGCAATTGCCAAAGTACCCTATAGATATAAAGAGATGGAAACCTTACGCCGGGTCGTGCAAAGCGACCCTCTTACCGGCGCTCCTCTTTCTTTAAAAGTTCCTGCCGTCGAAATTCTCTTTGATGGTCCGGATCTGGAAGTGATCTCGCTGGTAGACTTTTTTCCGGACTGGACAGTTAAACGCCCGGGAGATATTGCCGCTATGCGCGGATGTGTCCACCGCACATTTAAGACCCTCGCATCGCTTAAAACCAACCCCCTCTACAAAAATCTTGATGAAATTAAAATTAGTGTTGATATCAAGGGGGCTGATGCGTGGGCTCGCCCGTATTATTCAGATGCCTATAAAGATGATTTTGATAAATTAAATGATAATGAAGAAGGGGTTAAAGAAGAGGGGGCCGTCGAAGTTTGGGAATATTGGGGGTTATTTGACCGCAATCAAGACGGTGAATATGAAGAATATATTATTGTAATTGCAAACGGGGATGTGGTCCTTCGCTGTGAGCCAAACTTTTATGATTATAAATTTAAGCCTTTTGTAGCATGTCCCAACTATATGCGTGAGTCTGAGTTTTATGGAATCCCAGAACTCATGGCAGTTAGGTCCCTTATTAAAGAAGCAAATACGCTACGTAATGCCCGACTTGATAATATTAATTTATCCGTTAACCCTATGTGGATTGCAGACCGGGCTGCGGGAATTAACACAAAGAGCTTATTTTCACGACCTAATGGTGTTATCTGGACCAATGACATTAATGCTATTAAGCCATTGCCACCAATGGACCCATCCATTGGGTCCCGTGAGGAAATGGCGTTTATTCAAAACGACATTCAAAACGCTACTGCAATGGTAAATGCAGCGCCCGTTGCATCAAACCTTGGTAAACAATTTGGTAGGTCAGCAACCGGTGTAAATTTTATTCAAAGTTTTGCAAGTTCGCGCATTAGTCTGAAAGCACGTATGCTTGCTGAAATGTTTTTTAAACCTGTAGCTAAAATTATGCTACTGACAAATCGACAGTTTGTAACTGAGAATCAGTGGGTACGGGTATTAGACCCCAATACACCTAACCCATTTATCGAGTTACCCGCAGACGCATTTTTCAGGGCCTTCGATTTCTTCGTTGAGACGACGTTAGAAAGTGGAGGCCCAGAGGGGCAATTACAAAAGATCCAAACGGTGTCCCAAATTCTTCAAGCCGTTGAAGGTAGTCAGCCCGGAACCATTAAGAGTGACGTACTAATGGAGGCTCTATTGCGTCCATTACTTGGTCGACAAGTCAAACGCTTTGTTAATACCCCGGATGAACGGCAACAGATGCAAATGCAACAGCTTGCTGCACAGCAAGCGGTTAATGCCCAGCAAGGAGCCGCAGCTCCGCAGCCAAACGCGCAAGATCAAGGGTTAAATGTGCAACCGTCTCAAGACGTACTTGCAGCGTTAGGATTAGGATAATATGTTATACGCGAACGAGAACATTAAAATATGGAACCCGGAAACGGGTGAGATGTCAGACAAAGAAGACATTATTGATAGTGAAACCGAACGCGTTATTGATGAAGGGCTTGCACTTTCCCAAATGACCGGAACGCGCGGCTGGATAATTTTACGTGGTTTACTTACCAATACTTGCACCGACTTAAAAGAAAAGTTGGTCATTGAACACGATTTAGATAAGTTTCGCCGCTTACAAGAAGCGGTAAAAGCTTATCAAAATGTAATGAACTTTGTTGATTATAAAATCGCAGAAGGCATTGCATTACAAGAACAAAAAACCCAGTCCCCTGAAAAGGGCTAAACTAGGAGGATAACATGTCAGACGAGAAAATCGCGCAGCCACAAGCGACCTCGCAAGAAAGTCCGGCTGTTGAACAGCCACAGTCCCCAGAGATCTCTACTCTTGGTCAAACTGAAGCAGTGGAAGAGGCGAACTCTATACCTCAGAAGTTCGTAGGAAAATCTTCAATGGAGATTATCCAGGCATACCGAGAACTTGAAAAAGATCGCGGTAGGCTCGCATCTGAGTTAGGCTCGGCTCGAAAAGAGAGGGAAACGTTAGAGGAGCAATACCGTCAAGCAGAGCGCGAACGAATCGCTTATGCTCAGGCAGCAAATCAACGTCAACCACGAACGGTTCAAATCGAAGAGGCCCAGGACCCTGTTGCCGTCTTTGACTCTAAGTTTGATGAAGACCCGCGTAATGCCGTGAAAATGGCTTTAAACGCTGTATCTAGTCAAATGAAACAGCAATCACGCGCACAATCACAAGCAGAAGCGGAAGGCTACTATAGACGACAAAAACAGGACAATCCAGATTACTCTCGACGTGAACCAATAATGCAGCGGCTTGCCGCAGAATTAACCGATGTTGTAAAACCAGAATATCAAAATTCATTAAAGGTTTTAGCTGCTTTGGATTTAATGTCCAAAGGTGCTGACATTGATTATTACACTAAGCAAGCTGTTGAGCGCGGGCAGAAGGATGGTCTTTCTGTTCGATCCGAAAAACAACGCGCTCAGTCCGAATCTGCTACATCTAAAACAGATTCTTCAGTATCTTTTAAAAACCTCTCACTTGATGAGATGCGAAAGGTACTTGGGCGGAGCGACGATTAGGAGTAAATAATGGCTACTAATACTACCTTATCACAGGTTGCAGCTAATCCCAATTATCTCAACCTGTATTATGAGAAAAAGCTATTGTCAGTCCTTGAACCTCGTCTAGTCCTTCAACCGCTTGGAAAAAAACAACGACTTCCAAAAGGGTTTGGCAAACAGGTGAAATGGCTGCGATATAATACAATTGAACCATATAAAGTTAGCGGTGCAATAACAGCACTAACTGAGGGTGGTTCAGCACCGGAAGTCAGTTTCACCACTTCAAGCGTAACGGCAGATATTCAACAATACGGACAATATTCTAAAGTGTCTGACCTTTTGTCAGATGTGGCAATTGATCCCGTATTGGAAAATTTGTCTGAACGCTTTGGTATTGCTGCTTCAAAAACAATTGAAGAACTCATTGTTAATGAGATTGCAGCAAACTGTACCGATCAGTTTGTAAATGATAAACTGGGGCCAAATGACATAGTCGATAGTGATATTCTTAATCATAAAGAACTGATCGAAGCAATGATTGTGCAAAAAGCTGCATTCGTTGGTCCACATGAGTCGGGAGACTACGTTTGCGTATTACACCCGCGATCGGAATATGATTTACTTATCGATGATCAAGCTGGAAGCTTTTTGGACATCATGAGGTACACGAACAATAAACCGCTTTTAAACGGTGAAATTGGTCGTATGTATGGAATGCGGTTCTTAGTTTCTGATAAAATGCCAACTGCGGCTAATGCCACCGCAATAAATGTTCATAAATCATTTGTGATTGGTGAAGAGGCATTTGGGGTTGTGGAACTAAATAGTGATTCCCTAAAAATGATAACAAAACGACACGGTTCCGCTGGAGCAAGTGATCCACTGGATCAGTTTGCTACAGTCGGCTACAAGATTCACGGCTTTGCAGTGAAATATCTTGCAGAAAGCCCCCCCGGTGGCGTCAAAAAACCTCGCATTATTGCAATTAGTGCGGCATCAAATATCTAGGTTAGGAGGGGGTAAGTTAATGCTTACCCCCAACTTTACCTGTAAATGGCATTTACATTAGTACCACTGGAGCAACCGAAAATGACCTTAATGAGCTTTCAAGATAAGCTTAAAAAAATTCACCCCTTGTTATATGTGAACACCACAAAACCACAAGTACGTGAAAATGGTCTTAAATTTGGTGCTGTTTATTTAAAACAACCTCGTAAAGACACAAGTAAGATTAGTGCAAATAAACGTAATTTGGTCAGTGAAGGACATGCCAAATATTTAGACGCTTTAGAAACCGGGCAAATGGATGTGTTTATTACGTCGATTTGTCTTGACTTTATACCAGAATATGATATATTTAATCTAGAGTACACGCGTTTAGTAGTACTAGGCTGGAGATCATTTGGGTTGATGCTTATTAAACAAAAACTTGTACCCGCAGAACGAGTAAAAAAGGGTTTGAATTGCGCTGGTCTTGGCGAGTCAGATTATGACCGCGCCAGCTTTTTTGGGAAAATAGAAATTGCAAAGAGGTTAGCAAATGCCTAACGTAACACAAGGATTTTTATATTCGGAAATTGTAACGCGCGTTAAAACATTCATTGGTAATGAGAGCGCAAGCTTTCAGACCTATGTAGAACAGACGTTGCCTTTGGCCGAATTTCGCTTTTGTAAAATGCATGATTGGGCTTTTCTTAAAAAGACCGGCCTTGTGTTAACGACTCAACTAGGTACCGCGGAGTATACATTAAACCCGGCGAGTATTGGGTTTCATATGGCTGCTACCGATGTCGAAACAATACGGGCAGAAGCCGATGGCGTTGTTCTTAAACGCATGGACTTAAATCAAATACGGCGCTTTGACGCTGAAAATGACGACGGCTCTGCTCAAGATACCCCGAAGTTTTGGGCTCCGGTAGGGGATAACAAGATTCGTTTATGGCCTCCAAGCACGAAGTCAATGACATTGCAAATTGATGGCAAGATTACGCCTGAGCCACTATCAACCAACTATCCCCTTATCCCTTATAAATATCAAGAGTCATTTATTGAATATGTAATTGCAATAGCCCTAGATCGTGAAAATGATGACAGGGCTGCTGGCAAAAAGCAAGAAGCTTTGGCTTTAATTCGCGAAGATATTAAAGCTGATCTTGCAAGTCTTTCAGACGTGGAGAACCCACGCATTAAATCTTTATTAGAAGCACGTTTTGATGGGCTTAGTGCGTCGTTAAACATACCAGGGTTTGGACCGGGCGAGTAATATGGGAACGAGTAGATATATTGACGAGATAGAATATTCAGATGCAAAGGGGCTAGATACGGCGTCGCCGATTAATCTGGTTGCCGCGGGATTTGTACGCGAAGCAAAGAATATTAATTTAGGCGTAACGGGTTCTTATATTAAACGCAATGGTTATATACAACAATTTACTCAAGCAAATGCTCAAACGGGTTATCAAGTTTTACAAGGAATTGAGTTTAAAAATGCTCTTGTAACTGAAAAATTATTATATATTACTAATGATATTGTGGGAAAATTTGGAAAAATAGACCCGGTTTTTGGATCATTCACTTCGTTACAAACACTGGCGGGAGTGCCCTTATCGTTAGATTCAACAAAACGCCCATCGTTTGCCCAAGTTCGCGACTCGTTATTTTATTTCGATGGGTCAGCCGAAACAGAAACTCCATTTGTTTATGAAGGGAACGATGTATATACTCGGCCTCTCGGTATTGTGCAGCCCAATTCTCTTACAAGTACGGGCCCTGCCGGCGGGGGTTTTTTAGAAGCAGAGGGTGAGTATATTTTTGCATATACCTATGCGTTCTACTATAACGAGCAGCTTATCGCTGAAAGTAGCCCTTCCCCTTTATTAAATGCCACAACCACGGTCTCTGATAAGACGGTCCCATTAACTTTAGCGGCATATCCATTTTATAGTGATGCTGGCTTATCTCATTTAGATATAAGAACGCGCATTTGGCGAACAATGGTTAATGGATCTATTCTTTTTTTAGAAACGGAAATTTCGGCAAACTTAACCGAATATTCGTCTGGAAATCACCCCGACAATTCCGATGATGGTTTATTGTCGGAACAAATGTCATTTGATAATAGTCCATTACTGGATGACTATGTACGGGCTCGATTTCCGGTGGTAGCTCGAAACCGTGTGCTGGTATTTCACCCAACACAACATCGGGGTCTGTTTTCTAAAATTGGGTTTAATGGTCCATTACCCGAAAGTTTTCCAATAGCAAATGAGTTTTCTGTAGAAGGTAAATATGGGGCTGCCGATGCTTTGGTGGGGGCCGGGCAGATTAAGGGAGTCCCAATTATCTTAAAAGAGCGTTCAATTGGTCGCTTAGAAGAAGTTGGACTTCCAGATATTGCGAATAGCGAGGATAGTGTCACATATATTTATCGTGAAATTTCGGAAGTAACCGGCGCTGTGTCACATCACGCTCAGTGCCAGGTATTTGACGAGCTTATCTTTTTAGGTCGTGACAACATTTACGCTACCGATGGGCAAACGGTGCGACCAATCGCCCTTCAAATTCAAGACATTGTTAAAGCCGCGGATTACAGTGGTAATAAAGCTAGTAAAATGTCTGCAATTAATGATACAAAAAATAGACGCATCTATATTCAAGTTTATCAAAATTCGGCATCTTCTTTACCAGATTTAACACTTGTTGGGGATTATCAACAATACCCCACATTTCGATGGACGACATATGAAAAAGGAGATGATGTAACTACTGCCCCCGGAATTAATGCCGGCTGTTTTTTTCAAACGGACGCTACGGGTGCGGGCGGTATGGATATATATTTTGGATCGGCAGCACCACTTGGTCAATATTATAAAATGAACACTGGGACAAGTGATTATCCAGCCAATACGTGGATCGCGGGATCGACTCCGGCGAACGCCATTCATATGCGCCTTGTGAGTAGACCCTATATGTTTTCACAACCCATGATTACAAAACTATATAAACAAGCAAAAATTTTTACACTGGCTGCAAATCAATCATATCAGTTTGAGTTTGGCACTAAGTTTGATTTAGATGACACAACAATTAATTTAACCTCTTTTAATGTGGTAGGTTCCGGAACTACGTGGGGGAACTATAATTGGTTACCTTCCAATAACACTATTGTTGGAAATACCCTTATTTGGCAAGGGCCGGCTTTACAAGAAAAAAAATATCACATGCACTATAAAGCACAAATGATGCAATTAGTTTTTATTCAGGATGATTCAAATGCTCCTTTAACGCTCCTCGGTTGGGGCGTGTCGGGAAGCGTATTTTCAGGTATATAGGAGAGTAACATGGGATTTCCTTCAGTATCAGCGAGTGCATCCGTAGCGACAGAACATGTCCAGAAAACCGGCCTAAATGCTACTCCTCAACTTATCTTTACAGGACGAGGAAACCTCTATGGGTTTCTTCTAGAAGAGATGGGTGGGGACGATTTATTTATGCAATTTTTTGATGCTGCGGCGGTGGGGGATGTAACAGTCGGAACAACAACGGCAGTAATGTCAATTCGAGTCAAGGCTGGTGGAGCTATGGGAAAAGACGTTAATGATAGTCCGTTAAAGTTCTTTTCTAAGGGCTGTGTAGTGGCCGTTACAAAAGGGCGCGCTAATAACGCAGCACCAACAATAGATGCCGTATCACAGTTTTGGTACGTTGCACAGAACTTTACTCTATAACGAGGTAAATTATGGCATTAACCATACCCTATACATTTCTCCCAGGCTTTCCTGCGATTGCCGGCGAAGTAAATGAAAATTTTGATGCCGTTGCAGCGTGGGCCAACAACGCAAATATTGGGACAGATTCATTGGGAGTTTTACAGGCGCGAACGGTAAGCTTACCATCCGCACCAACCAATGCCATCTTATATTTAAACCAAACCAGTAGTAACCCTACTATTTATATTTCAAATGCTGGAACGGATTGCTCTTTAGATATTGTGCAAGCCGATCAACTTGCATCTGGAAAAGCCGTAATTAAAATTACGGACAATTTTACACAATTGGTTAGTGGGGCTAATGAGTTTGTTATGAATTTAGCGGGAAACTCAACAATCCCTGCATTATTAATCAAACACGGCTCCATTGAAACATTTAAAGTAACTAAAACCCATATGAGCATCCCCGCCGTTACGACCACGGAACGCGATGCCATTGTGTCTCCAAATGTAGGGTCCATCGTTTTTAATACAAGTACACAAGACTTAAATGTAAAATCTGCTTCAGCCTGGACTACCAGTGGAAGTTCACCGACAGGAACCGTCGTGATGTTTGCCGGTGCAGCGGCTCCTATTGGTTGGTTAATTTGTAATGGTGATACTATTCCAAATGGGATGGGGACTGTTCAAGGTGTTACAGCCGATTTTTCCTCGCTGTACGCCATCTTAGCGGGAAACTATGGGAGTTCTAGCGGAACCTATAAATTACCTGACATGCGCGGTATTTTTCCAACCGGGGCGGGCACATCTGCTGGAGTCCCAGCATTTGCGGGAAAAACTTATGCTGGAGGTGTTTTAGGTAATTATTCAGTTGAGGATATGGGAACCCATACGCACACAATTCCAGTGTTTGTTACAAGTAGTAATCCGGATCCAGGGATAGTGGGCCAATCTTACTCATATTCCCATTCATCGCTAACAAATCCGGGTTATAGCAACGGGGGAAGCCCTTTTAATACTGCTAATGTGCAAACGTATAACAATCTGTTTATGAAAATAATTGGTGCCGCTAGTTGTAATAATGGTATAAATGGGACTCTACACAACAGCGCCGACCGTTTTACAACGGGAACAGCAGGGGCGGGCGTAGCCGTAAAACCCGGCAGCCTGTCCATGCATTTTATTATTAAACATTAGTATGAAAATACACGTAATAGAAAATGTCCTTGTCGAACTTAAACCCGTTTCCACGGAAGTGCTCACTATGCTTCCTAGTTGGGCTCAGAAGCCCCCGTTACGGGATTATTTTAGGGCGTGGCCCCCATTACAAGACTGGAATAGCCCAACCCTTTTAGCACAGCGGCTTGAATGGGGTTATGGAATTTATGAAAATGGAACCTTAGTGGGGCTTGTTCAACTATGTTATCCAAATCAAGCGGCCCGATGTATTGAATATGGGATGCTGATTGATGACGATCTCTCCCATAATAGGTATGAAACAAGTTTACAAGTCGAACAATTAATTTCCAAATATATTTTTGAAACATTAAACTATAACAAATTATACGTAAGAATTTTAAAAACACGAACAAATCTATTAACAAGGCTCCTCAATTTAGGTTATAAAATTGAAGGAACACTAGAACAATCGGCACGTATTGATGGACAATATGTAACCGAACTATTATTAGCCAAATTTAAAGGAGTATGATATGGCATTCTTAGCACCACTTGTCCCGGCATTACTAGGAACTGGAGCAGCCGGAGCAGCCGGAGCAGCCGGAGCAGCCGGAGGGTTAGGGAGTATGTTAGGCGCAACCGGCGCTACTGGAGCAGCCTTAAATAGCATGGGTATATTAGGATTAGAACAAGCGGGTGAAAGTGGGTCGGCCCCGGCACCTCAAGCAGGGGGTCAATCACCACAACCTATGCCAGCACAACCGACCCTAAATCCTGCACAACGAGAAGCACAACTGGAAATGGGGCTTGTTGAATCATTAATACCCAAGCCCCCGACCGAAGTGGGGGCAAACGCGATTGCAAAACGGCATTTACCTGGAAAATAGGAAACGAGGTTAATTATGTCATCAATCATTGGTGGAAAAAAACAAACATCTTCTACAACCGCCCAAACAAACACGGACTCGACTTCGCGGATGGCGCAACGTGCCGTATTGCGACCTGAAGATGCGATGGCTTTACAGCGCAATCAAATGGCATCGGAATTAGCTGGTGAGAATTTACAAACCTTTTTACAAAAGTTACAACAACAGAGTCAAGCGGAACAGCCGTTTACAACAGGAGGTCCTGATGCTATGACGCGCGCGTTAGCGTCCCAAGCTACACAGGGTATGGCGCAACAAGCGGGAGCATTACAAAAACAAGTTGGACAACAATTTAGTGCAAATCCACTGGCCGCAAAAGCTTTGCAAACGCAAATTGCTATGCAAAACCGTTTGTCTTCCAATCCCGCATTATTTAATGCGTTTAAAGACCAACAACAAAGGCAGTTACAAGAACTCCAAGCCCGACAAACACAAAGACAAGAACAAGCCGGTTTAGCACAATCTGGCTATGGGATCTCCCAACAAAATTTAAAAAATGCAGCAACAATTGCTGATATGCTTAAGACCACACTTCAGGAAGGCTCACAGACCCAACGGCAAACACAAAGTCAACAACAATCAGCAAGAAGCGGTGGGATACTACAAAATTTTGGGATTAAATAGGAGAGTATATGGGAAGCTTTTTAGGTGACGTTACACGGGTACTTGGCGCTGTTGTTTCAGCAGAAAAAGGCGATTTGCGAGATTTAGAGCACGTCTTTAGAGGAGAACCGACTGAAAGCGAGAAGGCTGATAATTTGTGGTCACAATTAACAAACGCCGCAACAGTAACTCCCCAAGGTCCCGCACCGCTCTCTCCCGACATGCAACTAGCACGAGCACAAAATGATATGCCTGGTTTTTTGAAGGCAAGTGGCCAAAACCAAAGTCGGACAGCTCTCCTCGACTCAGTTAATGCGAGTAATCTAGATGAAGCCGAAAAAGCGGATTTTAAACGGCGCATTATGACTGGAGAGAACCCTTCGAAAATGTGGGATGATTATAATCATGCAAAAAATCGGTTAGTGATGCAAGGACAAAGACAAGAAATGAATCTACAAAATGAACAACGCCAAATTGCGGGCGAAGAACGGCGAGCTAAAACACAGGACAAACGTAAAAAAGAGGCTTCCTTCGAATTTAAAGCTAAAGCATACGCTAACGAAAATCCCAACGCTACCGCAGAACAATGGGCAGCTTGGTTACGCAGCATGGGAGGCGTAAAACCTGATAATGTTGACCAAGCCCTTAAGGATCTTGAAACGCTTGGAATTAAAACGCCAGACCCTACATTCAAAGACAAAATTAAAAAGCTATTTGGTTTTTCCCCGTCTGTCCCCCCGGCAAATCCACCGGCGGGCTCGACATCTTCTCAGCGCAAATTGTATTATAACCCAGCGACAAAAACCGTAGAATAATGCCAAAAATAATTGAAATTCCAAATGTGGGTGAAGTAGAGTTTCCAGATAGCATGTCTGAAACGGACATCAATGCGGCAGCCTCTAAACTTTACACGGATAGTTTATCCTCAACGTCGCAACAACCTACCTACGAAGGTGGGATACCGCTCGACATTTACCAAGAAGTTAATGCCCCACAATTAGAAGGCATTCTACCCCCGCCTGAACCTACTCCAGCACAACAAGCTGAACAGGAGATGATGAGTGGGATACGTACCGGTGAGCAATTTGTAAAGTCGCTAGGACGAGGCGCTGCCGGGGCCGCCATTGCCCTCGGTGAGCTATCGCCGGCCTTTCCTGAAGGCACGCAGCCCGTTAAAGAGGCCCTTACACTAGCCATACCCCCTTTAAAGCCCCTCTTTGAGCATAAAAGCGAGGGTTGGGTAGAGCATATAGCGGAATTTGCGGGCGGCTTTCTAGCTCCTGAAGGAGCTATATTAGCGTCTAAAGTACCGACGGCTAAAGCGTTGACAAAGAAGGCTTTGACTGAAAGCCACGTCCGGAGCGTACAAGACGCCGCTTTTAAACGAGCAGCTAAGGCTGCTATGGGTGAATTTGAGCCTTTAGATCTATGGACCCCAAAATTACAAACGGTTGAGAATAAGACACTTGCGCCTCTTCTAGCAAACGAATTACAAGATACGGTGGCTCAACAAGCTGCTTTTGAAAAGCAGCTAGTAGAATCAGAAGCAGCTATCTCTAAACAAACAGGGCGTTTGATTGAACGTGAGCTGGCGGCTAAGGAGCGTGCGGCTGCGCGCATTGATAAGCTTTCGCAAGAATCCGCTACAGCTACTTCAAATAAGGAGGGGTTGATAGCTAGAGCTCAAGAGAAACTGGCTGTCTTCAATGACACTATTGAGGACCCGACCGTCTTTAACGACCGGATCAGTTCTCTTGAAGCAAGACGTTTAGAGTCACAAGCGCGCATACAGGCTCTAGACCAAGAAATGACCATGCTTGACCAAACCGCCGACATTGATAAACTTGCACGCCTTGAAGGGCAAAAGCTATCCGAGCTATCACGCCGGGACGCAATTGTTGGCGAATTTAACGAGGTTACTATATCACGCGGAATGTCGCGGGACCAACGCCTATTAGCTCGACAGCAATTGCAGGGGCAAACGGAGGCCGCCATCCAAGCGGCTAACCTTGCCGAGCGAAAAGCACAAGGGCAGCTTTCTAAAGAAGCTGCCGCGATCAGTAAAGGTTTACAAGAAGAACGCATTCGGTTATTACGCCAACTTCAGCAAAAGCGGGGAATGCGGCAAGACTTAAATGAGACGGCCAATAAGCTTCGGGAAAATCTTTTAAAACAGGAACAGATTAAGCAAACCATGCGTCGCTCCCAGATTGCAATTGAACCAAACCTTAATTGGTCCCGTACCTTTGGCGCTACAAATATTCCGGAAATGGTACACGCGCGGGCGCTTGAACAAGTCCGGCTTGTTGATGATATGCTGAAAGCAGGTTTTGTCAAGCCTGAACTAGCCGACTCTATACGCAATGCTGTATACACCGAAGTCTTAGCAACAAATGGCATTAAGACCGCTACGCAAAAATTGCACAAATTTAATATCCTAAACGAAACCTTTAGATGGGGTAATATACAAAAACGCACCGGCGTACCTACAAATGAATCGGTACAAAAAACAATATGGGCACTAAATGAGGGTAAAAATATTCAAAATCAATACCGCAAGGCTGCTTCTGAGCCTATCCGCGCATTGCACAAAAGTGGTATTGGTCTCGACGATCAAACAAAAATATTACAATACTTTGAGAAAATGGAAGATGGGTCCGTAGTATTTAAGCCAGAAGCCTACACACTTGAGGTCGATGGTGTTAAAAAAGTAGTAATTCCTGAATACCGTGGACCGGTATTGACTGAAAGTCAGCAAGCAGCTTTTCGCCAGTTACGGGAAATTTTTGATGATATGGCCTTTGAAGCCGGCGTGTCGCGCTTACCGCGCTACGTTCCCTTACGTGAACTTCCTCAATATGCAGGATTATCGACTAAGACCAGTGCGGAAGTTATACAAAATGCTACATTAGCCCAAGCTAGAACCTCCGGTCAATTAGTGAGTGGCATTCATGAAACTAACATTATAAACCTTGTAGACCGCTACACCCGTGAACTAGCCCGCAAAAAATTCATTGCCCCCGCTCTTGAGGATTCTATTGAAACTCTCAATATGTTACATTTATCGGGGCTTACTCATGAGAGTGTTGAATTTAAAAAATGGTTACTAGACGCCTTTAATATTGATGCCGAAAAAACAGCATCACAAGTATTGGGCACATATAAATTAAATCAAATTAAACCGTTAATTGACGACTTTGTACGAATGTTGCCAGACGCAGAGGGGGCTACTAAACAAATTTCTGATGCGCTATCACAGGCCATGTTTGTGAAACTGGTCGGTATTAATCCAAAAACATGGGTAAAACAATTCTTGCAATTTCCTACCTTAGGGTCTATCGAATTAGGCGAACGGTGGGTTGCAAGTGGATTAGCGGATGCCACTAACGTTTGGACAGTTGCCGGGCGTGATCGCATTCGTGAAGCAAAGAAAATTTTACGCGCCTCGTTAATAAAAAATTCAGCCGTGTTAGAATCAGAATTGGGTAAAGCCCCTACTAACAAGATTGCTAAAGCTATTGATTTGTTTAATGCCCCTTCCCGTGCTATATCACGTAGAACAATGGAAGCCGGCGAAGAATTTAACCGCCTTCAGTCTGTACTAGCTGCACAAAATAAGTTTTCACATTATTGGGAACGCGCTGGGGCACAGGGAATCCAGCGCCTCCTTGATGAGTCGGCGCTAACAACCGCACAGAAACAAATGATAAGCCGGTCGTATTTAAGTGGCGGGGTAAATAATGCTCGCGATGTTTACTCCTTGCTAATGACTCAGCGTATTAACTTTGCATATGGTTTAGCCGATTCTCCGCGCGTATTGCGTAGTGAGTTTGGCCGCTTGTTTCCATTTTTAACTTATACGCGAAATGTGTTAACCCGCGGCGCAGAGGCAATTGCTGAAGGTAAACCTAAAGACTTAGCCAAATTAGTACTTAAACCCCTAATGCTGCTTGCGGCGTTTGCAGGTGGGACGAAGTTAGCAACGGGTACAGCCCGAACATTGCCGCCGGGTTCTGGCCCAGCCGAAGCCGTCATGGACATCTATAAATATGGCGTTACCTCTGCACCACAAATCATACTTAAAAACGCATATAACATCATATCACCAATACCCTTTAGCGTTTGGGATGAGAAGAAATTTAAGAAAGAACTTGACAAAAAATTAGAAGTGTTTCCAGAAGTAGGCAAGTCTAGTCCGTTATATGACACGTTATTAAAGGGATTTAAGTAATGGCTGAATGGGATGCATTATTTGGTATTATACCTAGTATGTTGGTTAATCAACAATTGGCAGAACGTTTTGAAAATGTTTCCAAATACCAGCAGCCCAAACAATATACCTTACAAGAAGCCCCTACCACCGAATATATACCCAAAAAAGAACTGCCTGAATATCAAAAACTTTCCCCAGAAGAACAGCTTCAAGCCGCAAAAAAAATGTTTAGTGCAGAAGGTCAAACAGTATTAAGCACAAATGAGTCTGGAAAAGTCGCAATGAAAGATTTTTTTAAGGGTTATAAAACTCCGGAAGATTTTAATGCTGATATGGCAGCACTATTATCACGGCGTGATATTGGTCAAGTGCCCATGACAGACGAACAGTACGCAAATAATTTGCAAACTTGGTACGCAACACAAGCAAACGATAAGGGTGAAAAAACATACGCACGAGATTTATTAGGTACAAAAAAAAGAGCTAACGCTGTTAGAACAACTTTGCTTGATCCAAATTTTCAACAACTGAACCAGCAGCAACAAGCTGCTTTTTTATCAACTGACAATTTAATACACAACTCTTTTAAGTCTGAGAAATTGAAAAAAGCTGAAAACGAATTAAACGCTGCAAAAACACTAAAAGCACAAACTGCCATTAACATCGCACAAGAAAAAATTGATGAAATTAAAAGTAGTGGTGCGGGTGTAGATCAAAATAAAGTTCAACAAATGCAAGAAAACATTCAACGTGGGTGGGATGCTGCTAAAAGTATTAGTGCTAAACTAAATAACAATGTATCTCCCGAAATTATTTTTGCACAGATTGCAAATGAAACTGGGTATTTAACAAAACCCATTGCGTTAAATAACCTTACAAGTATTAAAATTACACGTGCTGATAGGGCTGAATTAAAACGTCAACGTCAACAAAAAGAGTATGAGCAAAAATTACTTAGTATATTCCCAGACATATTTTTGCGGAGATTACCATGAACTTTCAAGATATACTAGACATTGTTAGCGCCATCTTTACAGTGATTGGCGCGCTTAAAGTAATAGCCCGCTATACCCCCTGGAAGTGGGATGACGCGGTTCTCGATTTTTTAGACTTCCCTATGAGACTACTAGCAAAGAAGGATAAATAGTATGCGTGCGGATCAACTACTACACAAAATAGATAAACGACTTGCCGTTCTGGAAGCAATTAGTAAAGAACATGCTATTGAAACGGAAGAACAATTACGTGAATTAAAAAGTGATGTCGCCGCAGTTAAAACGGAAGTGGGTTACTTAAAAATTAAAATTGCGGGGGTTGCATCGGTAGCTTCCTTTATTATTAGTATTGCTCTTAAAAAGTGGGGTATGTAGTGGCAACCCTATGCCTCTTTGCAGTAAGCGTTTTATCCCTTCTTCTATTTGATCCGGTGGTAACGGCCTACGTCTACGATGAGCCCACCTTTCAATGGCGCTTTGTAACACTATTTACCCACATGGTTAGCCATGGGGGATGGGCACATCTTCTTGGGAATTTTCTATTTGGTGCACCCTATATGTTATATCTTGAACACAGATTGCAAAGCTCGAAAAAATTTATTCGGTTGTTTTTTTGTGCGGGGTTGGTTGCGCTGTTGTTTCAATATATTTTTAATGAGATGGCGATAATTAAATCGAGTGGTTTGATTGGTAGTAGTGGTGCAATCTTTGGTCTTGTGGGGGCGGCGCTTATGGGGTATCGCGGGCCGCGAGCGGTTCAATTGACGGCCAAAGCCATCCTTATATTTCATATAATAACTCAAGGACAAGCTGCGTGGGTATCACTTGTTTGGGCAGACGGTGTGGCATATGCAGCGCATTTTGGTGGAATACTGGCCGGTGTGTGGTTTAGTTATCATCATCTGAATCGGGGTCCCAGTCGCTCTCAAAAACGACGGTGCGGTCAACGACGCTCTCTTCCAAAACAATAATTCTATTTTCTAACCGATGAATGGCGACGCGAAGGAGCTTTAGCTGCTCGTCGAGAATTCTTACTTTTTTCATGGTTAGCTCTAACTGTTCGGCTTGTTTCATTTACCCCTCCCAATATTTTTCCCACCTCTAATTGTCTCATTTGAATGATTGCGCCTTTGATAATAGCAAACTGTTCGGCGTTATCATCAATCGTTTGCCCACAAATCCATACCGCAACAATATATGCAACGTCATTTTCCGCAACAATTACCCCGCAAATCTCGCATTCAATTGGCGCAGCTTCGGCTCCCGACCAATGGGCGTGATCCCAAAATTTGATCCACACCATATTAGACTTAAGCGTCATTTACGCCTCGTTAAAAAGTATCCCTTACAGGAACGGCACTTCCACTGCTGTTGCAGTGCCATTGAGTTTGCTCTAACACCGTCTTTAACAACCTTAACTGAGCCGCATTTTGGGCATCCTTTTCTATCGGAAAGCAGCGCCATATTGGGATGGCGCTCCATCCAAGGCAATAGTTTTTTGTATACTTTCTCTAATAGTACCACGTCTTGTTTATTATACTTCTCAAGTAATCGCCAACTATCCGCACGATTTTGAAGGCAGCCCAGCCACAGGTCAAAACCTGTGTGCTTCACCTTTTCCCCTAACTTAAAATAAAGTCCAAGGTCATTAAGTTTACAGCTATTAAGATTAAAGTATTTACGCGTAATCTTAAGTGTGTCAACCGTGGCAAATGTGGAGGGGGGTTTTAAGCCGTGAAACGCAAAGCGTGCGCGCGCCTTCTTAATATCGAAGGCGTCACCGTTGTGAGCTATAACCACGTCAGCCTTGTCAAATAAGTCACGCAATTTTTGTGCCAATTGGCGGTCGGTCTTTTGTCCCTGCATAGTAACACAGTGAATCTCGGATTCCCCTAGCCACTTGTAGGCAAACGAAAGCAGGTGCCATTCCTCTTTAAACGCTATAACGTCTTGTTCATATTTACCCCATACGTAAGCTAAATTAGGGGCCGTCTCAATATCAAACAATAAAACTTTTGGTTTCATTTTTTCCTCGCTTTTTTCCCTACGCCGCACCTGGCGGTTCTGGCGGTGTGCCAGAGTCCCATTCCGATTGCCGCAAGTTCGTCTTCTGAGCTAACCCGCCCGGTATAACCGTCAAGAAGCTTTTTGTCCCCTTTCCAATCCGTGTGCTTTTGCCAAGACGCAATAGGAATGTCTGCAAAAATATTGCAGCCGCTATGGTGCAAAGCAATAGCAATAACAGATACAGACCAATGAGTGTATATATGAGTATTGCGAACCAATTGCTCAATGTGAACCTCCTCATACTCTACAAGTAACTTTTTATACAGTTTATAAATTTTACATAACCGTATAAATACGTTGTCTTTTTTGTCGACGGCAACCGTCCCCGAATCTATAAGGCGATCGCCGTCAAACAAAGCCCAGCCCGATGAAATACTGGCCGGGTCGATATAGAGCACTTTCTTAGGCACTTGCGGCTTTTGCTTTCTCTTCCGTAGGTGTCAGTTTATCTTGTGCAATTTTTAAGATCTTGCCTACCGATTCTTGATAGCCATGGAATTGTAATGCATACACACACAATTGGTCATCTTGCAGCGAGGCTAATGCCTCTCGCAATTTTCGGGTAATTGTTTTAGCTTCTTCAGCATTTATACCTTCAATAGGTACAAGGTCAACTCCGAATTGTAGGGTGTATAGTGCTCCGGCATCGGCCCCCTCATTGATACTATCATGTAGTGCAGTTAATAATTGTTTAACTTGCGCTATTGTATGTACTTGTTTTTGGTTCATTGGTTTCTCCCTTATTGTTAATTATATCTGACTCCGATAAAGAAGTCAAGATTTTTATGTCTACCTTTAATGGCACCCGCAATGGATACACATTTTCAGCAACCTGTTTAATCTCTGCAATTTTGCGCGCTAAATGCCGATCATTTGGAACGCTTATAACCACTGAGTCATGCACTTGGGTAACCAACCGGTACCCTAGATTATGTAATTTAATCATGGCGCGCTTTGTAATACTGGCCCCAAGGCTTTGAATTGGGAAGTTATAACCCTGTTTAAGGGCGTGCCGCCACTCCTTACTACCTGTAGGTTCGTATTCAATGGCCGGTAAGCGTCGCAAGCGCCCAGCCTCAGAGATAACACAGGCATTGGTTTCAATAAATGCTCTCTGGTTTTCTAAATATTTTTTATAGCCCGTATACAGGTCGTAAAATTGATGGATAATTTCCCAACAGTCATCGACATTCTTATTAATCATGCTGGTTAATCTATACGCAGATGCATCGTAGATCATGGCAAAATTAACAGCCTTACCAATCTGTCGATCCGTCCCAATGGCATTAGCAGTTATTTGGTGTAGGTCAATGCCGTCATTATATGCCTGTAAAAGTAGTCGGTCGTTTGACAGATGGGCAGCAAGCCGTAACTCAAGCTGAGAGTAATCAAAATACACAAACACTTGGCCCGGGTCTGGCAAGAAAAATTTCTTAATCTCAGACCCGCGTGGTAAGTTCTGCATGTTTGGGTTTCTTGATGATAGTCGCCCGGTTACAGTGCCGCCCGAACTGTCCTCTTTGTCCCTGCCTGTCTGCAAATACTCGGCGTAGATGCGCCCATTATCTACGTGCGCGAGTAACCCCGTCTTCTCAACCGCGTCCCCTGTGTACGTGTTTAAGATCTTGATGTTCTTTTTCCACATTTTATACGTCGACAAAACTTTATGGATGCGGTCAGTTTCTTTATGCGCTTTATAGATCGTTTCCAAAGAACTTTCGGAAGTTGATGGTTTGCCCGTTGTAGTTTTATCCACAAGCTTTTCAGGAATTTTAAATTGACCGAAGATAAGCGACGCCAAATGTTCCGAACTTTGCCAATTAAATTTCGTTTTGCTTTTGAGACTACGGCGCTGCACGTTTGCTTGCCCTTTCGGCGTGTGTTTTGTTGCGAGCACTTTTTCATATAGGTCCTCCTCTATATTATGAATTTCTTTTGCACAAAGTAACGACATTTCCGCAAGTAACTTAATGTTCTCTGCCAGTAAAGTTTGCTTGTACTCGTTTAACGCTACCTCATTTAAGTGAATGCCATCTAACTCCATTGACAATAACACTGATTCGAGGGGCATCATTTCATCGGTATAATAGTCTAAGGGGGATTGCGTATAGCCTTGGTTTTTAAGGGCATTATCAACATTATTTAGGGCGGGCACCAAACTCCAAAAAAGTTTGTACGTATTTTTGCAATCCTCAAGACAGTACCGCTTGATTAGATCATAGTAAGGTTCGGTATCATCATCGAGGTCAAGGCGGCAGAGATCGGCAACCGAGCGCCCTTGCACGGCGGTAATAGCCCGATCCAATTCTTGCTTACGTAAAAGAGCCGAAGTACCCCAGTACTTAACCGACAAATCTTTTAGGCCGAGGGGCTGGTTCTCGTTGTCAAGTTGTGCCATTAATTTAGTATCCCATATTCGACATTTAATGACCACGCCAGCATTAATTAAGAACTTAAGATCAAAGCGTAGGTTATGTCCAACAATGTGGTTGTTGGCGTCGGCTAAGAACTGTCGAAGTTCCACGTCGTCAACGGAACGATACTTGCCTTCGGTTCCATCCCACGTTCCCACGCCATGAATGCGGTCACGCCGTGGGTTAAGGCCGGTGGTTTCAATGTCTAGCGCGAGTAGTTTCATTTTACAACCTCAAAAATAAAATTACGTAACTTAACCCGATCTTTTTTTACTGCTGTTATCCGGGTGCAATGATAGCGCATATAGCATCGTATCGGAAGCATTTCGATGTTATATAAGACATCTTTACAGTTGCGTAGTAGTTTGTGTATATTGTATTTCCCCGTTTCATACGGCCTCCCAGTGCGGGTGCAATGATAGTACGTGTTCATAAGCTTCTTGTCCCTGATGTTTGCGAACTGCTTCAAGATATACC
>Ga0194132_10003055_pt1 | contig 30389 bp, 23 predicted proteins | sample TA2KigOf80mmetaG_FD_148612 | JGI IMG/M metagenome (GOLD analysis project Ga0194132, IMG submission 148612) | Freshwater microbial communities from Lake Tanganyika, Tanzania - TA2015054 Kigoma Offshore 80m | ecosystem: Environmental > Aquatic > Freshwater > Lake | place: Tanzania: Lake...
TGAGCAGGTGTGGAACTACGTGAAGAACCACGGAATCGGGCGGATGTTGCTGCGCCAAGCGGACGACCTCAAGTGCGCCGTCCTGGCGCGCCTACGATCCCTGCAACGCCTGCCCTGGACTATCAAAATGTTCTTCCTGACCAAGGACACCGTGTACGCCGCAGGTTGAACTCAATGTCTACTAACCAACGGTCTGATTAATAAGTGATCCGCCGGCCCGAATACCGGCGACTATCGTGTACTGCGCCGTCAAGCCAGCCCGGCCGGCCGGCGTCCCCGCCCGGGCCTTCCGGCCGTGCCGCCACAGGACCGCCCTTCCCGCCCGGCGCCCCCCATTTCAGCATTGCGGCGCAAGTTCTTGTAACCTGACAGTTTGAACAATCGCCTCTACAGGTGGGAGAGTGGCTCCATCGGACCGATGGCAACGGGCACGCCGCGTGGCTTCGGGCCGGTGGATGCCGATCCGGGCGCATCCGATGTGGGGTGTCCGGACGCTGGTTGAGTACGAACTCATCGATCGCGCCAAGGCAGGCGACGACGCGGCTTTCAATGAGCTGGTCAGAGCCTCGCGGAAACGGATCATGGGCATCGTGGGGCGCCTGATTGGACGCCCGGAGGACGTGGAAGACGTTGCGCAGGAGGTTTTTCTGCGGCTGTACTATTCGCTGGAGCAGTTGAGGACTCCGGAGATGTTCGAGCCGTGGCTGTACCGCCTGACGGTGAATTCCGCCTATGATTATCTGAGGCGGCAGAGGCGGCGCAAGGAGTCGCGCATGGCGGACCTGAGTGAACAGCAGGTCACGCTGGCCGACGCCTCGGCCAGCACGCGGGACCGGAATGAGTCGGAACGCGTCGGCAAAGTGAGAGATTTGGTGCAATCACTGCTTGGAGCAGTGAGCGAAGAGGACCGGTTGCTGTTGATGTTGAAAGAGATTGAGGGCTTATCTCTCAAAGAGTTGCAGGAAATCTACCGGGTGAAGGAAAACGCTCTTAAAGTCCGCCTCTTCCGGGCGCGGCAAAGGGTGATCAAGGCCTTTGAAGCCAGCCAGCCCGGCGGGGCCGCCAGCGCGGTCAAAAATGCGGAATAATGGTAGGGCGTAGAAACCCAGAGGGAAAGGGCTCAGGAGATGTTCTCGCGAGACAGCTTCGGACGTAATCCGGAACACGGCAGGCCGGCCTCGGAACAGGGGCTGGACCCGAGAGGGGATCCCAAAGTGGACCAGAAACTGGATCAATTGTTCGCAAACTACCGGGCGGCGCTGCCGGATGAAGACACGTTCGGTCCCAATTTCATGCCGCGGCTGTGGAACCGCATTGAGGCGCAGCGTTCGGCCACCCGCCGGCTGGGTCTCTGGTCCAAGGCGTGGATGGCCGCGGCCGCCGCGCTCTCCCTGTTTGCCGGCACGCTGATCTACCTGGATTCTCCCGCCTTCGATAACAGCTACACGGATGAACTGGACGACGACAATGCCATCGAATCGGTGGCATTCATGGAAGTTCACTTCGTCGAACGGGCTGGTTCACCGAACTAGCCGCCCGATGGATCAGGTTTTGAGTGGAAGCCATGCAGCGGTCAAACAAATCTATCGCAGTTTATCTGGTACTGGTCTTCGGTAGCGGGGCCGTGGTGGGAGCCCTTGGGCACCGCCTCTACTCGTCTCAGAACGTCAGCGCCAAAGGCCGTATGCCGAACCCGTCCGAATACCGCCGAAGCTATCTCGAAGAGGCGAAGACCAGGCTCAAACTCGACGAAGACCAGGTGAAGCGCATCGACGCCGTGTTCGACGCGACGCGAGGACGCTATCACGCTTTCCGCGACAGCCACAAGAGTGAGTACCAGGCGATCCAGGAATTCCAGATGCGCGAGGAGACCGCGATTCTCCGGCCGGATCAACTGGAAGCCTACAAGGCGTGGCAGGAAGAACGGAAGCAACGCCGCCGCAAGCACGATGGAAAAACAAAGGACGGCTCGCAATAGCCGTCCTTTGAACTTTACTGGAAGCGGGCGATTGGCCCGCGGCTTGCCCTACTGAACCGTCTTTGAAGCCATCGTTTCGCGAATCGCCTTGGACTTCTGCATCTTCTTCTGAAAGCGGTCCACACGGCCCTCGGTGTCCACCAGTTTCTGGCGTCCGGTGAAGAACGGGTGGCAGTTCGAACAGATTTCCACGCGGATGTCGCCTTTGTGCGTCGTTCGTGTGCGGAACTGGTTCCCGCACGCACAGGTCACGTTCACTTCGTTATAGGCAGGATGAATTCCGGCTTTCATGTCAACAGCCAATCCTTTCGTCTTGGGAGCCCAGCCCGATCTCATGGGAAGCCCAGCCTGGGTGGGGGTTGCCCCGAGGAACGGAAACTTCCTGTCCGCGCGGAGCGGAGGGGGCGCCAAGAGTCAGTATACCACGGGCCGGACGGGCGGCTAAACGAAAACCCCGGCTCTCCACAGGGAAGCGCCGGGGTGTTCGCACCAAAAACTGGTTCTTCGCGTGAGGCGGCCGGTCCACAGGAACAGCGGCTTCGCCACTGACACGAAACCTACAACGTCAGAGCAGTCGACTCAACAGTCGGCCACCTCACGCGGGGATAAAGGACTACTACCAGAACTCATTTCGACTGGACCACCTCCTTTCTCAGTGATGGCTCAATGATGAATCAAAACAAACGCCTTGTCAATAGAAATTCTTGCCCTAGAACAGCAGCTTCAGGACCACCTCTGTCTGCCGGTTGAGGTTGTTCTGGTTAAAGATACGGCCAAACGCGCCAAGGGCTCCGAACGTCGTATTCGGACCGGCGAACACGGCGTGGTTCATCAGGTTGAAGGACGACCCGCGGAGGTTCAGTTTGAACCGCTCGGTGATGGCGAACTGCTTGGTCACCGTGAGGTTGAAGTTGTTCATGCCCGGGCTGCGAAGCCATGCGGCACGCGGCGCCACGTTCCCGAACGTGAAGTCCGGCGGCTGGGCGAATGCATTGATGTTAAAGTAACCATCCAGCCGCTGGTTGATCGACCCGCTGATCCCGGACCACGGGTTCCCGATCAGATTCGGACGCTGTGCCCCGGAGCCCGCCGCGAACAAGGTGTTCTGGTTCGTTCCGAAGCTCAGCGGGAAGCCCGCCTGGAAGGTGTTGAAGGTGGAAAGAGTCCAGCCGCCGATCACCGTATCGGTCAGCCGCGACATCCCGTTGCCGAACTTCCTGCCGCGTCCCACCGGAACATCCCACGATGCCGTCGTCGTCAGGCGCTGTGGAACATCGAACGCCGCCGGGGACCGCTCCACCCGCCGGTTGTAGTAGTTCTGCACCGGCCCGATATCGCCCAGGTTCTTGGAATACGTGTAAGAAACCAGCGTCGAAAGCCCATGCCACAGGCGCTGTTCGAACTTCATCTGCAGCGAGTGATACGACGTGTTCCCGTAGGCCGGCAGGTTCCGGGTGATGTTCCCGTACTGCGGATACGGCCGCAGCAGTTGCTGCCGCTGCACCGTCCGGCCGGCAAACGGACCGCTGGTCACGAATCCGAACAGCGGGTTGGGCACCACCTCAAGCAGCCGCCGTCCCTGCGACAGCAGCGCCGGGTCGATCTGGTTGATGTTCTCAACCACGTTGTTCCCGATCGAAACCTCGCTCGTCACCCGCACGCCCCGGCTGCCCACGTAGCCTATCTGGAGCAGCGACTTCGAAAAGATCTCGCGCTGGATGTTCACGTTCCAGGTGTGCAGCAGCGGCATACGGTCGCTTGGGTCGACAAACGAAATGTTCTGGCCGATCAGCGTCGCCAGTCCCTGGCTGTTCCCCACCGGAGCCAGAAGCCCGCCCGGGAACGGATTGCTCAACCGGTCCCGCGGCGTGATGCCGTCCTGGCTCGTCACCATCGGCGTGGTCTGCGAATATCCCACCGGATCCACCGAACCCACCACCGGGACATAGTGCAGCGCATAACCCAGCCGCACGATGGTCTTCGGCGTCAGCGAGTAGGCCAACCCGATGCGCGGCGCGAAGTTGTTGCGGTCCGGGTCATAGATGCCGCGCGGCACGCCCCCCGTGCCGGCATACAGCAGACCGCCCCGCAGCGGAAGGTCCGGCACGCGCAGCGGGCTCTGCACCGCGCGGTCAAACCCGCGCGTCGTCCGGTTGTAGCGCTCCGTCCGCGGCGCTTCATACTCGTAACGCAGGCCCAGGTTCAACGTCAGCTTCGAATTCACGCGCCAGTCGTCCTGGATGAAGTAGCCGTAGTACCGGTTCAGAATCGATACGCCGGCATTGAAATCGATGCTCCCCCCGCTCGGCATACCAAGCATCATCGACGCCAGCGGGAAGCCTGTGTTCGCCGTGGGTGTGTCCGCGCGCGGTCCGTTGGACCAGGCATTGCTAAAGGAGAAGCTGCCGCTCGGGCTGAGGTTGCGGAAGAAGTTGCCATACAGCAGACGCAGGTCCGCTCCGGTCTTGATGACATGCCGGCCCCGCTGATGGGACACGTTCGTTTGCAGCGTGTACGTGTTCCCGGGGTCCTCCACATAACCGCTGCCCGCCAGACCCATGAAGCCGGCGACTCGTATGATCGGGAATGCGCGAGTCTGCACCAGGTTGCTGTACGAACCCGGCAGTCCCAGCGAGTTCAGGTCAAACCCCTCCGACCACGGGCGGTTCCGCTCCATGGCGCGCGCATAGCCTACGCGCGCGTCAAACGTCGTCCGGGGCGTGAGAAGAAACGTATTGCCCCACGAAAAACCGCTATGCGGCCTGTTCACCACGTTCCGGCCATCGGTGGCGATGCCGTCAAAGTCGTGCGGGAACACCAGCAGCGCCTTGCCCCAGTTCATGCGGAAGAACGTGTTGTAGCGCTGGCTGAACTGATGGTCGATCTTCCACACCAGCATGTCGTAACTGCGCGGCCACTTGGCGGAAAGCTGGAAGTTGCGCACCCAGGGCTGCGCCGCGCTCGCCGCCACGTTCGGCTCCGGGAAAAACCGCACCACGCTGCGCGCCACCGGATCAATCCGCGAGGCCGGAATCACGTTGCCCGCGAACGGCGTGCGGGTCGGCGCGCCGCCCACCGTGGCCACTGAAAACGGGTCGAAGATAGCCTGCGGCACCTCCGAAAAGTCGCCGTTCCGCATCCTGGCCGTCGGCGTGTTGTTGGTGCGGTCCAGCCCGTTCCCCTCTCTCGACCCTTCGTGGCTCAGGAACCAGAAACTCCGGTTCCGTCCGTTGTAGGTCTTGGGGATCAGGATCGGCCCGCCGATAGCCCCGCCAAAAGTGTTCGCGGCGAACGCCGCCAGCGGCCGGCCCTGCCCCCGGGCAAAGAACAGATTCGCATCCAGCACCGAGTTCCGCAGGAAGTCGTACGCCGTGCCATGAAACTGATTCGTTCCACTCTTGATCACGATATTCGTCACGCTGCCGCCCGACCGGCCATACTCGGCCGGCACCGTCCCCACTTCCAGCTTGAACTCGGCAATCGAATCCACCGCCGGAACCCACTGGGAAATGTTCACGCCGCGATTCACGTTGATGGTGTTCGCCGCGCCGTCCACAAACACGTCCGTGGCCGCCACCGGCGCGCCATTGGCGGAAAACAGAACGTTCGTGATCGTATCGTTCGGCCGTGTATCCTCGCCATAGCGGTTGTTCACCACCCCCGGCGTCAACGTGAACATGAACAGCGAACTGCGTCCCTTCAGCGGAAGGTTGTCCTTGATCTCACTGCGAATCGCCGTTCCCAGCGCCGTTGAGTCCGCATCCACCACCGCCACCGACGCCGAGACGTTGACGGTCTCCGCCACGTCGCCAAGCTGCAACACCACGTCCTCTCGCAACGTCTGGCTCAGGTTCAGCGTGATGCCCGTTTGCTGCGACGTGCGAAAGCCGGTGGCCCGCACGGTCAGGGCGTACGGCCCGGGCGGCAGGAACTGGAACACGTAAAGCCCGGCCTCATTCGTAGTGGCCGTGCGCTCAACGGCGGTTTCCGTGTTCCGCAACATCACTGCGGCGCCCGAAACGGCGGCTCCCTGCGGGTCATTCACGGACCCCTGCAAGGTGGCCCGGAAGTCCTGGGCGAAAACGGCGCCAGCGGCGGCCAGAAGAGTGAAAAGACGATGAGTGATCACGTGCGGTCTCCCGGGTGTTGATGGAAGCCAGCATATCAAACGTGAGTGGGGGGGCCCGTGGAGAGAGCGTGCTCTTCGCGGGCAAACTACAAAGCGAGCGGCGGAGCGTACTTCTTCAACAAGGCCGGCGTCATCTCAAAGCCCAGGCCCGGGCGTTCCGGCGCAAGGTAGTAACCCTTCTCCACCGGCGGCGACATCAGTTCCATCAGTTCATGGCCCGATGGGTGGCCAATGCCAAAGCTTTCGGCCAGCGTGGCGTTCGCTTCCGTCAGAACCAGGTGAATCGCGAACGAACTGCCGCCGCGATGCGGCATGAGCGGCAACCCCGCTTCGTTCGCCAGGGCGGCAATCCGGCGTCCCGCGGTCAAGCCCCCGCCCCAGGTGAGATCCGGCTGCAGGATCTGCGCCGCCTTGTGGCCGATGAGTTCGCGAAACCCGTAGTGCGTGAACTCATGCTCTCCGCTCGCAATGCGCGTCGATTTCACTTCCCGGCACAGCCGCGCGTTCCCGGCATAATCGTCCGGATACAGCGGCTCTTCGATAAAATGCAGCTTCACCGGCGCCAGCCGCTCGGCCATCTCCAGCGTGTAGTCGATATCCCAGCGCGCCAGGCAGTCGATCATCAGAAGCGCATCCGGGCCAATCTTCCGCCGCGTCTCAGTGAGCAGCTTGACCGTCGCTTCCTTCCCCGCCTCGCCCTGCGGAGGCCCGGCGGTCACAGGCACCTTGAATGCCGTGAACCCCAGCGCGATTCCCTGGTCCAGATCACCCAGCGTGAAGTATGCCCGCACCTTCGGCTTCTTCAACCCTCCCAGCAGCCGGTGCACCGGTACCCCGGCATGCTTGCCCGCGATATCCCAGAGCGCAAGATCCAGCCCGCTCAACGCCATCACCGGCAGACCCCGGCGGCCGTAGAAGGACGTCGACGCGAACGTCTGATCCCACAGCAACTCGATGTTCAGCGGATTCGCGCCCAGAAACAGATGCTTCAGGTGATTGTCGATCAGGTGCAGGCTGGCCGTGCCACCACCGCCCAGACCGTAGCCCGTGATCCCGGCATCGGTCTTCACCTCCACCAGAATCGCCCCGCTCAACTGCGAAAAACCGCCGAAGAAGCGCCACTTGGCCGGGTCGAAGTCGGAAGTGAACAGCGCCTGCTCCACCCCGCGCCGGATCGCCGCCTCGCGCATGGGAACGTGGGCCGCGCGCACGGAGGTGATCTTCATCCTGGAATCGGCCGCGAGGGCGGGCAGACCGGTAAGCATCGTCTTCAGGGCGGAGCGGCGAGTCAAAGGCATGGCCAACTAGGCTATGATCGCGCGAATCGGCTCACCAAAGTCAATGTCCAGGCGCTTGCGGCCCGGCACTTCCAACCGCCGCGGATCCAGGCCAAGCTGATGCAGGATCGTGGCGTGGATGTCGGTGACGTAGTGCCGGTTCTCCACCGCGTGGAAGCCCAGTTCATCGGTTGCCCCATGCACCGTGCCGCCCTTGATGCCGCCGCCGGCCAGCCACACGGTGAATCCGTAGGGATGATGGTCGCGGCCATCGGATCCCTGGGCTCCGGGCGTGCGGCCAAACTCGGTCACCCAGGCCACGATGGTGTCGTCCAGCATGCCCCGCTGCTTAAGATCCTTAAGCAGACCGGAGACAGGCTTATCCACCTGCGCGCAAAGCTCCGTGTGGCCCTTCTTCAGCTTGCTGTGGGCATCCCACTTCCCCGCCCCGCCGTTCTGGCCATGAAACACCTGCACGAACCGCACGCCCTGCTCCGCCATGCGCCGGGCCGCCAGGCACAGGCGTCCGAACGGCTGAGTCACTTCCTGGTCCAACCCATAGAGGCGCCGCACCTCTTCACTCTCTTCGTCGAACCGCATCGCATCCGGCACCGAGGTCTGCATCCGGAAGGCAAGTTCATAGGACTTGATGCGGGCCCGCATCGCCGGGTCGTCCGGATACGCGGCCGCGGCCATCCGGTTGAACTCGCCCAGCAGAGCGAATTCGCGCTCCTGCTGCTCACGGCCGATGCCCTCGCCCGGCTTGCCGAACGTGAGTGGATTCGCCGGGTCCGCCTGCAACTGAACCCCGGCATGTTCCGGACCCAGATAACTCGCCCCATGGGCGCCAAGCCCTCCGCAACAGGTGTCGATCGGATCGCCCAGCACCACAAACTGCGGCAGGTTGTCGTTCAACGATCCCAGCCCATAGTGGATCCACGAACCGATCGTCGGAAACTGGCCCTCAAGCACATGCCGCCCGGTGTGGAACTGCATCTGCGCGCCGTGATTGTTGTCCGTTGTCCACAGCGATCGCACCACCGCCAGATCGTCCGCGCAGCCGCCCACATGCGGAAACCAGTCGCTCACATCAAGGCCGCTCTGGCCGCGCTTGCTGAAGCCCACCTGCATCGGAAAAATCTTCGGATGCACCTTGTGCAAACCCTCGATCACTTCGCGCAGGTTCCGCTTCACCAGCGGATTCGTGAGCGTGCCCGAATACGGAGTTTCGCCAATCGACTTGCCCGCATACCGATTGAGGGCCGGCTTCGGGTCGAACGTCTCCATCTGGCTCGCGCCGCCAATCATGAACAGCCAGATAACGCGCTTCGCCCTGGGACGGAAGTGCGGCTGGCCGTCGGGTGGCCGCCACCCCGTGGTGGCCGCGCGCGCGATCCCTTCGCCATTCAGCAGGCACCCCAGTGCCAATCCGGTGAACCCCATGCCCATGTCGGCCAGGAACTCGCGGCGTGCTCGTCTTGGGAACAGGTTCTGCATCGGATGTCCTCTATCGAATGGTCACAAAGTCATTGTGGTTGAACAGCACGTGCACGAAGTTCTCCCGCGCCCGCAAACCGGCTTCCGGTTTTGCGGCGTGCAACTCAGCCTGGGCGTGAAGGAACCGTCTGCCCGCTTCAGTCTCCTCCTGGGTGGCGGGCCGGCCCAGCACCGCTTCGAACGCCGCGTCGATGAATGCGCCGCTGTCCGGCTCCTGCAACCGGCTGGCCAGACGCGCCGCCATCGTCCGGCTGGCCGGGCTGTTCGCCATCGCCAGCGCCTGATGCGGCACCACACTCTCCGTCCGCTCGTAGCATTCGGCCGGGTTGGCGCCGTCGAACGCCTTGAGAAACGGCACCGGCACGTCGGGCGTATGTTGCAGATAAATGCTGCGGCGGCGCGATTCGGCGGCCTTCCCCGCATCGATCTCTTCTCCGCCCATGGCCGGGTCCAATTCGCCCGCCACCTCGAGCACGCTGTCGCGCACCGCCTCGGCTTCCATGCGCCGCGCGTTCATGCGCCAAAGGTGGATGTTCTCTGGATCCACACTCGCGTTCGGATGCCCCTCCACTCCCGTCGAAGACGCGCTCTGATAACTTCTGCTCGTCACCAGCAGGCGGTGGATATGCTTCATGCTCCATCCGCTGGACATCAACTCCGTGGCCAGCCAATCCAGCAACTCCGGGTGCGACGCCGGCCTTCCGTTCATCCCGAAGTCAAACACGGTTGGCACCAGCGCCCGGCCGAAATGCCGCAGCCAGATGTGATTCACCGCCACCCGCGCCGCCAGCGGATTCCGCGCGCCGGTGATCCATCGGGCCAGCGCAAGGCGGCGGCCGCTGCTCAACGTTCCGTAAACCTTGCCCACCGGCGTGTAGCCTTCGGCTTCCCGTGTCAACGCGGTCCTGGCAGCATCCACACGCTTCTGCGCGGCGCCCACCTTTTTCTCATCGAAGGGTTTCCCCGCCTCCCGCGTCGCCAGCGCTTCCGCCAGTTCCAGGTTCGCCCGGAACAGGTTCTCATCGGCCCGCAGAATGCCCGCTTCCCGCTCCATGCGCCGGGCCTTCTCACTCAGTTCATCCGCGCCCGGCGCGGGCGGCTCCAGATGCCGGGCCTTGTCCGCCTCAATCCTCGCTTCAAGCGCCGGCAGTTCGGCGCGCGCGGCCGCCAGGCCTTTTTCCGCCGCCGTCACGGCATCCTCATTCTTGCGCCCGGGCTCCGCAGCCAGTTTGGTTCTCGCCTCAGCCAGACTCTTTTCCGCCTGCTCCACCGCCTCCCGGCCGCGCTTCACCAGATCCCGGTGCACGAAACCGCGGTGATCGGGATAGTACGCCGCAAGCGGCAATGAAACCGGTGCAACCGGCGGTAGCGCCGCCCCAAACCAACGCGGCACCGCGGCTTCCAGCGGATGCTCCTTATCCGGGCTCTGCACGTCGCCGCGCACCAACAGGAAAGTCTGCGCCTGCGGCTCGGCGTCGTAGACACGAGAGACCCCGTTTTTATCGATATCGGTCTCGCCGGGAACACGGTCCGTGCGCACCTGATAAGGCTCAAAGAACGCCCGGAACTGGAAATACTCCTTCTGCGTGAACGGGTCGTACTTGTGATCGTGGCAGCGAGCGCATTTCAGGGTCACTCCCAGAAAGGCCATCGCCGTGTGGTCCACCGCGTCCTGCATCCAGCCATGCCGGTCGTACTTGCTGAAGCTGCGGGCCAGATAGCCCGTGGCCCGAACCGTATCCGGATCATCGGGCGCCAGTTCGTCGCCGGCCAGCATCTCCATCACCATCCGGTCGTACCCTTTGTCGTGATTCAGCGACTCGACAATCCAATCGCGCCATCGCCACAGATGCCGGGCGCTGTTGCGGACATCCTTGCCCGCGCGCCAGCCATACCAGTCGCTGTACCGCCAGATGTCCATCCAGTGCCGGCCCCATCGTTCGCCGTAGCGCGTGCTGGCCAGAAGGCGGTCCACCGTCCGTTCATACGCCGCCGGCGACGGGTCCGCCAGGAACGCTTGTAACTCGGCGGGTGTCGGAGGAACACCGGTCAGATCAAGATAAACGCGGCGCAGCAGCGTCCGCGGATTCGCCCGCGCCAGAGGGGTCAAGCCCTTGGCGTTCAGTTGCGCCATCACAAACGCATCCACCGGATTCCGCCGCCACTCCGCGTCGCTAACTTCCGGCAGCTTCGGCCGCACCGGAGCCGCAAACGCCCAGTGCTTGGAAACAGACACCGCAAGCGCGGGAACTGCATCCACGGGACCCGCGATCCACGCCTCCACCGCCGCAATCTCATCCACACTCAGCTTGGGCAAACCCAACGGCATGTGCGGCTTCGCCCCATGCGTGATCGCCTTGTACAGCAGGCTCGCCCGTGGATTCGCCGCATCAATCGCAGGACCCCTGTCACCGCCGCGCAGCAACGCCGCTCGGCTGGTCACATCCAACCCCGACTTCCGCGCCGTGGCATTGTGACACCCCGCGCACCGCTGCTCAAGAAGCGCCCGCCCGTCCGCGGCGCGCAAAACCACTGCCGCCGCCAGCCCGATCATCACCCGCGCCAGAGTTGCCAAGGTTAAAGGTCCTGCCGCCAGTGTATGACATCGGGGCAGGGACTGTGGTACCACTTCAAACTATGCGCTATCTGATGCCTTTCGCGGCGGCCGTTCTCATGGCCGCGGACATCGAAACCGGGGCCGTCGTCCGCAGCGGCGAAGGCGATTTTTTCATCAACAGCATTCCGCAGGTGGCCCGGCTCGGCAACGGCCATCTGTTCGCCGTCTGGGGAGCCCGCGCCAGGGGCAGCGGCGATGGCAAAGTCTACGGCGCCTCCTCCACCGATGGCGCGCGCACCTGGGGTACACCGCGCCTGCTCATCAACGATCCCGCCTTCAACGACGCCGACCCGAACATGCTCACCGACGGTGATTCCATCTGGGTCTACGCCACCCGGGTTCGCATTCCAAACGATATCGCCAAGTCATGGACCATCATGGTGAAGAGCACCGACAACGGCGCCACCTGGTCCCAACCCCGGGAGATTTTCATCCCCCGCCAGTACACGCCCGGCAAACAGCACAACGCCATACGCCTGCGCGACGGCACCTATGCCATGGGCATCTCGTGGGATCTGTGGGCCGAAAAAGGCATGGCCGCGCGCACCGAAGGCGAGATGTACCTGGCGTCCGGAGTCCTGCTTTCAACCGACGGCGAACGCTTTACACTCCACGGCAACGTCTACGCCCAGGCGCCCGACAAGGTCCGGCCAAATTTCACCAACGGCCTCTGCGAGCCGTCCATCGTTCAGTTGGCCAACGGCGAGATTCTCATGATCCTGCGCAGCGGCGGTTCCCATCACTATGAAGCCCGAAGCGCCGACGGCGGACATACCTGGACCCAGCCCCGCCCCAGTTCGCTCACCGGCAGCAACACACCCACCGCCCTGTGGCGCGATGAAACCAGCGAGAACACAATCGTCGCCGTGTGGAACAGCAACCCGCTCAATCGCTGGCCGCTTGTCACCGCAAAGTCACGCGATGGCGGCCGCACGTGGAGCGCGCCCCGCATCCTGTCCAACACCGGTTTGCAGGCAAGTTATCCCGGCCTGACGCAGGTCAAGGATGGCGTCATCGTAGCCGTCTGGCAGGAGTCCCTGGCGAACGGCGGGCGCGACATCCGCTGGGCCCGTTTCAGCCCGTAGTCAGTCAGCCCACGGTCACTGGCCATAGCCACGCCCATCCCCGCAAAGACTGAAGACCCTCCGGCCCTTGCCGATAACGATCCTAGTGAATCTCGGCGGGGCCAGGAACGCAATCGTTGTCTGCACGCTCGCCCTGCCCGGCTTGGCGGCAGTGCAGGCCGGGCCTTTTTCCATCCTTGGCCACTCCTGGTCCATCGCCGGGATCTTCCCGCTGTTGGCTCTGGTCCTGCTCGGACCTCCCTGGGGCCTCGCCACAGGGCTTCTGGTGCATGGCTTGGAATGGCTCAACGGCGGCCATCCCGGCTCTGTTGCATTGTCGTTGGGCCAGTTGGCCGTGGTGGCGGTGGCCTCCGCGCGCGCCTGGCCGCGCGCCTTTGCCGTGCTCGGCTACTGGGCCGTGTTCGGAATGCCGCTCGGCTGGTTTGCGGATTGGGTACCCGCCAACCGGCCGCTTGTCGCAATGATCGAAATGGTTGCCGTAACCCTGTTGGCAGCCCTAGTGGCAACCCTGACCCGTGGGTGGCAGGCGACACTGGCCCCGGCTGGCTCAGCCGGCGGACTCTCACTCACCGGTTACCTCGCGGAGCGTTTCTCGCTCATCGCCGTGCCGCCGCTGCTCGCCCTGGGTCTCCTGGCCGGGAGCCAACTCGTGTCGCACCACCGCAAGGACGCCCTCCGCGAAGCTCAAGCCAGTCTCTCCGAGGCGGCGCTCTCCTTGGCCATGCACATCGGCGGACAGCGCGCCAGTCCGCTGCCCTCCCTGCGGGCTCCGGCGGCAGGCTGGATCATCGCCGCCGATCACACCTTGCGTGTGGCGGCCATCTCGCCCGGCCAATCAATCTATCCCCCGGGGACGGATCTGGCGGATACGCCGCTGCTGGAAGCCGCCAACGATCCGGACGCCATGTACCCGGTGCTCCACCGGAAAGCGGCGGGCTGGCACTTTTTCCTTGTGGGCGGAAAGCTGCCCGATGGCTCAGGCCATCCGGTGGCCGCCCTCTGGGTGGCGGGCGCCGCGCTGCTCGCCGGCGTGTTCGCCCTGCTGGCCGGTGGCGGCATTCGGACTCCGCTGATCCGGCTCACACGCGCCGCACGAGGCATCGGAGCCCACGGAGGCCTCGCGTCCCAGACCGGCGATACCGGCCTCGCGCCCGAAACAAGCCCGCCGGCCGAGATTCACGCTCTGATCGAAAGCTTCCAGGAGATGTCGGAACGGCTCAGCGAGTCCTACCACCAGCTCCAGAACTCTCTGGGTGAACGCGAGTTCCTCAACTCCGAGCTTCGCTCCGTCCTGGGCAGCCTCGACCGCAAAGTGCGCGAGCGCACCCAGGAACTGGAATACGCCAAGCTCGCGGCCGAAGATGCAAGCCATGCCAAAAGTGAATTTCTGGCCACCATGAGCCACGAAATTCGCACGCCGATGAATGGCGTCATCGGCATGACATCGCTGCTGCTTGAAACCGCCCTCACCGCCGAACAGAGGGACTTCGCCACCACCGTCCGGAACTCGGCGCAATCCTTGCTGGGCATCATCAATGACATCCTCGACTTCTCGAAGATCGAAGCCGGCAAACTGGAAGTCGAGCTTCTGGATTTCAACCTGCCTGCACTCGCCACCGATGTCGCCGAACTGTTCGCCCAGGCGGCGTTCGGCAAGGGCATCCAGCTCTCCTGCCACGTGGACCCATTCGTGCCCGTGATCGCTCAAGGCGACCCCGGCCGGCTTCGCCAGATCCTTCAGAATCTCACCGGCAACGCCATCAAGTTCACTCCCGCGGGTGAAGTGACCATTGAGGTCTCCTGCCGCGGCCGCCAGAACGGCACGGCTGAGATCCTCTTCGAAGTAGCCGACACCGGCATCGGCATCGCGCCGGAAGCACAGGCCAGGCTCTTCCAGCCATTCATGCAGGCAGACGGCTCAACCACCCGGCGCTTCGGCGGCACCGGACTCGGCTTGGCCATCTGCAAGCAATTGGTGGAGCTGATGGGCGGCCAGATTCGCATCGAAAGCACGCCCGGCTCCGGCAGCACGTTTCTGTTTACGGTGGTGCTGGGCTGCACCTCGGAGCCACCCCCGGAACCCTCCCAGGAACTCAAGCCCGGCTTTGACGGAGTCACCGCGCTTCTGGTCACGCCACACCCGCGCTTCGGCGCCCTGCTGCGCCGCAAGTTGTCCGGCTGGGGCATCAAGGCATTCCGGGCCGAAACCGAAGCCCGCGCCCTGGAAATGCTCCGGGTCGCCTCCACCCGGCAGCGCCCGTACAAGCTGCTAGTGATTGACACCGGAGCGGGCGAACCCGAACTCGTCGAAGCGGCCCGCCGTCTGGCCTCTGGCCCGGTACCTGCGGTCATGGTCCACAATCCAGGGCGCCGGCCACTCCTGGCTGGCTTCGCCGAGATCCAGAAACCGGGCCGCGACACAGCCTGGCGCGAGGCCATCGGGAAAGCGCTGAACGGCACCCTCTCGCCTTCCGGCGCCCACGAAATCGCAACCCTTGCCCAGGCCCTGGAGCCCACCGCCGCCATCCAGCCCAAACCCGCCGCTGAACACTCCGAATGCAAGGGCCACATCCTGGTGGCGGAAGATCATCCCGTGAACCAGAAGGTGATCAGCCGCCTGCTCGAGAAGCTTTCCTATCGCGTAACCGTGGTCGCCAACGGAGCCCTGGCCGTCGAAGAGTCCCGCAACGGCGGCTACCACCTCATCCTGATGGACTGCCACATGCCCGAAATGGACGGCTACACGGCCGCCTCCACCATCCGAAAGCGGCAGGATTCGCCCCAAATTCCCATCATCGCCCTCACCGCCAACGTCCTGGCAGCGGACCGCCAGCGATGCCTGGACTCCGGCATGGATGACTTCCTCACCAAACCGGTGAACGTGACCCTGCTCGCCGAAACCCTCGAACGTTGGCTGCGCCAACCGGTTGCGCAGTGAACACCCTGAACTTGTTACAGTTGAAGTCACCGCACCGTGATCGAAGTTCCCGTATGTCCTGCCGGAATCGGAGACCTCATCGGCTCTCCCTCGTCCCCCAAGCTGATTGACGGCGTTCGGATTTCACCCTCCACCCTCTGGCCCGACGATCGCGGCTATTTCCAGGAAGTCCACCGCATGGGCCAGGGCCTCGCCGCCGCTTTCCCGGCCGGCTCCACGCAGGTTTCCGCCGCCGTCTCCCTGCCCGGCATCATCAAGGCGTTTCACTATCACCGCCGCCAGACGGACTTCTGGTGCGTCGCCGCCGGCATGCTGCAGGTGGCGCTGGTCGATCTTCGCCCCGATTCGCCCACCTACGGCGCCAAGAACACCCTCTACATCGGCAGCCTCCGCCCGTGGCAGCTCCTCATCCCCCCGGGCGTCGCCCACGGCTATAAGGTGATCAGCCAGGAGCCCGCCGTGCTCGTCTATCTCACGGACCGTTTCTACAACCCCGACGACGAAGGGCGCATCGCCTACAACCACGCCTCCATCCAATACGACTGGGAACTCCAACACAAATGAGACTCCTCGTCACCGGCGGCGCGGGCTTCATCGGCTCCGCCTTCGTGCGGCACGTCCTGGGCGCCGGCCAGGCCGATTCCGTCCTTGTCCTCGACAAGCTCACCTACGCCGGTAACATGGACAATCTGGCGGAAGCAGCGGCCGATCCACGCTTCCAGTTCCTCCGCGGCGATATCGCCGAGCCGGCCGATGTCGAGGCCGCCGTCAATCAGGCACAGCCCGGCGCCGTGGTCCACTTTGCCGCCGAGAGCCACGTCGACCGCAGCATCCTCTCGCCCGAACCGGTCATCCGCACCAATCTCAACGGCACGTTCACGCTGCTTGAAGCCGCAAAGCGCCATGGCATCGCGCGATTTGTCCACGTCTCAACCGACGAGGTCTACGGCAGCATCCCGGAGCCGCACGATGCCGATGAGACCTATCCCCTCATCGCCAGCAGCCCTTACTCCGCGTCCAAGGCCGGAAGCGACCTGCTGGCCCTTTCCTACTTCAGGACCTTCGGCCTGAACGTCTCGGTCACCCGGGCCTCAAACAACTATGGGCCCTTTCAGTTCCCCGAAAAGCTCATCCCGCTCATGATCGCCAACGCCCTCGAGGGCAAGCCGCTGCCCGTGTACGGCAATGGCATGCAGGTGCGCGATTGGCTGTTCGTCGAGGACCACTGCCGGGCCATCCTCGCCGTGCTGCGCCAGGGACGCGCGGGCGAGATCTATAACATCGGCGGCAACCGCAGCCTGCCGAACATTGAAGTGGTGCGGCGCATCATCGCCGCCACCGGCTGCTCCCCGGACCTGATCCGCTGGGTGACGGACCGCCCCGGCCACGACGTCCGCTACGCACTCACCAGCGCCAAGCTCGAACGGGAGACCGGCTGGCAGCCTCAGGTTGCCTTCGAGGACGGCCTGGAACGCACCGTCGCCTGGTATCGCACCCATCGCGACTGGGTGGATCGCGTTCGTTCCGGCGAGTATCGCCGCTTTTACGATCAGAACTACGGAAACCGCTGACGTGGCCGGCTATCCAGAACTCGAGACCGTCCATCGGGTGGACTCGCAGGTGCTCACCGCCGCCGTCACCCGCATCTTCGCGGCCTGCGGCATGCCCCACGATGACGCTCTGCTGCTGGCCGATTCCCTGGTCTGGGCGGACCTGCGAGGCATCCACTCCCACGGCGTGCTGCGTGTGCCGGAATATGTCCTGAAGCTTACCCGCGACGGCGTCAACCCCCAGGGACGCCCCGCCGTGGTGCGCGACTCCGGCGCCGCGTTGGTCATCGACGGCGGGAACAGCATGGGACAAATCGGCGCCGCCTTTGCCATGCGGGCCGCGATTGAACGCGCGCGCGGCGTCAATGTCGCCGTGGCGGCCGTGCGCGGCAGCAACCACTGCGGAGCCATGGCCTACTACACCTCCATGGCCCTGCCCCACCGGATGTTCGGTATCGCCGCCACCAACGCCCTTCCCACCATGGCGCCCTGGGGCGGGCTGGACAAGATCGTCGGCATCAACCCGCTGGCCGTCTCCATCCCTGCCGGCCGCGAACAGCCGGTGGTGCTGGATTGCGCCTTCTCCGGTTCGTCGCACGGCAAGATCCGGGTGTTCCATCAACTGGGCCAGCCGATACCGCCGCAGTGGGCGTTCGATCGCACCGGCCGGCCCACCACCGATCCCGCGGCCGCCATCGAAGGACTGCTGCAGCCCATCGGCGAGTACAAAGGCGTCGGCCTCGCCATCGTCTTCGGGCTGCTCTCCACCCTGCTCTCGGGTGCCGCCTATGGCACCGGGCTCGGCAACATGGTGGATGGGCCGCGGCCCGGCGCCGACGGCCACATCTTCCTGGCGCTGCGCGTCGAAGCGTTCACCGCCTGGGACGCTTTCGCGGAATCCATCGACGCCGCCGTCCGCCAGATTCGGCAGAGCCGTCCCGCCATGGAAAACACCGTCATCCACGCCCCTGGCGGCATTGAAGCGGACCTCGAATCGCGCTACCGCAACGACGGCATTCCGCTCAACGAACTCACCCTAAGCGGCTTGCGCCAATGCGCGGCCGCGCGCGGTGTCGAGGCGCCGTTCTAGTGGCCACGAACCCGCGCCGCACCTGGATGCTGACGCTCCTGGTGGCCTCGGTCTGGATCAACTACATCGACCGCGGCACGCTCTCCATCGCCGGCCCGTATCTCGCCCCCGAACTCGGCCTCAGCGCCACCCTCATGGGCAACCTGCACGCGGCATTTTTTTGGTCCTACTCCGTCTGCATGCTGCTGGGAGGCTGGCTGGTGGACCGCTACCCCGTGCGCTGGATTTACGGCGCCGGTTTCGCCGTCTGGACCCTCGCCACCCTCGCCGCCGGTTTTGCCCGCGGCTTTGAAACCATCTTCGCCCTCCGCGTACTGCTCGGCATCGGGCAGGCCGTCGCGTTTCCCTCGTACTCCAAGGTGCTCTCCACGCAGTTTGCCGAGGACCGGCGCGGATTCGTCAACGCACTCGTCGACACCGGCACCAAAGCCGGCCCGGCCCTGGGCGCGCTGGTGGGCGGTTTCCTCGTGGCATGGCTGGGCTGGCGCGGCCTGTTCATCGTGCTGGGCGCGGCCGGCCTGCTGTGGCTGCCGGCGTGGCTGCGCGTGGCTCCCGACACCGCCGCGGCCGTGCAGCGGCCCCCGGTGCCGGCAGTGGTGGCCGGCATGCTCGGCAGCCGTGCCGGCTGGGGAACCTGCCTGGGCCTCTTCTTCTTCAACTACGTCTTCTATTTTCTGCTCACCTGGTTTCCCGGGTATCTGGTGATGGAGCGCGGCTTCACGGCGCGGCAGATGGGTGTCTTCAGCGCCATCCCCTTCATGGCCATGGCCCTCGCTTCCCTGCTCTGCGGGCCACTCTCGGACCGGCTCATCCGGCGCGGCATTCCGGCGGGCGCCGTGCGCCGCGGCTTCCTCATCGCCGGCCTGCTCACGGCCACGCTGTTCCTGCCTTTCGGAGCCTCACCCGACATTCGCCTGTCCATCGGCTGCGTCGTGGGCACCTGCCTCGGCATCGGCATCGCCACATCAAACCTCTGGGCTCTCACCATGACCCTCGCCGGACCCCGCGCCGCCGGCACCTGGACCGGCATTCAGAACGGCATCGGAAACCTGGGCGGCGTGGTCGCACCCATCGTCACCGGAAGAATCTACGACGCCACGCACTCCTTCGCCATCGCCTTCACCGTGGCCGCCGCCAGCCTGGTCCTGGCCGCACTTGCGTACTCCGTGCTGCTGGGGCCGTCACGGCCCATGAACTGGCGGTTTGAGGATCCAAGCGCGGTGTAAACCGCGCGTTAGAAATCAAAGCGCGGTGTAAACCGCGCGTTAGAAATCAAAGCGCGGTATAGACCGCGCCGACGTTCGCCCGCACCGCATTCGCCACCGCAACCCGTCCACTCGAATCCGGAGCCATCAGCGTGTAGCGTTCCACATTGCGAGCCGTAAGCGCGCCATAAGGCCCCGCCAAGGTCTTCAGCGTGCCCGGCGTGATAGCCGCCTGCGCCGCCTCCAGGCTGCGCCCCGCGCGCTTCTCCCGAGCCACCGAGGCGATCAACTCCTCAATATACCCCTTCATGCCAACCAGCACCGCACGATCCTCCTGAAGAGGCCCGTGCCCCGAGAGAATCCTCTCGAAACTCAGCGCTCCCAGACTGTCAAGCGTCGCGGGCCACTCCAGCGGAAAGCCGTCACCCATGCCTGGAACAAACCCGGGTACCAGATCACCGGTGGCCACCAGCTTGTCGGCGGGCGAATAGACGGAGATGTCGCTCGCCGTATGGGCCCGGCCGCGAAACACCAGATGCAGCGGCCGTTCCTTGTCATGCAGCACCAGTTCTTTCTCAAAGGTGATGGAGGGCAGCAACGGCTCCCACCCCTTCATCTCCCCGGCGAACGCGGCAAGATCGCGGGCCATCCGCTCGGCATAAGCGCGCTCCACCGCATCCGTCGCCGCCGCCGCGCGAGCCCGGAACATCTCGGCGTTGCGGGCAGCATTCTCAACCGCCGCCGCGGCCCGGCTTGCGCCATGCGCGGCCATCAGCTCGCGGGTCTTTGACGATGCCACAAAGTCCAGCTTGCCGGATGGATTCTGAAAGGCGTGGTTGCCCTGCGAGTGGTCGTAATGGAAGTGCGTGTTGATGACATACCGCACCGGCTTCTTCGTCACCTGGCGCCAGATCTGCCCGATGAGCGCGGCGGCGGCGGAAGGCCTGGAGTGCGTATCCACCACAACCACGTCACTGCCCTGAATGAAAATAGCGGCGTTCGAATTGAGAATGGCGGCCGGCTTGGCCACGGCCAGCCACGCTCCCGGCGACACCTGCTGGATATCGAACCAGTCCACGGGCACGGCGTAATCGGCCTGCGCCCGGGCCTGGGCCGCCAGCAGCCGGGCCTGATCCAGCAGCGTGAAGGCACCAAGCGGCGCCCCCACCGCGAGTTTGAAAAATCCCCGTCTCGAAGGATGATGCCTCGAATGATGATGCATAGCTTGGTTACCGTGGCGTCAGACGCGGCCACGCGATCTCAATGCCCTGCGCCTGGATGTGCGCCTGGAACTCGGCCAGCCGCTTGGCGTCATTGCGGATGCCGCGCGGCGCGACGCCCTTCGTTAGAGCGAACGCAGCCAGCGCCCCCGCCGATTCGCCGATGTTCCACTCCACCGGATGAAGCCGGTAGCAGCCATTCGTGATGTGCGTCACGCCCAGGTTCTTGCCGCCCGCGATGAGATTGTCCACCCGCCGCGGGATCAGCGCACCCAAAGGGATCTGGAAGGGCAGCGAACTGACGTCGATGTAATTGTCACCGCCGCTTGAAGGATGCAGGTCGATGCGGTAGCTGCCCACGCCCACCGAGTCCGCGAAGGCCTCGGCGGTCACCTCGTTCTCCGGCTTGCCCAGCAGCTTGGCGCGGGTCTTTGTGCTCACATGCTGCTCGGTCACCGTGAACTCCGCCCGGATACGCCGGGACTCGCGGATGTAGGGATACATAGCCAGCCCATCGGCGGTGCCCATGATGTCGTGGCGCAGACGCAGCCCCGGCCACCCCTGCTTTCCGTCCGGCCGCGGGGCCTCCGTCTGCATCCAATAGAGCAGCGACAGGCTCAGTTGCTTGGCGCGCTCCAGGTGCCGGGAAGCTTCCGCCTCCGTCACACCATGCAGGTTGCCCAGCCAGTAGTCGTTGTGAGGCCAGTTGACCAGCGTGATGTCGGCGCCCGCCCCGCCCGTGTAGTTGAGCCGGCGGCGGATGCGGCGGTAGAGCCACAGGTTCACGCCGCTGCCCGGTGTCGCTGTGTCCGCCGTCGGGTCGAACGCAACGTCTCGCGGCTCCAGCGTGATGGGGTGCGTATACGGCCAGGCAAGCAGCTTGCCCGGCCAGGCAGGTTTCAGCTTCGGCGCATAATCGCGCCAGAAGGCATACTCGCGCGGCTTCTCAAGGGTGTGATCCGCACCCGGCTCGTAGCTCGCGGCGAAGCAGACCGTGAACGATTGGATGTTGGCAGGCTGCGCTTCAGAGGGCGCTGAGGGCTCCCCGGTCTCCCGGCTCGATTCAAACCCCGTGACATGCTCGGTGCCGGTGAGTGGAAGCAGATCGCCCTGTTCGGTGGCGTCGATGAAGTAGGGCGCCTGCACCGTGCGCGTTCCGCCGTCCGCACCCCGCAGCAGCACTTCGCGAACCCGGTCCCCCGTCACGCCGGCCGCCACCGGACGGTGGCCGCGCAGAATCACCAGTTGCCCCGCGCTCACCCACGGAGCCAGCATCTCCTCCAGCACAGCCAGCGACACCCTGGGCTCATGCGTGAGTCTTGACACCAAGCCGCCGCCGGGGTTCAGTTGGCGATTCCCGCGCGCCTCCGCGGTCAACGGAAACGCCCGCCGGTAGTGGGCCCGCACGGCGTCCCGATACGCACGATAGGACTGCGTGCCGCCAAAGGATTCGATCCACGGATGCTCATCCGGAGGCACACCCTGCGAGGTGAGTTGCCCCCCAATCCAGGCCGTCTCTTCGGTAAGCACCACCCGCCGTCCGGCCCGCAAAGCAGCCAGCGCCGCGGCGCATCCGCCCGTCCCGGCGCCGATAACGGCCACCTCGGCGGCCAGCGCGGAAGGAAGGGCTCGAGCGGCCCCGGCAGCGCAGGCACCACTCAGAATCTGACGGCGCGTGATCACAGATCCAATGATAGGCGAGCGCGCTATGATGATGTCGTTGAGCGTTCTCACCATCACTGGCGAACCCGGGGGCCGCCAGGACGAAGTGGCCCGGCTCGCCGCGCAGCGCCTGGGTTTCGAGTGGATCTCGCAGACCCGGATGGACGCACTTCTGGCCTCATGGCCCACGCCCCTGGCTCCGCGCTTGTGGCCCTACGCCGCGACTTCTTCGCTCGCCCGGCTGGCCACCGAGCATCACTTGGCAATCTCCGTGCCGGGCTCCGAATTGCTCTTCCCCGCCCTTGATTCCGTGCTCCGCGTTCATGTGCCGGCCAGCCCGTCGCGGCGAGCCGGAGCGCTCATGCTCCACCACGGCCTCGATCGCGCCGCCGCCCACGCACGCCTCGCCGAATTGGCCGCCGCCGAGCGGGCGCTGCGCCGCGCGCGATTTCACCGTATCAGTCCCGGAGCCGTCGATCTCGTCATCCACACGGACCGCCTGGAGCCCGAAGCCGCGGCCCACATCGTGGCCGAAGCAGCCCACGCCGCCGGGCTCACCGCGCACGGCCTCCTGCCCTTCGCCACCGAGGCCGAAATTCAGTTCGAAGCCCGCCTGGAACTGGCCCGCCACGGTGTCGCCCCGCCCGACGCCAACGGCTGGACACCCCGCACCTTCAGCCACCCCAGCGAGCGCGTGTTCGCCAACCTGCTGGATTTCTACCGCATCACCTGGGAATACGAACCGCGCAGCTTTCCCCTCGAATGGGACCGCCAGGGCGCCGTGCGCGAAGCCTTCACCCCCGATTTCTACCTGCCCGAGTTCAATCTCTATGTCGAGCTCACCACCATGAAACAGGCTCTGGTCACCCGCAAGAACCGCAAAGTGAAACGCCTGCGCGAACTCTATCCGGAAGTGGACATCCGCATGTTCTACCAGAAAGACCTGCAGGATCTGGTGATGAAGCACGGGCTCTCGGAGTCCACCGCGTGACACCCGGCCAGCCGCCGCCCCCGCTCTCCATCGAGCGCGTGTTGTTCACCGCCGAACAGATCGACGCCCGCGTTCGCGAAGTGGCGGCCGAGATCTCCGAACGCTACGCCACCCGTGGCGTCACCCTCATCGGCGTCCTCAAAGGCAGCGTCTTCTTCCTCACCGCCCTTGCCCGCCAGCTTTCCATTCCGGCGCGAATCGACTTTCTCTCCATCGCCAGCTTCAACCCCAGAGGCTCCCGGCCAGGCATGGTGCGCATTGCCAAGGACCTGGATGAGCCCATCGAGGGCGAAGACATCCTGCTCGTGGAAGACATCGTCGATACCGGTCTCACCTCGCGGTATCTGCTCCAGATTCTCGCCGGGCGAGGCCCCAACTCGCTCGCCATCTGCACGCTGCTCGACCGCACCTCGCGCCGCCTGGTTCAGGTCCCCGTGCAGCACCGCTGCTTCGAGATTCCCGACCGTTTCGTCGTCGGCTACGGTCTCGACTACCGCCAGCACTACCGGAACCTGCCCTACATCGCGGTTCTACGTCACGAGGACGGCTGGAAGTAACGCCCTATCGCACAGCCAGAAACTGCTCGTAAACGAAGCCGCCCGCCGCCACATCTTCCACCCCAAGCCCATTCGATTTGAAAACCGTCACGCCCTCCGGGTTCCAGATATTCCCCGGCCCCGCGTCTTTCAATTCCCGCACGCGAGCCCAATCGGCGTCGTCGAAAGCAAGCAGCAGGTCGCCCGATTCAATGCGAGCCACATCCAGCGCATCCACCCACACACGGGATCGCTTCACCAGTTCCGCCGGCAGTTCCCGCCGCGCCGGCTGATTGGAACCCATCGCGTTCACCAGCACCCCATCCCCGATCCAGGCATCTTCCAGCACCGGGTCCTTGGCAAAGGTCGCCGTGGTCACCATGTCCATGCCGCGAACCGCTTCCTCCGCTGTATCCACCGGCCGCGCGTCCAGCCCAAGCTCGGCCGCGCACGCCGCGGCAAACCGCTCGCGCTTCTCCTGGCTCCGGCTCCACACGTGAACCCGCGCAAGACGGCGAACACAAGCCACCGCCTCCACCTGCGTCCGCGCCTGGAATCCGCTGCCGATCACTCCCAGCGTTGAAGCCTCGGGCCGGGCCAGCACATCCACCGCATAGCCGCTCGCCGCGCCCGTTCGGATCTGGCCCAGATGGTTTGCTTCCATCAGCGCCAGCGGCCGCCCGGTCCCGGCTTCATAGAGCAGAAAGTGAAAGTGCGCCCCATGCTTGGCGTGCGTCGAATATACCTTCGTTCCGAAGTACGCGCCGATGCTGCCGGCCAGCGAGTGAAGCACCGCGCCACTCGCCACGTGAAGCCGCCGCCGCGGATGATTCTGAGCCGTGCCCGCCCGCAGCGCCGCGAACGTCTCCCGCATCAGACGCACCGCCTCCGGCATCGGAAGCAGCCGCCTGATATCGGCCTCGGTGAGTTGGATCACGCCTGAACGGGGTTGCGCCGCTCAGGGTCGATGTTCAGTTCCTTGAACGCGGCGGCGATCTTCGACACCTTGAACTTCCCATCGCGAGCCAGACGCGAAAGCGCCGCGCCCGCAATATGCGCCGCGTCGATTTCGAAATGATGACGCAGATGCTCCCGGTTCTCGCTGCGCCCGAATCCATCGGTGCCCAGCGTCACCAGCCGGTTCGGCATCCACGGAGCCAACTGATCCGCCAGCACCTTCATGTAGTCCGACGCGGCGACAACCGGCCCGTCGTGTCCGTCCATCGCCGTGGCCGCGTAGGGCCTGCGAGCCGCTTCCCCGGGGTGCAGACGGTTCCAGCGCTCCACATCCAGCGCTTCGCGGCGCAGTTCCGTATAACTGGTCACGCTCCACACATCGGCGCCGACATTGAACTTCTCCGCCAGAATCTCCTGGGCCTTCAAAGCTTCATTGAGAATGGAGCCCGAACCCCACAGGTGAATCGCGGTCTTGCCCGTGGGCGACGGCCGATACCGGTAGAGACCCTTGAGAATCCCCTCTTCCACACCCGCCGGCATCGCCGGCTGCGGATAATTCTCGTTGTAGACGGTGATGTAGTAGAAGCAGTCCTCCGCGTTCTGATACATGCGGCGGATACCGTCATTGATAATCACCGCCAACTCGTACGCCCAGGCCGGATCATACACCCGGCACGTCGGCACCGTGCTGAACAGCAGCGGCGTCGACCCGTCCTGATGCTGCAATCCTTCGCCAAGAATCGTCGTGCGGCCGGCCGTCCCGCCCAGCAGGAAGCCCTTGCCGCGTGAATCGGCGAACGCCCAAACCAGATCGCCCACGCGCTGGAACCCGAACATCGAATAGTAGATGTAGAACGGGATCATCGGCACGCCATAGTTGGCGTACGCCGTGCCGGCGGCCGTGAACTCCGCCATCGAGCCGCCTTCGGTGATCCCCTCTTCCAGGATCTGGCCGTCCCGCGACTCTTTGTAGTAAAGGAACGTGTCGCTATCCACCGGCTTGTACAACTGGCCCTGGCTGGCATAAATGCCCACCTGGCGGAACAACGATTCCATCCCGAACGTGCGCGCTTCGTCGGGCACAATCGGCACCACGAACTTGCCCAGTTGCGGGTCCTTGAGCAGCACACGCAGAATGCCCACAAACGCCGACGTCGTCGAAGCCGCGCGCTCACCCGAGCCCGAAAGCGACTCCGCGAACGCATCCAGCGGCGGAGCCGTAATCGTGATCGGCTTCACCTTCCGCGCCGGAATATAGCCGCCCAACTGCCGCCGGCGCTCGTGCAGATACCGCATCTCCGGAGCGTCCTCGGCGGGCTTGAAGAACTTCAGTTCATTGACGCACTCTTCGGGAACCGGGATATTGAAGCGCTTCCAGACATAGCGCAACTCTTCCTCACTCAGCTTCTTCTGCTGGTGAGCGACGTTCTTGGCCTCCCCGGCGTCGCCCATGCCGTAACCCTTCACGGTCTTGGCCAGAATCACCGTGGGACCCGTCCGGTTGTCGAAAGCCGTCTTGTAGGCCTGGTAAACCTTGTGCGGATCATGGCCGCCGCGGCGCAGGCGTGCGATTTCGTCATCGCTCATCCCGGCCACCAGTTCAGCCAGTTCGGGGTACTTCCCGAAGAAGTTCTCGCGAGTGTACTTGCCGCCCCGCGCCTTGAATGCCTGGTACTCCCCGTCCACGCACTCGTTCATGCGTTTGACCAGCAGGCCGCTCCGGTCCCGGGCCAGCAGGCTGTCCCAGTTCCCTCCCCACAGCACCTTCAATACCCGCCACCCGGCGCCGCGATACAAGCCCTCCAGTTCCTGAACGATCTTGGCGTTGCCGCGCACCGGCCCGTCCAGCCGCTGAAGGTTGCAATTCACCACGAAGACCAGGTTGTCCAGCTTCTCCCGGCCCGCCACCGTCAGCGCACCCTGCGATTCCGGCTCATCCATCTCGCCATCGCCCAGAAATGCCCAGATCTTGCGGTTCGACTTGGGAATGATGCCGCGATTCTCCATGTACTTCATGAAGCGCGCGTGGTAGATGGCGTTGATCGGCCCCAAACCCATCGAGACCGTCGGAAACTGCCAGAAATCAGGCATCAGCCACGGGTGCGGATACGACGACAGACCGGGATGGTCGCGCAGCTCGTGGCGGAAGTTCTTCAGGTGCTCCTCGCTCAAACGGCCTTCCAGAAAGGCCCGCGAGTAGGCGCCCGGCGCCGCATGGCCCTGGTAATACACAAAGTCGCCCGCCTCGCCCTCAATCGAGGCCCGGAAGAAGTGGTTGTAGCCCACCTCCGTCAGCGTCGCCAGCGATTGGTACGTCGCGATGTGGCCGCCGATGTTCGCGTCGTACTTGTTCTGGCGCACCACCATCAGCATCGCGTTCCACCGGATCAGGCTCTTCAGGCGCCGCTCCAGTTCGAGATCACCCGGGTACGGCACCTCGCCTTCCACGGGAATCGAGTTGATGTACGGGGTGGTGATGGGGGCCGCGGCCGTCACGCCATTGCCGGCAGCGCGAGCCATCAGTTGTTCCAGGATATAGGTGGCGCGCTCGGCGCCGAACTCGTCAATGATCTCGTCAAGGGCCTCAAGCCACTCAGATGTTTCCTGAGGGTTGGAGTCCACGCGTAGTTCGTCTTTGGTATCAAACATCGTGGTGGGGTAATTACCACGATACCAGACCCGCCCGCCGCCAGGTCAGGTTGCCGGGACCCGCGGCCTCAGGCCGATGTGACCATGGACCGCAAAAACTTCGCCGCCCGCGGAACAGCCGTCAACTCGTCTTCCTTGCCCTCATACACCAGGCTCGTAAAACCGTTGTACTTCAACCCCCGCAGCATCGCGAACACCCGCTTGTAGTCGATGTACTTCTCACTGCCGTCAGGTCCCACATCGTAGAACTTCACCCGCACAAACTGAGCCAGCGGCGCCACCTGTTCCAGCGACCGGTAGTAGTCATCATACGTATGCCCCGCGATCTTCGGGCCGTTCGGACCCTCCCGGCCCGTGAAGTGGCCCGTGTCCAGCAGCAACGTGAAGTTCGGATGCCCAACTTCCTTGTAAAACCGCAGCATGTCATCGCCCGTCGAGGTCAATCCGCTGTGGTTCTGCAGAGCCACCGGCATGCCAAGACCCGCGCCGATCTCGGCACACTTGCGCAAGGCGTCCACGCCGCGCTTGAAAGCCTCCTCCGTCTTGTCCGGCGACGGCGCCGAACCCACAAAAACCCGCAGAACAGGAGCCCCCAGGAACAGCCCCGCCTCCATCGCCTCGCGCGCCTTCTCAATCTGCGCCGGAACCGCCCCGGCATCGCGTCCGAACTCCGTCGACACGCACATGCTGGAAATCGTGAGCCCGGCATCCAGCGCCTGCCGCCGCAGACGCTTCAACTCGTCCCGCGTCGCGCTACCCAGATTGTTCATGTGCGGGTCGATGCCGTCGAAGCCCAGGCTGCGGCAGTACTGAATGAACTGAGTCATGTTCATCTTGCCGGCCTTGAACTGGTTCTGAACCGTCAGCGTCAGACAACTCATGCGCATCATAATGCAGCCACTGTACCAGATCGCGCGCCCGGGTTGGCTTTTTCGATACACTGTCTGGCTGATGAAACCCCTTCTCGTTTTCGCAATCGCCGCCGCGGCGCAGGCGCAGGTGCAACGCAAGGATCCCGCGTTGGATAAACTCGTAAGCCCCACCGCCAAGGTGGAAAAGCTGGCCGGCGGCTTCGCCTTCACCGAAGGCCCCGTCTGGACCAGGGACGGCGCCGTCCTCTTCAGCGATATCCCCAACAACGCCATCCAGCGCTGGTCGCGCGACGGCAAAGTCACCCTCTTCCGCAAACCCAGCGGCTACGACGGCAACGACGCACCAGCCGGGTCCTACATCGGGTCCAACGGCTTGACCCTCGACAAACAGGGCCGCGTCATCATCTGCGAACACGGCAACGGACGCGTCACCCGGCTCGAAAAGGACGGCAAGCTCACCGTGCTGGCCGCAAAGTACCAGGGAAAGCGTCTCAACAGCCCCAACGATGCCGTCTATCACTCCTCCGGTGCCCTGTACTTCACCGATCCTCCCTACGGCTTCGCCAAACAGGACGATGACCCGAAGAAGGAACTGAAGTTCAACGGAGTCTACCGGCTCACTTCCGCAGGATCCCTCGAGTTGCTCCACCAGGACATGACCCGGCCCAATGGCTTGGCTTTTTCCCCGGATGAAAAAGCCCTGTACGTGGCAAACTCAGACGACAAGCGCAAGAACTGGATGCGGTTCGACGTTCAGGCGGACGGCAAGCTGGCCAACGGCCGCGTCTTCTTCGACGTAACAAAGGAGACGGTGGATGGTCTGCCGGACGGGCTCAAGGTGGACAAGCAAGGCAATGTCTACGCAACCGGGCCGGGAGGCGTCTGGGTCTTCTCGCCGGCCGGAAAGCACCTGGGAACCATCGTGGCCCCGGAAGTACCCGCAAACGTGGGCTGGGGCGGGGCGGATGGCAGGACTCTCTATCTGACGGCAAAAACAGGACTTTATCGAATTTCAACACTCATTGGCGGCGCGCTGCCCTAGCGCCTGTGATCATTTTGCTTGACGCCGCTGCGGGCGTTCGCTATAAGGCGAAAAGCCTGAACGATTATGGAGTGGAGAGTTAAGTGAAGATGAAAAAAATGTTGTTCGGAGTATTATTCGCGGCTTTAACGGCGTCGTCGGCATTCGCCGTCATGGCCGTTGAGATCTGCAAGACAGGGCGGGAGCCCTTGTGCGCGCCCACTTTCAATGTGATGGTCCAGCAGTTGGACTCGATGGGTCAACCGGTCGGCGACCCCAGCACCTACGTCCTGGAATCCGGCGTCGGCGAGGATGGAAAGACTTACGTCGGCCAGTACGGGATGGACGTCGGCGGGAAGTTCAACTTGGCTGGTGTCGCCGCATCCAATTCGGATCCGTGGGTTGAATATGCCTTGGGCGTGAAGAACATCACCGGCGGGCCCCTGGCGTTCATGTTTGTGTTCTCCACACCGTTCGTTGGCGGGCCCTACGGTTCGCTGCAGAGCAGCTATTCGAGCAGCGTGACGGACGGCAGCCCCACCAACGGTTCAATCACCGTGACTCCGGGGGCGGCGTTCATTCACACACCCAAAGTGGACGGAACGGCCCACGGTGAACTCGACGCGGCCGGTTGCGCGTTGGCTGGTGCCCCGGGCTTCTCCGGTACCTGCTTCGCCTTATCTGACATTATTGTCTGGATTCCAACCACCGGTGCCTTTGGCACCCTGTCGATCGAACTGAAGTTCATCTTGAGCCCCGGCGACCTGATCAGCGTCAACGGCCGCGCGGAGATCTTCCCTGTTCCGGAACCCGTCTCCACCGCTCTGGTGGGTGCTGGCCTGATGGTCGTGGCGCTTGCGAGCCGCCGCTTCCAGAAGTAGCCAACTCTCGGGTTCGTTTCTTGCGCCCTGTCCGGGAAAACCGGACAGGGCGTTTTCATTTTACATCGCGTATAGTACTTTTCCCATGCCTTCCGGGTACTCGCGGGCTGTCGGAGCCAAGTAGAAAGTTCCTATTCCCGGCCAAGTAGAAAGTTCCGGTTTTGGGAATCCGTTTCGGGACCCCATGGTATGTTCGCATAGCCACGCCGGGGTCGCGCCTGGCGTGGTTGCCCA
>Ga0194132_10003059_pt1 | contig 30370 bp, 21 predicted proteins | sample TA2KigOf80mmetaG_FD_148612 | JGI IMG/M metagenome (GOLD analysis project Ga0194132, IMG submission 148612) | Freshwater microbial communities from Lake Tanganyika, Tanzania - TA2015054 Kigoma Offshore 80m | ecosystem: Environmental > Aquatic > Freshwater > Lake | place: Tanzania: Lake...
CGGCCTGAAAGGCACGGCGCTTGGCACCGCGCATCTGCGCTGCGGCTAAGCGCAAATCGGCAATCTGTTGCCCACTAATTTGTTGAGCACTTGGACTGGTGAAATCTTTCCTGAACACCCTAGCCCCCCCACCTCTCCCTACGTTATCTGTCTCTCCGCTATCGTACCTCACTCGCTCGGCTTTGGGTATCTTCTTTTCTCAAAATCACCTAAAATCTCAAGCATGGTGCGAGCGACTTCCTGATTCACGACATTGTCTTCTGTGAGCAACACGCGTGCGTTAAACCGTAACTTCCCTAACCCTTCCGGCCGTGCCGCGGCAGGGACTCCAGAGGGCATTGTTTTGCGCGTCTGAGCCTTGAGGTTCCCGCCTTCCTTTATGGTATTGAGCACCTGGAGGAGATCGGTTTGGTGCATAGGTTTGGAGAAATAGGCTGAGACCCCAGCATCCTGGGCCGCTTGGATGTCTCCCCGTTGCCCGACAGAGATAAGGAGAAGCACGGGTAAGGTGACGAGCCCTGGCGTGGCCTTGATAGCTTGAGCTAATTCAGCGCCGGTCATCTCTGGCATGTGCATATCGAGGATAGCGAGGTTATAGGGGGTGCCTCGCGTGGCTGTTATGCGAAGGATATCGAGGGCTTGAGCGCCACTTGCTGAACCGCCAACGGCAACGTGCCACGCCTGAAGCTGGTGCTGTAGAATGCTACGGCTGCTGGTATTGTCATCGACCACCAAGACGCGCAGACCCGAGAAATTGTGAGCCGGCATCGCTGCCGCGTTTGCTCCAGGCCGGAGGTCGAATTGAGCGATGAACCAGAAAGTCGACCCTTCTCCAGGAGAGCTATCGACTCCTATTTCTCCGTCCATCAAGTACACAATTTGTTTGGCAATTGCCAGACCTAATCCTGTACCGCCATACTTCCGCGTGGTGGAGCTATCGGCCTGGGAAAAAGCTTGGAATAGGCGTGCTTGTGCTTCTTCGGACAGGCCAATGCCTGTGTCACGGACGGAAAAATGCAGTTGACAGCATGTTAGCGTTTCAGGTTCGACGGGATGAGGGGATAGCGGGTGAAGAGCATCGTGCGGTTGCGAGTTCGCATTCCGAACTTCAATAATGACTTCTCCACGTTCTGTAAACTTAATGGCATTGCCGATCAGGTTCATGAGGATCTGACGAAGTCGCACCGGATCGCCAACAATCATCGCTGGGACATCATCATGAATGGCATACACAAGCTCTAACCCCTTACGATGAGCACGTTCAGCCAGGAGGTCGACGATGTCTTCGATGGTTTGGCGTAAGTTAAAGTCAATGGCTTCGAGTGTGAGTTTTCCTGCTTCGATTTTCGAGAAGTCCAGAATATCGTTGATGATCTCAAGCAGGGCTGCGCCTGAGTGATGGACAGTTTCGGCAAACCGTCGCTGGTTATCATCAAGCGCAGTGTCGAGCAGCAACTGTGTCATGCCAAGCACACCATTCATGGGCGTACGGATTTCGTGGCTCATGTTGGCGAGGAACTGCGACTTTGCCTGACTCGCTTCTTCTGCTTGGCGTGCGAGAGCGAACGCTCTCTCCGTTGCTTTCTGCAATTCGTGCGTCCGATGTTCAACCTTCGCCTCGAGCATTTGTTGATAGCTTTCGACTTCAGCGCGTGACGTCCGTAACCGCACGAGCATGGTGTTAAAGGCAGCAGCGAGGTCATTGATTTCGTCTTCTGTCGTTGTGGTGACGCCGCTGTCGAGGTTGCCTTCGGCGATTTCATGAGTGGCGCGGACAAGAGATTGAATCGGCGAGGCAATACGACTGGTGAGAATAATCGTCGCCAGGACGCCGACGAGAGAAATGACCAGCGTCAAGATCATAGTTGAAGTGAGGAACGCCTCGATGTTTTCACGGAGACCATCCTGGTTCAATCCTAACTGGACGTAGCCCATAACCGTAGGATGTGGAGAGAGGTCCACTGCTTCTGGGAACAGCTCATTCGTCGTATTGGTGATGCTGGTGATGACCGGTGCGGAGAGTTCAATATACGACTTGTGATTGCCACCATTGCGAATATCTCGCGTGAGTGTGTTGCTATCGAGCCCGGGCGTTTCCTCGGGAAAGAGAGGAATGTGGATGGTGGGATCTGTGGTTTTCTGGATGAGCACGACCTTGTCTTTATTGAGAATCGCGACATAGGCAATCTCGACATCAACCCCGAGACTGTCGACGATTTTCTGCAGGGTGTTTTGATTTTCTGTATAAATGGCATATTCGCTCGTCTGCGCGATCATCGCGGCCGTGATCCGACCGCGATGTAAGAGGTCTTCGTAACTTGCAGTTTTCTCGCGATGCACTTGGACGACCGCGATGCCGATCGCCGTGAGCAGGATCAGCGCTATCGCCAGCAGATTGAACTTGGTGGCGAGACCAATGCGTGTATGGATCTTCATAGACCGCGAACCTCGCTAGCGAAACACTTGCTGGGCTCCATCGATCAACGGCTGAGGAAGAGACAATTTCATGTGTTCTGCGGTTTTGAGGTTCAATGCATAAGCGACTTTGCGAGGCGTCTGAGGAGGCAAGGTGCCTGCAGGAGTTCCTCGGAGGATCTTCAGTGCCAGTTCGCCACACTGCGTACCGACGTCCTTATAGTCACGATCGAGTGCGTAGAGTGCGCCGGCCTTCGCCCAGGAGGTAGACAGCCCTGCAAACGGAATTCGGTTGCGGAAAGAGAACAGCAGAATGGGCTCCGCTGTTCGTGGCGAGAGGACGGTTTGATCGGCGATACCCCAGAGGATTTATGCTTCGCGCGCGAGACTCTCAAGGGCTTCCGGTAGTGCTTGCGGGGTCTCGACTTCATTGGCGATCAACTTGAGGCCGAGAGATTGGGCAATTTTCGTTGCTGAGTCAACTTTGGTGCGATTTTCCTTCGGGTTGAAGAGGACACCAACCGCTTTTGATTGTGGCGCGATCTTTTGCAACCACTGCAGTTGTGTTTCTAGAGAGAAATCGAGAACCACGCCTGTGGCATTGCTACCCTGTTTTAGTTCGCCGGCGTTGAGGATCATGCCTGCGACGAGGGGGAGTTCAGGGGCTTCCTGTAATGCCATCTGTGTTGCCAGAGAACCTACTGTGAGGATCAACTGAGCATGCCGCGCTTTCGCCTCCTTGATCGCCTGACTGACTTTCGTTGCGCCTCCTTGCAGCGAGTGTTCTTCCAGGAGTGTCGCGAGACCGTTTTGGCTAGAAAGGTGCTGCCGAAAACCAGCCAGCACATCCTTATACGGACCCGTCTCCTGACTCGTGACCATCAAGATCGGCCCCCCTTCCGCAGCCACCGCGAGGGGACGCACGTCCAACGCGAACAGCATCGCGCTAAGCAGAGCCGCGATGCAGAAAGTCCGGCATCGTAAGTGCTTTGTGACAAAGGTGCTCATATCAGCTAGTTAAACACACATGATGTGAGTTCGACTCCGTTACAGCAGGACACTAGCAAAATCGCGAGACAAGGGTGAAAACCCCCAATTACTGCAGGAAAAGTATCGGGAGAGATGCGAAAAAATTTAGGTATCGATTCACTAAATCGGACCCGAGGAACTTCGTACACTTTACGCTGCGGCCTTTCGTGCCTGTCATTCTGAGCGTAGCGAAGAATCTCTCTGCGCGACCCTTCGTTACACTCAGGATGACAATGCTGCTGTACCAATCTCCTGTGGTTCGATTTAGGCCGGAGAAACACATGCACCTGGAGCATCATGAACGAGACAGTGTCAGAAACTGTATTTGGCTTTTAGCCAGAATGTGCGGCCGTCTTGTAAGATAATGTCTTGCCGATGCTCTCCAGAGCCTGGGTCTCCGTAACGTTGGCCAAAAGGGTTGTAGATGCTCCCAGAGAACTCAACTCCTTTGAGGAGATTCTGACTGAAGAGGGTAAAGTTGGTGAGAAAATAGTTATTCGAAGTCTTTCCCGATAAGGTGTAACGAGCGCTCATATAGCGGGTTTCAAAGCCGGCGAACAACCGGTCTTGAATGAGCGGAATAATGAGGTTCGCTTTGATCATATGTTGTGGGGAATTGGTGAGACGTTTGCCAGTTTTGCCATCTTCGGCTCGTTGTAGGGCGTAGCTGGCACGTCCTTCCCAGCCAGACGCCCATTTTCCTTCGAGGTCGAGTTCAAGGCCCTTCGCCTCAACCGAGTCGAGATTTCTGAACACGAGTATTTCGTCAGGGTCGGTCACCTGGCTGATGAGGCCATTGATTGTGTAGTAATACCCAGAGGCTGCCGCACGCAGGTGGCTGCCCAAATAGCGCTCGATAACGAATTCGTAGGTTTTGATTTCCTCTGGTTTGAGGTTGGGATTTGCTTTGTAGCGGTCGCCCGAGACGTAGAACTGTTCAAATGCACTAGGCGCACGGAACGCTTCTCCATAGAGAAGCTTGATCGAGGTTTTCGGCAGATTGTAGATGAGTGCTAAGCGAGGATTTACCGTGCCACCAAAAGAACTATAGTGATCATAACGAATCCCCGCGTTGAGGATGAGATTCTCCAAGATGGAGATTTCATCTTGAAAATATAATGCCCAGATCTTCGAACTGCGTCTATCGTTCAGGTAGGACGCATATGGGTTTTTATCTGCATTCCGTTGGTTCTGATTCAGATTATCACGGAACTCTCCGCCAACGGTCAACTTATGACGCTGAAACAATCGCTTCGTGAGTTTGACTTCTCCGCCCCACCATTCGCCCAAAAGAAAATCCTGATTTAAGACCAGGCTGGGAACCGCGGTCTCGGAATAATCGTAGAGGTACTCTCCGTGATAGTACGAGCGGTCGTAATATAGTCGTGCCATCACTCCCACCTGCTTTGCGAACTCATGTTCATATTTCAGGTCAACATAGCCGAGTTCGTCAGAGGAGTGCGTACGCCGAGAGTTGAAGACGGTACCGAACGCTCCGGTGGGAATCCTCTTGTCCCTCCGCGTATAACTGCCTTGCAAAGTGAAGTCTGCGAACGATCCCTTGGTGAAAAAATGATAGTAGCGGTCTGTGTCAACGTTGCGTGCGATTCCATTATTGGTAGTCGGCGCATTAAACTCCTTGAAGAACAGGCGACCCTGGCCATTACTGTCGGCGAACGAACCAGAGAAGAGGAACTCCAAACCATTAGAGAAGCGATCGCCGTAGGTGAAGCGTCCCTTGTAGGTATCGAAACTACCGACTTCACTTGAGACTTCGACCCCTTTGATATTGCGGCCTCTTTTCGTAATGACGTTGATGACGCCAAAGAAGGCGTTGGTCCCATAGAGCGAGGAGCTTGGTCCGCGGATGATCTCGACCCGTTCAATCAAATCGACGTCAAGTCTTCCCTCTGTGCCGATGTACGCGCCTTCGTAGACATTATCGTTCAAACGATGACCATCAACGAGGAGGAGAATGCGCGTGTTGTAGTCTCCCGGACGACCGAACCCACGTGCCCCAAGGTAGCTATAGTTGCGATCGTACGTGACATAAAACCCATTCACGTTTTGCAGGATGTCGGCCAACGTTCGGTAGCCGTGTTTCTTGATTTCCTCATCAGTGATGATGGTGACCGATGACGGCGCTTCAGTCACTTTTTGTTCGTACTTTGACGCGCCATACACGGAGGGAATTTCCAGAAACAAACTGGTTTCGTCACTGATCGCAGGAGGGGGGACTGGAGAGCTTGCCTCGATACCCATCTCTCCATGTGCGAGAGACGGCCACAGATGAAGTACGACGAAACAGTAGGCGGTAACCCACACGCGGGCTGCTTTGCGGGGCCAAGACGTCAGCACAAGGCGATCCTGCCACTGCGCCATCGAATTGTTCACTTGATGTGAATACATATTGCCATGTCCTCAGATCCTTCCCTGGATCTATTGGAAGAGCATCGCGAGAAAATCGGAGCCTCAGCCCCGTATCGGGCTTATGTCGAACTTCCCCCAGAACACAGGTGGCAGGATGTACAAATTTCCTGCTCCGAAATGTAACGATCGGCAGAGGCAGGAAAATCTGTAGTGAATATAGGGGAGTGTGTCCCCTAAGAGGCTAAATCGGACCACGCGAGATTGGCACACCGTGCGGGTAACAAATCCCCCCGCACTCCGCGCGGCCCCCTTTGCTAACGGGGGCTAGGGGAGATTTCACTGCACGTGACGAAGTATACGAATGTTCTGAGGTCCGCTGTAGCAGTGGTCTGCTCGCGGTTACGGGAGAGAGGGGGTTGGCCTGGCGCTGGAAAGAACGCCAAGGGGAAGAAAGTCTTCATCCGGGTCGGTTGGTAACAGAGGCGAGGACTGACCAGGTTCAAGCGCGCGGACGCTACCGCCGGTCGGCTCTAGGAAGCCATTTTGCTTCCGCCATAAGTGTGCGTAGAGGCCGTCGAGTGCGAGCAGCTCGTCGTGGCGCCCGTGTTCGACGATGTGTCCATGATCAAGCACAAAAATTCGGTCGGCGTGGAGATTCGAGTCGAGTCGATGTGTCACACTAATGACCGTGCGACCCTTTGCGGCCTTCTTCAAGACTGCGTCGACAACTGCGCTCGTCGCGGCGTCAAGTGCTGAGGTTGCCTCATCTAAGATGAGAACGGCGGGATTGCGGACCAACGCACGAGCGATCGCAAGCCGTTGGCGTTGGCCGCCAGAAAGGCGGCTCCCACGTTCTCCTACCACGGTATCGTACCCGTCCGGTAAGCTGTTGATCCAGCGATGCAAGCTGGCGAGTTGCGCCGCCGTTTCAACTTCAGCATCGGTGGCGTCGAGTTTGCCCATGCGAATATTTTCCCGAATGGTGGTATTGAAGAGAAAAGAATCCTGAAAGACGAATCCTAATTGCGCACGCCACGACTCTTGGGTCCACATGTGGATATCGTGGCCGTCAATGAGGATCCGGCCAGTGTCGGGGTCATAAAACCGAGCAAGCAGCTGCAAGAGTGAGGTTTTGCCGGATCCACTCGGGCCAACAAAGGCAACCCATTCTCCAGGACGAATGGTAAAACTCATGGCCTTGAGGTTGGCTCGCGTGTCATTATAACCAAATGTGACTCTGTCGAAAGTAATGCCCTGAGTGAACCGTGTAAGCGGCCGGGCTCCTGGTGCATCGATGACTTGTGGTTGCTCCCGAAGCAGATCTTGAATGCGCTGTTGGCTGCTTTTGGCCTGGACAAGATTGGGAATGTACTGCGAGACATACGAGAGCGACCAACTGAGTGTCATAAACAGCGCTTGAAACGAGACAAGCGAGCCGATGCTCAAACTGCCCTGGAAAGCCATGTAGGCTCCAGCTCCCATGACTACAACTTGGAGGAACAGGATACTGATTCCTGCAGAGCGTTCAACCAGCGCATTGAGAAATCCGACACGCACGCTCAGTTCGGCTAAGTCTCTGAGCTGAGCTGCAAAGCCGTTCAGCATGCGACTCTCGAGTCCAAACCCGCGAATGAGTGCCGGCGCACTGAAGTTCTCTTCCACTGCAGTGAGGACATGAGCTTCGCGCTGTTTGCGTGTTGAGCTCGCGCGCGTTGCACGTGGGGCAAAAACACGAGGACCAATCAGCGTGAGCGGGAACACCAGCATGCTGATGAGTGCGAGCCGCCATTCCAGAGCAAACAACAAGATGCAGCTACAGACGATGTCGAGGCTCGGCAAGATGGCCCACGGAATGGCTGCGGTCAGGGCATTCTCGATCGTGGCCAGATCGAGCGAAAAGCGGGAAACGACATAGCCTGACTCCGAACGAGAAAAGAAACCTAAGGACAATTGTTGAAGGTGGCGAAACATGCGTTGTCGTATGTCGCTCAGTACTGCGGCACATACTTGCGCATATAAGTAGTCGCGATAGAGACCGGTGAGCGCAACGACGACGGCCCCTGTGATAAGAATCCCGAGAACGAGCGCGAACGTGTGCAGGTCTTGAGGAGTGATTGCTTCGTCAATCAGAAATTTGAAACCAAGCGGCACGCCACTGGTAAGGCTTGCCTCCAACATCAGGCCTGCTGCAATCATCGCTACCTGTGCGCGATAAGGCTGCAGCACCTTGCTGACCGAAAGGTCGTGTTGCCCGGTTGCTGATCGTAACATCGTACGCTCTGCTGTTTACCCGACAGATAACGGCAGCCGTGGCGCTGCGGCAGAGTGAAGTGCTCTATCGTGCGCCACTCTGGCAGGCTTGTGATTCTGACTCCTCACGTCGGGCCATAGCAGGCCATATTCTTCTGCTGGTAACAACGGGTAATGCTTGAGACACGAAGGGATTGGTAGCTGGCGCTGAAGAATCGCATTGACCTCGTCTTTTTCGCGGATGAGATGCCACAGCGGCTGCGTTACAGTTGGAATAAGGCGAAAGGGTGCTTCTGTCTCTTGATCCCAGGCCTCTGCGTATCTCAGGAGGTCACCAGCGCGCACGTGTTTGCGGCACGAGGGAGAGTCGCACGCACAGGGAAAATCATACTCAATGTTGAGGTACCCATACTCATCGGTGAGTTGTTCGCCTGGATGAATATCGCGCACTGCGACTTCAAACTCGTACCCTGCCATACGACAAGAAGGCTCACATGAATGATTGACGTAGCGTGCCAAATCCCAGCACAGCACGAAATCTCCTTTGGAGTCGATGTAAGCATAGGTCGTGATAATGTTTTGGTAGACCGAGTCCATTGCTTCTACTTGGGCAGGAGAGAGGGTTCGATCCAAATCGTCTCGGACCCAGGTAATAGTTCCCTTAGGAATGAGGCGCGTCGCCACAACCCCGTAGCCAATTTGTGGATTGATGAATCGGAGCTCGGTGTCTGGATGAATCATTGCCTGTTCCTTTCTTTTAAATAGGAATTTCTCGGACATTTCCCCGATGCTTGAACCGTAGCTCTCCTGTGAACTACTTGTGTCATTGGGTCTATTCGTAGACCAAATTGGTGTTCATGTTTAGTCATGAACGATTCAACTTTCTATTCATATCGATTCATTTTGCTATAGTGCGATCTATGGAACGTGTTCCTTATCTTATTTTTGGTCCTTTTCGCTTGGATACGGAAAAGAAGCAAATCTGGCGGGGGGATGAGGACCTTCGATTACGGCAAACGGCGGTCGAATTACTACAGATGTTGGTGGAAAACGCTGGTGAGTTGCTAACAAAAGAGGAAATTTTTCGTTACATTTGGGGAGCAAAACGCGTAACCAGAACTGCTCTAGCGGTTTGTATCAGCGATATCCGCAAAGCGTTGAACGACGATGTCAGGACTCCCCAATACATCGCAACGGTAGGGCGAAAAGGGTATCGCTATATCGGTCCGACGGTTGTTGGAAAACCCTCTGCACTTTTAGAAGAATCGGTTGCTGGTTTTGAGTCTGTCGTCGGGCGCCAGGAAGAGCTTGGGTTACTTGAAGAATATTTTGCCAAGGCGAGACGTGGGCAACGTCAGGTTGTGTTTGTGACCGGTGAGCCGGGGATTGGAAAGACGACCCTGGTTGAAATGTTTTTGGCGCGAGTACGAGCAGATTGGCGGGTGCGCATCGGACGCGGTCAATGCCTCGAACAGTACGGAGAAGGTGAGCCGTATTTACCGATTTTGGAAGCCTTGACGCGCCTCTGTCGTGAACCAGGGAATGCACCGATCGTTGAGCTGTTGAGTCGTTATGCCCCGACGTGGATGGTGCAGATGCCGAGCTTGCTGAGTCGAGTGGAACTCGCCAGTTTGCAGCAGCGCAATCAGGGGGCGAATCAGCAACGGATGTTGCGAGAAATGGCCGAGGCTCTTGAAGCACTGACCCAGGAAAACGTTTTTGTTTTAGTTCTCGAAGATCTTCACTGGAGTGATTACTCAACTCTGGAGTTGTTGTCGTACCTGGTGCAACGCCAGGAGCGTCTCCGGCTTTTGGTAATTGGCACGTATCGTCCTGCGGATCTTGTCACTGGTCACCCACTCAAGAAGCTTAAGCGCGAGATGCAGGTGCGCCGACAGTGTGAGGAACTCCCGCTCGCCTTGCTCAGCCACGAGGAAGTTGCGACGTATATCCGAAAGTCCTTACCTACGAGTCAGGCGTTATCAGCACTTGCCGAGCTGGTCTACCGACGTACTGAAGGCAACGCGCTGTTCATGATTAATGTGGTGAACATGTTACGTGGGCAGATGGTTGAACGAGACGGACACTTAGAGTTGCCTGTGGGTGTTGAAGACTTTCGCGTCCCGGAAAGCCTTCGCCAAGTGATTGAAGAGAAAATTGATCGCCTGAGCACTGATGATCGGCAGATTCTCGAAGCGGCAAGCGTGGAAGGGCGCGAATTTTCGTCAGCAGCGATTGCTGCGGCTATGGGCAGAGATGTCATCGACATTGAGGAACGCTGCGCTGATCTCATACGCCAAAGTCAGTTCATTCAAGAAACCGAGATGCGCAAGTGGCCGGACGGGACCTCCACCGTACGCTATGAGTTCTTACATGCGGTCTATCACTAAGTGTTCTATAACTGGGTGACTCCAGGTCGGCGTACCCAATGTCATCTGCGAATTGCTGAACGACTGGCACAAGGGTATGGAGAGCAGACAAGCGACGTTGCCGCCGAACTGGCGCTGCATTTCGAGCGTGGAGGAGACCTGCGTCGAGCTGTCCATTGTTTACAGCAGGCCGCTGAGCAAGCATCCCAGCGTCTCGCACGCCAGGAAGGGGTCAATCATTTGACCAAGGCGCTAGACTTGCTGCGAACGTTTACCGATCCGACAGAGCGGACAGAACTTGAACTCAAGTGCCAAATTAGTCTTGGCGTGGCGCTAACAGCGATAACAGGCTATGCCGCGCCCGAGGTTAAGCAGGCATATGATCGTGCACGTGAATTGTGTCAGCAAATTGATAAAACCCCGCAACTTGCACCGGTACTCCGTGGACTTGCTGCATTCTATTATACCCGAGCTGAACTTGCGACTGCGCGAGAACTTGCGGAACAGTTGTTAGTATCGGTGCAAGCGCGAGACGACGAATCATTGCTGATGGAAGCACATTTCTCACTAGGAGGAACGTTATCTAGCCAGGGCGAATTCATAAGTGCCCTGCATCATCTCGATTTGGCCCGAAGCTTGTACGATCCGCAAAAACACTATTCGCACGCGCTTCTGTACGGTCAGGATCCGGGTGTTGCCTCCCTGTGTCGTGCCTCTCAGATGCTCTGGTTTCTAGGGTATCCAGATCAGGCATTGGCAAAGGGACAGGAGTCTGTGGTTCGTGCCCGAGAACTTGCTCATCCTCACAGCCTCGCGTATGCGCTCACCTTTGCTACGCTCTTACGTCAACTTCGAAGGGAACCTTGGGTGATAGAAAGCCAGACCAAAGAGATCATTGCCGTGGCGACTGAGCATGGATTCCCAATCTGGAAAAGGATGGGAGAAATGTTCCAAGGTTGGAGTATTACCACACTAGGAAATCCTCAAGAGGGAATTGCCCTCCTACAACAAGGAATTTCGACATGGCGCACGATTGGGGCAAAAGTCTCCTTACCATACTATCTTTCTTTGCTCGCCGAAGCATACCGAGGAACCAGGAATTTCCAGAAGGGAATCGACGTTTTGGATGAAGCCTTTTCACTAGTAGTGATCACAGACGATAGATTGTGGGAAGCCGAGTTGTATAGATTGAAAGGAGAATTCCTTCTGCAGGAGCAAGGCCAAGAAATAACCGCTCCTAGTCTGGAAGAAATTCCGAAAGCCAATAGCAAGAGGAGAACAATGCCTCGCACCAACGCTTTGTTACTTGTTCCCCGTGAGACAACGGAAAAAATGCGGAGGACTATTTACAGCGGGCGCTAGGTATCGCCCAGCAGCAACAAGCGAAGTCTCTTGAATTACGGGCAGCGACAAGTCTCGCTCGCCTGTGGATGAAACTATCTAGAGCGAGGGAGGCCCGACATTTATTGTCAGAGGTGTATGGCTGGTTTACTGAAGGACTTGATACTCCTGACTTGCGAGAAGCGAAGGATTTACGAAGGAGATTGGGAGCGGTGGGTATAGAAGACCCTTCTGGTGACTTGTCTCGCTAAACTAGAAGATCTTCCCTCGTGGTGGTTGCCTCTCTTTCGGCAGCCTCTCCAAGGCATGGTACTTCCTGAGCTGAAGAGCCGGCATTGCGGTACTGTGATGAAATCATGCAGGAGCGAAAATGATAATCAAGGCAATGTACTGGAGAGAGTACATGCGCCACAGGAATGCGTAGAAAGGCTTCGCGCCAGAGCCGTCGGGCTGCAGGTGTAGGCGAAGTAAGCGTGTAAACTCGACAACGAAAACCAAAAGCAGTAGTGCTTCTACAGCAATCCCAAATTCCACCCTGAACAGATGCGGAAACGTGAGTATCCAGAGTGTGAGCCCGACAAAGGCGATAAGAAAGGCCACGGAGCAAATGTATGCAGTCTTCGTTGCACCTAGTAGTAAGGCAAAGCTGCGATAGCCACCCTTTTGGTCACCTTGCATGTCGGGAATATCTTCGAAGGTATTCATTCCAACACAGAAGAGCACCGCAAATGTGAGAATAAAGGCCAGATACACAAGCCCGAACGACTGAGTTGAGGCGAAGTTCCATACCGTCAAGAAGGTAGTTGCAGGATACACCACTCCCCTAAAAGTCACACCGAGTAACTTCGTAAGCCAAGGACTTTGTCGAACCGTGCGGCTCCCAAACCGTGGGACTGAGTACACAACCGAGGCTGACGTCATAAACCCGAGAAAGCCGAAGGCTAGCCAGAAAGGCATAATCCATAACGCGAGGATTGAACCCACTATGCCGGTACCAAGAGTTACTAGCCACGCTTGTGTTATCGTCATGGTACCCGACGGGAGAGGGAAGTCCGGCTTATTGATGCGGTCGACTGGAAGGTCGTAAATCTGGTTAATACCATGACAGGTTATCGTCCATAGGGCGAGCGAGAGGATACACGCGGCGATCTTTACCAGAATAATTGGCTCGTAAGGTATCACCGGAAACAAGGCTACCGCGATGGCCGTGCACATAACGATACTGCCGAGTGTCGATTCCGGTCGACTGAAACGATAGAGCGCCCAAAGCCACTGACGGAGTGTCGGTTGTGATGATTGCGAATTGCGTGATGCTGTAGTCATCGTCATACCAGGTGATAAATTTGAGCGAGGGTATGTCCCCAAACACTTCCCGCCCGGATAACACTATCGGTGTTGTTGGCGATGTCTTTAGTCGCTAGGGTGACTTTTTGTTAGTTTGCATAAAAGAGCGCGAAATGTGCGCGCCTATGGGCATTTTGGTCTCGCGTTAAAGTATGTGGACAGGCCGCCGATGTGCAAAACGAGTCAGTAGGCGGGAACGCACTCACGCTGGATCAACTGACGCGACTCTTTCGAAGGGGGAAATTTTTGCCCATGATTACTGTACAGCCAATACGACCCTATCAGCAGGAAGCCGCGAAACGGGTTATTCTCTCTGTTTGTCAAGAATTGTGGGAAGTGTCAGAAGAATTCGTTCTACAACATGAGTCTTTGACCGACCTTGATGATGTTGAAGGTTCTTATTGTAACCAGAACGGGGTGTTTTACGTTCTCGTCGATGGGGAACGAGTTGTTGGCACGGGAGGGATACGGCACTGGCGAGATGGTATCTGCGAACTGAAGCGTTTGTGGTTTCTAAAAGAATATCGAGGCCAAGGGCTTGGTTGGTTGATGACTCAAAAGCTCATTGAATTTGCCACTGATAAAGGATACGAACGGATAAGACTCGATGTTTACGATGCTGAGAAACAAGCGCGAGCGATCAAACTCTACCGACAGGCTGGATTTTCCTTCATTGAGCGTTATAACGATGGCATTTGTACCGTCTTCATGGAAAAAGTTCTGCAAGAGAACACTGTGATGACTCCACCGTTCATCAAGGAAGCGGCGTAATCGAGTGCGGAGAAACCGCCTGCTAGTAGATAGTCCAGAAAGTTTTGATGGATAACTCAAGGGGCGTCATTCCCGCGAGTGCGGGAATCCAGGAGGCTTAACGACAGGCCACTGCTGAATTTCCTTGGATGCCCGCCTGCGCGGGCATGACGAAACCCCATCCCTCAAAATTAAATGGACTGACTACTAATGGATTTACGCAGCTTTTACGCCTGGCAGAATCTTATCCTGAAGCCAGCGCTCCAAGACTGAGCGCAGGTGCTCCTGATTATACGGTTTACCTAAATAGTCATCCATGCCTGCAGCGAGGCATTTCTCGCGGTCACCGGCTGCCGTATTCGCTGTCAGCGCAATGATGGGAACCTGACGGAGCACTGAGGCTTGCTTTTCTTGTTCGCGGATAACGCGTGTAGCCTCAAACCCATCCATCTCGGGCATCTGACAATCCATGAGGATTAAGTCGTGGCGGCCGCTCGCAAAAGCTTCGACCCCGAGGCGTCCATTGTCAGCCACATCGACCTGGTAGCCGAGGTATTCGAGGACCCCGAGAGCAACCTGTTGATTCACCGGATTGTCTTCAACGAGAAGAACGCGACGAGGAGAGGTGTGAACCTCTGTAATGTTCGTCTCCTGTAGTTCTCTCAAGACTGGTGGCGTAGCGTGGGCAGACATTTGTACGGCCTCGTGCAGTGGCGTATCGTTCAGGATCGCGGACAGTGAGGTGTGGGTGAGAGCGTAGCAGGATTCAATTGAAGCAAGAATTGCTACGGCGCGATCGAATTGCTGCTCGCGACCGCACTGTTCGAGATCGCGACAAAGAGTTGCCACCCCCGTGGCCCCAATCATTGCGCTACTGCCTTTTAGGCTGTGAGCCTTGTCATGCGTGAGCGAGGCATTTTTTTCACTGACAGCTTGGTGAAGGGCGGCCAACAGCAGCGGCGAGTCGGAAAGATAGGTGGTGATTAATTTGCGCAGGACTTCTGGTCGTCCGGGTTTCTGCAGACTCTGCAGTTGTTGTAACGTACTGAGATCCAGGACCGGGCTCAGGGGAGTCACTATGTTAGCGTGCGTCTCCGCTGTGGCATGTCCCGCAGGCCGAAGGTGTGGACGTTGACTCTGACGAGCAGGTCCTGTCCAGCGGCTTAGGATGGCGCGCAATTTTTCTTGTGAGAACGGCTTACTGAGATAATCGTCCATTCCCGCGGTAAGGCAGCGCTGCTGATCTCCTTCCATTGCGTTAGCTGTGAGCGCGATAATGATGGCCTGCCGCTGGCCTTGATCGTACTGGCGGATCGCGGTTGTCGCTTCAAAGCCATCCATTTCTGGCATCTGACAATCCATGAAGACAACATCATACGATGCCGTTTGCATTGCTCGGAAAGCCTCGTGACCATTACTGGCGACGTCAACTTCACACCCGAGTAGCTCTAACATGTGAGGAGCGACTTCTTGGTTGACTGGATTATCTTCCGCGAGGAGGACGCGATGCAACGCCTGTCCTCGGTTGCTTGCGGCGTGCAAAGAGGCAGACTGGGAGGTGCTCGTTGCCTGTGGCAACGTCGATGACCTCTTTCTTGTAAAGAGTGACATTAACCCATTATAGAGTTCGGACTGCCGTACGGGTTTGCTGAGATATACCTCAATGCCTGCTTGCCGGGCTGCTTCAACATCGCCGTATTGGCCGGCGGACGTGAGCATCATCAGTTGCGTTGAGGCCAAGACGGGATCGCTCTTGATAGTCTGAGCGAGAGCGATGCCATCCATCCCAGGCATGTGCATATCAAGAATGGCGATGTCATAGGGGGTGCGCCAGACCGCTGCTTTATACAACAGTTGTAATGCTTCTACTCCGCTTTCAGCACTATCGTTATGCAGCTCCCATGATTGGAGTTGGTGGTGGAGGATCTCACGGTTTGTTGCATTGTCGTCCACAAGCAAGGCCCGGAGTTGCTGAAACTGTTCGAGTGACGGGATCATACGGGCGGTGCCTGTCGGCTGTAACTCGAGTTGGGCGGTAAACCAGAACGTTGAACCACTGCCGGGAATGCTGTCGACTCCGATCTGCCCTTCCATCACCGTGATCAGTTGCTTGCTAATAGCGAGACCGAGGCCAGTGCCGCCGTATTTGCGGGTGGTCGAACCATCGGCTTGCACAAACGGTTGAAACAATCTGGCCTGTGCTTCTGGTAATAACCCAATACCAGTATCGCGCACAGCAAAACGCAACATCTGCGCGCACGTCGTGCTTGGGGCAGAATCGGCTGGGTGGTTCTGCACCTCAATGACGACTTCCCCCTGTTCTGTGAACTTGATGGCGTTGCCGACGAGATTCGTCAGCACTTGTCGGAGCCGGTGTGGGTCGCCTCGCACAGCAGTTGGCACCTCATTGTGAATATGGCAGGCGATTTCTAACCCTTTGGCGTGGGCACGTTGCGCTAGGAGATCAGCAACATCTTCCACTACCTGGCGAAGGTCGAAATCGACCTCTTCGAGTTCAAGTTTTCCGGCTTCGATCTTTGAGAAATCGAGAATGTCGTTGATGATATTGAGCAGCGATTCGGCAGAGTGCTGAATGGTGTCGGCAAAGCGTCGTTGTTTGACGTTTAAGTCGGTACCGAGCAGTAATTCAGTCATCCCCAGCACGCCATTCATCGGGGTGCGGATTTCATGGCTCATATTGGCCAAGAATTGTGACTTGGCGCGATTGGCGGACTCTGCAGCTTCCTTGGCCTGGTGCAACTCTTCTTCCGCACACTTCCGTGCTGTGACGTTCCGTGCGGAAGCTAAGAGTTCTTCGAGTGCACCGGTTGTTGGGTTGCGTACCGCACGGGCAACACTTTCAAGCCAGATATACGTTCCATCTTTACGCTGCAGACGATATTCGATGGAGTGTGACTCTTCACTTTGTAAAATTGTCTGGAAACCTGCAAGTAAAGGATCGGCATCATCTGGATGGACCAACGCAAAAAGAGAGCGACCAACGAGTTCTTCTGGCGTATACCCGAGCATCCGATAACATGATGGTGAGGCGTAAAAGCAGATACCGTCTGGGGTGTGGCGTGAAACAAAATCCGTCGCGTTAACGGCTAAGAACCGATACCGCTCTTCGCTTTCACGAAGCGTAGCTTCTACAGCCTTCTGCTCTGTCAAATCTGTCAGCGCGCCGACGATACGATCGGCGATGCCATGCTCATCCCACACTGCTTGTCCACGAGCCAGAACCCATTTGTAGCTGTTGTCTTTGCAGCGTAGGCGATACTCGACAACATAAAATGAGACTTCTTTGGAGAAATGTTTCTCCAGCGCGGAGGTGACCGCTGCTTGATCGTCAGGGTGAATACGATTCTTCCACTCGTGAAAATCATGACCGAGTTCGTGGTCGGCGAATCCCATGATCTCTTTCATGCGTGCAGAGAAAAGGACTTCATTATTCCTGAGTTTCCAATCCCAAATGCCATCGTTGGCACCGCGAGCCGCGAGTTGCCATCGTTCGTCACTCGTACGTAGGGCTTCCTCGGTTCGTTTATGTTCGGACACATCATGAAGGAACCAGACCTCTCCCCCGTCCGAGCGATAGGCAGAAAACTCAGCATAACGCTGCTCGCCACTCTTGTGAGTTAAGGGAACCACACGGGCGTAAGGAAAATTTACCGCGCGATCAGTTTCATAGAGTTCGCGTACGTCTGCTGCCTGGTTACCGTACAGAGAACAAAACCACTGATCGATTGTGGAAATCTCGAGGTTGGTATAGCCAGTGATCTGCTCGACAGCTTTGTTGAATGAAACGGTATCGCCCTCACGATAGAGTGCTCCGACCAGCAGATGTTCTCGCATAAGGTGGAGCCGCTGGTCGTTTTTCTGGAACGCTACTATATGTTCTTGCGCGTGGCGCTGAGCGGCTTCAAGCTCCATTACACGATGTTGTAAAGCCGCAATCTCTGCGCGGAGTTGGGCTTCTGTGTGTGTTGTGTCCTTCATGATCTCTCTCGGTGTACATGCCCCGTTTGGGTGCTTACGAACTGCCATAAGCACGCCGGAGTGCAGACCCCCCGAAAACTACTAAGGGTGCTATCGGGAGAAATCCGAGAGAGTTTAAGAAAGCAATCAGCGATCCGCCGTCAGCCGTCAGCGTGTCAAAAAAGCACGAACGATCATCGATGAGTGGTCAGCTTCTGGAGAAAGGATATGTGCGCGCGCTTACCTTTGTCGAGGGGTGTTGATCCGGTAGATCAAGAGGATGGAAAGCTGATAGCTGACCACTGAGAGCTCCCTCACCTAAACAACGCCCGCGCAATCACCATGCGGTGTACTTCTGACGGACCTTCTCCGATGCGCCGGACACGGGCTTCTCGGTACCAACGTTCAAGCGGAAATTCTTTGGTGACACCATAACCACCATGAATTTGTACAGCGCTATCAATGACCCGCCCTAAGACTTCACTGGAGTACAGCTTGGCGATTGAGGCTTCGACACGTGCGTCTTCACCTCGGTCCGCTTTCCATGCGCCATCCCAAATCAGATAGCGTGTGGCACGTAATTCGACTTCCGCATCCGCGAGCATCCATTGAATCGCTTGCCGTTGGCTCAGTGGCACTCCGAACGTTGAGCGTTGCTTTGCATGCGCGATCGCCATGCGATGCGCTGCGACTGCGACCCCAAGGTTGCAGGCCGAGTAGGGGAAGCGCTGTCTGGTAAGGAGATCCATGCACAAGTCTAAGCCATCTCCTTCGTTGCCAATCATGTTGGCGGCTGGCACTTTGCAGTCTTCAAAAGAGACTTCGTTAGGCAGTGAGACCGTACGAATCGTACGAAACGGCCGCGCCGTGAAACCTGGAGTGCCCTGATCAATGATGAAACAACTAATGCCCTTGCGGCCTTTGCTCGGATCGGTCCGCACGAAGACGACGCCCCAATTTGCTTCATGGGCATGCGAAATAAAAATCTTGGTGCCGTTGAGTACCCAGTAGTCGCCTTGCCTGACGGCTCGACATTGGATAGAGCCCGCCGGGTCAGCTCCTCCACTCGGTTCAGTAATGGCGAAGAAGGTGTAGGTCCCATTGCGAATGGTCGGCACGGCGTACTTTTGAATCTGCTCTTCATTGCCACCATAGATCACTGGGGGAGGATAGCGGCCAAAGACACCGCAGCCTGGATTGTACAATCCCTGGCGATGTTGCGACATCTCTTCCAAGAGCACGCTCATGCCGAACGTACTCATGCCGCCACCACCGTACTTTTCTGGCGCAGAGAGAGCCCACAAACGTGCCGCTTTGGTCTTTGCGCTGATGCGATGGTAATCCTCTTCGGCTAAGTCTTCCGCATCAGGGTCGACGCGTTTCTCTGCAGGAATAACTTCATCTTGAATAACGCGCCTGACCTGATCTCGCAGCAACGCCAGTTCTGGCGGCATGGTAAAGCCGGGGAAGGTAGTCATATCTTACTCCAACAAGCAGTCAGCGTTCAGCGGTCAGCATTCAGCTTCTCGAAACGAAAAAGTAATCAGCGATCAGCCGTCAGCTTTTGGATAAAAGCAGTAAGCATTCTTTTTTTATCGGTTACTGCGCGATCGAGGTTCTCATATGCTAACTGGTGCAAGAAATTGAGATCTCGTGCGAGTAAGAGATGGTACTCAAGCTCGCTTGCTGAACCCATAGCTATGTGTAGGAAGCGTGCAAAGTCAGCTTCACTGCCGCGCCCACAACCCTCCGCAATGTTAGCGGCAATAGAGGCACGCGAACGGCGAATCTGACTTGTCATCAGCCCGTATAATTCTTCCCTCGGCAAGGTTGTCGTTACCTTATAAATCGACAAGGTCAGTTGGTGGGCTCTTTCCCACACTTTCAGCTCTCTAAAGTTCTTCATAGGTTGACTTCCTGATTTACGCTGATCGCTGAAAGTAGACTACCAATAGCTCTAGTGTTGTAAGCTGACTGCTGAAAGCTGATCGCTGAGGGCTATTTCGCTTTGCGAAACTTCGGCAAACTCACCTCTGGTGACACATCCTCAAAGACCACTTCGAGAGGGAGATCGAGGCGTAACTCGTTCTCTGGCACATCGGTGAGCCATGAGATCATGCGTACGCCTTCTTCCAGCTCGACGACGACAGGGCTGTAGGGAATATCGGGAGCGAAAGGCGGGAGCATCGGTTGCATCGCGGTTGTCCAGGAGAAGAGTTTGCCTTTCCCTGAGGACTTTGCCCATTCCCAATTGAATGAGCCACACTTGGCGCACATGTCGCGCGGCACGTGGCGCCACGTCCCGCAATCTTTGCACCGCTGAAAACGTAATTCATGCTGTTTACAAAAGGCGTAGAACTCCGCCGCCATGGGATTGCGACGACGGGGAAGGGGTTTCTTGTATGCTGTTTCTGCCATAGAGGTTTCCTTTTCCACTTTTATTGACCGGCTCCCTCGCGAGTCAGGGAGAGGGCGAGAGAAACTCAGTTATCGCCGCAAAATCGCTAAGCTGCCGTCGCCGAAATCGCCCCAGCCAGTCACCAGACCGAGTTGGGCGTCTTTGACTTGGCGAGTGCCGCACTCGTGCCGAAGTTGTCGTGTGGCTTCGACCACATGATTCATCCCCCAGACATGCGCCTCTGAATGTAACCCACCGTGAGTGTTGATCGGTAGCTCTCCACCGAGTTCCAGACGGCCGCCTTTGACGAAGTCGGCGATTTCTCCCCGTTTGCAAAAACCTAAGGCTTCGAGTTGCAACAGTACGACATACGAGAAGCAGTCGTAGATTTCGATGAAATCGAGGTCTTTGAGGTCAATCTGGGCCATGCGTAACGCATTGGGGGTGGCGAAGCTTAAGCCAATGACAAAGGGATCTGGCCGTGCCGGAATATCATCGGCGGGGTAGGGATGCCCTTCGGCGATGCCAGAAATGTAGACCGGCGTATGTTTGAGGTCTTTTGCGCGCTCAGGCGCAGTCAGCACAACGGCGCACGCACCATCGGTTTCGAGGCAGCAGTCAAACAGACGAAATGGCTTGGAGATCCAGCGGGCATTGAGATAATCTTCCATCGTTAAGGGCCGCCCGCGCATAAAAGCTTTTTCGTTGAGCTGGGCATGTTTGCGCGAAGCGACTGCAATCGCACCCATCGCTTCATCTGGCACGTTGTACATCTTCTTATGCCGATTCGCGATCCACGCGTACCATTGCACCGGGACAGTCGCTCCATATGGCAAGTAGTACTCACCGATTGTTGTTCCGAGCGCTGGAATCCCACCGCCGTTGTCGCTCGACGGACTGCTGACACGCATGGTGGAATAACCGTTCCAACCGAGTGGGACGAGCACATTTTTCGCGACCCCACAGGCAATGGCCATTGCGGCGCTTTGGAGCGATGTGACTGGGCTTGCACCTCCCATGTGAACCGTGACGGAATACCGTAGGTCCTCAATCCCAAGGTTAGCGGCAAAATGCTCAGCCGTAGATGGGAGCGGCGGTGGGATAATCCCGTCGATGTCATGCGGTTTGAGTCCCGCGTCACTGATGGCTTTCATCGAGGCTTCGAGCATGAGCGCGAAATCGGTTTTTCCTGAACCTCGGGTAAAGGCGGTTTCACCGACACCAACGATACATGCTTGATCCTTTAGTGAGTACATACAACCCTCCTTCTTATTCTGCCCTGACGGCGCGGATGGTATAACGGGAGGCGGCTGATTGTAAAGGCAAGGCACTCTTTCGTTTCGAAGTCGCGATGACGTATACTGGACCAAGAAAGGAACCGGACTCATGAAGATTCGTGACTTGTTTTCACTCCGCTCCCCGACGTTCTCCTTTGAGTTCTTTCCACCCAAGACACCACAGGAAGTGGACGAGCTATTGGCACGTGCCCGTGAACTCCAACCGCTGAGCCCGAGCTTTATCTCAGTGACCTATGGCGCTGGTGGTTCGACCCGTCGTAACACCATTGACCTTGTCTGTCGATTTCAAGAGGAACTCGGCATTCTTGGCATGGCCCATATTACGTGTGTCGGGCATAGCCAGAATGAATTGCGTGAAGTGTTGGATGAACTGAAAAATCGCGCCGTCGAAAACCTGATGTGCTTACGTGGGGACCCACCAAAGGGACAGACAGACTTTATTCCGGCACCCGATGGCTTCGCTCATGCCGCAGAGTTGGTGTCTCTGGCACGCGCGTTAGACGATTTTTGTATTGGCGTTGCGGGATACCCGGAGCCGCACCCTGAGTGTGGTGATCAACAGTTGGACTTGGAACACCTTAAAGCGAAAGTTGACCGTGGCGCTGATTTCATCACGACCCAATTGTTCTTCGATAATCGTGACTACTTTGATTTCTGTGCACGTGCCCGTGAGCTTGGCATTCGCAAACGTATCATTCCCGGCATTATGCCGATCACGAACTATCGCCAGATTGTCCGCTTTGCCAAAATGTGTGGTTCGTCGATTCCGGAGGCATTGCATAGACGGCTCGAGCCAGTGGCTGATGATCCACAAGCGACGTTAGAGATTGGTGTTGACTGGGCATGGCGCCAATGTGAGGAGTTGTTGGCTGGTGGAGCCCCTGGGATTCACTTCTATACCTTGAATCGGTCGCTTGCTACGCAGCGCATTTTCGGGCGGTTACGACAGAGCAGCGTGCGCACCCTGCTGCCTTCGGCTGCGGCGTGATTCTTTTGTCCTTGCCACAGAACGCGTTTCTGAACTCAAGGACATAAACAGAACCGTTCCGTATGTGTCACCCTGAACGAAGTGAAGGGTCTCTCAGAGGGATTCTTCGCTTCGCTCAGAATGACAGCGCTGAAAAGGCTGTTGATAGTGGATGCAGCTTCTCGCCTCTCCTCAAATCCGCAATCCCCATTCCGCAATCTACAATTCCCAATCCCCGCTCCACATTGACCTGCCGCTGGTGAGCAGAGTATGGTCCCGTTTGAGCCGAAAGGAGGTGTGGTATGGCCAAACGGCGAGCGATGCTGCTGTTGACGTACAATCTTGGGGCACATGTCAACAAAGCCGAATATGAGCAATGGGTGCGGGATGTCGATAATCCATTTTTCAATAGCGTCCCCGGCATTGTGCGTTACTCCAATTGGAAAGTTATCGAGGAAAAGGTCGGAAAAGTTCCTTTCACCTACTACGACTTGATGGAGATCGGCGATCTCGACGCCTTCGAGAAGGTGTGGGGCAACAAAGAGTTACAAAAGTTTGCGCATGGCTGGACCGAACGTTGGTCACTCCACGGCACTGATGAGAAATACGTGGGGATTAACTTCCAGGTGCTTTTGGGTGAGGAGTTTGCGGCCCCGGATTTGCCATAGACTAATGAATGGACGAAGGGGCGAACGGGCGACCATAAAGAGGGGCGAAAAAGAGGGATTGTATGAAAGACATCACGCAACGTTCAGAAGCGCAAACGAAAGTCGTCGATGACTACCTGAGCGGCTTATCGCAATTCAATGTTGGCCCTTTGTGGAAATTCCTCCGCCAGGCGCTCACACCGGAACCGCGGAGTCAGGCGAAGCCACATTTATGGCGATGGCAAGAACTCCGACCGCAATTGTTACGGGCAGGGGAATTGGTGTCTGCTGCCGAAGCTGAACGCCGCGTCCTTATGCTGCTCAATCCCGGGCTCGAAGGCCGTATCGCAACAACTCACACCTTGTATGGTGGGCTCCAACTGATCTTACCCGGCGAGGTTGCAGCAACGCATCGACATACCCCCAATGCGTTGCGATTCATTATGGAAGGTGAGGGAGCCTACACTGTTGTCGATGGCGAGAAAATGACCATGTCGTTTGGAGATTTTGTCTTGACGCCAAACTGGACCTGGCACGATCACGGCAGTGAAGCCAGTGGGCCGGTGGTGTGGCTCGACGGGCTGGACATTCCGTTGATTACGATGTTGGAAGGGATTTTCTTCGAACCCTTCACCCAGGAAGCACAGTCACTGACCAAGCCGCTGAACAATTCGGTGAATGAATATGGTAAAAGCGGACTTTTGCCTTCATGGCAGCGCGCATCTGGTACGCTTTCTCCATTACTGAAGTATTCCTGGAAAGATGCGCGTGAAGCGGTGGCAAGCCTGAGTTCGCATGCCGAAAGCTCGTTTGATGGCGCCATTGTCGAGTATGTCAATCCGGTCAATGGTGGTCCGTCGTTACCGACGATGGCAAGCTTTCTCCAACGTCTCAAACCAGGACAACAGACCGAAGCCCATCGTCACAGTGAGAGTGTCGTCTATCTTGCTGTCGAAGGGCATGGGCACACGGAGATCGACGGGAGGAGCTATGCGTGGTCGCCAGGGGATGTGTTCGCGCTACCTACGTGGAGTACGCATCGCCATCAGAACGCTTCAGCGAGCCAGGACGCGATTCTCTTTTCTTTCACCGATAGGCCGGTGATGAAGGCATTTCATTTGTTTCGGGAACAAGCGGTGTGAATAACATAGAACGTAACCACCGCTCTTCCCCTTTTACGTTGTACATATTTACGTTTTACCTGTTTCCTGTCACAGATCACGAATGACGTTCCCAGGAGGTTCTATGCTCCAAACTATGATCGTTGGTAGTTTGCCCCGACCTACGTGGCTGGTGCCTGCGGGGCAGATGTACGTGCAATGGAAGTTGGATGGTGATGCCCTGCAGGAAGGGCAAGATGATGCGGTGTTGCTGGCGCTCGCTGATCAAGAGGCTGCTGGACTCGATATATTCACTGACGGTGAACAACGTCGCCGCCATTACATTTGGGGGTTTGTGGAAGGGCTCGAAGGAGTCGACTTCTCTCGATTGGTGAAGATTCCCACGCGCGGAGGTCGCTATGGCAATATGGTCGATGCCGCGCGCGTCGTTGCCCCCGTTCGCCGGCGTGGGTCGATTGTCAGTGAGGCCGTCCGATTTCTCAAGCACCACAGTACCAAGCCGGTGAAAGTTACCTTGCCAGGACCCATGACGACAACTGATACGCTCGCGGATGAGTATTATCGTAATCGTCGTACGCTCGCGACTGAGTTGGCAAAGCTCCTTAACGACGAAGCGCATGAGTTAGCTGAGGCTGGTGCGGACATCGTGCAGTTCGATGAGCCCTGCTTCAACATCTATCTCGATGAGGTGGAAGAGTGGGGTGTACGGACCTTGGAAGAGGCAGCCAAAGGGATACGAGCAAAGAAGGCAGTCCACATTTGTTATGGGTATGGGATCGACATGGTGCTGAAGTGGAAGAATAGCAACACCGATTGGAGTCACTACTGGCGGTCGTTGCCGTTACTCCGTACCAGTGCGATGGACATGATTTCGGTTGAATGTGCCGCATCTGGTGTTGACCCTGCAGTCTTAGGGCAAGCGAAGGGCAAGGACCTCATGGTCGGTGTGATCGACGTCGGCACTGAAGAGATTGAAACGCCAGAGAAAGTGGCCGCGCGTATCCGGACGGCATTGCAGTATGTCGAGCCTGCGCACTTGTATCCGTGTACCGATTGCGGAATGATTCCGCGTTCTCGAACGGCTGCACGCGGGAAGATGAAAGCACTGGCTGATGGCGCGTGGCTGGTGCGCTCGGAACTGACCCGCGAACGTCAACAAGGCACGTTGATGGGAGTGAAGTCGGTGTAAGCGATGAGCATTGGGTTCCCATGCTAAAAATAGAAACTCCCCATGATGGCGCTAGCCGCCGCGAATTCATTCAGTTGTACGAAACTGTCTATGCCTCACGGAGTGCGTACTGGCTCCCTGCAGCGCGCTTTGAAATGGCGATTCTACGCGGCGAGAGTACGTTTAATGAAGAACGTACCGTCCGGCCTTTTGTTGTTCGTGACCAAGGACAAGTTGTCGCACGGGTGCTTGCGGTTGTCGATGCACGATATCAACGCCATTGGCACGAGCGGCTTGGCCACCTCTGCTGGTTTGAAGCTCTGCCCAACACCCGCGACGCGGTCAAACTCTTGATACACGAAGCCTGCTCGTGGTTGCACGAGCAGGGCGCGACCGCTGCGCGAGCAGGACATGGCATGCTTGATTTTCCCTTTGTGATTGATGACTACGAAACCTTACCGCCGAACGTGTTACGCCTTAATCCTGCATATTATCACTCACTGTTAAAAGATGCGGGGTTTGAGAGTGAGAAAGGATTTGTCGACTACAAGATTGAGGTGCGTCCTGAGTTGCTGGCACGGTGGGTTGGGATGCTCGAAGCCGCTCGTCGTGGAGGCTATACGATCGTGCCCCTGCGAGAAGTCCCAGAGCAACAGCGTGTGTCTGATTTCGTTGCGACATTCAATGACACCTTCAAGTCCCATTGGGGGTGGATACCATACAGCGAGACGGAAATCGCTGGGTTATTGAAGGCTCTGACGCGCGCAGGTGTACTCGACACTTCAGTGCTTGCCTATCGAGATCGCCAACCCGTGGGAATGCTCTTACTTGTTCCTGAGCACAATGCGGAAGTTGCTCTCAAGCCGGGGCGGACGGTGCACGAGAGTGAACGTCTCAACGTGTTAGCTATTGGCGTGCGAGAATCTGACCGCGGTCGCGGGGTGAATTTAGCAATGGCGAGTTATGGCTATCTTGAGCTGGTCGGGCGTGGCGCGAAGTACGTGAGTTACACGTTAGTGCTGGACGACAACTGGCCCTCGCGCCGCACCGCCGAGAAGCTTGGCGCTTCGGTGTGTGCGAACTACGTCGCATATCGGCGGCGGCTACAGTAGGTGGCACGTAGTGGACTGGCTACGGTGCCGCGATTTTTGGGCTATAGTTTCAGCTTTATCCCCGCTGAACTGGGTCTGGATCTGTGTCAATTGCAATTCATACAACGTCTATCGGCTTGTAACCTGTCGTTCCTCTTCGACTGTCGTGCCAGTTTTACCCGCGGCCTGCTGCAAAAAGGAAAGAAAGCGAGCAGGGGCGGCAAGTTGCTGATACCGTCGCAGTTTCTCCGGTCCTGAAGCGGTGTGGAGATGTTCCTGTGTGGGAGTTCCTTCTGGTCCTGAACCACTAATGACTATTTGTTTGTAGCGATGGCAGAGCTGATGAGCGACGTTGTGATAATACCAATCGCGATGACCAAGAGAGTGCTGTTCCACTCCACGGGCCTCGCGGAGTAACTTGGTCGAAGAACTTGCCCAGTGGCGCAGAATTGGTAACGCTCCATGGGCCGCCCCCTCATCCTCTAACGTGTGCAGTAAGCGCCACAAGCTGGGCGCACGCGCTACATTGAGATGGGCAAAGCGCTGGTGCGTGCCTGGTGGTTGTTTTGCGGGAGGAATGTCTTGGAGTTGCTGCCTGGTGACTTCCAGTAGTTGATGAGCTTGCCGTTGTAATGAAAGTTTATGATGCCATGCGTCGAGAATCTCTTCTGGAAGAAAGAGCATTTCCTCACGTCCGGTAGGGTCGGTCACAAGGGCGAAACTGACATGCCGCTCGTCGATCAACTCACTGCGGATTTGCAGTGCCGCTGTCGTTTTGTGTTCTTGAACCGAATGCTGAAGGGGAGGGATCTCGAGCGTAAGTTGTAATGACCATTGCCAACGTGGAGGCGTGGCGTGTCCGCCGGTGCTGTCCTCGTGGTAGCCGTGCGGAGCTGTACGCTTGCCGATCAATGCGGCGGCTTTCAGATACGCGTTCGAGGGAAATGGACGATGCAGAATGGTGTTGAACTTCACGGCACAGCCGTTCACCTGGAATACGCCACTCGTCCGGGCCAGTCGTTTCTGTTGGCGTTGTGAAAGCTCCGGGGAGAACGTTTCTGGCGCGACGGGTACCAGGCTGAGTCTCTGGCTATGGCCAAAGATGCGCTCGATAGGTAACCCACCTTCAGTGAAACGATGGTGGAAGTGCAGTTCGCGAAACTCGCCATGACGTGGTCGAGGGGGATCGCCCTGTTTCTTAAAATAGCGCGTCAGTGCGGCAAAAACTTGTGTGGTCACGAATTGTTTGTTCGACCACGTCACCGGTGACGCTTTACTGACCTCTTCGGTTGTTTTGAGAAAGGACTGCTGTAACTGCCGCAGGGCAAGAGATGACGGTTTCGCTGATGCATGAGGCTCAGCAGCGACAGCGTTATGATACGCGAGTTGCCGTTGCGTAAAGGCAGCGACAAGTTGATTCCATAACGTACGCATGGCGTCAGCTTCCTGCTGGATAGCCGTAGGGAATTGCTCCCAGGTATTGTACTCAGGGCTTACCCAGTACCGGTATACGAGCACAGGCCAATTGGCACGTTTGCGTGGGCGCATGGTGAAGGCAGAGTAGTCAGTAGTCAGTAGTCAGTAGTCAGTAGAAGAAGCCATAAATGGATACTGCTTATTCCTTTTTCCATGCTGGCTACTGGCTACTTTGTTTGTCGTGTTAGAGCCTCATGGGGAGCCACGTTGCCGTCACTCCCCACGAGCCCACTGCTAGAGCAGATAGTACGTCATCTCAAACCAGAACTGGTCGCGGCTCGCAAAAGCGTAGATACCGCTCCAGCCTTGGCTCATGCTGCTGCCTGGGTACCAAGCAACACCAGTCGAGAGTTCGATGTTCTCGTAACCCATCACGTTGCGCCACCACCACTGCGAGAACAACAGCCAGTCTTTGGAACGAGGCTCGTAGACGACGGCATTACGGGTCTCGAGGCGGCTGGCGAACAAGCCTTGGTTGACTGCGGCCAACGTCAAGAGATGTTCCCAACGGTAGTTACGGCACTGCGGGCTAGAGTAGAAGCGCTTGCCGCTCTCGCGAGACTTGCGTGCTGCTTCTGCTTTGGTGATACCGTTTCCTGGGTTGTCAACGACATAACACAACGGGTTTGCAATGTTGCTCCATTGGTTTTTCATCAACCATTGGCCAGTGAAGAACCATGCCTGCGTTGCAAAAGAGTCATGCAGGAACGGAATGTAACGGAACGACGGCACGGATTTGAGCAAGTCAAAACCGACCATCGAGCGCCATACCGGCGTGTAGGTGTGATAGTCTTTGTTGATCGAGAACGCGGTCAATCTATCAATGGTTCGTTGGTCAGTCAGGAGCGCATTGCGTCCGGTGCCGAGCGGCAGCTTACGGACATATTCCTTGGTGCTGAAGCTCTGCTCGAGACGGAACACGGCGCCGGTATAATCGAAGTCGTTGTAGGTCGTGGTAAAACCAAAGATGCTGGTTCGCGTCCAGTGGAAGTTTGCCGGAAAACACTGCGTGATCGGTGGACGGACGGCATTGTGTCTGCCACGGACTGGTTCACCGTTGTTATTCAATGCCCCGTTACGATTGTTACTTCGGAAGCGGTCTGGATGGTTAAACCCACCGAGGTCGGCGCCAGCCAAGACGGTCGCCACTGAACCGGATTCTTGTGAGCGATCGTTCTTGACCGAATGGCCACGTCCTTTGTTATCCAAGCAACGCCGCAGTCCTTCTTCAAATGTGCCAACTGGTGTGCCCAAGCCATTTGCTGCTGCGACATCAGTATCGCCATAGACCTTGGCTCCAATGACATCGCTAAAGTTGAAAGTTCCTGACACACCGACAGGAATGTTGGCATAGTTTAGCGAGAAGTCGAAACCGCTTATGCTGGTACCGAAAACCCGGAACCCAAGAGCGGTTGTACACCAGTTCCACATACCATTGAGGGGACCTCTACAGTTCCCTTTATAAATCTGTGGAATGTAGGTGGTGTACGAATTGGCAACGTCTGGAGAGGTGTTGATATTGGCCGCGTTTCCAGCATCGGGAGTCCCACCGCGAAGGTTCGGCATCCGACCGAAAAACGCCCACGGATGCCGCGTGCGGCGATGGCCGATCCAGCTCGGATTCCATAGTTCAAACGCCCGGGTTCCATCCGCTCGTCTGAACGAACAGTTTTCCGGACGATACTTAACGAGGTTGCCATTGTCGTCGAGACAACCTTTGACATGCACTGGTGAACGGAGTACGCCATTAATAATGAGGTCTGAGTTGGGGCCACGAAATCCTGGCGTATAAAACGGCTCAAGATAGACGTTGGAGAACCAACTGCCGACGTTACCGATATGGTAATTGAGCTTGAGGGCCCAAATCGGTGAACGGAATTCGTCGAACTTTTCACCGGCACCTTGGTTTTGGTCGATACGCAGCGGGTTAATAACGTCAATTGAGCGGTAGAGGTCTGATTCACCCCACACAATCTGTTGACGTCCGATACGAGCTGAGAGTTTGCCAACTCCCACTTGGCCGAAATCTAAATCCAAGAATGCATCACGAAAACCGTTTTCTGGAAACAGATAGCTTTTGCGTTCGTGACGGCTGTACTTATTCGTGTAACTATCCCGAAGGGTCCAGGTCGGGTCAGCACGGAAACGGTACCGCATGTTCAGTGTGGCGTTTTCGACAAAAGGAATTTCCAGTTTGTCTTGGCCCAAAATTTTGCCATTATCGACAAATTTATCGTAAATGAACCAGAAATAGACTTCGTTACGCCACTGTACCCAGTTGAGGTTATCTCCGCCGTTTGAATGAAACGTATGGCGCATGCGGTACCACATCTGTAGTTCCGCGTTACCGATACGTGT
>Ga0194132_10003060_pt1 | contig 30370 bp, 21 predicted proteins | sample TA2KigOf80mmetaG_FD_148612 | JGI IMG/M metagenome (GOLD analysis project Ga0194132, IMG submission 148612) | Freshwater microbial communities from Lake Tanganyika, Tanzania - TA2015054 Kigoma Offshore 80m | ecosystem: Environmental > Aquatic > Freshwater > Lake | place: Tanzania: Lake...
AGGAGGGCGGTTCGAAGCCGTGCACGTTCGGCACAACACCGAAAAGATTCTTATTATTACTGATGCCAAGTTCCGCGATCGTGTCGGTGGTGAGCGCCGTAATTGCGATCGGCGTGGTCTGCAAGTTCTCTGCGCGCTTTTGCGCCGTCACGACGATTTCTTCTAGGCCACCCTGATCGACTTCTTGTGCTCTGGCGAGCCCGGTGAGGGACGCAGCAACAAGCCCGGCAACGAGCGCCGCCGATAAATACTTCATTTTCATGATTTTGATTCCTCCAGTTGACGTGTTCTTTTTCCGCACTGGTAACCGGCCATTTGCCCTAAGCAAACCCAGAAAGGCGAATTCCGATGAGCGTTACAAAGCAAATCACCCGGCGGCCATATGCTTTCAATTTGCGTAATCCGTGTCAATGAAAATTACGCAAAGCGACGTTATCTACGCTACCGGACTACGAATATCGCAATGGAGTGGTATTTTCAACACGAAATTCCCATAAACGGGGCGGACAGCGGCAGTCGTGGAGGGGGTGATGAAGGAGCAGGACACGGCCGGCAAAAAGTCAGCAGCGGAGCCCGGTCGATATGCCTGGTACGTCGCCGGCATGCTGTTCGTCATATACCTGTTCAATTACATCGACCGCTCCGTCCTCAACGTACTCTCGCAGCTCGTCAAAGAGGATCTTCGCGCCTCAGACACCATCATGGGCTTCCTCGTCGGGCCCGCCTTCGCGGTGTTTTATGCCCTTGCCGGTATTCCCATCGCTCGCTATGCCGATCGCGCAAGTCGCATCCGCATCATCGTTGTCGGCTGCATCGTCTGGAGCGGTTTCACGATTGCCACGGCTTACGCACAGACCTGGCAACAGCTTGCATTCTTTCGCGTCGGCGTCGGCATCGGCGAAGCGGCCTTCCTCGCGCCGGCGTATTCGATCCTCGCCGATTACTTCCCCGTGCTCTATCGTGCGCGGGCGCTATCTCTGCTCGGTCTCGCCGTTTATTTTGGCCAGGTCACAGGCATGTTGACGGGCGCGATGCTCGGCGCAGCCTTGGGTTGGCGTGACGTATTCCTCTACGCGGGCGCTCCCGGCATCGTGGTGGCTTTGCTCGCCTATCTCACCGTGCGTGAACCTGAGCGCGGGGCTATGGAAGCCTCGAGGGTCTCTGCTGATACGGCGCGTGCGGACCTCGCGACCGCGCTGCGTTCCCTGTGGGCGTACCGCAGTTTTCGACATCTTTGCTTAGGGACGGCGCTTGGGGTCTTCGGCGGTCAGGCCTTCGCCGGCTGGTCGGCGCCTTTTTTGATGCGCTCGCATGGCGTTGATCTGCAGGCGATTGGTACGGTATTTGCGCCGCCTTATCTGTTGTCGGCTCTGACGGGAACAATTATTGCGGGATTCGTCGCTGACCGTCTCGTCCGTCGCGATCTCAACGCGCCGGTGCGCGCGTCAAGTTATATGCTCACGTTTGCTACTGCCTGTCTGTGCCTGGCCTGTTGGGTACCCTCGTTCGGCGCCATCGTACTGTTGACCGTTCCGATGGGGCTGGTCGGCGGTGGCTGGATATTACCGATGCAAACGACCACGCAAAACGCGTTGCCGCCCGACTTGCGTGCGACCGGAACTGCGGTGTTCTGGTTTGTAGTCAACCTGATGGGCATCGCGATGGGACCGTGGTTTGCCGGCATGCTCTCGGATCTGTTCGCGGTAAGGTTCGGTAACGAGTCTTTGCGCTACGGCTTGTTGGTGGCGATTGCGGTGAGTTTCTTGGGTGCATTGATCATTCATCGAGCCGCCCGCAGCCTACACGCGGAAGCCGTAGCCCGTGGCATCCGGCATCAGGGGTAAAGCTATTCCCAATGAAAATACTCCCAATGAAGATACGCTTGTGATCACGAGTCGCAGTTTCAATTTTGCTGACTTGCTTGCGCTCGTGGCCGGCGAGGTGTCTGAACGCACAGCGCTCGTCTGTGGCGATGAGCGCCTGAGCTATGCCGAACTGGTGAGGCGAGTCGGAAACTTGGCAGCTACGCTCGATCATCGCGGGCTACGCGCTGGCGATACGTTCGCGCTGCACTGCGGCAATTGCGTGGAATACTTGATCGGATTCTTTGCTGCATGTCGGCTCGGTGTTTTACCCTTCAATGTCAATTACCGCTACGTCGAGGCCGAGCTCGAGTATCTTTACGCCAACGCGAAGACCGCTGCAGCTCTGGTCGGGCACGAATTCTTGCCGCGCGTTCGCGGTCTCTCATGCTGTCCGCGCATCGTGATCGCAGTCGGCGAGGGCGTGGGCGAGGAGGACACTGGTTTCGGGGCTGCACTACGAGCGGGCGCGAATCTGCCTGCGCCAGCACGCGTACCTCGCAGCGACGATGCGCTTATCATCTATACCGGCGGAACCACCGGCATGCCTAAAGGCGTGGTCTGGAGCCACCACGATATGCTGCTTGCCTCACTCGGCGGCGGCGGATTTTTTTCGCGCAAGGGGCCGATCGCAGCGCCCGAAGAAATCATCGAGCGTGTGCGGGAATCACCGCCCCTCGTAACGTTTCCGGTGGCGCCGCTGATGCACGGTGCTGCACTCTGGGCCGCGCTGTCATCGATCTTTGCCGGGCACACGATCGTGCTGGCGGCGGAGCGCGGTTTCGATCCTTTGGGCGTGCTCGAGCTATGCGCTCGCGAGCGCGTGAATATTTTGGTCATCGTCGGCGATGGCATGGGCCGGCCGCTCGCCGACGCACTAGCTGCGAATGTGGGGCGATGGTCACTCGAGACGCTGGTGCATGTGGGTTCCGGTGGCGCCGTCTTTTCACAGGCTGTACAACAATCTTTGCGTAATTCTTTGCCACGACTGCATACCAGTAGCTCTTTGGGTACCACTGAGTCCGGTACGCTCGGTGCGGGCACCGGCGAGGGCGGCGGCCTGATGCGCTTCGCGCCGCGGGCCGATATTCACGTGCTGGTGGAGGAGTCGCGGTTTGCCGCGGCGGGTGAAACGGGTGTGCTCGCGCGCAGTGGGCCTCTGCCGCAGGGGTATTTCGGCGATGCGGAGCGTACGGCGCGCACCTTTGTCACGCTTGATGGCAAGCGGCTCGCCATCACGGGCGATTCCGCGCGGCTCGAAGCAGACGGCTCGGTGACGGTGCTCGGACGCGGCTCGACCTGCATCAATACCGGCGGCGAGAAAGTATTCCCGGAAGAGGTCGAACAGGTCCTCAAGTTGCATCCGGCCGTGTTTGACGCGCTTGTGGTCGGCGTGCCCGACCCGCGGTGGGGCGAGCGCGTGGTCGCCCTAGTTTCATTGCGTTATGGTGAACCCGTGGATAAAGAATCTTTGCGCGAGCATTGCCGCACGCTCGTTGCGGATTATAAAGTCCCTCGCGCGCTTATCTTTGTGGCCGAGGTACAGCGCACCAACACAGGTAAACCCGATTACGGCTGGGCGCGCGAGACGGCGCTCGGCGTAGGGCTGTAACGCCAACCCGCCCACTCCCAAGGTTACATGAACGCCGATAAATCGACGCGGACGCCCCGAATCAGGACACGCGGTCGAGCGGCCAGCCCGATGTGCCCGGAACCACGTGCACACCCTCGACCGCTCCGATGATGCGCTTGACTTCGCTGCGCGGGTGATAGAACTGCTTGTACCAAATCCGCGCCTTGTGGAAGGGGCCGTCGGTCGGGATCTGCAGAATGTTGATAGCAGCGCGCTTATTACCCCAGACCTCGAAGTCTTGCAAAAACGCGAGTCGGCTCGATTCATTGAAGCCGCGCGCAGCCTCACGGTCGGCATCGGTCGGCACGGCATTCTGAGTTTTGACAAGCAGGGCGTGCCAAACCTCGATCACGCCGTCATCCACCGGCGTGTGCGTGATCAGGAGCACGGTGTCAAAGAGGCCGGTGAGATGCGAGACCAAAATCCCGGGGCCGTGATAGACCGTGTCGGTGTATAACTTATCGTTAGGACCTGCGACGAGAGTGCGATGGCCGCCAGCCTGACGCTGAATCGCCTTGTGCCCACGGAACTCGTTCTCAAAGTATTCGACGGTCGAGCCGTGAATCGGGCCGAGGTGTGGTAGATCAGCGATGTTGTCAATGACTTCCTGCGGATGGCACGCCATCACGCCGAGTTTGTCGACGTTCCATGGTACCCAATGCGGTTGGCCGTATTCGGCCAATGCCGGGAGATCAAAGTCGGGCTCGCCCCCCTCGGCGTCGTGCCACATAAAAATGAGCCCGGCGTGCTCGCGTACCGGCCAACTTTTGACGCTGGCCGCTTTGGGAATCGCGCCGTTGTAGTAAGGGATGCGGTTACAGTGACCGTCCGCACCAAAACGCCAAGCGTGGTAGGGGCACTGGATGTCATCGTCGACCACATGCCCGTCGCGCGCCGTATACGAAGATTTATTTTTGGCGAGGTGTGTGCCCATGTGTGGGCAATAGGCGTCGAGCAGAATTACCTTACCGCTTTTTTTACCGCGATAGAGCGCGAAATCATGCCCGAAATAACGCACGCCCTGCGGCTGGTCGGTCACCTCGCTCGAGATGCCGATCATGAACCAGCCACGCGGAAAGGTGTGCGGTCCTATGTTGTAGTCCGCAGTCTTGGCCATAGCGTCAGACGAAGAAATCTTGGGGTTGCTCGCCCAGGTACATGCCGCCGAGTGTCGAACCAATCAGTTTCGGATCGTTCGCGACGTGCGCACGCGCCGCGTTAGCGTCGAGCCAGTAACGAATGATCGGGCTGTCGGTGTAGATCGCGCGGCCGCCGAGCAGCGGCATAAGATCGTCGATGAGATCAGCACAGCGCCCACCAATTTGTGAGGACTGATAGCGGTAACGGACGCGCTGTTCCATGCTGAGCTCGCCGCCCGCCCGCACCGTCGCCATCATCTCGTCGAAATTGCGATAGAGCAGGGTCTTCATTTCGTCCACGGCCGATTGCGTCCGCGCCGCGGCGAGGATCGCGCTCGTATCTTGCTTGGTGGCCTTTCCCGTGTTGGTCGACACGCGTTTCTTACCGATATCAACGAACGCGTCGAGTGCGCCCTGCACGGCACCGATGCTGGCCGTTGACACGGAACGAACAAACACCTGAGCCCAAGGCAGTTTGTAAAGTGGGCCGGTATTGACCGCCTGCCCAGGGTTTTTACACATAAAACCGTCAACGGCTTTGTGCGTGCGGTACTCTGGGATGAAGGCGTTTTCGACCACGATGTCCTGACTACCCGTGGCCTGCATCCCGAAGGTGTACCAGTTATCGAGAATCTTGTAGTCCTTGCGCGGTAACAAGAAGGTGCGCATCTCAGGCGGGCCATCCTTGTTGAAGATCAGCGAACCGAGCAGAATCCAATCGCAATATTCGCTGCCGCTCGAGAAGCCCCAGCGGCCCGACAGCCGAAAGCCACCCTCGACGACCTCGACTTTGCCGACGGGCTGGTACGACGAGCTGACGAGGGTGTCGGAATTCGAGCCCCACACTTCGGCTTGGGCCCGATCATCGAACAGCGCGAGCTGATAGGGATGACAGCCGACTACGCCGAGTACCCAAGCCGTGGACATGCAGGCTTCGGCCAGCGTCATCTGCACATCAAAGAAAACTTGTGGATCCATCTCGAAGCCGCCGTAGCGCTTTGGCTGCAAGATGCGGAAGAAACCGGCCTCGACCATTTCGCGCATGGTCTCAGCAGGCATTCGACGGTTAGCGTAGGCCTCGGCCTGGCGAGCTTTGAGCGCCGGCAACATGGTGCGGGCGCGGCGAACGAGTTCGGCGCGTGTCGGAATCTGATCCTCGAGAACGTGGGCGGCGGCAGTGGCCATGGTGATCCCCCTGATAGATGTCAAACGCTGAGCTCTATCTAGCAGACGAGATGCTAGCGCTGGGGGGTGGGGGTCTGCAAGCGAAGTGCGTAAAATAACGATGATATTTTTACGCATTCGAACGTTCCAGCATGCGGAAATCGCATTCCCCGTCGTTTTCGGCGGCTGGCTCTACGAACCGGGTTTGCCGCTCCCTCGAAAACGCACTATTGTTGGGGCCCGTTAGGCGGGTGCGGGGGGCGTATGACGGTGAGTGAACTCGCGGCTGCGGCTCTGGCCGAGGGCGGTCCACCGCTAGGCGAGCTACGCCAGTTGCCGAGCGGATATCAACTGCATTTCCACGATACCGGGCCGGCGAGCCAGCAGATCGGTGGCTCGACCGTGGTGCTCTTGCAGGGAAGTGGCCCGGGAGCCAATGGCTGGAGCAACTTCCGCCAGAACATCGAACCGCTGCGCGCCGCTGGACACCGCGTCATCGTCCCCGACTTGATTGGTTTTGGCTATTCCTCGAAGCCTACGGGTCTCGACTACAGCCTCGATCTCTTTGTGTCGACGACGCTGGAGTTGCTCGATTCACTCGGGATTCAGGATTGCGCGCTGGTCGGCAATTCTTTAGGTGGTGCGGTCTCGGTTGGGATTTGCCTCGCACGGCCGGGTCGCGTGCGCAAGCTCATCGTGATGGGCTGCGGCGGCATCGAGACAACTGAAACCTACTTTAAAATGCCCGGTATCCAGAAAATGGTCGCGGGCTTCGTCGGTGGTGAAATCAATCCGCAGTGGTTACGCAGTATTCTGCAGATGCTGGCTTTCGATCCGCAGCATGTCACCGATTCTCTAGTAGTCGAGCGCTTCGCGATTTTGAAGCTGATGCCCAAAGATGTGCTCGGTAGGATGCGGATCCCCGATCTCTCGCCGCGTTTGCCGGAACTCACGCTACCCATCCTCGGTTTCTGGGGCGTCGAGGATCAATTTTGCCCCGCCTCGAGCGCCCTCAAGCTGGCGGCTGCCTGCCCGCAAAGCGAAATCGTGATTTATTCGCGCGTCGGCCATTGGGTGATGATCGAGCGTGCTGCGGAGTTTAATCGTCATGTCATCCACTTCCTCGCCGGGTGATTCCTCGAGTCTTTCCGCCGCGGCGCGCGCCGCGGCGGTGGCACAGATTGCCGCGGAGTTGCACGCTGCGTGGCGCGAGCGCCGGACGTTACCGCCGCTGCGTACGAGTCATCCCTGGCTCACGATCGATGATGCTTATGCTATCTCTTTGGGCTTCATGGAGCGCCGTATCGCAGCGGGCGAGCGTATCGTCGGCAAGAAGATCGGTGTCACTAGCAAGGCCGTGCAGGACATGCTCGGCGTACATCAACCGGATTTCGGTTTTTTGACGGATGCGATGAAGGTCGATGATGGCGGCACTATCGTCATCGGCGAGCGCATGATCCAGCCGCGAGCCGAGGCTGAAATTGCGCTGATTCTCAGCGCTTCGCTCAAGGGGCTCGGAGTCACTGAGGCCGATGTACTCGCGGCGACCGCGAGCGTGGTCGCCTGTTTCGAAATCGTCGACTCGCGCATCGATCAATGGGATATCCGCATCGTCGATACCGTGGCCGACAACGCGTCCTGTGGACTTTTCGTGCTGGGCGCCGAGCGGTGCTCGCCGCAGGGGCTCGATCTCGCTGCCCTCGAGGTTCGCGTCAGCAAAAATGGCGCACCGCTGTCGCGGGGCTTTGGTTCTGCCGTTCAGGGCTCGCCGCTTGCCGCTGTGGCTTGGCTTGCCAATACCTTGGGCGCCTACGGCATCACTCTCGAGGCCGGCGACATTATACTCTCGGGCTCGCTGGTACCGCTGGAGCCGGCTCGACCCGGCGATATTTTCGAGCTCGATCTTGATCAGCTGGGCCGGGTCTCGGTTCGCTTCGCCTGACGCGCTGGTCCTCGATCAAGTAGTTCATTTCAGGAGTCACGCGTGCAATTGACCTCGCTGCCTGATCAGCAAACAGAAGTGCTCGTCGTTGGCAGTGGCGCGAGTGGTCTCACGGCAGCGCTCACGGCAGTCGATCAGGGCGCCAAAGTATTGATCATCGAGAAGGGGCACCTTTTTGGTGGCACTTCGGCAACTTCAGGGGGCACGATCTGGATCCCGAACAACCATCTCATCGGCCCGGCAGGCGGTAGCGATAACGCCGACGATGCTGAGCGCTACATTACGACGCTTGCCGAGAGTTTCTCTTCGCCGCAGCGCATTTGTGCTTTTGTCGAGCATGCACCGCGCATGTTTCGCTGGCTGGATGAAAAAACCGACGCCAAGTTCGAAAGTCTCACCAAATACTGTGACTACCATCCGGAGTTGCCGGGAGGCCGACCAGGTTTTCGTAGCTGCCAAGCGCTACCCATCGATTGCGATGTACTCGGTGGCGAGTTCGAGATGCTGCAGCCACCGCACGTCGGCACCACGGCTTTCGGGCGCATCAACTGGACCGCGCGCGAGGCGCATCCATTGATCACACAGTCGAAGGGGGCCAAGCAGATATTTTTGAAAATCGCCGCCAAGTATTACCTTGACGTGCGGCAGCGCTGGAAGACCTCGCGTGACCGCAGGCTTACGGGCGGCGGCGCACTAGTTGCGCGGCTGCGGTGGTCTTTACGAAAGCGCAAAGTGCCGATGCAGCTGTCGAACGAGCTCATCGGTTTCATCGTCAAAAACGGTCGCATCGTGGGCGCGCAGGTGTTGAATAACGGTATTCCGCAGCGTATTCACGCGAGTCGTGGTGTCATCCTCGCCTCCGGGGGCTTTGAGCGGAATACGGAGTTGCGCGCGCGCCATCTGCCCGGGCCCACCACAACGGCTTGGTCGGCCGGAAATCCATTCAATACGGGCTCCGCAACGGTGGCAGCCATGCAGCTTGGCGTCAAAATGGCGAATCTTGATTCGGCGTGGTGGGCGCCGGGCTACAAACTCGCGGATGAAGATCGCGCGCGGCCGATGTTCGTCGAGCGTTCGTTGCCCGGATCCATCATGGTCGATGGGGCCGGGCGCAGGTTCTGCAACGAGGCTGCCTCTTATCATGTGACCGGCGGGTTGATGGCCCGCGGCTATCGGGCGAGTGACGGTGGCACAGTCCCCAGTTGGTTTATCTTTGATGCGCGCTATCGCGGCAAGTACGCGGTCGGACCGATTTTTCCGGGCCCGCCGAGTTTTGATCGCAGCATTCGCCCGAGCATGCGCGCCATCCTGCGGTCGGCGGCGTCGATCACGGAACTAGCGCAGCAGATCGGCGTGCCTGCTGACAATCTGCATGCGACCATCGAGCGTTTCAATGCGCAGGCAATTAGCGGCAAGGACGAAGATTTTTCACGCGGCGAGAGTCTCTATGATCGTTATTACGGCGATCCTGCGGTGACACCGAATAGTTGTCTTGCGCCACTCGCCAAGGCGCCGTTTTACGCGATTCCCACCCAGCCCTGCGATATTGGTACCAACGGGGGCATCGTCACCGATGAGCACGCACGCGCGCTCAATGCGGATGGGGCCCCGATTCCTGGGCTCTACGCCACCGGTAATTGCTCGGCCTCGCCGATGGGCAAGAGCTATCCGGCGGCGGGCGCGACCTTGGGTTCCGGGATGACTTTTGGATATCTCGCTGCGTTGCACGCCACCGCACACGCTTCGACGCACGACACGGCGCGCACAGCGGGCGAGATTGCGTGAGCCGCAATGGTGCTCTCACTAGCGTAACCCCGCGAGACCGTCCCAGTCTCGATACCGACATCACGTCGCCAAAACTTTACGGCGATATGCGAGCTCTGGATGTGGAGTTTGCGCGCTTACGCGAGAGCTCGCCCGTCGCTTGGGTCGATCGCGCCCCGTATCGACCGTTCTGGGCGATCATGCGTCACGATGATATTTTGGCAATTGAGCGACAGCACGAGCTTTTTATCAACGAGCCAAGACTCTGTCTCATCCCGCGCGAAATCGAGGAGCAGTCGGGTTCGGCCATGGCGGGCGGCCTCCGCGAAACTTTGAAGGTGCTGATGACGCTCGCGCGCTTATCGCAACGGCCCTTGGGCGACCTCGTCGAGTGGTTGCAGGCGCGTGAAGAAAATCGCAAGCGCGGGCGTCGCGAGCGGGTGCGTACCCTCATCGATATGGATGAGCCCGAGCATCGCAAGTTTCGCGAGCTCACGCAGTCCTGGTTCATGGGGGTCGGCGTGCGTCGACTCGAGGGGCAGGTTGATGCGATGGTCGCGCGTTCGATTGTCCGAATGCGCGCGGCGGGGAAAGAAATTGACTTCGCGCGGGAGGTGGCGGTGTGGTTTCCGTTGTCGGTGATCATGTCGATTCTTGATCTGCCCGAGTCCGACGCGCCCTTCATTCTGCGCACCACGCAGCAGCTGCTGAACGCCAGCGATCCGGAATTACGCAAATCGGAGGCCTACGGCGTTGATGTGGTCAGCGAATTATTTGGTTATTTCCGCGATATCGTGCGTCATCGCCGACAATATCCCGGGGACGATCTTGTCAGTCTGATTGCTGGGGCCCGTGTCGACGGTCGACCGCTAGGCCCGGTCGAGACACTGTCCTATCTGCTGATCGTGGTGACTGCGGGGCACGAAACTACGAGCGCTGCGCTCGCGAATGGGATGCAGGCCTTGGTGGAAAACCCCGACGAACGCGCACGCTTTGAGCCGACGCCGGAGATGGCGCGTACGCTCGCTGACGAGGTGGTCCGTTGGAGCACGCCCGTCCGGCATTTTTGCCGTACGGCGACGCGTGACACCGAAGTACGTGGCGTGCGTATCGCGCAAGGGGAGTCGGTGACACTGTTCTTCAATTCGGCCAATCGTGACTCGCTGGCGTTCACCGATCCGTTTGCGTTTCGGATTGACCGCAAGCCGAACCCGCATCTGGGTTTTGGTCACGGCGTACACCACTGTCTCGGTCGCCTGCTTGCCTTGACCGAGATTCGTGCATTTTTTACGACTTTACTGCCGCAATTGGCCGAGATCGAGGTGACAGGATCAGCGCGCGGCATTGAGAGCAACTTCACCGGTGGACTCAAAAGTTTGCCGCTGCGGGTGGGCTGGCGGTGAGCAAAAGCGCTAGAGCAACAGCAACAGCGAAGGGTGAGGGTCTGGTGACCGTCAACCGCCCGCCAATGATTTCGCCGTTTGTGCGTCCCGGTTTAGATACTCGGGCTTGCACTCGCGTTCGGGCTTAATTTGTCGCGGGCTGCGACGCCCGCAGATCCCCTTTTGCTCGCGACTGCGCAACTCGCAGGAGTGCCGGCTTACCACCTGGGTACACTTGCCTATCCCCATGGTTTTCCGGTCGTCGGTACGCTGCAGAACCTGTGCCGAGAGACGCAGCAGGTGGCCGGTGCGCCGACCGGGCGCTTGGACCGCCAAGGATTCAGGAGCGCCAGCCGCAGTGATATCAACGGGGGGGGCTGCGCTGACTTCGGACCCCTGTTGACACAAAGCTGCAGCTTCGGTCTATGTACGATCGGTGTGGTAATCATTGAGCAGCACGCTTGTGCCCTACGTCGCCAGTGCGCGTGCGATACCAAGGCCCATGCCTTGCCCGGCGCCGGTCACGAGGGTTCTCCAAAAAGTCAGTCGAGATCGGCAAGCAGTTGTAGGTCGGGATCGCTGGTGTCGATAGTGTTATCGCGATTGCGTATCGCTACCGACATCTGTGGTTCGTTATAGCTGTGGCACGCGCCGCGCATCATTTCGTGGTGAGCCACGCCTTTTCCTACAGACGCTTCAACATTCCAGGAGCGGGCGCGACTCACGAAATACGCTTTGTGCAGCACGAGTGCGGCTTCGAGATCATCGCCCGAAAACTCGGTGTTCGCCCACGAAGAAAAGCCCCGAAGAAGTGGCCGCTCGGCGTAGGGCTCGGGCTCGAGCACCGTGCCGCGAAAGGTTTTCCAGCGCAGAAATAATTTGCCGTCGCGATACAGTGTTGTCCACACCGGATCGGGGAATTCATCGGGCACCGTCACTTCGTAGCCGCGCGAACCGCCACGACGCGCCTGCGCCATCGCGAGCTGACAGAGATCATGCAGATGGGTGCAGTGGGCGCGCGGATTTTCTTGCGCGATCAACTGCCGCCACGGCAGATCGAGGGGCATGCCGATAAAGCCTCGCAGTGGTTGCTCCGCGGACGGGCAGGTACTGAGCGGCACACGCAAAAAAAACGGTTCGATCGTGGTAATACGCGTCCCGTCATGGCGCAGAGTCAAGCGAAAAGAGTGATAAGAATCTTCCACACCGGCTCGCACTACGCCTTGCTCGGCGATCAGTTTCACGCGCCGCCGCAGTGCTCCCTGCCCGAAGGTTGGATTACGTTCGTCCCCGAAGCGTGGCTGTAATTTCGGGTCTGCAATGCCGCTCATGTCGGAGCAATCCGCTTCGACAAGGCCCAATAGGCGACGGCCGGGATGGCCGCGCAGCCGACCGCCAGCATGAAAAGCGGCGTGAAACCGCCGCTTTCAGCGAGTCGACCGGCAAGCTCCGGCCCGACGAAAGCACTGACGGCGAAGGCGGCAGGAACGAGCACCACGAGCGTATTACTGCGATCGAGCTTGGCGATGGCTGCAGTCTGATAGACGCAGCACACGGTGAATGCGCCCTCCCAAATCCATGCGCCGAACGCGTAGATCATGAATGAGCTCGGGGCGGCGAGATGGGCGACACCGATGGCGATCACGATGAAACCGATGATATGCGGCAAGCGATCGCCAAGTCGATCGCCAAGGAGCGCCACAAGCGCCGCACTCAGGCCACCCACCACCTTCAGCACCGAGAATACGAGACCCATTTCATTCGCTGTAATATTGATGCTATGACCGATGCGTTCAATGAATACCCAGAGCGCCACCTGTCCGCAGGCAAACACCATAAAAATGGCGAGCGCCAGCCAGCCTGCCGTGCTGACCCTCGTGACAGGCGAGGTCGCCGCGGCTGCGGCATCCTGAGCGGCGATGGGTCCACGTGGAATTACGAAGGCGGAAGATCCCAGCGCGACCACCGCGATGGCGAGCAGCCACATACCCCCTTCGATGGTTCTGTTCGCGATAAGGACGGGCAGGAAGAAGAGTAACGCGGCGACAATGATGAGCTCGGTCAAAAGTCGTACGCCGAAGGCGCGTTCTTTGTTGACAACTTCACCGACCATGCGCATACCTAGCGAATGCATCAGTCCTGCCGAAAAACCAAACGCAGCGAGTGATGTGTAGGGCACGCCCGAAGCATTCGAACTCCACATGAGCGCAGCGGCGGTTCCGGCGACCGCAGCCCCCGTCGCGAGTCGCCACGGCACACGATCAACCCAGAGCGGACCGAGCAGGGTACTGATGAGATAGCCGCCCGTACAGGCGCTGCCCAAGGTGCCGAGTTCCGCTGGACCCAGCGCCAGGCGATCGGCAAAGGCACCGAGCAGAATGGGTAAGGTATTGAAGGGCAGTCCGCCGATTGAGGACGCCACACTTGCCGCCAGCAGAAACCACATTCCGCCACGTATGATCTGTTCGCCTTGGATCATCGTCGCCTGCCTCGTTTGATTTTTGAGCATATGATTCAGTATCAAGCGCGCTGCCAAGTCACGCCACGCGCTGCATGCAGTCCGGCGCGACGTCCCGAAAAAATTCCGTCGGCGATCGAGAGTCCCGAGACATAGAGCCCGGAGCTGACGCCGACCGCCGTGCGTCCCGCCGCATAGAGACCTGCGATACGTTGCCCCGCGCTGTTGAGTACTGCGCCCGTATCCTCATCGACGACCAACCCGCCGAGTGTCAGGGTAGGGCAGGGGAAGAGCTTCGCGGCAAGCCCGACATCGATCGCCATGAAGGGAGGCTGCAGCAGCGACGCGCAGTCGCCGGCGGGTTTGCCGAAATCATCGACCGCAACACCCTGCGCGGCCCGCTGATAGCGTTCGACTGTGCGTACGAGCCCCACGGCATCGATCCCCAGTTTTTCTGCCAGACCCGCCAGGCTTTTTGCCTTGCGCCCACCGAGCATCATGTTGAGCCTCGCGAGATCGCGCTGGAAGGCGAGCGTCTTACCCGGCGCGATCTGTTGTCTCGACTTCTCGATCAGCGCGCCATCCAAGATCAGCCAGCCTTCACCGTCATGGTTCTCGGCAATTTCGTGACCGAGCCGTGCGCCGTAGGCCATTTCATTAACCATGCGCTCACCGCGTCGATTGACGACGATCCCCTCAGCCCAAGCCTTGGGTGGATTGATGAAGCGCCACGCGGTCACGGTGTCCATGCGATCCGTGATGCCGCCCGCCGAGAGCCCCAAGTGAATGCCGCTGCCATCATCGCCTGGTGTACCGAGCGGATAACCCGCGAGATAGCGCGGTGCGTGATGTGCGAGCATGCGGCGATTGAAGACGAAGCCACCCGCCGCAAGGCAGAGCCCCTGGCGCGCACGGACGAAGCGCACCACACGGTGCGTGGCCTCGATGGCGGCCGCCTTCTTGAAGCGCCGCGCGGCAAAGCGCAGTAAATGATGCGCCCCGGGAAGAATAGGCGGAATCAGTTCGTAGAGCCGCTGTGCGGCTCGTTGGTGAGCGATGAACTTATCGCGTGCTTCGCCCGCCGGCAGTTCGAGGAGCTTTGCGCCGATGATCCGCCCGCTGCGATCCACCAATAGCTGACGCGCCTCGGTGTAAGGCATGAAACTTGCCCCATGCTCGCGCAGCCAGTCATGCAGCGGCCAGACGATGGAGCCGCCAAGACCCACGGCCGTGAGCATCTGCTTACGCGAGAGTCGTCCGGCGCCGCGATGACCGCGTGCGGCAGGTTTGGCGCGCGCCGCATATTCCGGCAACAAAGAATTGTCGGAGTGATAAAGAAAGTAATCGATCTGCGGATAAGAGGTTTTATCGGGAAAGAGACTCGCCCGAAATTCCACACCCTTGGCTACCAACCAATCGACGGTCTCAGCGCTCTGCTCGCAGAATCGGCGCAAGGTCGACTCGGTCACGCACTTGCGCGTTTCCATCGACAAGTAGGCGAGCATGTTCTCGGGGCTATCCTCGACACCCGCTGCGCGCTGGATCGCCGTGCCGCCGCCGGCGTAAAGCACGCCACCGCTCGCTGCGCTCGCGCCGCCACCTGCATACCGATCGATCATCGTCACTCGCAGCCCGTGTTCGCGCGCCTCGGCGGCAGCACTCGCGCCCGCCGCGCCCGAGCCGACCACCACAAAATCCGTTTCGAGATCCCACTGGAAGACCTCGGGGTCTTCGACCACGTGAACTTGCTCGGCCTGCGAGAACCAGGGGCTTTGCATGCGGTTACTTACGCTTTACGCGGGCCGCCGTGGGCGTCGCGCAAGGCGTAGCGCTGCACTTTTCCCGAGGCGGTCGTCGGCAGATGATCCACCAAATGCACGCGTCGCGGCACTTTGTAGTTGGCCATGTTGTCGCGGCACCAGGCAATTAAATCAGCGGGCTCGAGCTGCGCTGCCGGACGCAGCACCACATAGGCGGCCGCCACTTCGCCCAAGCGTTCATCGGCGATACCGATTACGGCGACCTGCGCCACGGCAGGATGGGCACTGATTAAAGATTCAATCTCGGCAGGGTAGCAATTGAAACCGCCGGTGATGAACATATCTCTCTTGCGGTCGGTGATGCGCAGGTAATCACAGCTATCCATAGTCCCAATGTCACCGGTGTGCAGCCAGCCTTCGCGGTCTACGGCTGCGGCGGTGGCTTCCGGGTCATCGAAATAGCCCTGCATCACGTTGTAGCCGCGCACCCAAAGTTCGCCTTCGCAGCCGCGCGGCAGTTCGCGACCCGAATCGTCCATCACCTTGACCTCGACGCCAGGGAGCGGTGCGCCGCAGCTTTGCGCGATGGTTTGCGGGTCGTCTCCAGATCGGCACATGCTGACCGTGCCAGTCGATTCGGTGAGTCCGTAGCCCGTGACCACGGTTTTGAAGCCGAGTTCGTCCCGCATTCTTTTAATCAAAGAAACCGGCACGTTGGCGGCACCGGTGACCGCGAGGCGCAGGCTCGAGGTGCTTGCCCGATCGAGCGCGGGATGCGCGAGCATCGACTGAAAAACTGTAGGCGGTCCTGGCAGCACGCTGATACGATCCGCCGCGATCCGCCGGATGACCTCTGCGGCGTCAAAAATGGCCATCGGCAGGATGGTTGCTCCCGTCAGTAGGCAGGATAGCCAGCCGGCCTTATAACCAAAGGCATGGAAAAACGGATTAACGATGAGATAGCGATCTTGCGGGCCGAGCCCGACGATGGCACTCCACTCGCTGAAGACGCGTACATTTTGCCCATGGCTCGCCATCACACCCTTGGGTGTACCCGTGGTTCCCGAGGTGAACATCACATCGGCGAGATCTTGCGGCTGCTGTTTTGCGAGTCGCGTGGTGACCTCAAGCGCTGTTTGCGGCGTGGCCCGCAGGAAAAAATTTGCCCAAGCGGTTGACTCTAGCTCGATAGTTTCGTGCAGCTCGGGCAGCGACTGGTCTTTCAAAAGTTCGACAAAATCGATACCCAAAAACCGGCCCGAGTGACAGAGCATGCGGGCGCCGCTGCGACGCAGGATGTAGGCCGCTTCGCGACCTTTGAGTCGAGTATTGAGTGGGACAATGGCAGCGCCTGCCGACTGCGCGCCGAGCGCCGAAATGATCCAGCTCGCGGCATTCGGACCCCAGATCGCCACGCGATCGCCGACCTTAACTCCTGAAGCGACAAAGGCTGCAGCGGCTTGATCGACGCGCGCTTTAAGCTCCACGAAGCTCAGGCGCTGTGAGCCCTCCTCGATGGCGATCGAGACGCCATAGACGGCGGCGGCCCGGGCAAGGACGCCGGGTAGGGTTTTGAGGCCCTCCGGTTGCATGATTCGTCGCTGACCCCCGTCGAAAAATTCGCGACCGACATATAAATTGGTACTAGAATTGTCGTTACGCGTAAATAACATAGCATTTTTTTACGCATTCGCCATGTGAGGCAGTCAACTGGACGAGGCACTCGATTTCACCAGTAAGGTGGTGCTGGTCACCGGCGGCGTCAGCGGTATCGGTGCAGGCATCAGCGCGCGGTTTTTGGAGGCGGGGGCGACGGTGGTCGCCTGTTCACGTCGCGCCCCTGCGGAGCTGCCGCGCCATGCCGAGCGGACGGTCGATTACCTGAGCGGCGATGTGCGCAAGGCCGTGGAGTGCCGATCGTTGATCGAGCGCGTCGTCGCAAAGCACGGTCGCCTCGATGCCCTCGTCAATAACGCCGGCGGCAGTGCCGAGGTGCCATCGGCCGATGCCGACCCAGCGCTTACCGAGAGAATCATCCAGCTGAACCTCACGGCGCCTTTTTTTATGAGTCAGGCGGCCTATCAAGTGATGCACCAGCAGCCGACGGGCGGCTCCATCGTTAATATCTCGAGTGTTTCTGCAGTGCGCGCCTCGCCCTGGAGTGCAGCCTACGGCGCTGCTAAGGCTGGGCTCGTGAATCTCACCGAGTCGCTGGCTATGGAGTGGGGGCCGAAGAATATTCGTGTCAATGCACTCATCGTTGGTCTGGTGGCAACGCCTAATTCATTGACCCATTACGGTGGCAGCGAGGGTGTGGCGCGTATTGGTGAGATGTTGCCGCTGCGTCGTATGGGCGAGCCGCAGGATGTCGCCGATGCCTGTCTTTTTCTTTGTTCGCCCCTTGCGGCCTATGTCAGCGGCGCACAGCTTGCCGTCCATGGCGGTGGCGAAAAGCCGATCTTTCTTGATCTTGCACGACGCACGTAGCAGGGGAGCAGTCATGTCCGATTACCAACCGCAAGTCGCCATCGTTACCGGTGCAAGCCGCGGAGCAGGCAAAGGGATTGCGCTTGCGCTCGGCGACAAGGGTATGACGGTGTATGTCACCGGGCGCAGCACCCGAGAGGAAGATCACTTTCTCGGCGGCACGGTGCAGCGCACGGCGGATGAGATTACCGCGGCGGGTGGCAAAGGCATCGCCGTCGTATGTGATCACGAGCAGCCGGCTCAGATCGAGGCGCTCATCAAGCAGGTCGAGCGCGAGCAAGGACGCATCGACATCCTGCACAATAACGTCACCTTCATCCACGATGAGCTCATCCTGCCTGAGCCTTTTTGGAGGCGTTCGGTCGATCTCGTGCGGATTATCGATGTCGGTTTGAAGTCGGCTTATTACGCGTGTTACTACGCCGCGCCCATCATGGTGCGGCAGGGCAAGGGGCTGATCTCCTTCTCGTCGTCGTTTGGCTCCGCCTGCTACATGCACGGCCCTGCCTACGGTGCGCAAAAAGTCGGCGTCGACAAGTTTGCAGCTGATATGGCGGTGGATTTCGAAAACACGGGCGTCTGCTGCGTGTCGTTGTGGATGGGGCCGCTGCTCACCGAGCGCTCGCAAAAAGCTTTCCGCGAGCGGCCCGATCAATATGCGCCCTTCCTCGAGGTGGTTGAGACCCCGCAGTTTTCGGGCGATATTCTCTATGCCATCGCCGCCGATCCTGACAACTCTAAACTCTCCGGGCAGACTCTGGTCGGCGCCGAGATCGCCCAACACTACGGACTCAAGGATCGTAACGGTAAGCAGCCGCCAACCTACCGCGAGATGCTCGGTGAGCCACGCAAGCAGCATCCCGCGAGAGTCTACTGACCGTCGATGGATCAACGCGAGCTACGCAAAGTATTCGGTCTCTTCACCACCGGCGTGACGGTGGTGACGGCCATCAATCCGGGGCCCGAGCCTGTGGGGGTAACTGCCAACTCGGTGACCTCAGTTTCGCTCGATCCGCCGCTTGTTCTTTGGTGCCTCGCCAACAAGAGTAGTAGTCTTAAAGCCTTTGCGCTCGACGCGCCGTTCGCTATCCATATTTTGGCAGCGCGTCAGGCAGACATTGCGTTGCATTTCGCACGTTCGGGGACTCCAAAGTTTGAAGTCGATGCTTGGTGGCGCAGCCACCCGACGCCCCCCGATATCGACGGCGCGCTGGCGCGTATCGAGTGCCGCGTGTCGCACCTCTATCCGGGCGGCGATCACACGATCATTGTCGGGGCCATCGGCAAAGTCAGCGCGCGGAACGCGCAGCCGCTCGCCTTTCATGCGAGCCGCTTCGGTCGATTTAGCAACGATCAGTCCGCAAGCGAAGTTAGTCCTTGGCCCGATCCGCGCGATACCTGGCTCTAGAACTCGCTGCGTGATCGAGCGTGCGTCGCGTTTGATGTCTTGGCCGCGCGCCGCTCACCCACGTCGATAAGATCCTGAACTCGACGCGTTCTCGGCGCCGGGCGCAGGGTGCTCGAACATCACGATCCTTGGGAGCTAGCGTTACCGGGAGGGGGGTAGTAACGCGTGGAGCCTTTGGTGCTGCGTTTGCAGCCCCCGGGCAATGCCCTTTTACCCGGACCACGATGTGATGCGCCAGTGTAGGGTAACGCGTACCCTCGCGGCGACCGCCTAGCTTCCACCAGATTGGAACGGCGAACGGGTGGATCGAGGTCGAGGGAGTGCGGACCGAGATGCGCAATTGGCTGATGGCGTGCGATCGCAGTGGGGGCGTCCGGCCGATGGTGATCCGATACCAGGCGCAATCCGACCTGATGGATAGTTATCCGCCTCGAGTGATCACCGTACGGAATCCGGTGCTCTGTGGGTCTGCATCCTCGGCGTATCACTAAATTTAGTATCACATCGTCTACGAAGGTGAGGGCTAGCGCCACGAAAAAGTGCAGGGGGCATTCGAATATCCGGATTGACGTCGAGTACTGGTGTCGCGCATCAAGCTACGACTGCAATTTGATCCCGGTAATTTGCGCTTGCTTGAGGCGAGTTTCGATCCGATGCTTACCGGTGGTTGTACACGGCGCTTGATTGCGCACCCGATCAACGGCAAGCGTTTTCGTTTGGGCACAAGTCTGTATGCGGAGTTTGATGGGCGTTACCACGGCGAGTGGCACGGCGAGCAGCATCTCGACGGGGACACTTTGCCGACTGCTCGATGATCGAAAACGTGCGTCGGCTCAATCGATCTCGCGATCTGTGATGAGTTTTCCCGATGAGGGTACCGGCGCGAGCAGCATGGGGGTCTGCCAGAGCTGGGTGTAGGGCTGCTGGCCCGGGGTGAATTTAGTGTAAACGATCGAAAGAATTACAGAGGAGATAGCATCGGTGAGATACGATTTCGAAGGTAAGGTGGCGGTAGTCACAGGCGCAGCCTCAGGGATTGGTCGGGCGACTGCAGTAGCCTTTGCTGCATCCGGTGCAGCCGTCGTGGTGGCTGATCTCGAAGCTGCACGCGGCGAGGAGACGGTAGCCTTGGCCACGGCGGCAGGCGGTCGCGCCGTATTTCAGTGTTGCGATGTATCGTCCGCATCTGATGTTGAAGCGCTCACCGCGCGTGCCGTCAATGAATTCGGTCGCCTCGACTTCGCCCATAACAACGCAGGCATCAACAGTCTCGCCGCCGACGAGTGGGAATCCAAACACTGGGATCGCAGCGTTGGTGTTAACCTCACTGGCGTCATGCTTTGTATGCGGGCCGAGGCCGCGGTGATGCTAACGCAAGGCAAGGGTGCGATCGTCAATACGGCATCGATCAATGGGCTCGTCGGCAACGCCTCGCAGCCGGCTTATACCGCGACTAAGCACGCTGTGGTCGGATTAACGCGGCACGGTGCACTTAAGTGGGCGCGCAAAGGTATTCGCGTGAACTGCGTTTGTCCTGGCGTGATCGACACACCCATGGTCGAGGGCGTGGCGGCGCATCCCGAGATCCGCAAAATTATGGAGAACATGACTCCGCTCGGTCGCTTCGGTCAGCCCGAAGAGGTGGCGGCTGGCGTGCTCTGGCTATGCTCGGATGCCGCGAGTTTTATCACCGGTCACCCGCTCGTCATCGACGGGGGCGCGACTGCCGACTGAGCGGCAACGTGCCGGCTTTGACCGCAGCGCAACGTCGCGCGGCTCTCAAAAACCGCGAAATTCCGCGAGCTCATCGATGCTGATCCGATTGCGCGCAAACCGGTTCACCGGTCGCGAGCGATCGGGGTGGCCGACCGCCATTCCGCAATAGGCGAGTTCGTTGTCACCAAGTGCGAACATCCGGGCAAGCTCTGGTCTAAAGGCCGCCCAGGCCTCTTGCATGCAGGTGCCGAGTCCGCGCTCCTCGAGTAGCAGCGCGACCGTTTGGATTAGCATGCCAAGGTGCGCCCACTGCCCGTGGACGAGCCGCCGATCGATCACGAAAAAAAGTCCGACCGGCGCCCCAAAGAATTCGAAGTTACGGGTAATATGGCGCAATCGCGCGGGTTTATCCTCGCGCGGAATCTCGAGTGCGCGATACATGTCTTCAGCGAGTGCAAAGCGGCGCGTACGTAGCGGTTCCCAAAGATTGGGTGGATAGATAGGGTAAGGGTCGCTGGCCCCACGCGCCGGGTCCGGCTGCGTCTCGAGCGTCATGCGAATGACGGCGTCTCGCTCGGTACCCGTTACGGCAATGATGCGCCACGCTTGGATATTACTGCCCGAAGGGGCCCAGCGAGCAGCATCAAAGACGTCACGTAGCACTTCGACCGATACCGGATCGGGCAAAAAATTACGTATCGAACGACGGTTGCGCACGGCTTCGGAGACGGTCATGTTTGGTTCCTCTTGGGTATTTCGACAGCCGCTGCAATCTGAGGGTGCTCGTTTTAGGCGCTCGACTTCGGCTTGGCAGGCGGGAGTTAGATCTGCGATCAGAGCTTCGATGTCACGCACCTGATGCTGAACGGTAAGTACGGCGATACCTCATGGCTGAGCACCATCAGAACGATTCTTTAGGATAACCACCACGAGGGACAGCATCGGGCCATGGGAGACACAACCGAGCGAACTCTCAACCGACCATGAATCCGAGGTCGCGCTGAGAGAAATTCACGATGTTCGGCGCAACGGTCGAAATAGCAGAGTCGGAAACGCCGAACCAGCGGGCAAGCGTAGCCGCGTATTGGTCACAGGAGAGCGTCGGGATGATATTACCGTTGCCGATCTCCAGCTCGCCTCCCATTTCCAGCGTCGGATACTTTCCGAAAAATCGTCCCCCGAGGACAGCTCCGCCGATGACCATTTGCGTACCGCCCCAGCCGTGATCGGACCCATCACCGTTCGATGTCAAAGTTCGCCCGAAATCCGACTGGGTGAACACAGTCACCTGCCTTTCCAAACCGATTTCGATCATTGAATCGTAAAAAGCCTTGATCGACTTACTGACGTCGGCGAGAAGTTTTGGATGATCTACGAGCTGAGTATCGTGGGTATCAAAACCGCCTATCGATACAAAGAATATCTGGCGCGACATCGAGAGGACCAATCTTTGGGAGATCATTTTCGCCACAGTTCGAAGCTGCGCCGTGAGCCAGCTTGCCTCTCGTCCAGCGGCTGCGGGCAGGGCTTTAAAGTCGCGGGAGCTGTCCAACGTACGTTTGAGTAAATCGGCATAGCGAATAGCCCGTTGTTGCACGCGTGCGTAACCGCGGTGATAAATGGAGTTCCGATTCGATGCGGAAGCTGCAGCCAACGACGACTCCACGGCTACACGACGATTCGAAATATTTGGCCCACAGCAATTTAGAAAATTGAAGACGTTGACGCCTCCGCCGCCCATCACATACGGATTAGTGATCTGTGACGCTTGAAAGAGCGTCTGCCCGCTAAGCGATATGTTCAACGGAATTTGTTGCGATCCCGTCTGCGCCATCAACGCATCGGCTGCCCTACCTGCCCAGCCCGTGTTCAGTAGTGCACGGCCACTCAAGCTTTGCCATTGGTCTTGTTGGTCGTTGTGGGAGAACAACTGAGGGGGAAGTTCATGACCTGTCGTACTCGCGGATTGGTACTGAGTTTTACTCGTCGGTCGTATGAGAGGTCCGACATTCGGGATTACGGCAAGACGCCCTGCAGAGAAAAGATCCCTCATCTCCGGCATGTTCGGATTGAATCCGAATGTCGGGTCACTCGCCGACGCACCAATTAGTGAGATGGGAAGCAGACTGGAACGATCTAACGCCAGACTAGAACTCGTTCCCGCACCTCGGGACTTGGCGTAAACATTGTATTCTGCCGCACTCGTTGGCACGATCATATTCCAAGAGTCGTTTCCACCAAAAAGAAAAATACAGACTAACGCTCGGTAGTCAGAAAAACCTCCGACTCCTGTCATCTGCGCGAAACCGCTCCCCGAGGTCTTCCCCAAGGCATAGGCGAGTCCACCGGCCGAGGCATACTTCAAAAATCGTCGTCTTGGTGAGTTCATAGAGACTCTCAACTACTGTTGCACGGCGTACTCTGGCGACGTGGCAATCAAAAGGATGGCGTCCCCAATCTGACGTTGCCTGCGCTCGGTAGAGATATCCGGTCGCTTCTTTGGATCGGACGCACAGCACAGATCCGTTTTACTTGTCGCGAGATGGGTGCGAAACGCCGCACGCGACTCCTGTGAAAGCAGTGCCGGATCCCCAAGCAAACGCTCGGCAACGACGTCTAGTAGCTTGTCGGTGTCATCCGCCACGGCACTCTCGACATCGATATTCATGTAGACCTTTCTCTTTTCTCGACTGGCTACATCGACTGCGTTACCGACAGGCTTAGGAGTTACTTGCAGAATTTGGTCATAGACAAAATTCTGCATCTGCGTATGCATATTCTCGTTGGCGAGCTGCATTTCTGGCGCGACCAGACCGGCTCGCGAGATCTCGCCTGGAGGCGAGTAAAAAGGACTGAAAAAATTGAACACCGACGGCGAATCGAGTGGGCTCTGACCGAACGAACTCATGGAGGTGCAGAACTCTGCATCACAGCCCCAGTTTATCGCGCCGAAACTTCCGCTTGGAGAGGCCGCGTTATACGCACGCCAAATTTGAGTCAAGCGAAGTATCGGCTCCTTAAGCTTTCCTGACGTCTCTTGGTTTGTGGGATTTCGTGCCTCAGGATCGAGCAAAATCGCGGTTACCACCGCCCGAAGATTTCCTCTGACGCCGGTACCATCGTCATTGAAAACGCCGGCGACTCGACCGACATATTCCGGCGACGGGTTACTGCCGACAAGTTTTTGAATAAGCTGCTTGGAAATGAATGGCCCGACATTTGGATGGTAGAAGACATTATCCAGTGCGTCCTTTAAATCTTTGGTGCCACCCTGGCCGGCTGGAACAAGACCGTTAGGAAGCACAACGCCGGGATACTTTAAAAGTTGCTTCACGCCTTGCTCATGCTGCTCTTCATAGATCTTCATTGGTCGTCTTTGATTGAAATCCTCGGGTCGCGGCGCATCTTCAGGCCAATAATCTCTAGAGCTGTTGTTCCAGCCACAATTACCATTGGGCCAGAACTTGACTGAACACTGCCATTTCCACCCAGTGAAAATCCGGGCAAAGCCCGAGATTGTTGCTTGATCGTAGGTCGGAATAGATTGCCCGCGAACATCAAGTTTTCGACTTCCGTCCGAGTTCAACTGCACAAGACCAATGCTGAACAGTTGCATCATCTCTCTAGCGTAATTCTCGTCCGGGCGAAGATTAGTCCCCTCCACAGCCTTTTGATTTCCTAATGCAGAGAGGTATATCCCCATTGCCGGATGTAAGGTCACATCCTCCAAAAGCTTGCGGTAGTTACCTAAGGCGTTTTTAACGAGCATATCGTAGTAATCTGCTGTCGCCCAAGGTAATGTAAATAGCGCCCCAGATCCCGACACCACCATGATCTGCGAGAGCGCGAAGGCCACCCTCTGCCGCAACTGATCTTCACCGTAGAGCACGCTCTGCGCCCACACCTCTCTTCGCTCCTTGTGTGCGAAGTCTGGATTAAAATTCGCGGGCCTTGGATTTGGCACGGCCGCAATCGTCGCGGCTAGGCTTAGTGACATCGGCTTGTCGATTTGTTCGTCTATCCATCGCTTGTATCCATTGGCCGAGTAACCCAAGCCCAGTAGACGGCGGATATCGTTCTCTCGCGGCCCAAACGTAGCTTGAACCAGAAAACGATGAGCATCCAAACGCGTGATTGCCGAGTTAGCTGGCGCTGCGGTTAGCCGTTTTTCCGTAAAACCCCAGTTGATGTAGTGGCGGGTTGCGGCTGCCGTGTCTGCTCCGAAAACGGAACGCAGATCCGCATTGGATGCCAGATACGCAAAAGCATTGAAGGAGATTCGGCGACCCTCCTGATAACCATACTGAATGTAATGTTTGGTCGCTGCCACCACATCCGTTCCGAAAGCCCTCGCAAGATCGATATGGCTCGCGATGTATGCGAGGGCATCAAAGATAATTCTTCGACCCTCCGCAAAACCGTACCGGACATAGTGCTTGGTAGCGGCCACCACATCACCCTTGAACGCATCGATCAAATCTCCATGACTTGCTAAATACGATGCACCGTCAAAATTAATTTTACGTCCCTCGGCATACCCAAACAGGATGTAGTGCTTGACTGCGGCCTCTGCATCAAAACCCACTTCATAGATAACGTCGCCGTAGCTCGCCGTATAGCCAAGCGCATCAAACGGAGTAGCACGCCGACCCTCCTTGAAGCCAAAATTAATGTAGTGAGTGACGGCTTTTGTTTCATCCACTCCGAAGGCTGTAATGAGATCCGGATTGGCAGCAACGTAATCTAGGGGATCAAAGGTTATTTTTCGGCCTTCTTTCCATCCCCATTGTTCAAAGTGAGCACGTCCCTTGACGCTGTCAGCGCCAAATGCACTAATCAAATCGGGGTGACTTGCGATGTACTTGAGTGCATCAATGTCAACCAATGTTGGTACCGACTGAGCCGTTACCCGCATCGTGCACAGGCCATTGATTTTAAAACACTCCGGAGCGTAACCAATGATTGACCCGTCAGAGGCAATCTTTATACGACCTCCGATCTGCTGGTAGGTGTCTGCTGTTCCGCCAGAAGAAAACGCAACGGGATAAAGTAGAAGGTGTCTCGAGGAGAAGTCGGTCTGCAAAAGCGCAGCGTCTGAAGTTTTGTTTTCGTTTTGATAGTTAGTGAGGTAAAAAAAGAACTGTCCACGTGTATGGACCACGTCTCTGGCAGAGTATTGAGCCTTGTTCCGCGAAGAGATCGGCCAGCTAACCCGCCGCATAGTCCAAGTATCAAAACCTTCAGAGCTCCCCTGAAACCACGCCGAGCCCTGATACCCGTTAAGCACCAAATCAATTCGTCCGTGAAGGGGTATCAAGTGAATGTTGTCGAGCCCACCAATTCCGTTATCGAGGTTAGTACCGTCCAGTGTTTTACGAGGGATGATTGGATCGGAGCGACGAAAACCCCCATCGCCGTTTCCGAATAAAATAAAAACTTCTTTTCCATCCGCAATTGCGATATCAGCATTTCCGTCTCGATCAATATCGGCAGCAGCTGCAGTGCTCGCAAGGAGTCGAAACGGCAGGACAACCTTGCGATAGGTCTTCCCGGCAGTGCTGAGGTACAAAAGTTGATTCGCGAGATAAATCTCAGAGTATTTCGGGTGATTTGCTGAATTCTCGCCACCTGGCAGATTCTGCAAGATACCTCGACAGGCCACGAAGACATCGGGTTTATTGTCTTTGTTGAAATCGGAAACGATCGGGAACGGAGTCACGCAGGCATCGCGATCCGTGGCGGTTGGCAAAATCTCTTGCGTGCGGTCGATCCAGGCGCCAGCGTCAGTTCGACTGAGGAAATACACCTTGGCGGGGCTATCGGGATAGGCCGGAAATTTTTCGTCTGGCGAGTACACCCCTCTGAAACGAGTCGATACGTAAAACGCACCCATCCGGCCCTCACTGAAAAAATCAGCGAAGGCTGCCTCGTTGTTTAGGCCGCGCTCGTCTTTGTCAACAGTTAACCCGGAGTTACCTAGGTTACGTAGCTGCGTTTCGTCGAAAGCAAGCGAGTTCTTATTATCATAAGAAGTCGAGAAAACCGGATAGGCCACTACCACAGTGAGGCTCTTTCTCGCGGAACCATCAGTACCCCGACAATCGATGGTGTAGTCAAAACGACCAGGTACGGAACTCGCAATTACAAATTTGCCTTGTGTGGGCCTCAGACCGCTCCAAGCCCCCGTTGCCGTACAGCCACTAGAGTTTTTCGTCGTCCAGGTCAAAACAGCTTGCTGACCTGCTAATACGACTGCTCGGTCAACGGAAAACTCGAGTTCCACGTTGAGGATGGGGGTAAATAAACGACCCTCCGCGTACCCGAACTGGATGTAATGACGAGTCGCAGCTTTTAAATCGTCGCCAAACGCGGACCGCAAATCTGCATACCTTGCGAGATATGACACTGGGTCGAAAAGCGTCGTCGCGCGTTGCTCTTTGAAACCCCACTCGATGTAATGAGTAACCGCCTTGATTTCGTCTATCCCGAAGGCCCGAATTAAATCAGGATGACTTGCGGTGTATCTCAAAGGCTCGAAGGTGATCTTGCGACCTTCTTTGATGCCCCAGGTCTCGTAGTGGCTGCGGCCTTTGGCGGCGTCAAAGCCGAACGCTTGGACAAGATCAGGATGGCTCGCAATGTAGCGAAGCGCATCAAGGTCAGAGAGCGGCACCGTCTGCGCTCTGACCGCCACAGACCCCAGCAGTAGCAGCCCCAGCCACAGCGCCTTAAGGATAGAGATCTTTTTAGTTCCCACCGCAACAACCCCCGTCTCCCTCGAGGCTAGCGCGAGACTGGGGGGGGCGCAACTAGTTACTCGGGCCGCGGGGATCGGGGTAATATTTGTTTTTGCAACGCCACCACCGCCGAAAAGAAAATGTAACTTGCCGGTGTCTATCAGTCGGGACGATAGCAATTTGGTGGGAGGGACAGATCCCCTGGTGGTTCGTGATTCGGCTAGGTTTCACACTCGACTAGGGTGGCTAAGGCTCGTTGAAGTGACCTAAACATATGCGTACGAGATAGAACTAGAGTCGTGGCGGGGCTCGCATGAGATAAATCTCTATCACACCCCCGCCGGCATCGGTCGCGCTGCCGTAGAGCAGGAGATCAATGATACCGTCACCATTAACGTCGGTCATAGTGCTTTGAAGTTCATTACCCGCCGAGTGCCCCGGCCACCCGCTTAGATCCGCCCGCACAAGCTTGCCATTACCGTTATTGAGGTAAATGGTCGGCTTCCCCCTCTCTGCAACGCGCTCTGCAAACCCGGGGCGGGTGTACGAGTAGGCGACGAGATCCGACAGATTATCGTTATTCAGATCTTTGTCGCAATCAAAAAAATTAAAGTTTGATTCAATTTCTTCATTAACTATTGGCGATGAGATTTGCTTGATTCGTTGCCCCTCTTCTATTTCATAAAAAACAAACATGTTTACTGGTTTAGCCTCGAATTCATCATAACTACCGCCGGCGACTAACTGACGACCAAATTTGTCTTTAGCGACACCTAACTTCGCCAAAAGCAGTCGCGGGCCGCCCGCTCGCAGTGCCGGCATAACACAGAATTCGTCATAAGATCCGCCGAAGTACTGAAGACCATCAATACTGATGACAGTATTAGTCCCTTCGGTCCGTTGCCAGCTAATCCACTTAACCAAGAAATCCACGCGTTGCCAGAACTCGGAGAGGACTGACCAGCCTGTCCGCGCTCTTTCAAGAAACTGAATACCTATTTCCCGTAATCCACTGGCGCCCGCCAGCTGTCGATTCGTTACGCCGACTACCTGACCTGCTACACCAGTACGTTGATCGTTAATTGCCCTGAAAGCGGAAGCCCAACTCGAGTTATCGGTCACGTATTCAGAGGATACATCTCTGAAAGTACCTATCTGATATCTAAAAGCTTGGACATTCTCACAACAGACAAATCCCGCCGTAACTATGTCAACCGACGTTTCATTTCGCACGATCTCAACAGCGTGATTCCAATTAGGCTTACCTAGCCGCACAGCGCGATAGCCGAAATCTCCAGTGGAGAGTAAAACGCTCAGTTGCGTTGCATTGGTGAGTGGATCTTTCGCTAGGCGCCCATCCTCCCAATTCATTGCGAAAGCGAAGTCCGCTCGTCCATCCCCGTTGATGTCCCCTGACACATATTTTCTAGCCGCACCTCCTAACTTATAGATGCGCTCGCCGAATACCCGCTCATTATCAACTTTGTATGATCCATCAGACTGACTAACAAGTGCGACTAACGCATCTGGGGTCGGAGTAGTTAGAACGCTGCCGTTACCCCCAGCCGCTTGACACCAATAATGCACGATAAAGTCAGAGGTATTATCTTGATTAAGTCTTGCCGGTATCACGAAAAAAATATTTGCGGTGACACAAAGCGACTTGTAGTAATCCACTGGGTCAGGTATCCGTACCAGCACCGGGATGTCCCGTTCGAAACGCACACTGACGACGCAGCTCGCGTTTATTGGGCCGGTTGTGTACGTGCTGTTATTTAATACTCCGCTGCACCCACGAACAGAATCAATGAAAAACCCCTTTTCTGGTAAAAACCTAAATGCAGCTTTTTCACCGGGATTTACGTATTGAGTAGTTTTAGACACCGAACCGGCACCCGTGATAGAGACAGATACGGTGAATGAATATCCTCTGCCTTCTTTGTACCCCCAGTTGATGTAGTGCTTGGTGGCCGCGACGGTATCGCTGCCGAAGGCTTGCTGAAGATCGGTGTGCCGCGAGAGATAGCCGAGGGCGTCGAAGACCACTTGTCTGCCTTCTTTGTACCCCCAGTTGAGGTAGTGCTTGACCCCGGCGAGCGCATCGGTGCCGAAGGCGTTAATTAGATCGCCATGGCTTGCAATGTAGGCGAGCGCCTCGAAAGTGATCCGTCGCCCCGCGTTATACCCGCTCGTCACGTAATGCCCGATCGCGGTGATGACATCACTGCCGATGCTTTGAATCAGATCGGCAAAGCTCGCGACATACTGCAGCGCATCGAGATCGGAGAAGGTGGTCTGTCTTTTTTCCTTATAGCCCCACTGGATGTAGTGCATCGCCCCCTTCGTCTCATCCCCCGCAAAGGCTTGGATCAAATCCGGGTGACTGGCCATGTACCGGGCAGGGTCAAAGGTGATTTGTCGCTTCTCGGCGTAGCCGTTCTGGATGTAGTGCCGGGCGCCCTTGGCGGCATCGGCGCCAAATGCGCTGATTAAATCCGGCTGGCTCGCGATGTAGTTCAGCGGGTTGAAGGTCGTTTTCCGTCCTTCCTTGAACCCCCACTGGATGTAATGCGTCGCGGCCTTAGTCTCATCGATCCCGAAGGCGGCCATCAGATCCGGGTGGCTTGCGGTGTAGTTCAGCGGCTCGAAGGTGATCTTGCGGCCTTCTTTGATGCCCCAGGTCTCGTAGTGGCTGCGGCCCTTGGCGGCATCGGCACCAAATGCAGCGATCAAATCGGGCTGGCTTGCGATGTAGCGCAGTGCATCCAGGTCAGAGAGCGGTGTCGTCTGTGCTCTGACCGCCACAGACCCCAGCAGCAGCAGCCCCAGCCACAGCGCCTTGAGGATAGAGATCTTTTTAGTTCCCACCGCGACTCTCCCCGTCTAACCCGAGGCTAGCGCGAGACTGGGGGGGGGTG
>Ga0194132_10003062_pt1 | contig 30342 bp, 33 predicted proteins | sample TA2KigOf80mmetaG_FD_148612 | JGI IMG/M metagenome (GOLD analysis project Ga0194132, IMG submission 148612) | Freshwater microbial communities from Lake Tanganyika, Tanzania - TA2015054 Kigoma Offshore 80m | ecosystem: Environmental > Aquatic > Freshwater > Lake | place: Tanzania: Lake...
GGAGCGGCCGGGGGCGATGCGCTGCGCTACGCAAGGGCTCCGCGCATCGCCCCCGGCCGCTCTCACACACCCACAGGGGGTCAACATTGAACGCCGATAGGGGGTCAAAGTTCAAAGCCGATTGACATCCAGGGAGCCATCGCCGAGTACTGCTGTGGGCAGACGTTGTCCGGCGCATACCAGTCGCCATTCGTGACGTTCGCCCCCGGGACGGTCACGATGCAGTTCACCAGCGCGAGTCAGGCAGTCGTGACATTGCCCTCGGGCGAGCAGACCGTGCTGCAGCGCTTTCGATTCTAGAAGACCGGGAGGCAGGAGGCCCTCGTCTACCTGGATATAAGAGTGCCACCCCACTCGACCCGAGGGGTAGGCCGCATCCTTCGTCGACCTCGCGGTCGCACCTTTTTCTGTCGTCCGACCGCGTCGGCGAAATACTCGTGAGCCGCAGCACGCGGGGCGATCGGATGATACCGTCTTAACTAATTGAAACTTCAGGCAGCGACGCAGAAGGCGACCGCCTCCCTTGGGGAAATCCAGGGAGCGTTCTATTTGGCACACCAAAGACCATCTCAAACGAAAAAGCGGCACACCCGAAAGTGTGCCGCTTTTCTAATCCCTTGAAATATAAGGGAAAATGGTGGAGCCAAGCGGGATCGAACCGCTGACCTCTACAATGCCATTGTAGCGCTCTCCCAGCTGAGCTATGGCCCCTTGAGATCTGTCGGCGCCCTGGGTCCGGCGCCGGTTTCAGATAGTTCGCGCGAGGTCGCCGTGCAACAGGAAACTCCCTGGCGGCGACGGCCGGCTCCTACCGCTCTTCTTCGTCCTCGACGTTCTCGATGACCTCGGCCATGTCGTCTTCGTCCTCGCCGAGGTCCGAAGTGTCCTCGATCAGCTCGTCTTCCTCTTCGGTCTCTTCGCCTTCGGCAGCCTCCGCCTCGACAGGAGCCTCCGCTTCCTCGACCACAGCCTCGCGCTCGACCGGCTTCTCGGCGGCCGGGCGCGACCGGCGCGACTTGGTCGACGCGTCGGGGTCATAGACCGTCCCGCATTTCGGGCAGGCGATCTCCGCCTTCATCAGGTCGTAGAAAGGCGCGCCGCAACTGGTGCACTGGCGCTTCGTTCCCCATTCCGGCTTGGCCAATTCTCAATCCTCCGCGGCCCGGGAATAGCGTCACGAGGGCCGTTCATCAGGGCGGCGGGATTGCCATGGCTGGGTCCACCTGTCAAAAGCAAAATCGCGTGATCCCCCAAGCTACTCTCCGGACCGGATGCCTCCCTCCTTCGTGATCGCCATCGACGGCCCCACTGCCTCGGGAAAAGGCACGCTCGCCAAACGTCTCGCCCGCCATCTCGGTTTCGCCCATCTCGACTCCGGGCTGCTCTACCGCGCCGTCGGCCTGGCGCTGCTCAGATCCGGTCGCGATTCGGCCGACAAGGCGGCCGCCACGGCCGCCGCCCAGGCCCTGGATCCGTCGGGTCTTTCCGACCCGACGCTGCGCTCGGAGGAGACCGGCAAGGCGGCTTCCGTGGTCGCCACCATCCCCGAAGTCCGCGCCGCGCTCCTCGACTTCCAGCGTCGTTTCGCCGCCTCGCCGCCGGGGGGCGCTCCCGGCGCGGTACTGGACGGCCGCGATATCGGGTCGGTCGTCTGCCCCGACGCCAGGGCCAAGATCTTCCTCGATGCCGGGGTCGAGGAGCGGGCAGCGAGGCGAGAGAAGGAGTTGCGCGACCGGGGGGCCCCCATTATAGAAGGGGCCGTTCTGCGGGATCTTCAGGAGCGGGACGCGCGCGACCGCAATCGCGCCGTGGCCCCGCTTATTCGTGCAGGCGACGCCTACGTCCTCGATACGACGGGCATGGACGCCGATCAGGCGTTCGCCAAGGCGCTCGCCTATGTGCGCTCGCGGGGCTTTGACGGTTCGGGGGTTCCGGCCGTCGAGACGTGAAGAACCGAAAAGCCCGGCTCATTCAAAAGAGCAAGACCGGGCAGGACGGGACGGCCGCCCACCGCCGCGTGCGGGGCAGAAGGCCGGACCCGGAAACGGAAAGAGAGATTCAAGGATCATGGCTAATGCTACCGCGGCCACCGGCGCCGCCAAAGAGAGTTTCGCCGCCCTCCTCGAAGAGTCGCTCGGCAAGGCCGACAACCTCGAGGGTTCGGTCCTCAAGGGCCGCGTCGTCGCCATCGAAGGCGACACGGCGGTCGTCGATGTCGGCCTCAAGAGCGAAGGCCGGGTCCAGCTCAAGGAATTCGCCGCCCCCGGCCAGGCGCCAGAGCTCAAGGTCGGCGACGAGGTCGAGGTCTACCTCGAGCGCATGGAAGATAAGAACGGCGAGGCCCAGCTGTCGCGCGAGAAGGCGCGGCGCGAGGAGGCCTGGTCCCTGCTCGAGCGTTCCTTCCAGGAGAACCAGCGCGTCGCCGGCGTGATCTTCGGACGCGTCAAGGGCGGCTTCACCGTCGACCTGTCAGGCGCCGTCGCGTTCCTGCCGGGCAGCCAGGTCGATATCCGCCCGGTCCGCGACATCACCCCGCTGCTCGGCTCGCAGCAGCAGTTCCAGATCCTCAAGATGGATCGCCGCCGCGGCAACATCGTCGTCTCGCGCCGCGCCGTGCTCGAGGAGAGCCGTGCTGAGGCTCGCTCGGAGCTCGTCGCCAACCTCAAGGAAGGCCAGATCCTGCAGGGTGTGGTGAAGAACATCACCGACTACGGCGCCTTCGTCGATCTCGGCGGCGTCGACGGCCTGCTGCACGTCACCGACATCGCCTGGCGCCGCATCAACCATCCCTCCGAGGCGCTTCAGATCGGCCAGACCGTCAAAGTCCAGGTGATCCGCTTCAACCCGGAGACCCAGCGCATCTCGCTCGGCATGAAGCAGCTTGAGGCGGATCCGTGGGAGGGTGTGGAGTTCAAGTATCCGGCCGCCGCCAAGTTCACCGGCCGCGTCACCAACATCACCGACTACGGCGCCTTCGTGGAGCTGGAGCCGGGCATCGAAGGCTTGGTCCATGTCTCCGAGATGAGCTGGACCAAGAAGAACGTGCACCCCGGCAAGATCGTCTCGACCAGCCAGGAGGTCGAGGTGATGGTGCTGGACGTCGATCCGCAGAAGCGCCGCATCTCGCTCGGCCTCAAGCAGACCATGGCGAACCCGTGGGAAGCCTTCCAGGAGAAGCACCCGCAGGGTGCGGAGCTCCAGGGCGAGGTCAAGAACATCACCGAGTTCGGCCTGTTCGTCGGCCTGCCCGGCGACATCGACGGCATGGTCCACCTGTCGGACATCGACTGGAACCGCGCCGGCGAAGACGCCATCAAGGACTACAAGCGCGGCGACATGGTGAACGTGAAGGTGCTCGACGTCGATGTCGACAAGGAGCGCATCTCGCTCGGCATCAAGCAGCTCAGCTCCGATCCCTTCGAAACGGGCGTCACCAAGCTCAAGAAGGGCGAAGTCGTCACCTGCACGGTGACGGCGACCAGCGATGCCGGCCTCGACGTTCTGGTCGGTGACGGCGTGCCGGGCTTCATCCGCAAATCGGAGCTCTCGCGCGAGCGTTCCGAGCAGCGGCCCGACCGCTTCGCCGTCGGCGAGAAGGTCGACGCCAAGATCACCCAGATCGATCCCAAGACCCGGAAGCTCACGCTCTCGGTCAAGGCGAAGGACCAGGACGAGGAGAAGCAGGCGATGGCCGAGTTCGGCTCGACCGACTCGGGCGCTCGCCTCGGCGAGATCCTGGGCGCCGCGATCAAGAAGCGCGAGAAGGACCGCGAGGGCTCAGACACCGAATAATGGGCCGAAAAACGGCCTAAAGCCGATGCGAGGGGGCCCTGGTGGCCCCCTCGTCGCATTTGGAGGGAAAAGGACAGCAATCCGAGAGGCTTAGCCCTTGACGGACGAAATCCGGTCGGGCACGCTCGCCGTTTCGCGGGGTCAGGGAGTTTCCAGTCCCGCCCAAAGACTTAGGCACCGACGAGACGGCGCGCGGAGCGACCAGGGGAACGTCATGACCAAGTCGGAACTGATCCTGCGTCTGGCGGAGCTCAATCCCCATCTGTTTCAACGGGATGTCGAGCGCATCGTCTCAACCATCTTCGACGAGATCGCAAAGGCGCTCGCGCGTGGCGATCGGGTGGAGCTGCGCGGCTTCGGCGCCTTCTCGGTCAAGCGCCGGGCGCAGCGCACGGGGCGGAATCCCCGCACCGGCGAGGCCGTCGACGTCGCCGCCAAGGCCATTCCCTATTTCAAGACCGGCAAGCAGCTCCGCGACCGCTTGAACGGCGAAAGCTCGCCTGAAGGCGACGACGACGAGGCTTAAGCTCTCCAATGGCCCGCCGCTCGGGGCTGGCTCGCGCGCTCGCCGCCCTCGTCACCCTGCCGCTCACCCTCATAGTCATCGCCTTCGCGATCTCCAACCGCGGGCTCGTCGCGGTCGGGCTCTGGCCCTTCGACGTGAAGGCGGAGATGCCGATCTATCTCCTAGCTCTCGGCGCGCTGCTCCTGGGCTTCCTCGCCGGTGCCACCCTTGCCGGCTTCGGCACCCTCGCCGCCCGTCTCCGCGCCCGTCGCGAGGCCAAGCGCGCGGAGGCCGCTGAGCGGAAGCTCGCGACAGCCGATCGTCCCTCTTCGTCACGCCCCGCCCTTCCCGCTCCAAGCCGGTGATCTGATGCGAACCCTGGACGCGGCGGAGGTCGAGAAGCGCCTCGACTTCCCTTCCCTGATTGATCGGCTGCGCGAGATGTTCAAGGCGGGCTGCGAACTGCCGCCCCGACATCACCATCCGGTCGAGGTGCCGAACGCACCGGGCGCGATCCTGCTGCTGATGCCGGCTTGGCAGGTCGGCAAGCATATCGGCGTGAAAATGGTCACCGTCTTCCCCGGCAATGGCGAGAAGGCCCTGCCGGCGGTCATGGGAATCTACACGCTCCTCGACGGCACGACCGGCCAGCCGCTGGCGCTGATCGACGGGCCGATGCTGACTTTGCGCCGGACCGCCGCGGCTTCGGCGCTCGCCGCGACATATCTCGCCCGCAAGGACGCCAGCCATCACCTGATGATCGGTACCGGCGCGCTGGCCCCGCATCTGATCCAGGCGCATGCGACGGCGCGGCCGATCCGCCGCATCAGCATCTGGGGGCGCAATCTCGACAAGTCGCGCAAGCTCGCCACCGATCTCAGCGCCAAGGGCCTGCCGGCCGCCGCGACGGAAGACCTGGAGAAGGCCGCGCGCGACGCCGACGTCGTCACCACCGCGACGCTTTCGGCCGAACCGGTGGTCAAAGGCGCCTGGCTCAAGCCCGGAGCGCATCTCGACCTGGTCGGCGCCTACACGCCGAAAATGCGCGAGGCCGACGATGACGCCGTGCGACGCGCCCGCGTCTATGTCGATACGCGCGCCGGCGCGACCAAGGAAGCCGGCGACATCGTCCAGCCGATCGCCTCCGGCGTGCTCAAGGAGATCGCAGGCGACCTCTTCGACCTCACGCGCGGCCAGGTGGAAGGCCGACGCTCCGAGCAGGAAATCACCGTCTTCAAGTCGGTCGGAACCGCGCTGGAGGATCTGGCCGCGGCTCAGCTCGCATTCGGACGACACTGACCAGGGAGAAGCCCAGATGGTCGTCGCTTACCAGTCGAACCAGCGCATCAACCTCATGATGCCCGGCGATATCCTGATCGCCGATGCCAGCGCCACCGTCTCCCATTGCGGGATCTGCGTGGGCCTGAGGAACGGGCATGCCGACTACGTGATCCACGCGACCAGCAAGCGCGGCATCCTGAAGGAGGATCCCTCGCAATGGGGGCTTCTTTCGCAGGTGTTCCGCGGCAACGGTAACGGGCTTACCAAGGACGAGCTGGCGGCGATCGAGAACATCGCCGAGAAGATCATGGAGTCGGCGGCCTACGGCTCCGGTCGCGCCTGCTTCAAGAGCTGGAGCGGCACGTCGAGCTTCGGCAACGGCGCCCGCGAACGCCTCGCGAAGTACCGCAACCGGCTCGAGAACCACCAGGGCCTGGTGAAGAACGTGTACTGCTCGGAGCTCGTCATCCTCTCCTACCAGCTCGGACTCGGCGACGAGAACCACCGGCTCTTCATCAAGAAGGACGGCAAGCACACGCTGCCGAAGACACTCCGTGAGTATCTGCGGACGAACGGGAACTGGAACGAGATCGGCGACTACAAACCGTCCTAGGCCCTGCGACGCGGCGCCTTCGGCTTCGGTCCGTCAAGCAGCTCAACGAGCTTTCTCGGGGCTACGGCGCGATAGCTCTCGCCGATCCAGCGCTTGATCCGCTCGACTGGGATCTCGTCGTCCGTCTCGTAGGTGAAAGTTACCCAGCCCGACTTGCCGAGGCCGTAGCCCGTCGGCTTGGCGGAGGCATCGGCCAACGCTTCGTCTCGCGTGAAGGGTAGCTTGACCGAGAAGCCCAGCGTGCCGTCGGCGCAGCGCATGAAGACAAAGACCTTACCTTTCACCTTGAGCGCACGCTCGCCCCAGGGGAAATCCTCATGACTCTCGGGAAAGTCGAGCGCGTGATCGCGAAGCTCGGCCTCGATCCGTGCCAGGGGTTCCTTCTTCTTCGTCATCACGATGCCTCCGCCAGCTTTCGTATCGCATCCGCCTCCATGCGGCAGCGGATATCCGTCATCTCGGCGAAGCCGAGGCGGCCGTAGAAGGCACGCGCCGGGTTGTCGATCTCGACGAACAGCTCGATGCGCTTCGCGCCTGTCTCCATCGCCCGCCGCGCCGCCGCCTGCACCAGCTGGCGGCCGAGACCTGTCTTCCGTTCGTCCGGAGAGACATAGAGGTTCGCGATGACCATGGTCCTGACGCCGATCCAGGCGGCATAGGAGGGATAGAACTGGGCCAGGCCGACGGCGCTTCTCCCGCGCTCGCCCAGAATCGCCTCGAAAGCGGGCGACGGCCCGAAGCCATCGGCCAGCACAGAGGCTTCGGTTACCGGTGCGATCCAGGGCCGCGGGCGGTCGCTCGCGCCGGCTAAGGCCCGGATCAGCCTGACGATCTCGGAAGCGTCCGAGGGGATCGCGGGCCGGATGGTGAGGGCTTCCATGGCCGGACCATACCGGGGGCATTCAGGGTCTGCTATAAGCCCGCGCCATGACCCAGACCGCTCCGATCCGCCGCGTCTTCTGCGCCCTCGACACCACCGATCTCGCCTGGGCCCAGCGCCTCGGCACCGACCTCGCCGCCAGCATCGGCGGCATCAAGCTCGGGCTCGAATTCTATGGCGCGCACGGTCCCGAAGGCGTCCGACGCGTCGCCGAGGCGAGCGGTGCGAAGATCTTCCTCGACATGAAGCTGCACGACATCCCGAACACGGTCGCGGGCGCCGTCCGTTCCCTCGTCGCGAGCTGCCGTCCCTATCTTCTCAATGTCCATGCAAGCGGCGGCAAGGCGATGCTGGAAGCCGCGCGCGACGCCGCCGCTGAAGCCGCGGCGAAGGCCGGAGTCGAGCGCCCGCGCATGCTCGCTGTCACTGTGCTGACCAGCATCGACGACAGCGACCTCGAACAGGTCGGCCAGCGCGGCCCGGCGCTCGACCAGGTGAAGCGCCTCGCCGATCTCACGCATCGCGCCGGGCTCGACGGCGTCGTCTGCTCGGCCGAGGAGTCGGCGGCGTTGCGCGCCGCACACGGTCCCGACTTCCTGCTGGTGGTGCCCGGCATCCGGCCGGCCGCGGCCGACGACGACCAGAAGCGCGTGGTGACGCCGGCGGAAGGCATCCGCCGGGGCGCGTCTTACCTCGTCATCGGCCGCCCGATCACCCAGGCCAAGGACCCGCGCCGCGCGGTCGAGGACATCGCGCGCCAGATGGAAGCGGCGTGAGCGTCCGCGCCAAGATCTGCGGACTCAACACGCCCGAGACCGTCGCCGCCGCGGTCGAAGGCGGCGCCTCCTATATCGGCTTCAACTTCTACCCGCCCTCGCCCCGCGCGGTGACGCCGGAGGCGGCCGCCCGCCTCGGAGCCTCGATCCCCACCTCGGTCGCGAAGGTGGCGCTCGTCGTCGATGCCGATGACAGGCTGATCGACGCGATCGCCGAAGCGCTGGCACCGGAGATCGTGCAGCTGCACGGCGCCGAGACGCCCGAGCGGGTCGCCGCGATCAAGACGCGCACCGGCCGCAAGGTGATGAAGGTGGTCGCGATCGCCACACCCGCCGATATCGAGCACACACGCGCCTACGAATCCGTCGCCGATCTTCTGCTGTTTGATGCCAAGCCGCAGCCCGGCGGCCTCCCGGGCGGCAACGGCCTTTCCTTCGACTGGCGGCTTCTCAAGGACGCGCGCTGGCCGCTGCCCTGGCTCCTCGCCGGCGGGCTGACGCCGGAGAATGTCGCCGAGGCGATCCGTTCGACCGGGGCCGCGCAGGTCGATGTCTCCTCCGGTGTCGAGGACCGGCCGGGCGTCAAATCGCCGGAGAAGATCAGGCGGTTCCTCAGGGCCGCGACCTCCTGAAAGGACCTTCCCATGGGTATCTGGACGCGCGAGATTTCGCTCGAAGCGATCAACGAGCGCTGCCAAGGCTCGCTGATCGGCCATGTCGGCATCGAGGTCGTCGAGATCGGCGAGGACTATCTCAAGGCGCGGATGCCGGTCGACCAGCGCACCAAGCAGCCGGCCGGCGTGCTGCATGGCGGCGCCTCGGTCGTGCTTGCCGAGACGCTGGCGTCCTGGGCCGCCACCTTCAGCGTCGACTCGACCAAGCACCACTGTGTCGGCCTCGAGATCAACGCTAACCACGTGCGCGCCGCCTCCTCGGGTTTCGTCTACGGAACCGCGCGGCCGGTCCATCTAGGGCGCTCGACGCATATCTGGGAAGTCCGCATAACGAACGAGCAGGACAAGCTCGTCTGCATCTCGCGGGTGACCATGGCTGTGCTCGACACGCCGAACCGCTACGGCGGCAGCTGACCGGGCGACCGCCTACCGCCGGTTGCTTGACGCCACGATAGGTGTATCTACACTGAACGCATGCATGTCGACCTCCTGGCCTGCGCCGTCTGCCATTGCCTTGCCGCGCGCAAGCAGGCGCGGGCGTTGACCCGGCACTATGAATCTCGGCTTCGCCGGCACGGACTCAAGGCGACTCAATTCTCGGTCCTGGCCTCGCTGGCGCTGGCGGGACCGACACCGATGGGCGAGCTCGCCGAGCTGCTCGGCCTCGAGCGGACGACGCTGACGCGCGGCGCGGCGCTGCTCGAAGAGAAAGGCTGGATCAGCGCCGAGAAGGCGGACGACCGGCGCGCCAGGCCCTTGCGCCTGACGGCGGCGGGCCGGCGCAAGCTCGACTCCGCCTATCCGGCATGGAAAGCGGCGCAGGACAGCGCCGCGACGATTTGAAGGATCACAGACTCATGGCAGCCACGAAGATAAAGACGACCAAGAAGAAGGCCGCCAAGCGCGCCGCGGCGAAGCCGCGGACGCTGGTGCTGGTCTCGACCCGCAAGGGCGCGTGGATTTATCAGAGCGATGCCAGCCGGCGGTCGTGGGAGACGAAAGGCCCGCATTTCCTCGGCCACATCATCAACCACATGGTGCTCGACCCGCGCGACGGACGCATGCTGCTCGCCGCGGCCAAGACCGGCCATCTCGGGCCGACCGTCTTCCGCTCGACCGATCTCGGCAAGACCTGGAAGGAAGCGGCCAAGCCGCCGGCCTTCGCCAAAGCGCCCGCGGGCATGCGCGACCGTTCGGTCGACCACACCTTCTGGCTGACGCCGGCACATGCGAACGAGCCGAATGTCTGGTACGCCGGCACCTCGCCGCAGGGCCTGTTCCGCTCCGAGGATGGCGGCGTCAGCTGGGCGCCCTTCTCGAATTTCCACGACGATCCGAATTTCCGCGACTGGTTCGGCGGCGAGCAGGACGGCACGCCCGACGGGCCGAAGCTGCATTCGATCCTCATCGACCCGCGCGATCCCAGCCACCTCTACTTCGCCATGTCGGGCGGCGGCGTGCACGAGACACGCGACCGCGGCAAGAGCTGGACGCCGCTGGTGAAGGGGCTCGAGGTCGTAGAGGGCTTCGATCCGAAGAACATCGCCTTCCACGATCCGCACTGCGTGCGCATGTCATCCGATCCGGATCGGCTCTGGCAGCAGAACCATTGCGGCATCTATCGCCTCGACCGGCCCTCGACCGAATGGGTGCGCGTCGGCAAGGCGATGCCGAAGAAGACCGGCGATATCGGCCTGCCGATAACCGTGCATCCGCGTGATCCAGACACCGCCTGGGTCTTCCCGATGGATGGCGGCGGCGTGTGGCCGCGCACGAGTCCGGACGGCATCTCCGGCGCCTTCGTCACCCGTAACGGCGGCAAGACCTGGAAACGCCAGGCCGCCGGCATGCCCGAAGGCCCGGTCTGGTGGACGGTCAAGCGCCAGGCGATGGCCGCCGACAAGGGCGATCCGGTCGGCATCTATTTCGGCACCACCTCCGGCGAGGTCTGGTCGAGCCGAGACGAGGGCGAGAAATGGTCCGCGCTTGCCCGCCACCTGCCGGAGATCTACGCGGTTGAGACGGCGGAGATCGGCTAGGGTTTCCAGCATGAAAGTGCTGATCCCGACGCCACTGCGCTCCTACACCGGGCAGCGGCAGGTCGAGGCCGAAGGCGTCACCGTCGGCGCGCTGCTCGCCGATCTCGACCGGCAGTATCCCGGCATCCGCTTCCGCATGGTCGACGAGCATGACCGCATGCGCCGGCACATGCGGCTCTTCGTCAATGGCGAGCAGGTCTTCGATCTCTCGCGACCGCTCGTGTCGTCCGATGACATTGCCATCGTCCAGGCGCTGAGCGGCGGGTGATCTTCTCGCCTGGTGCCAGACGGCTATGAAATGAGGGAATCGAGGTACTGAAGCAGGAGAATCACCGACACAAGGCCGATCGCAGCGAATGTCAGCGCCATGCCAAGCACTCGATAGATCCCGGGCGCATCGGGGCTTCTGAGCCCGACAAAGTGAGCCGTCCGAGCCGCCAGGAAGCACGTGCCGAAGCCGTGGACGTAGGCAGGCTGCATCCCCTGGATCTCGGCCAGCGCCAGCATGATCAGGAAGAACGGCGCGTACTCCGTGAAGTTGGCGTGAACTCTGATGGCTCGTTCGAGCTGTGAGTTGTTCTCATGCCCAAGCGAGATCTCATAGCGACGGCGGAGGCGGATCACACGGACGGAGAGTGCGACCAGTGCGACCGCCAGGATCGCGGCATAGAGAGATACGGACATCATTCGTAGTAGTGCCTTGCCTTCCTCTCCAGTATCAAGAGCGCCTCGTCCCACGACGGGGGAAGCCGCTTTGCAGGCATGGTGGTTCGGCCAAAGCGGGCATCCGCAAACGTATCTGCCGCGTCTTCCATGGCCCGGCCGTGCGCATCGGATCGAATAAACGCTGCAAGGCTCGGGACGTCGCTCCATACGGAGACTGTCCACGCATTGCGACCAAACAAGTCGCGGCGCTTGGCGTACCCAACGAACCCCGGTTGACTCGCGATCGTCTCGTCGATGAGCGCCACGGCCCTCCAAAACTTGGCTCTCGAGCGGGCATCGTTCTTGAGAGTTATCTGCGTTACGCTGAGCACTACCGCTCTGTCGCCATCGCTTGCGGCAGCGGCTCCCATCCCGTGGGGCGGTTCGGAAAACGGAGTCGACACGGAACACGCCGCCACTCCGAGCGCCGCTATCAGCGCCGAAAGCCTCGGCGGACGAGCGTGATTGGACATGTTGCCGATACGGCCGTCGGAGGGCAACGGATCCTTCACGAACTCATGAGTAGGTACGGCGCTTGCCCCCTCGGCACCAGTCACGCCGTTGACCGAAGGGCCTTGGCCGGAGTCCGACCACGCCTCCCTTACATCGCGCGCTTCGGCGCGGCCTTCAGGAGCTCCTGCAGCTCATGCTTCCACCAGCGTGCGTTCGCCGTGGTGCCGTGGCCGCGCGTGTCGGGGCGCTCGCCGGCACCATGTAGAGCTTGGCGTTCTTCACGCGCCTGATCTCGCGTTCCATGATCCCGGTCTCGGGCGGATTGCGCTCGTCATCGGCGGAGTTGATCGCGAGCAGAGCTGCCTTGATCTTCTCGAGCCCGGGCGAGGCGTCGTAGTCGCGCGAGGAGTTCCACTGGTAGAGGAAGTCGTTCGCGTCGGCCGTGGTCGGCGCCGCCAGGCGCTGGTCGAGCAGCTTGTCGGCGGCCTCGCGCGTCGGCGCCATCTGCTGGAAGGCCAGCGTGCCGCCATTGGTCGCGATGCCGTAGAAGACGTTCGCGGTGCGGAAGGCGCGCGGCTGGGTCGTGTAGTTGCCGTCCTTCCACTCGGGATCCGAGCGGATCGTGTCGATGATCAGGCGCCGCATCATCCAGTTGCGGCTCGCCATCTCGGTCGGTTGGGATGCCATCGGCACCACCGCGTCCATGAAATCCGGATAGGCGGCACCCCAGAGCCAGGCATGCATGCCGCCCATCGAGTTGCCGATGACGAGGCGGAGCCGGCGGACGCCGAGACCCTCGGTCAGCAACCGATACTGCGCGGCGACCATGTCGTCATAGTTGTAGTGCGGGAACCAGCCGCGGAGCCCGTCCGAGGGCTTCGACGACTTTCCGTGCCCGATGCCGTCCGGAAGGATTATGAAGTACCTGGTCGCGTCGAGAGGCTGGCCGGGGCCGAAGAGCTCCCCGGCGAAGGCGGGGTTCAGCATCGCCGAGCCCGATTGCGAGGTGCCGTGCAGGACCAGCACCGGCTCGCCCGCGGGATCGCCGACCGTCGTGTAATGCAGCCGGAGTTCCGGCATCACCTCACCGGTGTGGAACTTGAAGTCCCTGGCGATCCAGGTTCCTTCCTTCGGCGCGGGGTAGGTCTGCGCCGACGCCGCCGCGGCAAGCACGGAAAGAACAAGGCCAAGGAGCAGGCCGCGGATCTTCATGACGATCTCCCTCGGAAGCGTGTTGCCTACGCTCTTGGGAAAACTCTGACGGCCGGCCGGTGCCAAGTCCAGCCCCGGCAGGATCGCAACGCCAATTCCTCTGCCCTCTCAAAGGGATAAGGCACGATTTCGCCCGCTTGCGCCGCACGCCGTGCTTACGCATAGTGCCGGCCCGCTCCGGCGCTCGGGGCGCGACTCGATAGCGATGGAATCGTGAGCACTCTCAACAGCTTCCGCACCGGCCCGGACGAGGGCGGGCATTTCGGCATCTTCGGCGGCCGCTACGTCGCCGAGACACTGATGCCGCTGATCCTGGAACTCGAGCGCGTCTACACCCAGTGCAAGACCGATCCCGGCTTCCAGAAGGAGCTGGCGAGCTTCCACACCCATTATGTCGGCCGGCCGAGCCCGCTCTACTTCGCCGAGCGCATCACCGAGAAGCTCGGCGGCGCCAAGATCTACTTCAAGCGCGACGAGCTGAACCACACCGGCGCGCACAAGGTAAACAACTGCCTGGGCCAAGCCCTCGTCGCCAGGCGCATGGGCAAGCGCCACATCATCGCCGAGACCGGCGCCGGCCAGCACGGCGTCGCCACCGCTACCGTCTGCGCGCGCTTCGGCATGGAATGCACGGTATTCATGGGTGCCGAGGACATCGAGCGCCAGAAGCCGAATGTCGAGCGCATGCGGCTGCTCGGCGCCACGGTGCACTCGGTCACCTCGGGCTCGGCCACGCTCAAGGATGCGATGAACGAGGCGCTCCGCTTTTGGGTCTCCAAGGCCGAGTCGCATTTCTACATCATCGGCACGGTCGCCGGCCCGCACCCGTACCCGGCGATGGTGCGCGACTTCCAGTCGGTGATCGGCATCGAGACGAAGCAACAAATGATGGAGGCCGAGGGTCGGCTTCCCGACACGCTGGTCGCCTGCATTGGCGGCGGCTCCAATGCCATGGGCCTCTTCCATCCCTTCCTCGACGATCCCTCGGTCCGCATCATCGGCGTCGAAGCCGGCGGCTACGGCATCTCGAGCGGCAAGCATGCTGCTTCGCTGACCGGCGGGCGGCCGGGCGTGCTGCACGGCAACCGCACCTTTCTGCTGCAGGACGATGACGGCCAGATCATCGAAGCGCATTCGATCTCGGCCGGCCTCGACTATCCCGGCATCGGCCCTGAGCATGCCTGGCTGCACGACATGAAGCGCGCCGAGTATGTCAGCATCACCGACGACGAGGCGCTGGAGGCGTTCCAGTTCTGCTCGCGCCTCGAAGGCATCATCCCCGCCCTCGAACCCAGCCATGCGCTAGCGCATGTGATGAAGATTGCGCCCAAGCTGCCGAAGGACCATCTCCTGGTCATGAACATGTGCGGCCGCGGCGACAAGGATCTCGCCGCCGTTCTGGGCCACCTCGCCAAGCGGGGCAAGCCGATATGACCAAGCGGATCGTCGAACGCTTCGCCGCGCTGAAGGCGGAGAACCGCGCCGGCCTAGTCATCTTCATCACCGCGGGCGATCCCGATCCGGCGGTCTCGCTCGAGATCCTGAAGGGATTGCCCAAGGCGGGCGCCGACCTGATCGAGGTCGGCATGCCCTTCACCGATCCGATGGCCGACGGCCCGGCGATCCAGGCAGCGAGCCAGCGCGCGCTCAAGGCCGGCATGACGCTGAAGAAGACTCTCGACCTGGTGCGCGCCTTCCGCGAGAGCGACAAGACGACACCGCTGGTCCTGATGGGCTACTATAACCCCGTCTACATCTACGGCGTCGATCGTTTCCTCGAGGATGCGCTGAAAGCCGGCGTCGACGGGCTGATCATGGTCGACATGCCGGCCGAAGAGGATGAGGAGCTCTGCCTGCCGGCGCTCAGGAAGGGCATCGCCTTCATCCGCCTCGCGACGCCGACCACCAATGACGAGCGGCTGCCCAAGGTGCTCTCCAACACCTCGGGCTTCGTCTACTACGTCTCGATCCTGGGCATAACGGGCACCGCCTCCGCTGACACGAAGCATATCGAGCAGGCGGTGACGCGGCTCAAGCGCGCGACGCCGCTTCCCATCGCCGTCGGTTTCGGCATCAACACCCCCGAACAGGCCGCCGCGGTCGCCCGCGTCGCGGACGCCGCCGTGGTCGGCACCGCCGTGGTCAAGATCATCGCCGACCACCCGAAGCATCCGACGGAAACCGTGGCCAAGACGCTCGCCTTCATCGGCGACCTCGCCAAGGGCGTGCGGACCGCGAGGGCCGGCGCATGAACTGGCTCACCAACTTCGTCCGACCGAAGCTGCGCGCGCTGGTCAAGCGCGATACGCCGGACAACCTCTGGCACAAATGCCCGGGCTGCGGGCAGATGATCTTCCACCGCGATCTGGAGGCCAATCTCCATGTCTGCGACAAGTGCGGCCATCATCTCCGTCTGCCGGCCGCCAAGCGCCTCGCCATGCTGTTCGACGACGGGCGCTTCACGCGCATCGAGCTGCCGAAAGCGCCGCTCGATCCGCTGCGCTTTCGCGATCGCCGCCGCTACACCGAGCGGCTGAAGGAAGCCCAGTCGGAGACCGAGGAGCAGGATGCGCTCATGGTCGCGCACGGCACCCTCGGCGGCAATCCGGCCGTGGCCGCAGTGTTCAATTTCGACTTCATGGCGGGCTCGATGGGCGTCGCCGTCGGTGAGGCCTTCCTTGCCGCTGCGCGTCTCGCCAAGCTGCAGCAGGCGGCGCTGATCGCGATCCCGGCCTCGGGCGGTGCGCGCATGCAGGAAGGCATCCTCTCGCTGATGCAGATGCCGCGCACGGTGCTCGCGGTCGAGGAAGTGAAGTCGGCCGGGCTTCCCTACATCGTCGTGCTTACCGACCCGACCACCGGTGGCGTCACCGCCTCCTTCGCCATGCTGGGCGATGTGCACCTGGCCGAACCTGCGAGCCTCGTCGGCTTCGCCGGCCAGCGCGTGATCCAGGAAACGATCCGCGAGAAGCTGCCGGAAGGCTTCCAGCGCGCCGAATACCTCCACGATCACGGCATGATCGACCTGGTAGTGCCGAGGCCGGAGCTGAAGGCAGCGCTCGCGCGCATCCTCGGGATTCTGATGCAGCCGAAGCCGGTGGCCGAGGTCGTCGTCCTCCCCGCGCCCGACGTCGAGATTCCGCAGCAGCCGCGAAGCTAGGGGCCGAGGAGAACTTGGCCACCCCCGACGAGCGCATCCACCGGATCCTCGATCCGCTCAAGGCGCAGCGCACCCATCCCGGCAAGTTCTCGCTCGACAAGATGGGGACGCTGCTGGCACGGCTCGGCAATCCTCAGGATCGTATTCCACCGGCGATCCATGTCGCCGGCACCAACGGCAAGGGCTCGCTCGTCGCCTTCCTCCGCGCCATGTGCGAGGCGGCGGGACTGCGCGTGCATATGACGATCTCGCCCGACCTTGTGCGGATCAACGAGCGCGTCTATCTCGCCGGCAGCGATATCAAGACCGAGCTTCTCGCCGATCTTCTGGAAGAGGTGGCGAAGGCCGGACAGGACATTGCGGCCCAGCATTTCGAGCTGATCACCGCGCTCGCCTTCCTCGCCTTCTCGCGCATTCCCGGCGACGTCGTGCTGCTGGAGACCGGCCTCGGCGGCCGTCTCGATGCGACCAACATGGTCAACCGGCCGGCAGCCGCGGCGATCACACCGATCTCCTTCGATCACATGGAGTTCCTCGGCGACACGCTGGCGAAGATCGGCGCCGAGAAGGCCGAGATCATGAAGCCGGGCCGTCCGGCGATCATCGGCCCGCAGCAGCCAGAAGCGATGGCCGTCTTCGAGACGAAGGCCGCCGAGATCGACGCTCCTCTCTTCCGCTATGGCCGCGAATGGCGTGCCTGGAAGGAAGCGGATGAGCGCCTCGGCTACGAAAGCGCCAAGGGTAAGCGGCTGCTGCCGAAGCCGGGACTGCTCGGCGATTACCAGTATTCCAATGCCGGTACCGCGATCGCTGTGCTCGAAGCCTGCCCGGCGCTCAAGGTTCCGGATGCGGCGATCGCCGCCGGGCTTGGGACCGTGCGCTGGCCCGCGCGGCTGCAGCGTTTGAGCAAAGGCCCACTCGTCGCCTCCCTGCCGGTCGGTTGGGAGATCTGGCTCGACGGCACGCACAACGCGGGCGGCGCCGAGGTGGTGGCGGCGACGATGCAAACTTGGCCGAAGCGGCCGCTGCACATCGTCTTCTCCACCCAGAAGCAGCGCCGGCCCGAGCCGATCCTCCAGCCCTTCCTCGGCCTCGTCGACAGTGTCCATGGCGTTCCGATCCCCGATCTGCCATCGAGCCACGATCCCGAGACGATCGCCGCTGCCGCCCGGTCCCTTGGCCTGCCCGGAATCGCTTCCGCCAACGTCGCCGCCGCCGTCGCCGACATCGTCGCCAAGGGCGGCCCGGCGAGCCGCATCCTCATTTGCGGCTCGCTCTATCTCGCGGGATCGGTGCTGGCTCAGAACGGCTGAGGAGGCCGCCTATGAAGCTCTACTTCGCGCCGCGCACACGGTCCCTGCGCGCATTCTGGATCCTCGAGGAAGCCGGCCAGCCCTACGAGAAGGAGCAGGTCGACTTCCGTGCCGGCAAGCAGTCGACGCCCGCCTATCACGCCATCAATCCGATGGAGAAGGTGCCTGCGCTCACCGATGGCGAGGCGGCGGTCGCGGAAGTAGCGGCGATCTGCGCCTATGTCGCCGAGCGCTACCCGGAGGCGGGACTCGCCCCGCCTCCCGGCGATCCGAAGCGCGGGCGCTACCTGCAATGGCTGTTCTTCCATGCCAGCATCGAGGCCGCCTTCGTGCAGAAAGTCGCAAAGTTCGAGATGTCTCCGGCGGATGCCGGATTGGGCGACTTCGATCGCGTGTTCAACGCGGTCGAGGAGACGCTCGCGCAGGGAGGTCCGTGGATCCTCGGCGAGCGCTTCTCGGCCGCCGACGTGATGATCGGCGGCGATCTCTACTTCGGCAGCGAAGGGCTGAAGATCCTCTCCCTCACGCCGGCGAGCGCGGCCTATGTCGCGCGCTGCAAGGACCGGCCCGCCTTCCAGCGCGCCCGGGTCCTAAATCAAACGGGCGCCTGACGGCGCCCGTTCGGATCGACGATGGGAGCGCCCGTCAGATGACGGAGTCGACCCACTCCTTGATCTTGTTCTTCGGCATGGCGCCGATGCGGCTGGCGGCGACCTGGCCGCCCTTGAAGACCATCAGCGCCGGGATCGAACGCACATTATAGCGGCTGGCGACGCTCGGGCTCTCGTCGATGTTCACCTTGGCGATGGTAACCTTCTCGCCATACTCCTTGGCGAGCTCTTCGAGGGAAGGACCGATCATCTTGCAGGGGCCGCACCACTCGGCCCAGAAATCCACCACGACCGGCTTGGTCGAGCGGAGGACATCGGCTTCGAAGGTGGCATCGCTGACTTTGGTCGTGCTGTCGGACATCGGGATCCCCGGAAAAAGGCCTCGAGACGCCAAGGGCGCCGAGGATCGGTGCCCTATGCTAGTTCAATCTAGGAACGGGGTCCGGAGGCGTCAAGGACACCTCCGTATACGTCGTCAATCGTCCAGCCCGCTCAAGCCCTTACGGTGAGGGAGATCTTTCGCGCCGGCGATCCGGAAGGCGACCATCCCGGGCCAGCAGAGTCGCCCGTCGAGCTTCCGGCTGAAAAGGATGCCGTCGGTACGCGAGACCATGCGGGTCGCGTTGGTCTTGGGGTTTGGATCGTAGAAATCGATCACCTCGGCAATCGCTTCTCCGGTCTTCACCTTCGCCCCCTTCGGCTTGAGGTAGACGAGCATGCCGTTCCGCGGGCAGTAGCCGACATCCATGCCGGACATCGGCGTCGCGTCGTTCTTCAGCTTCGGCAGCGGACCGGGATTCCCGGCGATCACGCCGCGGCGCTGCAGGAACTTGAACAGGTTGGTCGCATCGGACGCACCGAGCGTGTGGTTGACGTCGTGCTGGCCCCGATACTCGACGGTGACCGAGAGGCAGGCCTGCGGCACGGCGGCGGCCGGGAACTTTTCCTGAAGCCTGGCCCAGAAGGAGCCGTTGGCGCCGGAGAAGGTCATGGTCTGCGGATAGGGCGCGTTGTAGACGGTCGCCTCGACGCCGAGCTGGGCGGCGAGGTCGCGGGCGCTCGGCCAGTCTCGCCTGCTCATGAACAGGTGCAGCGACGCCTCCGCGTCGCAATGGAGGTCCAGCACCATGTCGGCATCGACCGACATCGACATCAGCTGGATCCGCATCTGGTCCAGCTCCTTCATCGGCTCGAGCCCGGACAGGTGGTTGAGCGCCGCTTTCCGGATCATTGTGACATTGGCGGCGGCATCCTTGCCGAGCTTCTTGCCGACCTTCTCCATCACCGGCGCGAGAAGATCGGGGTAGTTGCGGTTGAAGTTCTCGCGTCCGAGATGCTCGTAGCGGCCGCTATGCGTATTGCCGACCAGCTGCGAAAGGCCGATCGGATTGCAGTGGGGCAGGACGACGATCTCGCCCTTGATCTGCCCCTTCTTCTCCGCCGCATCGAGCATCGGCGCCAGATGATGGATCGCCATCGCGCCCGGGAGCTCGTTCGCATGAATCGACGCCTGCAGATACGCCTTGGGCCGCGCTCCGGCCTTGCCCCAGCGCCAGACCGTCAGCTCCCGGCTCGTGCCTGGGGTCATGGAGACGAGCGGAATTTTCTTCACGCGTGGCATGAGGGGTCCCTGAAATTTCGATGGCCGGACCATAAGCCGATTCTCGACATCGGCGCGACGACAGGTCAGCGTATAGGGGGCGCCGAATCCGAAGGCCCACCGCCCTTAGCTGGGTTTGACTGGAGGCGGCGCGCGCCGTATGCTCTTTGTTCCCGCCTCAGCGGGGTTTCACTACGATTTTTCAATAGCTTAGGGTCCAATCGGCCCCGGGCGAAGCCTTTAGCAACAGGTCACCGATGAGCCAGGTTCAGGTCTCAGCGATCTCCCAGCAGATCTGGGACATGAAGTACCGCTTCCGTGGTGCCGACGGGCAGCCGATCGACAAGACGCTGGCCGACACCTGGAGCCGGGTCGCGACCGCCGTCGCCCAGGCCGAAAAGCCCGAGCTGCGCGCCGAGTGGTCGGAGAGGTTCGAGGCGGCGATGGCCGATCTCGAGTTCCTTCCGGCCGGCCGCATCATCGCCGGCGCCGGCACCGCGCGTCAGGTGACGCTCTTCAACTGCTTCGTCATGGGAACCATCCCCGACGACATGGGCGGGATCTTCACGCATCTTCGCGAAGCAGCCCTGACCATGCAGCAGGGCGGCGGCATCGGCTATGACTTCTCTTCGCTGCGCCCGAAGGGCGCGCCGGTGAAGGGCGTCGGCGCCGACGCCTCTGGCCCGCTCTCCTTCATGGATGTGTGGGACGCGATGTGCCGCACGATAATGAGCGCCGGCAGCCGCCGCGGCGCGATGATGGCGACGCTGCGCTGCGACCATCCCGACATCGAGGCCTTCATCGACGCCAAGCAGGAGCCGGGACGGCTCCGCATGTTCAACCTTTCCGTCCTGGTCACCGACGCCTTCATGCAGGCGGTGCGCGAGGATCAGGCCTGGGAGCTGCATTTCGGCGGCGTCACCTTCAAGACCGTCCAGGCGCGCGCGCTCTGGGAAAAGATCATGCGGGCCACATACGCCTATGCCGAGCCCGGCGTGATCTTCATCGACCGCATCAACAAGCGGAACAATCTCTGGTACGCCGAGACGATCAGCGCGACGAACCCCTGCGGCGAGCAGCCGCTGCCGCCTTATGGCGCGTGCCTGCTCGGCTCGGTCAATCTCGCCCGCCTCGTCACCGATCCGTTCGAGGAGAACGCGGCGCTCGATCTCGATCGGCTGGCGAAGCTCACGGCAACCGCCGTTCGCCTGATGGACGACGTCATCGATATTTCCAACTTCCCGCTGCCGCAGCAGGCGGAGGAAGCCAAGGCGAAGCGCCGTATCGGCCTCGGCGTCACAGGCCTCGCCGATGCGCTTCTCTACTGCCGTGCACGCTACGGCAGCGAGGAGGCGGTGCGCCTGACCGAGACCTGGATGGCAACACTGCGCCGCGCCGCCTATGCCGCCTCGGTCGAGATCGCCAAGGAGAAGGGTCCCTTCCCGCTTTTCGATGCGGAGAAGTACGTCGCTGGCGAGTCGATCGCCGAGCTCGACGCCGATCTCCGCGCCGACATCGCCAAACACGGCATCCGCAATTCGCTGCTGACCTCGATCGCGCCGACCGGAACGATCTCCCTGCTCGCCGACAACGTCTCCTCGGGCCTCGAGCCGGTGTTCAGCTACAGCTACACCCGCTCGGTCCTGATGCCCGACGGCACTCGCCGTCAGGAGGAGGTGACAGACGCCGCCTATCGCCATTTCCGCCGGATCAAGGGGGAGACCGCGCCGCTGCCCGACTACTTCGTCAACGCCCAGACGCTGGCGCCGAGCGACCATGTCGTGATGCAGGCGGCGGTGCAGAGATACATCGACAGCTCGATCTCCAAGACGATCAACGTCCCGGCCGATCTCAGCTTCGAGGCATTCAAGGACATCTACCAGCAGGCCTACGACCTCGGCTGCAAGGGCTGCACGACCTACCGGCCGAACGACGTCACCGGCTCGGTGCTGACGATCAAGACCGAGAACGCGCAAGGCCAGCAGGAGCTGCCGCTCGACGCGCCGAAGACGACGCATGTGACGGCGAAGCCGGTGGATGCGCTCGATGCCGGCGGCGTCGTCTATATGACGCAGCCGCTGAACCGGCCTGAGGAGCTGCCGGGCAAGACCTACAAGATCAAGTGGCCGGAGAGCGACCACGCGATCTACATCACGCTCAACGACATCGTGCAGGATGGCAGGCGCCGGCCATTCGAGGTGTTCATCAACTCGAAGAACACCGAGCACTACGCCTGGACCGTGGCCCTGACGCGGATGATCTCCGCGGTCTTCCGCCGCGGCGGCGACGTCAGCTTCGTCGTCGAGGAGCTGAAGGCCGTGTTCGATCCGCGCGGCGGCCAGTGGATGGGTGGGCGCTACGTGCCCTCGCTCCTGGCCGCGATCGGCGACGTGATCGAACGCCACATGGTCGATATCGGCTTCCTGCAGCCGAACGGTCCCGAAATCGATATCGCCGCCGAGCGCAAGGTCGTAGGACTGCCGAGCCCCACGGGCACGCGGCCGCGGCAATGCATGAAGTGCGGCCAGCCCTCCATGATCCGTCAGGAGGGATGCGACCTCTGCACGAGCTGCGGCTACTCGCGCTGTGGGTGAGGCGGGGCGACCGGATACCGCCAGCCCGCCGAAGGACGGATCCGCCGGCCTCGCAGCGCGCGTCCACGCCGAGCGGGTACGGCTGTTCTACAAGCAGCAGAGAACCACGATCGCCGCCAGCACGACGATCGCGTGTTTCCTCGTCACCATCCTCTGGTCCGAATCCGGCCTGTCGGCAACGCTGATCGGCTGGCTCGTGACGATGATCGCGATCCAGATAGGCCGGTTCGTCCTCCAGCTGGTCTTCATGCGTGTCTCTCCAGGCGTCGACGGGGCCGTACGCTGGGGCCGCATCGCGGTTCTTACCACCGGCCTCGCTGGGATCTGCTGGGGTGCGTCGGTCCTTCTGTTCTTCGAGCCGACCTCGCCGATGAATCTGGTGGCGATGACGATGACGGCGACCGGCGTCGCCTCGGGTGGGCTCGCGGTGCTTTCGGCCCTGCCCGCCGCCTATCTCGCCTATCTCGTATCGCATATTTCTCCCGTGGTCGTCCTGCTCGCGGTCACGGGAGAGTTCGTCTATCTCGTCTTCGCGGCCTGCTTCGTATTCTTCCTGGTGGTCCTGGTCGCCTCGGTCCGGGCGATGGGGGCCCTGCTGGAGGAGTCGCTCCATCTGCGCTTCGGGCGCATGGAAATGATCGAGCATCTCGACCAGGCGCGCATCAATGCCGAGGTCGCCGGGCGGGCGAAGGCGGAGTTCCTCGGCATGATGACGCATGAGCTCAAGACGCCGCTCAACGCCATCATCGGCTATGCGGCGCTGATCGGAAGCCTCCCCGGCGCGTCGCAGCAGGGCAAGCTCGAGGGCTACACCAGCGAGATCCACGGCGGCGCCCGGCGCCTCCTTGCATTGATCAATGACATCCTCGACCTGTCGAAGGCCGATTCCGGCAAGCTCGATCTGCAGGAAGGCATGTTCTCGACCGGCGCGGCGATCGAGCGCTGCTGGCAGCTCATCCAGCCGCACGCCGAGGAAGCGAGGGTCGAGCTGACGATGGATCTCCCGGAGAGCCTTCCAGCCTTGCGTGGGGATGAAAGACTGATCCGGCAGGCGGTTCTCAATCTGGTCTCCAATGCGATCAAGTTCACCCCGGCCGGCGGATCGGTGCGGATCGGTGCGCAACATACGGAGGAAGGGCTGGTCATCGAGGTCGTCGATACCGGCATCGGCATTGCTCCCGAAGACCTGCCGCGCGCCATGGAACCCTTCGAGCAGATCTCGCGCGGATATGCGCGCGAGCGCAGCGGCTCGGGCATCGGCCTGCCGCTGGCCAAGCGGATCGCCGAACTGCATCGCGGCCGTCTCGAGATCACGAGCCGAACCGGTGTCGGCACCACGGCCCGCCTGATCCTGCCGCCAGAACGCGTCATTCCGTGACCACCGGGGCTTCGCTGTCCGTCCGCGAGCGGATCGAGGTGGAGCGCGTCCGCCTGTTCTATCGCCAGCTCTACTTCGCCATCGCCTATACCGTCATCGCGCTAGTCCTTGTCGGCATCACGCTGTGGCACGACGCCGAGAACCAAGTGAACCTGCTTGCCTGGATCGCCGCGATGATGGTGATCCAGGGCGGCCGCGTGGCGCTGGTCGTCTCCTTCATCCGTGCGGCACCCGGACCGGGTCAGATGGATGTCTGGCGGCAGAGGGCGATCGTGGCCGGCGCCATCACCGGCCTCGGTTGGGCCTCGACCGCCCTCGTCATCCTGAGGCCGGAAGATCCATTCAACCTGATGATCGTGATCGCGACGGCAGCGGGCGTTCTGGCCGGCGGTGCAGCGATCATGACGGCGCTGCCCGAGGCCTATTTCGCGCTCGCGGTCAGCCATGTCGCCGCGCTCGCGGTTGCGCTCGCTTCGCAGGGCACCCTCGAGATGATGACCCTGGCCGTCGGCGTACTCACCTTCGGCGGCCTCATGGTGGCGATCGCCCAGGCCGGCAAGCGGTCGCTCGAGGAATCGCTGCACCTTCGTTTCCAACGCATGGACATGATCGAGCGCCTGGAGATGGCGCGTGAGCAGGCGGAAAGCGCGAGCCGCGCCAAGTCCGAGTTCCTGACGCTGATGACGCATGAGCTGAGGACGCCGCTCAACTCGATCATCGGCTATGCGGAGCTGATCACCGGCATCGCGCAGTCGAAACGCACGGACAAGCTGGACGCCTATGCCAAGGATATCCACGACGGCGCCCGACACCTGCTCGCGCTGATCAACGACATCTTGGATCTTTCGAAGGCCGATGCCGGCACGATCGACATGCAGGAGGGTCTGTTCGACGTAGCCGCCGCGGTTGAGCGCTGCCGGCGAAACATGCTGCCGCTCGCCGAGGAGAGCGGCGTCGAGCTTAAGGTCGAGACTTCGGCTCCCCTCCCCGCCTTCCGCGGCGATGAGCGGCTGATCCGCCAGGCCGTGATCAATCTCGTCTCCAATGCGATCAAGTTCACCCCGCCGCGCGGTACCGTCCGTGTCGCCGTCGTGCGGACGGAGGATGGCGGCGTCGCGGTCGATGTCATCGACACCGGCATCGGCATGTCGGAAGCCGACATCCCGCGTGCGTTCGAGCCCTTCCAGCAGATCGACCATGGCATCCGGCGCGAACGCCAGGGTTCCGGCCTCGGTCTCCCCCTCGCCAAGCGCTTCGCCGAACTTCACGGCGGCGGGATCGAGATCAAGAGCCAGCCCGGTGCCGGAACGAGGGCGCGGCTGGTGCTGCCGATAAGCCGGGTCGTAGCGTGACGAGACGCATTCTGGCTTGGCTCCTTGCCGCGGCTATCGCGATCGCGGCCGTGGTCGCCATCGGCTGGCACGTGCTGGCACGACAGATCGAGACCCAGCTTCTCGCCTGGGCGGAAGCACGGCGGGCTGAAGGCTATACCGTCGCTTGGCAGTCCGTTGCCGTTGCCGGCTTTCCATCCTCCTTCATCCTGACCCTCGGCCAGCCGCGCATCGCCAAGGATGGCTGGGCGGCCGAGGCGCCGACGCTGCAGGCGACATGGCTCCCCTGGCGCATCGACAGGATCGATTTGGCTGCGCCGCGCCTAGCGGCGGCCGGTCTCGACGCCGCCGGGTCCGCCGAGACCGTATCGGGTACCGTCATGATCGAAGGCGGGCTCGCCAGGCAGCTGATCGTCGAGGGGCATGGAGCGACCGCACGCCTGCGCGCGGACGACATCGGGCGAGCCGACCGCGTGCGCCTCGTCATCGACCGCTTCGATCCCGCGACGAAGGATTGGCAGGCGGACAGCCTCGCCGGCAAGGCGACGCTCTGGCGGGCGCAGCCGGCTCCGCACATCGCCTCCCAGCTCCTGTTCTCCGATCCCTTCGACCTCGACCTGGAAGGCGCGATCAAGGGCACCATCGCCAGCCTGGCCGGCTGGCGTGATGCTGGTGGAACCGCCGATCTCACCCGCCTGCAGCTCTCCTGGGGGCCGCTGAAGCTCGACGGCAACGCCACGCTCGCGCTCGATGCGCAGATGCGTCCGCTCGGCGCCGGCACCGCCAAGCTGCAAGGGCTGGGACCGGTGCTCGACCGTCTCGTCGCCCGGAACCAGATCCGCGCCTCGGAAGCTTCGATCGCGAAGATCGTGCTCGGTCTGCTGGCGCAGCCGAATGCGAGCGGTGCCTCGGAGGTCAGCGTGCCGCTCACCGCGCAGGACGGAAAGCTGTTCCTGGGTCCGGTCGCGGTCGCGACGCTGAGGCCGCTGACGCCTTAGGCCTGCTTCGCCTCGATGATGCTGCGGCGGATCGAGCGCGTCCGCGTGAACAGCTCCTCGAGCTTGTGACCCTCGCCCCAGCGGATCGCCCGCTGCAGGTGCACTAGGTCCTCGGTGAAGCGCTGAAGCATCTCGAGCACCGCTTCCCGGTTGTTGAGGAAGACGTCGCGCCACATGATCGGATCGGACGCGGCGATGCGGGTGAAGTCGCGGAAGCCGCCGGCCGAGAACTTGATCACCTCGGACTGCAGCGTCGTCTCAAGATCGGTGGCGGTGCCAACGATCGTGTAGGCGATCAGGTGCGGAAGGTGCGAGGTGATCGCCAGCACCAGATCGTGATGCTCGGCATCCATGGTGACGACGTTCGAGCCGAACGCCGTCCACATCGCCTGCACCTTCGCCTGCGCGTCGGCGTCGGTTTCGGCCTCCGGCGTCAGGATGCACCAGCGTCCCTTGAACAGCGCGGCGAAGCCGGCATCGGGGCCGGAATTCTCGGTACCGGCAACGGGGTGGCCTGCGATCCATCGCGCGTGAGATGGCAGCTTCGGCTTCATCGCCTTGATCGCCGCCTGCTTGACCGAGCCGACATCGGTGACGATCGCGCGCTGCTTGAGGGCTGGTCCGATCTTCTCGGCGATCGACTCGTAGGTGGACATCGGCGTGCAGAGGATCACCGCGTCGGCGCCGTCGACCGCCTTGGCGACGTCGGTATAGGCGTGAGCGCAGAGGGTGAGCTCAGCCGCGCGCTGGGCATGCGCCGGATTGATGTCGCCGACGACAATCTCGCGGCAGACGCCGTGCTCCCTGAGCGCGCGCGCGATCGAGGAGCCGATCAGCCCGATGCCGATGATGGTGACGCGATCGAAGATCTCAGCCACGGAGGCACTCCGCCAGCGTGTCGATAAGGATCCGGTTCTCCTCCTCGGTGCCGATCGAGAAGCGGAAGTATCCGACCATGCCGTAGGTCTTCATCTCGCGCAGGAAGATCCCGCGCTCGGCACAGAAGGCGAGGATCTGATCCGGGGTCTTGCCGAGCTTCTCCGGCACCTTCACCAGCATGAAGTTGGCGACGGTCGGCTGCGGCTCGAGCCCGAGCGTCTTCAGCATCTCCTGGATACGCGGAACCCAGATGCGATTATGCGTCTTGGACCGGTCCTGGAAGGGCACGTCCTCGAGCGCGGCAACGCCGGCCGCCTGCGCCGCGGCATTCACGTTGAAGACGCCATGCACGCGATTCAGCACGTCGACCACCGCCGGCGCACCGTAGCCCCAGCCTAGTCGCAGGCCGGCCAGGCCGTAGAGCTTCGAGAAGGTGCGCAGCATGATCACGTTGGGCGCCGTCTCGGCGAGCTCGACTCCCGAGGAATAGTCGTTGCGCTCGACATACTCGGCATAGGCGGCATCGAGCACGAGCACGACATGCTTCGGCAGCGCCTTCCACAGACGCTCGACCTCCGAGCGCGCGAGATAGGTTCCCGTCGGGTTGTTCGGGTTGGCGAGGAAGACGATCTTCGTCTTCGCCGAGAGCTTGGCCAGGATCGCGTCCACGCTCGCGGTGAAGCCGTCATCCTGCGCCTTGACCGGCGTCGCGCCCGAGGCATGCGCGCAGGTCGGGTACATGACGAAGCCGTATTGCGTGTAGATCACCTCGTCGCCCGGCCCGGCGAAGCAGTGGCAGAGGAGCTCGATCAGCTCGTCCGAGCCGTTGCCGATCACGAGTTGCTCGGGCTTGAGCCCGTGATGCTTGGCGAGCGCGGCGGTGAGCGTGCTGGATCCGCTTTCCGGGTAGCGGTTGATCTCGCCGGCCGCGGCCTTGTAGGCCTCGATCGCCTTCGGGCTCGCGCCGAGAGCGCCTTCATTCGCCATCAGACGGATCAGGCGGCCGGGCCGCTTCGGCTTGGCGAACGCCTTATAGGGCGTCAGCTCCATGATGCCGGGCTGGGGAACAGGGGCGTCGCTCATGCTCAACTCCGAACTCAACCCTTCGACAGCGGCGTGGCATAGCCGCCGATCAGGGCCGCACGATTGAAACGTAGCGACGCCAAGCGTGCATCGCCTTCTGCAACGAAATCATCGACCTCGACCAACGTCGCCGATCCGTCCTCGCCAATCACGCGTCCCGCGAGGCCGGCTTTGCGGAACGCTGCGACTATGGCGGCTCGGCCGAGCCTGGGCCGGCTCTCGGCCATTATCAGGCTGCGGTCGCTGCCCGAGGGCTCGAAGGGGACGCGGGCGATGGCAACGGCGTCGCCTTTGCCTCCCGCAAAGGGAAGCTTGGCAACGATCCGCGGTACTGCAGTGTTCTTAGCGAGCGCCCTCCACCAGCCGCCCTCGCCCATAAGCGGGAGCACGCCGATCGTGGCCTTGCCGGCGGCGACGTCACGCACGGCCTGGGGCGCCGACCGGCGCTTGAAAGGAACGCTCGACCCGAAATGATCGCGCGCCACATCCCAGCAACGATCGACCACGGCGAGCGAGACCGCTTCCTGCAGCGCGAGCGAGCCGCCGACGATCATCTCGCGCCAGATGCGGACGAGGACACCGATGGGCATCTCGCCCTTGTGCCGCGCGACCAGGCGGCGGATCAGTGCAGCCTCGCGGGCCGGCCGCCATTTCGGCGCCGCGGTCCCTTTGACCTTGCCGACCTTGCGCACGACCGCGACCCGCTGCATCAGCAGGTCATGGATCGCCTGATCGATGCGATCGATCTCGGCGCGGATCTCCTCGAGGGTCTGGGCGGGCGCGGCCATCGTCGGAAGCACGGGGTGGGGCCGCTAGGTGTAGTCGTGGAAACCGACAAAATCAAAGCCTTCCGGCATTGGCGGAAAAGGCCTGAAGTCACCGCATCTCGCCTTTCCCCTGGGCTTTCGGGCGTATGACCACGACCTTCGGCTCCCTCGCGCGCATACCGACCTCTGCGGCGCTGCCCGGCCGCCGGCTCACGCTGGAGGCCGGGGCGCCGATGAAGCTCGACTGCGGGCTCGAGCTGGCCGAGGCGACTTTCGCCTACCAGACCTATGGCCGGCTGAATGCAGACAAATCGAACGCCATCCTCGTCTGCCACGCGCTGACCGGCGACCAGTACGTCGCCGAGGATCATCCCGTCACCGGCAAGCGCGGCTGGTGGGAGATGATGGTCGGCCCCGGCAAGCCGATCGACATCGAGCGCTACTTCGTCCTCTGCGTGAACGTGCTCGGCGGCTGCATGGGCTCGGCCGGGCCGCGCGAGATCGACCCGAAGACCGGCAAGCCCTACGGGCTGTCCTTCCCGGTCATCACAATCGGCGACATGGTCGAAGCACAGCTCCGCGTCGTCCGTCATCTCGGCATCGAGCGACTGTTCGCGGTCACCGGCGGCTCGATGGGCGCCATGCAGGTCCTGCAATGGGCGTCGCGCCACCCCGAGAAGATCTTCGCCGCGATCCCGATCGCCGGCGCAGCCCGGCACTCGGCGCAGAACATCGCCTTCCACGAGGTCGGCCGTCAGGCGATCATGGCCGACCCCGAGTGGCGCGGCGGCGACTACATCGGCCACGGCACCAACCCGGCCCGCGGCCTCGCCGTCGCACGCATGGCCGCGCACATCACCTATCTTTCCGAGCCGGCGCTGCACAAGAAGTTCGGCCGCAACCTGCAGGACCGCGAAGCCCTCTCCTACGGCTTCGAGGCCGACTTCCAGGTGGAGAGCTATCTACGCCACCAGGGCATCACCTTCGTCGACCGCTTCGATGCGAACTCCTATCTCTACATCACCCGCGCGATGGACTATTTCGACCTCGCCGCCGAGCATGGCGGCGTGCTGGCCAACGCCTTCCGCGGCACTACCTGCCGCTTCTGCCTGATCAGCTTCACCTCCGACTGGCTGTTCCCGACCAGCGAAAGCCGCGCCATCGTGCATGCACTGAACGCGGTCGCCGCCGATGTCAGCTTCGTCGAGATCAACAGCGACAAGGGCCACGACGCCTTCCTCCTCGACGAGCCCGAATTCCATTCGGTCCTGAGCGGCTTCCTTGCCGGCTCGGCCGAGCTCGCCGGCGTCAAGCCGCATCCGCCGAGGACTCCATGATCCGCGCCGATCTGCAGCTTATGGCCGACATGATCGAGGATGGTGCGCGCGTGCTCGATGTCGGTTGCGGCGACGGCGTGCTGCTCGAGCATCTGAAGCGCGAGAAGCGCGCGGTCGGGCGCGGCATCGAGCTTTACCAGGCCGGCGTGAATGCCTGCGTCGGCCGCGGCCTCTCGGTCATCCAGGGCGACGCCGACACCGATCTCCGCGACTACCCGACCGCTGCCTTCGACTATGCGGTCCTGAGCCAGACGCTGCAGGCGACCGTGGACCCGAAAGGCGTGCTGACCGAGTTGGCGCGGATCGCCCGGCACGCCATCGTGTCCTTCCCGAACTTCGGCCATTGGCGCGTGCGCTGGTC